>Ga0209624_10003099_pt1 | contig 11963 bp, 10 predicted proteins | sample JacPinW_OM2H0_O1_FD_188565 | JGI IMG/M metagenome (GOLD analysis project Ga0209624, IMG submission 188565) | Forest soil microbial communities from Algoma, Ontario, Canada - Jack Pine, Ontario site 1_JW_OM2H0_O1 (SPAdes) (version 2) | ecosystem: Environmental > Terrestrial > Soil > Boreal... | reverse complement strand
ATAGACGCGGCGCAGCAGCGACATTTCGATCAGCGTGCCGATCGCGGCGACGCAGAGCGCGGCGAGCATGATCGCGCCCCAGAAGCCAACGGCGTCGCTTAACCGGTCGGTCAACGTGTTACCGATATAGACGCCGAGCATGTAGAAGGCGCCATGAGCGAAGTTGACGACGCGGGTCACGCCAAAAATGATCGAGAGGCCGGAAGCGACGAGAAACAGCGAACAGGCGCTTGCGAGTCCGGTGACGAATTGGACGAAGTAGAAACTCAAGGTCGCGCGCTGTCGCTTTTAGAGAGTCGGCAGAGGATGCCGCAGCCTCGGGTCTCCCGCCGGCGAGCCATCAGTTCTGCGGCCGCTGCGCCTTGACCTCTGCGTCAGAGGGAAGATAGCCCGCTCCATCGTGATAGGTCACGTCGACCATCACGCCCTTGCCGTCCTTGAGCGCGGTCTTGCCGACGAAGGCGCCGAGCGTCGATTGATGGTCGATGGCGCGGAAGGTGACCGGCCCGAACGGCGTGTCGACGCTGATGCCCTCGGCGGCGTCCGCGAGCTTCTCGCTGTCGGTCGACTTAGCTTTCGCAAGGATCGCCGCGGCGCTCTTGAGCATCGCATAGCCGACCACCGAGCCAAGCCGGGGATAGTCATTGTATTTGGCCTGATAAGCCTTGAGGAAGGCGGCGTGATCGGGAATCGAAACGGCGTTCCAGGGGTAACCAGTGACGATCCAGCCCTCCGGCGTCTCATCCTTGAGCGGGTCGAGATATTCCGGCTCGCCGGCGAGCACGCTGACGACGGCGCGGTCCTTGAAGAGGCCGCGCGTCTCGCCCTCGCGCACGAGCTTCACGAGGTCCGCCCCGAAGGTGACGTTAAAGATCGCGTCCGGCTCGGTCTTGACGATCGCTTCCGCGACTGCGCCAGCGTCGATCTTGCCCTGCGGCGGCCATTGCTCGCCGACCCATTGAATGTCGGGGCGCTTGGCGGAGAGCAGCTTCTTGAAGGCGGCGACCGCGGACTGGCCGTATTCGTAGTTCGGCGCGATCGTCGCCCATTTCTTCGCCGGCAGCTTCGCCGCCTCGTCGGCGAGCATCGCCGCTTGCTCGTAGGTGCCCGGCCGCAGCCGGAATGTGTATCGATTGCCTTTGGAGAGCGTGATCGCGTCGGTGAGCGGCTCAGCGGCAAGGAAGAGGATCTTCTTCTGCTTGGCGTAGTCGGAGACCGCGAGACCGATGTTGGAGAAGAAGGTTCCCGCGAGCATCGCGACGCCGTCGTTAGCGACGAGCTCGTTCGCCGCGGTGACCGCATCCGCCGGCTTGCCGCCGTCGTCCTTGCTGATCACCTCGAGTTTCTTGCCGTCGACGCCGCCGGCCGCGTTGATTTCGTCGAGCGCGAGCTGCCAGCCCTTGCGATAGGGTTCGGTGAAGGAGGGGATCGCCGAATAGGAGTTGATCTCGCCGATCTTGATCGTGTCGTCGGCTGCAGCGGGGCGAGCGCCGGCGAATGCCGCGGCGAAGATGAGGCTTGATAGGATCGCCGGAAACATTCTCATGTTCGTTGTCCCTGGTTGAAGGCTAAACTCTCTTACTGAGGCGCTCGCGGGTCTAGCGCAGCCCGTCGACCCCTTTGATTTCGTCCTTGGTCAGTCCGCCGACGCGCGGATGCGGGCGGCCGGAATCGGTGACGGCGACCGCCACCATGATCTCATTGGCGCGCGGGGCGTCGGCGATGCGCACCTCCATGCCGTCGAAATGGCTTCTTACAAAGGCGGCGTCCTTGTGACCGAGCGGCACATCGAGCGCGACCCCAGGGCCGCCGCGCTTCTTGGACGAGGGAATAAGCGCCGCGCCCTTGCCTAAGACTTTGCGCACCGGCGCGCCGAGCTTGGGATGCAGCAGCGCGGCGGCGTGTTCGAGTTCGCCGTTCTCGCCGACGGCCGCCGCCTTGCCATAGCTTTCCGCGGTCGACCCCTCGATGTCGAGCGCCGCGACCGCGCGCGCGGCGAGCAGGGCGCCGAGCTCCTCTCCCACATCGATGAGCAGCGAGAGGTCTTCGACATAGCGGCCGGCGAACGGATTCTCGATCACCGCGATGGCCGCGGCTCGCCGCGTCGGCGGATCAACAGCGCGATCCATCTCGACGCGCGTCTCCTCGACGACAGTCACGAGTTTGCGAATCTTCGCCTTCATCTTAGGCCATCCAATCCCTTGATCTGGGAAGCCTCGAGGCCGCCGGCACGATTGTGAACGCGCGGGCCGGTGGTCATCGCAAGCGCGAGCAGGATCTCGTCGGCGCGCGGCGCGTCGGCGATACCAACTTCGATCGCGTCGAAATGACTGCGCACGTAGGACGCGTTGATATGGGTGATTGGCACGTCGAGGCGCGCGCCCGGGCCGGCGACTTTTTTTGCGGACGGCACGATCGCCATGGCGCCGCCGAGGGCCTCCCGCATCGCGTAGCCGCCCGGGACGTGCCAGAGCGCGCCGTGCTCGATCTCGCCCGCCGCTCCGACAATCGCGCCCTTGCCATAGCCCTGGATCGTTTTGGGGTTCCCGCCGAGCGCGGCGATCAGCGCGTTCGCCATGTCGAGACCGAGCGATTTCAGATCGTCGGAGAAGCCGACGATATCCTCGACATAGCGACCGGCGAAGGGGTTCTTAATGACGGAGAGGATCGCGGCGCGACGATAGGGCGATGTCGCTACCGGGCCGCCTTCGTGGAAGATCTCCTCGACCAGGATGATCCGCTTGCGAAGCTCAACTGACGGCATGGAGCGCCTTTTCTCCATTGTGAACGACGGTGGGCACGCGGCCGAGGTAACGGCTCACGGCGGCGCCCACGAGCCCGGTCTGTTCGCCGACGCGCAGCGCGGCAGCTTCGATGAGGCCGCGATCGCGCCAAAGCTCGGCCTCTGCTACGCCCAAGGCAAGCGCGCGATTGATCTCATCACGCGTAAGCGGTCCGACGGCGACAGTGACGCGCCGCTCGCCGAGGTCGCTTTGCGGGTCGAGGTCGCAGGCCGGTGTGCGCCGGATCGCGGGATGACCGGGAATATCCACCGCGTTGGCGATGAGCGTCGCGGCGGCGTCGGCGACCGAGGCGGAAGCCGCGAGGACTGTGACAGCGTCGGCCGCGCCAAGCGAGAAGCTGCGTCCTTGCCAGCCCGACGTCGCGACGCCACGCACGCGGTCCGCGGCGTCGACCGTCGCACAGGCACTGAGGATCGGCCTGTCCGGGCGATCGACGATGCCTATTGAGAACGTTTCGCCGGGGCTCAGGTGGAGCGCGATGTCGCCACCATTATTCACGTACGCGCGTGCTAGCTTTCGCCCGGTCGTCATCGCCTCGAGGACCTCTTCGGCCACAGCGCCGGCGACCGCAGCCATCGGAGTGAGGAAGCGCCGCGCTCGGAACGGCGCGACCGCCGCCGCCATCCGACGCGCGACCGCCCCCCGCGGCGCGTGCGCGTCGCGCGGGTCAGCCCGCAGCAGAGGCAGCTCCGCACAGAGCTCGTCGAGGATGGTTGCGAAGCGGCCCCACGCGCCAGCGTAGGCTTCTTCGACGGCGCTCGTCTCGCCAAAGGCTTCGATGATAAGGTCGATCGGTCCGTCGTGCAGATGCATACGGCCGTCAGCCAGACGTCGCTGCTGCGGCGGCGCCCTCATGCCTTGCGCCTCGCGCCAACGGAGCGCGCCACCACGCCGTTACTGAAGATTGCGTTGGGGCGCTGGGCGTGCTCGGCGACCACCTCTTCGAGCGGTCGCACCTCATCGACATGGCCGCCGAGCGCCGCGTAATCGTCGAGGCGCAAGGTGAATTCAATCGGCGCGACGATCGCGGGCGTCGGCACGTAGCCGAAAGAGTTCTCGGGCAAGAGTGTGACGTCGACCATGAAAGTGATGCCGCCGCCCGGCCACACCGTGACCGGCGCGCCGCCCGCGGTCACGGTCGTCAGCGCCTGACGCACCGAACGGGTGAGCCGCACGGGATTCTCCGTGACCCCGGCGCGCAGCGAACCGCCGGCGCCCGCCATGAAGAGGACCGAGCAGAGCGCCGGCTCGCAATTCTCGCTGATGCGCTCGACCGATTCGCGCAAGGCTTCCGGCAGCTCCGCCTCGATCGGGCGCAAATCCTCGCCGAGCCGAAAGAAAGCATGCTGCTCTCCGGTCGTCGAGACCATCAGCATGGTCATGCCGCTCCGCGCCACCTTCGGATTGAAGCCCGCGATGATGTCGAGGGGATCGGAGACGTTTGTTCCGCCCCAGCCGGTTCCGGGCTCCGCGACATGAAAATAGCGGCCGGGCGTCGAGCGGCGCCCTTTCATCCTGATGCCCGTGTCGCGCATGCCTAGCAGCTTGCCGGCCTGATGCTCGGACAAGACGCCGGTGATGTGGTCGTCAACGACAACTACTTCGTCGACCTTGTCGCCCCATTGCTTGGCGAACATGCCAATCGTCGCCGAGCCGCAGCCGACCCGCATGCGCTCCTCAAGCTTGCCATTAATGATCGGCGCCTTGCCGGCCTGCACAATCACAGTCGCGCCGCCGTCCACGACAAGCTCGACAGGCTTGCCGTTGCAAAGATTGAGCAAAGTATCGCAGGTGACGCGGCCCTCTTTCTTGCCGCCGTGGGTGAGGTGATTGACGCCGCCGAGCGAGAGCATCTGCGAACCATATTCGCCCGTCGTCACATGGCCGACGGGCTCGCCCTCGGCGCGCACTATTGCGCATTCGGCGCCGAGATGGCGGTCGGTGTCGATTTTCAGCTTCACGCCGCAATAGCTGTAGATGCCCTCGGTGACGACCGTCACCATGTCGACTCCATCGACCTTTGAGGAAACGATGAAGGGCGCGGGCTTATAGTCGGGATAGGTGGTGCCGGCGCCAACCGCCGTGACCAGCGGACCGGGTCGCCGGAGGATGTCGCCGCTCCACGCGGCCTCGGCATTGACGAAAGGCACGACCTTGCCGCCTTCGCTCAACGCCCGGTCGAGCAGCACATGCGGGTCGACCCGCACCAACTGGCCATCGCGGTTCGCGTAGCGGTCGCAAGCGCCCGTCATCCCCGGCCGGATATAGCAAAGGACCGGACAGGCGTCGCAGCGGATCTTGTCGCCGACCTCACTCATGCTTGCGTTCTGGCGGCTGCGAGGATGGCCTGACGCACCCGGTCCGGAGTCGCGGGCGCGCGGTGGATTCGCACGCCGGTTGCGTGATGGAGGGCGTTGAAAATCGCAGGCGCCGTTGGAATCAACGCCTGCTCGCCGATGCCCTTGGCCCCAAACGGCCCCACTGAGGAGCCATCCTCGATCAGGATGCACTCGACCGGCGGCATGTCGCCGATCGTCGGGATCAGATAGTCGTGCAGGTTCTCGCCCTTGCCGGGGAAAAACTCCTCCATGAGCGCGAGGCCGAGGCCCTGCGCCGCGCCGCCCTCGATCTGACCTTCGACGAGCGTCGGATTGATCGCGCGGCCGACATCGTGCGCACAGACGAGGCGAAGCACTTTGACACGCCCCAGCTCCACGTCGACTTCGATCTCCGCCATATGCGCGCCCGAGCCGAACACGGCGTAGGGATTGCCTTGCCCATTTTCGTCGAGCGGCGTCGTGGGTGGATCAAACGTCTCGACGACCTCCACCACGAAACCAGCGGCATTGAGGGCTAAAGCGGCGAGCACAATGCGCCGCTCGCCGGCGGCGTCCGCGATGACCACTGAGCCGGTCTCGAAACGGAGCTTCGCGTCCTCGCCGACATTAGCCAGGCGCAAGAGCTCACGCCTCATCGCGCGCGCTGCGAGAGCGGCTGCGTTGCCCGAAACGAAGGTCTGCCGCGACGCAGAGGTTTTGCCGCAGTCCGGCGTAATGTCGGTGTCCGCGGACACCAGATCGATCTGGTCGATCGGCGCGCCAAGCGCGTCGGCGCAAATCTGCGCGATGACCGTATTCGAGCCCTGACCGATATCGACCGCGCCCTGGAACAGTGCGAAGCGGCCGTTGGGCTTGAGGCCGAGGCGCACCGTCGAGGGATTCGACATCGAGGTGTTGCCGCAACCGTACCACATGCCGGCGACACCGACGCCGCGCCTGAAGGGGCCTCGAGTCTCGGCGTTGTGCCGCACCGCCGCGGCGCGCGCACCAATCCAATGGGGGCGCAGCGCCTCGAGACACGCTTTGAAGCCCATGCCGTCCGCGAAGATCTGGCCGGTCACAGTCGGCTCGCCCGCGCCAAGCGCGTTGAGGATGCGGAACTCGAGCGGATCGATGTTCAGACGAAGCGCGAGTTCGTCGTAGAGTTGCTCTTGCGCGATTGCGCTCTGCGGCACGCCGAAACCGCGAAAAGCGCCGGCGGGGACGAGATGCGTGTGGATGGCTCTTCCCACCGCCCGGTAGTGCGGCATGCGATACGGGCCCGAGGCGTGGACCGGCACGCGGTTGGCTACCGTTGGGCCCCAGGAGGCATAGGCGCCCGTGTTGAAATCAGCTGAGAAGTCCATCGCCGCGAGACGCCCGTCGCGCATCGCTCCGATCTTTGCGACCATGCGCGCCGGATGGCGCTTGGTCGTCGTCATGATCGACTCGCGGCGCGAATAAACCATGCGCACAGGTCGATCGAGCAGCCAGGCGGCGACTGCGATGAAGGGCTGAATCGACAGATCGAGCTTTGCGCCAAAACCCCCGCCGACCGCCGTCGGGATGATCCGCACCTGCTCGGGTGCGATTCCAAGGATCTTCGCAACGTCATCGCGATCCATGTAGGGCGCCTGCGTGCAGGCCTGGATCTCGATGCGGTCGCCGACCCGGCGAGCAAAGCCCGCCTCGGGCTCGATGTAGGCGTGCTCGACGAAACCTGTCTCGAAAGCGCCTTCGACCACGACGTCCGCCGCGGCGAGGCCGGCAGCGACATCGCCGCGCGCCACGCGTCCCGTCGTCAGGATGTTATAAGCACGACGCGGGTGGATACGTTCAGCGCCCTCTTCGAGCGCCTCTTCGAGCGTCGTGAGCGCGGGGAGCGGGCTCCAGGTCACAGGAAACGTCGCAAAGTCGAGGTCGCGCATTGTCTCACTGTCGCCGACCACCAGCGCTACGGCCTCGCCGCGAAAGCGTGCGACGTTCTCCGCGAGCACTGGCTGGTCCGCGAAAGGCGCAATCACGCCATAGCAGTTCGGGCCGGGGACATCTTTGGCGGTGAAGACGGCGGCAATTCCGGGATGAGTACGCTGAAACGCCTCGACGTCGCCGAGGACGAACGCGGCGTGCGCGTGAGGCGATCGGACCGCGCGCGCCGTCAGCGCCTCGGCCGGCCATTCGTCAGCCCCAAAGATCTCCGCGCCCGAGAGTTTGCGGACGCCGTCGAGGCGAGGGATACGCCGCCCAACCGCGGTCTCTTGAGGTTGTTCCACAACGTCGCGGGCGCCGAAAAGGTGTGCTTCCTTCACGGCGTCGAGAATGGCTCGATAGCCGGTGCAGCGGCATAGCACACCCGCGAGCGCGTTCTGGATCTCTTGCTCGCTGGGCCGTGTCTTCCGCCGGAGCAGCGCGACCGCGGAGGTGAGGACGCCTGGCGTGCAAACGCCGCATTGCGCGGCGCCATGCGCATGCAAGGCGGCGCGCAACTGCGCAACGATCGCCTCGTCGTCGCTGAGGCCCTCGATCGTTTCAATCGAACGCCCTTCCGTCTGCCCAACGGCGGTCAAGCAGGCGCAAACGGCCTCGCCTTCGATCAGCACCGTGCAGGATCCGCAATCGCCGGCGTCACAACCGACCTTGACGCCTGTCAGGCCGCATTGCTCGCGCAGGACATGACTGAGGCGTTCGAGCGGCGATCCGGAAATGCGCGCTGGTTTCCCGTTGAGGGTCAACGAGACGCCGGACGAGCGTTCGAGCATCAGACGACGCCTCCAGTCTGTCCAAGCGCGCAAGCGTCGATCGCTCGCCTCAGCAACGTCAATCCGGCGTCACGCCGATAGTCCGCGCTTGCGCGGATGTCGTCAATCGGAGACAGGTGCACGAGGTCCTTCGCCTCTATCAACCGTCCGAGGTCCGAGGACGCAGACGCGCCAATCAGACGACGCTCCGCTTCCCTCATCCGCCGCGCGACCGCCGAGCAGGCGCCGACGGCGATCCGGGCGTCGCGCACAATCCCCCCGACGACGTCGAGCGCGACGGCGACCATCACGATTGAAATCACGAGATAGCGCCGGGCCCCAAGCTTGAAGAAGGCCGACCGCATCGTCGAGGAGGGCAGCGGCGTTACAATCGCAGTCATCACTTCGTCCGGCGCCAGGAGGGTGCTTCGGGCGCCGTTGATAAAAGCATCGAGGGCGAGACGGCGAGTCCCGCGCCGAGAGGCGAGCTCCACTTCGGCGTCGAGGATGAGGAGAGGCGGCGCCCCATCGGCGGCAGGTGACGCGTTGCAAAGATTTCCGGCGATCGTTGCTCGATTTTGGATCTGAACGGCGCCGACGTCTCGCGCGGCGACCTTCAGCGCGTCGAAGGCGGGCGGCAGATCGGCCCGTGCGATATCGCTCCACGTCGTCGTCGCGCCGATGCGCACGCTGGCGCTGTCGAAACACACCCCGCGCAGCGCGGATATATTGGAGAGGTCGACATAGTCGCCATGCGGCGGATGCTCTCCCGCGCCGGGAAAAATGTCCGTCGCTCCGGCGATGACGCGAGCGCCGCCGTCGGCCAGCAACCCGAGCGCGTCGTCGAGGTCGGAGGGTCGAACGTACATGCGAGCGGCTCATGCCTCGGATGTTTGTATACAAATGATCGAGTGGAACTGGCGCTTTGTCAAGGACCGTCCGTCAGCAGTGAGGTCATTGAGGATTTACGTTGCCCCGCCTGAGCTCGCCAAGGCCGCTAGCGCGGTAGAGAAGTCGCACTTAGTGGGTTCGTCTCGCGCCAACGCTGCCAGCGCCGGCGCAATTCGCCACGACGCAAGCCGATGCTTTCGTCGAGCGTCTCGACCTCGATGATACGATCCGTGCGAAAATGCCGGAAGCCCTGACGCAGCTCGCACCAGGTGATCAGCATCCGCGTCGTCTCGGCATAGCCGAGGATCACCGGCCACACGGTCCGCTCGGTCTCCTCCCCAGCCTCGGACCGGTAGCGCAGCCGCAGTTTCCGGCTTTCGCGGATCGCCGATCTGAGGTGTGAGGGATCGACGCCTTCCGCCGGCTCCGCGACTGTCGGCTTTACGCCGACGCTCGACTCGACGATGAACGAGCGCAGACGCTCAGGAACAACCGCTGCGATCTTCGCGATCACATCGCGGGCGGCATTGGAAAGCGCCTTATCGGAGCGGCCTGCGACCCATTGCGCTCCCAGCGTCACCGCCTCAAGTTCGTCGGGCGTCAACATGAGCGGCGGCATGTCGTAATCGGGGGCGATGAGGTAGCCCAAGCCTGCCTCGCCCTCGATCGGAACCCGCTGGCCGATGAGGTCGGCAACGTCGCGATAGACCGTGCGCTTTGAGACCTCGAGTTCCTCCGCCAACGCGGCCGCCGTGACGGGGCGGGTGGATCGGCGGAGGATTTGGATGATCTGGAACAAGCGGTCGGCGCGACGCATGGGAATGCTGACTCCTGCTGACAGAATGCTGTCAGCAGGCTCATGCGACAAGTCCTTTCGACGCCGCATCGGCTTTGCGGCCTAATCGAAAGGACAAAGCTCATGAAGTTTGCTTCCACAAGGCTCGTCGCCGCCGACATCAAGGGGATGGTCGGTTTCTACGAACTGCTCACAGGCCAAACCGCCGACTGGCTCGCCCCGGTCTTCGCCGAGATCGTCACCCCGTCCGCCACGCTCGCCATCGGGAGCGTCGAAACCGTGGCCCTATTCAAGGAAGGCAGCGCCCAGGCGGGGGCTAATCGCACCGCCATCATCGAATTCATGGTCGACGACGTCGACGCCGAATTTGCGCGGCTGAAGGGTAAGATCGAGCTGGTGCACGAGCCAAAGGTGATGCCGTGGGGCAATCGCGCAGCGCAATTCCGCGACCCCGAAGGTACAGCTGTGTCTTTGTTCACGCCGGTCACGGACGCCGCCAAGAAGCGGTTTGCGTCGCGGTAATGCGTGGCCGCTACCCCACCGCGGACAGCGGCGCAGCAACCTGCTCGAGCGGCTTGCGCTCGGCATTGATCGCGTAGCGCGCGGCGACAACGGCGGCGGCGAACATGAGACAAGCGGCGAACACATAACCGCCAAAGATAGCCTGCCGCGATCCGCTTTCGATCAGCCTGCCAAAAATGAGCGGCGCGGCGACGCCGCCGACGCCGGTTCCGATGGCGTAAAAGATCGCGATCGTCATTGCGCGGATTTCTATCGGGAACGTCTCGCTGACTGTGAGGTATGCCGCACTCGCCGCCGGCGAAGCGATGAAGAAGACAATCATCCAACCGATCGTCTGGCCCATCGCGGACAAGAGATCCTGCTGGAAGGCGACGGCGACCGCGAGCATGAGCACGCCTGAGAGCCCATAGGTCAGCGTGATCATGATTCGGCGGCCAAGGGTGTCGAACAGGCGCCCGAGAATGACCGGCCCAAGAAAATTGCTCAGCGCGAAGGGCAGGATGTACCAGCCGACGGCGCCTGGGCTCACCGAGTAGAATTTTGTCAGGACGAGCGCATAGGTGAAAAAGATGGCGTTGTAGAAAAACGCCTGCGCCGCCATCAGCGTCAGACCGACAAAGGTTTGCACGCGATGGCGGTTGATCAGCGTATCGAACACTTCCGTCAGCGGCGTATGGGCGCGCGAGCGCAAGCGAATGGCGGCGTCGGGTTGAACCGGCTTGAGCTCCACCCCCTCATCCTTAAATCGCCTTTCGATTCCATCGACGACGGCCTCGCCCTCCTTCTCCCGCCCGTGAATCGCGAGCCAGCGCGGACTCTCGGGCACCCACATGCGCATGAAAAAGACGGCAAGCCCGAGAATTGCGCCAGTGAGGAATGCGAGGCGCCATCCCCACTCTGAAGGGATGAGGACCGGATTGAGCAGCACGACCGCAACCACAGCGCCAAGCGCCGCCCCAACCCAAAAGCTGCCGTTGATCGTGAGATCAAGCTGGCCGCGGTAGCGCGCGGGGACCAGCTCCTGGATTGTCGAATTGATGGCGGAATACTCGCCGCCGATGCCGCAGCCGGTGAAGAAGCGAAACAGAAAGAAGGTGAAGCCGTTCCACGCGAGGCCGGTTAGCGCAGTCGCGATGAGGTAGACGACGATGGTCATGAAGAAGAGCTTTTTGCGCCCAAGCCGGTCGGTCAACCAACCGAAAAACAGCGCGCCGACGACCGCTCCGAGGAGGTAGGCGCTCCCGGCCAACCCGACCTCGGAATCCGAGAAACGAAGCGCCGGGCTGTCTTTCAAAGCAGGCGCAACCGAACCCGCCAGCGTGACTTCAAGTCCGTCGAGGATCCAGGTGATCCCAAGCGCGGCAATGACCAGGACGTGAAAACGGCCCCACGGCAGGCGCTCCAGCCGAGCTGGAACGAGCGTGGAAATCTCTCCCAATGGTTGCATCGATGTCGCCGACATACTGTCCCCGCTCAATGCGAGCCGCATTGTCCCGGACGTGAAACGAGATCGCGCTCGGAAGGTTGCATGATGGCGGCGTCAAGCGAAGCGCCGTAGCGGCCGCAGTCGTCTAAAGCGCCCGCTCCCACTGATCGCGGTACGCCTCGAGTCCAGGCAGATTCCAAATGCGCGCGGGCTCAAGTTGCGGGGGCGGGTGGGGCTCGCCCCAGTGCGCCAGCATCGCCGCTCCGGCCGCAGCGCCCGCGCTCGTTGGCGCGACCACCACCCGCCGGCCGGCCATGAGGCGAGCGAGCACGGCGGCGAAAGCAGGAGAGCGGGCGAAGCCTCCTTCGACGATGAGGTCGCCTGGCGCTTCGAGGCGCCGAAGCATGTGCGCGGTCATCAGCGCGGAATAGAGTGTCGCTAGCGCCGCACGCGCCTTTGGCGTTGTCG
>Ga0209624_10003098_pt1 | contig 11964 bp, 18 predicted proteins | sample JacPinW_OM2H0_O1_FD_188565 | JGI IMG/M metagenome (GOLD analysis project Ga0209624, IMG submission 188565) | Forest soil microbial communities from Algoma, Ontario, Canada - Jack Pine, Ontario site 1_JW_OM2H0_O1 (SPAdes) (version 2) | ecosystem: Environmental > Terrestrial > Soil > Boreal... | reverse complement strand
CGCGGCGCGAACCTTCGACGCCCTCATCAACGCCATCGCCAGCGCGCTCAAAGCCTTCACGCCCGACCAATGCGCAAACTATCTCGCAAACTCAGGCTATCCACACCAATAATGAAAATGCTCTAACGCCGGTCGCAAGCCAAGCCATGGCGTTCGTTGATTGGGCCGCAGGCCACCCTGCATCCGGCCTATGCCTTCAGCGCCTACCCGGGGACCGTTGCGCAGATCAAGCCGCTGGCCGCCGCGGCGGCCCTGCGCGGCACGGGTCAGCTGCTTCCCTTCCTGGTGATCCTGCGCGCCAAGTCTCGTCTCGCCTACGCCGAGATGCAATTGATTCTACGGACGATGGGGAAGGTCGGCAAGATCGACCGGGATTTAGCCAGCGTCGGCACGCCGCATATGGCGCAGTTCGTGCCGCTCGGAAATAACGAGCTGGAGTTCTTCACCGTCTATGATGGGCATTTCAATAAATACATCGCGGATTTCACCCGAAATATCGGAGAAGCCTTCGATGTGCTTTTCAAGTTGACGAAGGGCGCGCCGCCTTCACTCGCAGGAATTCATCGACTTTGCCGCGGCGGTGAGCAGGACTCCTATCGGCTTTTATCAGGGCTATCCCAGCCTCAGTAGTCAGGACATCAAGGCGCTGATTGCCGGTAGCAGGGCCGGCGCGGTTGCGGGCTGAAAGCGTAAACAGGAGAGGGGCGATGAACGCTGAACGCGGGGGCTTGCTGCACCGCCTGTTTCAAGAAAGCCGTCGCGAGACGCCGCAGCCGGCCGGGCTGAAACTCGATGATATTCAGGGTCTCATTCTTCGCGGCTACCGGATGCGAATGGTGCGCCATTTCCTCCTGAAGGTGAATGCAGCAGGGCCGGCGCGCAAGCTGGTGGGCCGGCTCGTGAGCGGCGACGAAGCTGACGCGCCGCGGATTACGACAGCCAAAGACTGGCATGTCGGGTTCGAGCCGGCCCCTGGAGACGACCTGGCAGACGCTCCGTCTTGCAAACCCGACTATTGCCTGAACTCGGCGTCACCTGGCCTGGATTGCTGGCGTTGGAGGTGAAGGATCGCGTTCCTGACCTCTCGTTCAAGTCGTTCGGCGCGTTCACCGCCGGCGCTGCGGCGTGCGGAACTCGTCGGCGACACCGGACCGAACGCACCGCAACACTGGGTTGGCAGATTTGGAACGGGCGACGATCACGTATTGGCGACGCTGCACGCCATAAGCCCCGAGGCCCTGACAACCTACAGCACCCGGTTGTCCTCGCTGTTCGCCGAGAGCGGGGCCTGCGAGGAGCTGTGGCGCGGCGATGGGCGGCGCTAATGGAAATCCAAGAAAGCAAGCGCGTGCCAACAACCCGCGTCCACGTCGGTTACACCGGCGGCATCAGCATGACGACGATCCGAGGCGGCCCGGAGCGCTACAAGCGCGATCGCCAAGAGCCATGCGATCCCTGGTTGTTCGTCCTTATGGACGAGGCCGAAAACTACCTCGTGCCCGAGCCCAGGGAATTGGGGGTCAACGACAGCTTTGCCGTGTTCAAGATGATTGCGACCGACGTCGTTGGTTTCGAGAAGTTATAATGGCCCCGGCGCTTGCGATGTCCGCCCCATTCATCTCCCAGATCGCGGTTTGGCCGCTCGTGTTTTGAAAAGGGATGTCGGAAGATCGCATGCCAATTTGGCCCGGATCGGCCACGACGGCGCTGCCGGCTAAGCTGGCCCCATTGATTGCCCACGTCGCGACGGCCCGTTGGCATTCTGCCACCGGATTTCCGAGGTCTTGCCTTGAATGATTCCCTGCACGTCCGACGTCGCTAGTCAGATTTGTGGTACCCTGTCTTCCGTCAGCTTCTGGTCGAGTGAGGCGTTGCTCGCGGCGAGGGTTACTGACACTGCTGAAACGAATGGCGACGCGTTGACGCCTTCGGTCTCTGCAACAGAGCTAGTTAGCGCCGCTACGGGACTCTGACCCGTCGTCAGACCGTTTGCGTCCGAAACAAGGGCGGCAAAGGCGTCGGTGAACGTCCTACCGAAATCGGTGACCCCGAACGCGGAGGCGATTGCGTCTGCAGTATCGATGACTTTGGCGCTGGCGACAAAGGCCGCGGGCTGTTGGCATCGCCTACCTTCGTTGCAGCAATCGGATCAAGAGTGGTGAGATCGACACTTAGGAAAACGTGTTTTTTCTATTTCGGAGATGGCGGATTGAGGTGCTATGAACTAACCAATGTGGCCCCCAACGACGCTCCCACTTCGGACCGGGGTTGGCGAGATCGCTGGCGTGGAGGATCTGGCCACCATCCATGTCCCAGACCGCCACCGCGCCATTGTTGTTCTGCAGCACGATGTCGGTCATGCCGTCCTGGTTGAAATCGCCGGTGTTGGCAACATGCCAACTGGCGCCCGGGTTGGCGACCTCGATGCCTTGGCTGAGCTGGTCGCCGTTCATCTCCCAAATGGCGACACTCCCATCGGTGTTCTGCATCAAGAGATCGGTCTGGCCGTTGCCGTTAAAGTCGCCCGTGCCGACGACTTGCCAGCTGGGGCCAGGGTTGGCGACCACGGCGGCCTGGCTGATCTGGTCGCCGTTCATATTCCAGATGGCCACACTGCCGTTCGTGTTCTGCAGCACGATGTCGCTCTTGCCGTCGCCGTTAAAGTCGCCTGTCGCCTCGACCTTCCAACTGGGGCCGGGATTGGCGACCACGCCGGCCTGGCTGATCTGGCCCCCGCTCATCTCCCAGACGGCGAAAGTGCCGTCCGTGTTCTGCAGCGCAATGCCGGTTTTGCCGTCGCCATTGAAATCGCCTGTCGCCTCGACCTGCCAGGAAGGGGCCAGGGTTGGCGACCACGTCGCCAGACAGGAGCGTCGCGCCCTGCATTTGCCAAACGGCGACCGAGCCATTGGTGTTCTGCAACAAGATATCCGAGGCGTCCGTAGCGCCGCCGCTGAAGAACGAGCCAGTCCCCACTTGCAACCAGCTGGAGCCCGGGTCAGCGCCGAGCAAGGCGGCGGCTGAGAGCGTCGGCGTCGTCGCGCCGTTCACCTGCCACAACCCCAACTGGCCGCTCGTGTTCTGCAAACTGATATCCATAGTTGGGGCGACCACGGGATCGCTGTCGGTGACGGTGACGGTGACGGTGGTCGTATCGTCGACTGTGGGAGTAGCGACGAAAGTGGCCGGAAGTTCAAACACTGTGCCATCGTTATTGGCGCCGCCATGTCGTCCCGAACATATCGCCTGCCGCGTCGATGGTTAGACTGCGCTCCGGGTCTTCACCATTGGCGCCAGTGAAGGTCGCGAGCGTCGTCAATAAGCCCGTGGACTTGGCGATCTCAAACACCGTGCCGTCATCGTCCGCGCCGCCCTCCTCGGTCGTCCCGAAGAGATTGCCCTCGGCGTCGATGGTTAGACTGCCCGCTGGGTTTGCACCATTGGCGCCAGTGAAGGTCGCCAGCGTGATCAATGCACCGGTCGATTTGACGATCTCGAATACCGTGCCCTCGTTGGCGCCGCCGCCGACTTCAGTCGTCCCGAACAGATCGCCTGCCGCGTCGCTGATGACGGTCCCAAACGGAAGTCGACCGTTGGCGCTGGTGAAGGTCGCCAGCGTCGTCAGTTCGCCAGTGGACTTGACGATCTCGAACACTGTGCCGTCGCCGTCCGCCCCGCCAGAAGCTGTCGTCCCGAACAGATCGCCCGCGGCGTCGCTGGTGACGGACCCCAACGGATTTGCACCGTTGGCGCCAGTGAAGGTCGCCAGCGTGATCAATGCATCGGTCGATTTGACGATCTCGAACACTGTGCCGTCTTCGTCGGCGCCGCCAGAAAATGTCGTCCCGAACAGATCGCCCGCCGCGTCGCTGATCAGGTCTCCAGTCGGGTTGGCGCCATTGGCGCCGCTGAAGCTCGCCAGCGTCAATGGCGGATCGTACGTGGCCACGCCATAAGCGCTGCTCGTATCGCTCAGAGTGAAGGTCGTGGTCACCGATGTGTTCGGCACGCCATTGACTGACGTGAACGAAAGCGCTCGAAGCTCACTCGTGATCGCCGCTGTCGTTCCCGTCAGGGTATAGCTTCCGTCGGAGCCGCTAAGCCCTGTTCCGCTTAACGAGCCCGGACCGGAAAGCGTGATCGACAGCATGTCCGTCGCGCCCGCATTCGCGTCGCCTATCGCCACCCCCGAGAACGGATCGATCGGCGTCTCAGAGGTCGTCGTCTGGCCGGATACAGCTCCGGTAATCGTCGGGGCGGCCATGTTCAGTACCTCAATAGCCAAGCGCGAGCCGCACGAAAACTGCGATGCAGCTGTCATTACGAAGTATCAGATCGTATTAGTTAAGACTTAGGGGCGCATTTCCAGCGACTATCAATAGACAGAGGTAAAACTCCGGCAACGACGTAGCCGATATTGCGGCCTCGATTGTGACGCGCGTCACAGTGCACAGATCTAAGCACCTATTGTTCATGAGCGCGAGTTTACAAAGCGCCAACCATGTTGGGCGGACGCGCTGGAGCTTAGCCACAGGCTCGAGGCGAGGATCGTGGCGTAGCGCGCGAGTTATATTAGGCCGTCGGGTTATGCCGCTCTGCGCTCGGCCAGACGCAGTGGGGCGGCCCGACTCTCAAGGAGGCAGAATCTACTCGCCTCGGCGTGAACACGGACCGCGGCCGTCTTTCAACCGCCGCATCCAGCCACTAAGAGCAAGTCGCGTGGTCCCGAGATTGAATGGCCCCGCGGGGTGGTCCTGCTCCGCGGGGCCTCGAGCGGTTAATGTGCAGCTCGGCTCTGCGCTTCACCCGCCGACACTTTGGTTTGCAGACGGGACTTTGTTCCTCAGGCCGCACGAGGGCACCCCCTACAGAACTCGAACACTTTTTCTGCTGCGGCTTCAGCCATATACGTCGAGGCTAGCACCCTCAAACCGAACACTCCATCACGTCCGTCCTCAAGATGAGATCGGTATTTCTCGACCGTCCTAGCGACCAACTCGCACGTGGCTGCTCGGCGAGAACTTGTGCTCATGGTGTTCCGTGGGCTTGCTTTGCGGCCTCTCCGATCAAGGCGACATCGATCAGCTCCGAGCCCTCGCCGAGCGAGTAGCGGATCTGCGTCGCCCGGCCTCAGGGCAGGGCGCTTGGTCCGATACGCCGAGCAGAACGGCGGGGAGGACGAAAGCCAATTGTGAGAGATTCGAAGGCAGGCGATCACGACAGGGTCCATTTCGTTCTTGAAAATGTTCTCCTGCTCTTGTGTCCTCCGAGACCATGGATGACAAACTCACGCCTGCCGACCCACGCGACGTTGAAACGGCGCTGGCGCTTGCCCTGACTTCCAGTCAGACGGTCCCGGTCAGCCGAAACCATGTTCAAGGTCGTCGCCGAGCGACTTGTCACGTCTCTGAAAAATTCGGGCTTTGTCGTCATGCGGAAGCCGATTGAGGGCGGGCGTGGGCCGGGAAGCATGCCGGAAGTTGTCCACATACGCCAAAGGATGAACTGCGATGATGATGACGGATGATCGCGCCGCGAGAATCGAAGCCGCACTACGAGCCGAGGATGCTGATCGTCGCCGCACAGGCGGAGGTTGAGCTACCTGACGAAGGAAATAGAGGCGCCGGAATTAGTTGATCGGCTTATCGGGATTCTCGACGGTCCGCAGCAACGCGAGACACAAGAGCTTGCGCGCATCGCGCTCACAGAAGGGGTTCCTACTTTTCAAACCGTTGTAAGAAGTTGATAGCCGCTGGCGATCAGCACGGCCGGGAAGTTGCGCGGGTCGGCCCCCGCGTTATCTGCTGCACGGCGCGGGCGTTCGTGGGATTTGCGAGCACCACGGGGTGCGCCGACATCCAACCAATGGTTCGCCTTGAAATATTTGCAGCCGCCGGCTTAAGGAAATGGCGGGACGCCGTCTCCGAGCGCGAACCCCCCACACTTCCATAAGGCCAGCATCGAAGAGCACGCCGCCAGTGCGAGGCGCTGTTGCAATTCTGACACATTTAATTTATCCACAACTTGCCGTTGTCTAGACACAAGAAAACTAAAATCCGTCGTGTACGGTTACCGCTGCGGTAACTCTGTTCAAGACAATTGCAATGTCGCTTTTGCAGCTGGGCGCGAGCCTGGGTATACATGCAGCCGACGTAAATACTTATGAGCGAGAGGCTAGACGTATACCTGCAGGCTTTTGCTAGAGGCTGCTAAGCAGTCGTTTTTTCTTTCAGTGAGCTAGAATAATACCTAGTAACGATCGTCATCGATGATTGGTCGTTTTTAGGTTATTAATCCCAGCGCTGGGTATCGCAGAGATTGCAGCTATAACTCATTGTCTAGCTTTATTTCATCTCTCACGTAGGTCATCATAGCAGCGGCGACTGGGTCGATTTTGGCCGTAAGTTTCGAACATAGAGTGATAAGTTCGGTACAAAGGACTAAGATGAGGCGAGCATCTTTCTCTGACAAGTGTGACTTCTCTCCATGCTCTGAGCTCTTGTCCAAACAGGCCGCCATTTTCTGCCCCCTGCGCTATTTCGATGACAAACGGTTGATTCCTAGCAAGGGGTTTGACCCGTGTCCAGCGTAGCTTTTCTCGGACCACTTTTCTAACTCGCCGATACACCTGCCGACGAGAATTATTACCACTTTACTACTGTTAGGTTGTAAGAGGACACTCATACGCATCTGGCTATTGACACCCAAGCTGCAGCAACCTTAACGTGTGAAGCAAGCGGCACTTATGTGAGCTGACCTCCCCTTCAACCTAAGCGCGTAGCCGCGTGCTGATCGGTTCGGGGCGGGCGTGGGAGTCCAATCCGATGCTGACTTGGTTGCATTCAGTCGTTGACACGATCCTATTAGGCAAGATCCGAGGCAAAATTAGCCGTCTGGATACCGCGACGCGTATGGCGATGGACGCGGATTTCAACGCTCGCCACGCGTCAATGCCCCGCGGGTACGCCGCGAGCGAGACGACGGACGCCTCATCAAGCCAATTGGACCGTCCGCGACTGGCGACCAACGCTCGCGCCGTAGCGTTCCGCCTAGGCGACGGAGGCCGAGAGAGCCTCCGGGGCAAACCCTTGCGTACAACGATCAGCGACAAGGCGGCTCTCTGTCCGCTGGATCACGTGAACCGACAGTTCCGCGCTTCCGCTCCAGACCGTCTGTGGCTCGCGGATTTTACCTATGTCGCGACCTGGGCCGGCTTCGTCTATGTCGCCTTCGTCATCGACGCATACGCACGGCGGATCGTCGGCTGGCGGGCCAGCCGGACAGCACATGCGGACTTTGTCCTGGACGCTTTGGAACAGGCGCTTCATGACCGAAGGCCTGCCAGCCGCGGCGGCCTCGTCCATCATAGCGATCGCGGCGCCCAATATGTTTCGATCAAATACACCGAACGGCTCGCCGAAGCCGGAATCGAACCTTCCGTCGGCAGCGTCGGCGACTCTTACGACAACGCCCTCGCCGAAACGATCAACGGTCTCTACAAAGCCGAAGTCGTCCATCGACGGAGCCCGTGGCGCAACCTCGAGGCCGTCGAGTTCGCAACCCTCGAGTGGGTGGACTGGTTCAACAATCGCCGGTTATTGGAGCCTATCGGCTTCATCCCGCCGGCCGAAGCTGAAGAACGCTACTTCGCCATGCTGAACGACAAAGCAATGGCCGCGTGACTCAAACAAAATGGTCTCCGGCAAAGCCGGAGCGGTTCATAGGAACATACATGTTCGTCTCACGTGTCATCCGAACAGGGCACGTGCCCCTCGATTACCAGCCGGCGCCGTCTCCGCAGCAAATAAGCCTGCTCACGGTCGCGCCTTGCTCGAGCCGGCTCCAGCAAGGGCCTGAGCGCACCATGAGCGATTTCCGGAATTGGCGCAATCTGCGCCTTCAGCCGAAGACCGCTTTCTGGCGCTTCGCGCCCGTTCATAGACCCGATCTTGAAGGGCAGCTCAGGGTCGATTGTGCCGGTTCGCCACGCCCTACCGAAATGTCCGCTATTTGCGCACTTGAGACATTGGGCGGTGTCTCGTATCGACGTTTAGCGGTCATTTCGGATCGCACGATGGACGCGTTTGAATCTCGCAATTAAGCAGAAGGGAACCTCACGGCCGGTCATACTGTCGCTTTCCGCGAAACGCCGCCTTTTAACCCACTACCCTTGGGCGAGGGCCCTGCCTGCGCTGCTGGGACGGAACCACTGGAAAGATCGAAGCCGTAATACAGAGCCAGGTCCACATCCTCATACGGCGCGTCGTGAAACGTGCTCGTCAGATATGGACTTTGCGAGTTGCGACGCCATTCGCCTGGAAAGAGAGAAATGTCCGCGGATTGAATAGGTGGCCTCCAAGCTGCCGAGCGGCCTGACACGGCCTCGAACAAAGCTGCCGCTAGGTCACGGCCAGGGCCCAAGTTGAAATGGCTGATCTGCGTTGCGTGCGGATTGATCTCGATGAGTTTGGTGGCCCCGCTTCGCTCATCGATGACGAAATCAAAGCCTTGCAACCCTGACAACATGTAATGACGACAAATGGAACGCGCAGCAGACGCCATCGCCTCTCCATCGACGACATGCACCACGGTCGCGGCACCAAAGGGACTCGCCAACTCGACCACCTCCACGGCGACCTGTGCAAGCACTTTGCCGCGCCAGCATGCGACTGTAGCGTTCGCTAGTTTTCCAGGCACAAAGGATTGGACGCTGATAGCCGACCTCAGGCGGTTCAGAGCTTCAACGTCCTTCCTGGTTAGGTAGTGCTTGACACTCCTGAGGACGCTTTGGCGAAACCTCATCTCCCAGAACGCTCTGCGAACTTCCGATTCGTGACGGACAACCACGACGTCGTTGCCACCCCAGCTGCCATCCAGTTTCAAGATCGCCGGCAAGCCGAATCTGCGAACCCAAATTCGAAGATCCGAAACGCTGGCGATGCTATCCGTGCGCGGCACGTCCACGTCTGGCAATTGGCTGATCTCGCCAAGTGTGGCTCGCTTGGCGAGCACGCCACTGGCGCCGCCGAGGCCCAGCGACGTTTCGATTAGAGTTGAAGTGTTGTCCTCCCCGAGCGCTCGCAGAGCGCACAAGTGGCTGACGATCCTGTCGTCGCACGGAACAATGATGTCCGGCCTTCGCTCCGCGGTTGCCTCACGTAAACTGTCGAGCGGGGCCTTTGGACGATACTGGAAGGTGCGGTCTGGAGCTTTCGAACGGTGCACTGGGTGCTGGGGAACCGCTACTGCGCCGACTTCGAAGCCAACCTCGCGGAATGCGCGGCAAAGGCGCACGGCGTTCGGCCAAAGTATGGCGGCCGCCACAAGGACATACGGCATTAGACGGGCGTTCCCGCATGCCTATCGAGAGCGGACCCCGCGAAGCTCTTTGCGGACGCGCGTTGCGAGCTAACAAGGGCGCGCGTCAGTCGACGCGCGGCGTACTGCGCCCCAAAGGTGAAGCGCATCATTGGGCCGAAACTTGCCGCCGCCGCCGGCCCAATGAAATACAGGCCGGGAACAGCCGATTCGAAGTTGCGTGTCAGGATCGGTGCTCCCCTGTACTCAGCAATATCCCTTCGCAAAGCGGGGCTCAGAAGGGTCAGACGGCTCAAGTCGACGCGAAATCCGGTCGCGGCGATGATGTGATCGACGTGAAGAGTTTCGAGCAGGCCGTCCTTCTTGCTTAATGTCAGCGCCAAGCGTGAATCTTCGATTGCGATGGCGGCGAGTTCGTGCTCGAGCAACAGAGGGACGCGGCCAACGACTTTATCTTTCATCACTCCTGAGGCGGCCGGGCCTAAATGCCGACGGACGAATTCAAATCGGAGTTTCTCTGGCAGCATGTGGATCAACAGAGGCGCGTCGGTGCTGAAACGGGATCTCAACCCCGGTCCCAACCCTGACGGCGGATGACGCAATCTGCGCCACCATGAACCGGGTCCACTGAACTGCGAGCCTCGGCTACCGGAAAACTTCAGATCTGAGCGCCGGCTGACCAGAACAACGTCGCACCCTCGCTCGTGCAGGAGACCGGCAAGATCAATGGCCGAGGCGCCGCCGCCAACCACGGCGACGCGGACCCCAGAGAAACCCGAAAGATCAGAATGGTCGAAACTGTGCGATACAAACCGGGTCGGAAGCGTGCCTAGGATCTCCGGCACGTACCGGAACGGACCAACGCCGATCGCGATGACCACACGGCGAGCGCTCACCTTGTCGCCGGTATCGAGGCTTACGACAAACTCGTCGCCGGTCCGCTCAACGTTGGTAACTTGGACGTCCACCAGCCGAGGCACGCACCGCTTTTGAAAAGCGAGGCCGTAGTCACAGAAAACATCGAGTCGAACCGGCTCCGATTCATTGTACGGGATCGCTTGCTCGTCGGAATAGCGGGCTAATGTATAGAAGTCTTGGGGGTCCGACAGATTGGAGGCGAACGGATCCGATTTCAACAGCATGCCTTCCGGCATGTGGCTTCGCCAGCTGTCCATCGGCCGACCAAATACGCGCGTCCGCATCCCACTGGCGTCTAAGTGTGCTGCAAGCGAAAGACCATACGGACCCGCGCCAACGATGGCGACTTCCACCGGTTCGTTCATTAAGCCTCTTATCCCGTTCACGGGGCGAAGCTTCAACGGTTATCCGGATAAGTAAAACGCGGCCTAAAGCGGCGCCAACAATTGCTCACGGTTAGATACGCGAGCGGCGCGTGACTTCGATCTCATCCATTCGCCTCGCCATCCCGGAGCGTCCGCTATTTGCGCATTCCGGCCGAAAAACCGGAGTTGATGTAGAGCGATGATTGCGGATCGCGGCGGTGGAAGTCGCAGATCGGCTGACCCATCGGTCGCGGGGAACGCGCACGGTCCTGTCGGCCCACCCTCGTCGCCGCCCCGCCCGCCGGGCCCGGCTCGCTGCATGAGATGAAGCACATGCCGCATGGCGCGCAGGCCTCATTCGCGCTAGTCTCCCTGCGGGAGGACGCCACATTCGTGGGAGGGCGCTATGGCAATTGGAACTGTCCGATGGTTCGACGTCCGTAAGGGCTATGGTTTCCTCAAGCCCGACGACGGTGGAGTTGACGTGCTAATCGATGTATGCGCCGTCGAACGCGCAGGAATGGTCAGCGTGTATCAAGGCCAGCACCTCAGCTTCGAGATTGTGTACGATAAGAGGATCGGCAGATCGTGCGCTGAGAATCTCGGCGCTTCTGGATTGCAGGCAGAAGCGCGCATAGACATTGCGCTTCCCTTCGATCCTCGCATCGATCCATCGCCAGAGCGAGTATCGCCGGGCTAGCGCGGAGCAGGCAGCGCTCCCAAAGGCGCTGGGGTCTTGGCGCCGAAACGCTTGGCGCGCCTATACATCCGGCGTAGGAGCCGCGATTGTCGCTGATAGAAGTTTGCATCCTCCGTGCTTCTTCCATCCGCTTTTTGTGCATCGCCCTAGGAACAATGCGGCGCTGGTCATTTCGCTCGGCGAGATTCGAGACGGAAATCGGCTATATTTCTTTGTCCTGACCGTATCGTGAGGAAAATCCGATGCAGGATTTGATTAAAAACTACGTGAGCGACCTGCACAAGCTCCGCGAGGTGTTCCACAAAGAGCACCGCGGAAGAGCTGTCGAAGGCAATGGCCCTCTACGCTAAACGCTGTGATGCGGCACCGGCGTCGTTCATGGAGAAAGCTTCGGCTCGCGAGAGCAAGCTTGAATCGTCAGCGGCGGCAAGGCTTAATCAATTCTGCGGTCTGCCGGCAATCAGCGGTCTGACGGACGTCGATAACGGACCGCCAACTCAGACTTCACCGCATTCTGATGCGGGATCGCGGCCTCCGCTGAGCGGGCGGTCGCAGACAGTCTGCATGTCGAGAGCGATCGGGATCGCAAGCCCCAGCCGGCCCGCTCCATGACCCTTGTTAAATCCGGGCCGGGTGCTTCAAGCATCTCACCCCCAGCAGCCG
>Ga0209624_10003097_pt1 | contig 11965 bp, 9 predicted proteins | sample JacPinW_OM2H0_O1_FD_188565 | JGI IMG/M metagenome (GOLD analysis project Ga0209624, IMG submission 188565) | Forest soil microbial communities from Algoma, Ontario, Canada - Jack Pine, Ontario site 1_JW_OM2H0_O1 (SPAdes) (version 2) | ecosystem: Environmental > Terrestrial > Soil > Boreal... | reverse complement strand
CAAGCAGAGAAAGGAACTCGCCCGCCCGAATCTCGAGGTCGAGCCCCTCAAGAGCCGTCACGTTATTGGCGAAGACCTTGTGCACGCCCCGCAAGGTCACGAGCGGCGGCGCGGCTACCGGGATCGCCGCTGCTTTCGTCGTCGTCAGAGTCGCCATCTTATTCATGATGCAAACCCATCATTCCGTCGCGTCCGCTTAGGCCGCGACATCCTCCCCATGCCGTGCAAATCGCATGCCGTCGGCATTCCAGCTTAGTGCAAGAACTCCTGCCTTGCTTTTCGCCATTCGCCGGCGTCCCTCAAAGGTCACGCTTGCGCCGCCGCTCAATGCGCTTGAACTACGGACATCATAGACCTCGCTTTTCCGGTCTAACAACAGGTAATGCGAGAACAAGTTACGTACAAGTGCCTTTAATTTGCTGCATTGCGGCACCTACGGCTTGGCGGAGATCCGCCTTCCTTGACCGCCGATAGCCCGACATGCCATCGCCCCAGCTCCGGCCGCACCATAAGCACCTCGAATCAGATCGAACTTGAACGCAGGCTCGGGCCGTTTCGTTCCTTGCTAGAGATCCCATCATGGCCAAGGACTACGTAGCTCCCAATCTTGAAGCGCCGATTCTCGATCATCTGTTTCCGAACATGATCGAGGCGGACAAGAGCGCCTCGACTTGGCCCTATTTTCGCAAGCAGATCGACCATCCCTTTCGGGTCGACAAGCGCAATCCGACTGTCGGCTTCATCAATCGCGACGAAGCTTCGATCCTCTATGGCAACGCGCGCGCGTTCAGGGGGAGAAGGGGAATCGAGATCGGCGCGTGGCGCGGCTGGTCGACCGCCCATCTCGTCGCCTCCGGCATTGCGCCGCTCCATGTCGTCGAACCTCTGCTCGCGGATACGGACTGGCGGCGGGAATTCGAGCAAGCGATCCGCGGGGCCGGCGGAGCCTCGACAACGATTCTCGTTCCCAAAGCGAGCCCCGCAGCTGTCGTCCGTCTGGGCGAAGCGGGCGCCCGATGGTCATTCGCATTCATTGACGGCGACCACGACGGGGAGGCCCCGACCCAGGATGCGCTCGCTTGCGCGCCCTACCTCGAAACAACCGCAATGGTCCTCTTTCATGACTTAGTGTCGCCCTATGTGGCGGCGGGCTTGCGTGCGTTAGCGGCGAAAGGCTGGAACGTGATGGCCTACCAGACAGCTCAGATGATGGGCGTCGCGTGGCGGGGAACGATCCAGCCCGTGGCGCATAGCCCGGACCCCTCGCAGCATTGGGCGGTTCCCCCCCATCTGGAGGGGATTCCGATATCTGGCGCCAGCGCGGCCTGAAGCGCTCGTCGAAAGCGGAGAAGGAGAAGAACCATGCGTCAAAGCCTCTTTGCCACGACCCTTGGCGTGGCCCTGACCGCATCCGTATCTTTCGCGTTTCAGGCGTCGGCCGACGATGCCCAAGTCGCTCGCGGCCGCTTTCTCGTAACGATCGCCGGCTGCTCGGACTGCCACACCCCCGGCGCCCTGCTCGGCTCGCCCGATACGAAGCGTTATCTCGGCGGATCGGACGTCGGCTTCGCGATTCCCGGCGCCGGCGTCTTCGTGGGAGAGAATCTGACCCCCGACAAGGAGACCGGCCTCGGCTCATGGACGGACGAGCAAATCATCGCGGCGATCCGCACCGGTAAGACGCCCGAGGGAAGGGAGCTTAGTCCCGTAATGCCTTATCCAGCGCTTTCACACCTCTCCGATGTCGACGCGCAGGCGGTCGTCGCGTTCCTCAAGAGCCTGCCCCCCGTCAGCAACAAGGTGAAGAATTTCGGGCCTGACGACAAAGTGACGATCAACGTCTCCGCGGTCCTGCCGCCCGACGTCTACAACGCGCTGCCAGCGCCGAAGAAGTAGGACCGAGCGAGACAGAGCGCGTCACTTCGGACGCAAGTCCAGACCAACGCCCTTGTTGACGAACTGGAGCGTGTAGGCCTTCTTGTAGTCGATGCCCGGCTTGACCACGCCGGCCTTCACCATCTCATTATAGAATCCGCTCCAACGCTCGTCGGTCATCGCGCCGATTCCGAGTTTGAGCGTGTCGCCTGAATCGACGATGCCGTATGCCTTCATTTTGGCGATCGAAAAGGCGATCTCGTCGTCGGTGATTTCCGGGTTCTCTGTTTTGATCGCCTCATTGGCCTTGGCGTTGTCGCCGTAGAGATAGTGGTACCAGCCGATCGAGGAAGCATCGACGAAGCGCTGCACGATATCAGGATGCTTCTCCACAAGCTCGCGGCGGGTCTCGACTATGGTCGAATAGGTGGAGTAGCCATAATCGGCGAGCAGGAACACGTTGGGCTTGAAGCCGCCCTGCTTTTCGACCTCGAGCGGCTCCGAGGTCAGATACCCCTGCTGGATCGAACGCGGCTCGGCGATGAAGGGGGCCGAGTTGAAATTGTAGGGTTTGATGTTGTCGTCCTTGAACCCGTAAGCGAGCCGCATCCATGCCCAAAAGGTGTTGACCGCGCCGGCGCTGACGAAAGCCGGGTTCGCGTTGGGAAGATCCTGCCATTTGTCCAAGCCGACGCCCGGATGCGACATGAAGATCTGCGGGTTTTTCTGGAAGTGGGCGGCCACGGCGATGGTCGGGATGTTGTTCTGCACCGCCAGGAAATCGCCGATCATGTCGCCGCCCATGAAGAATTCGATCTTGCCCGCGATCAAGAGCATGCCGCCGTTCGACATTGGGCCGCCCTGGAGAATTGTGACGTCGAGGCCGTATTTGGCGTAAGTCCCGTCGACGAGAGCCTGGTAATAGCCGCCGGCCTCCGGGTCGGCGACCCAGTTGGTGCCGAACGTAACCTTGTCCGCTGCCAAGGCCGATCCGGCGAACGTGATCGCCCCCGCCAACGCCGCCATCATCGCAACGCGCATATGAATCCCTCCCGCAGTCCAATTCCATCGGCGGTTCGGCAGCTTCGCCGCCCTCCGCCGTCGGGTTCGTTTACGCTCGAGCCACGGCACTCGCACGGAGCGTTCTCGCCCTGGTGGTGCAGCATACGGACCGAAATTCCACGCGTCGAATACATTTTTCAACGTGCCATCTGGGGTGATCACCACAAGCAAGACACACGCCAAAAGGCTTTACCTTTCGGCTCGCCTCGCCTATGCGCCCCGTCTCCTGCCTCCCTTCGCTGAACACGGAGCGGACCATCGCATGCGCTTATGGATCAAGGACCCGCTCGCCATCCTCGCGGTCGATGCCGAGCGCGGCATTGTGGTCGAGGGCAGCGAGATCGTCGAATGCGTCGCGCGCGGTCAATCGCCGGCCATTCCTCCCGATACGACGTTCAACGCCTCGCGTCATGTCGTCCTGCCCGGGCTCATCAACGCGCACCATCACTTCTACCAGACGCTGACGCGCGCCCACCCGGCAGGGTTCGGCAAGGAGCTCATTCCCTGGCTCGTTTCGATGGAGCGCGTCTGGGGCCGCATGACGCCCGAGGCGTTACGCATCGCGATCCGGATGGCGCTGGTCGAACTGATGCTGTCCGGCTGCACGACTGCGGCCGATCACCACAATCTCTTTCCCCCGAACCTCACGAACGCGATCGACATCGAGGTCGAGGAGGCGACGAAGCTTGGGCTTCGCATGACGGTCACGCGCGGATCGATGGGCATTTCCGAGAAGGACGGGGGCTTGCAGCCCGACTCGATCGTGCAGGACTCGGAGACGATCCTCGAGGACAGCGAGCGGGTGCTGCGCCTCTATCACGACGCCGAGCCGGGCGCGATGATCCGGGTGGCGCTTGCCCCCTGCTCGCCGCTCGCGGTACCGAAGCGGGTGATGGTGGGATCGGCCGAACTCGCCGAGCGCTACGATTGCCGGCTGCACACCCATCTCTGCCAGTCGCTCGACGAGGACGTCTATAGCCTCGAGACATTCGGCGTGCGTTCGGTCGATCTCCTGGAGCAGGCGGGATGGCTGAGCCCCCGCGCCTGGGTCGCGCACGGGATCCATTTCAACGCCGGCGAGATCGAGCGCTTGGGCAACGCTGGCGTCAGCGTCTGCCATTGCGCCGCCTCCGACATGGCCTTCGGCATGGGCGTCTGCCCGACCAAGGAGCTCGAGGCGGCGGGCGTCGCCATCGGGCTCGGCGTCGACGGTTCGGCCTCGAACGATTCGTCCAATATGATGGAGGCCGTGCGCCACTCGCTGATGCTGCAGCGCCTGAGCTACGGGCCCTCGGTGGTGACCCCTTACGACGCCCTGCGATGGGCGACCCAAGGCTCGGCGCATTGCCTCGGGCGCGACGACATCGGCGCCATTGCGCCAGGCATGCAGGCCGACCTCGCGCTCTATACGCTCGACGAGCCGCGCTTCTCGGGCGCTCAGGACGCGATCGCCGCGCTCGCGCTTTGCGGGGCGCATCGGGCGGAGCGGGTGATGGTCGCCGGGCGCTGGCGGGTCATCGACGGCGAGCCCGAGGGCGTCGACCTGCCCGCCCTGATCGCCAAGCACAAGGCGGCCGCGCGCGCCTTCGCGTGAGGGCCGCCTGAGACGCGCCGCCCTGCCTGTCAGGCGCGGATGCAACCAATGCGGGAACTCCCGCCGAGCCAAGCGCCAAATAACCGCGCCTAAAAGCGCATAAACGCTAGCTAAAAGCGCATAAGCGCTAGTAAAAGTGCTAGCGTTTACTAGCGTTTATTTTTCCCAAACGAGCCTTTTCAAAGGTTACGGCCGATTCAAATAAGAAAATTCGTCGTGTCCGTTTAGGGGTTGTGTTCAAGGCATTCCGGACGCGCTGCTTCTCCTTTGCCATCCCGTCCAAGCGCTCCGTCGACCGCGGCCAGATCCGGCCAACAGAAAGAACCATAGCACAAATTCTGACTTTTGAAAAGAAATTGACCTAGAAAAATAATGCCGCCGAAACAGCTCTTCATCGAAGGTGACATGGCTCACATGCCCGGCGCGCCAGGCGCCGTGCTCGCCTGACAGGATGAGGAAGGCCGGGCGAGCCCGCCACCTTCCACGTTACTTCTGCGGGGCGCCCTTGATCCCGATGGCGCGGAAGCTGGCGTATTTATTGCCAACGTCCGCCTCAAGTTGTTGCTCTTTGGCGTTGTATGCCTTGACCGCGTCCATGTGAGAGAATTGTAGGAGAACCACGCGGTTGGGCGGCGGAGAACTGCTCAGACTGATCGCCTGGTTAAAGCCGGCGACGTACTGCCGCCGGCTTCTTTGCTCGGCCAACGACCTTCACGGCGATCCGTTCGCAGACAATATGGCCTAATGCGAGTGAATTTCCGTCGCTTTGACAGGGTTCGGAGACCAAATGCGGCTCGATTCGCAAAAAGGTCCGCCCTCGCAAGCGCGCTTGGCGTGCCCGCCAGCCTCGCGCGGTTCTCCTTTGCAGCCCGCGCCGTGAGGCGGCTCATTGCTAACGCGCCATTGACCGTCACGACGCCGTCTTCAGCGAACTGCGTTGATCAAAGCAAGATTGGATTCGCTGCTGACTTTGAGGTTCGCGGGATCGGCGCTGACACGTGCCGGGGAAAACTGGGCCGCCGCGTCGGCCAGAATCGTCTGCAGCTTAGAAATCACCGCGCTCGTATAATATCGATTCATATCCACCGTTTGCTTCTTAAATTCAGTCACGGCGCCTATTAATGCGGCCCGATCGGAGCTCGTCACGTCTTTTTTACTCAAAATATTTTTCGCGCTGGCATAAAGCGAGTTCTTTGCCTGATCCCATATCACATAGTTCTTCTGTATCTGATCGACTGAGTCGTTTCCTAATATCAAGAGCAAGTTTTGCGGGTTACTAAGTTGATATTGCTCTGCTTTCAAAAGCAGCAACGTCAAATAATCCACCATGTCTGATGTGCTTTTCATCAATTCGTCTGGCGCAGTGGCTGCAAAGATCTCAGGTGAAAAGAGGCTACTGTTTTCCAAGAATAGAAACCTATACCCCAAACTCACCTCAACCGCGTGCAGCATCAAGCTCGTGTGTGGATCTCCGCAATCCCGCTCATGCAAGACTCCTACAACATAAACTTGATATTCTACGGTATCGTCATAATATGTGACGATTGCTGATGTAATAATTCTATATAATTGCTTGGAGTCGAATGATATTATTGTATTATCTTCAAGATATTCGTTAGTCGGCTGCGACCCGATCACGGCTTGCAGCGCCTTCTGCCATTGAAGCGACACATCAAAGGGGACGTTCGCCGTAAGTTCCTGCCAAGTGTGTTTTGTGGTAGCATGGTTGCATGGCCCGAAGATCTTTGAGAAGTCGCCAATCAACTCGATGCTTAAGTCCGCGATTGATACATGCCGTCCAAACTTGGCGCCTCCCGGGCCCGTCCTTATTATCAATTTCGCTTTCGGACCGTAACTGCTCTTCTCTCTATTGAGGATCAGGCTAATAACCTGTTTGGCCATTTCGGCTGAGAATCCGGTGAGGATTTTAATTGTATCTTGCTCTTCAGCGATAGTGTGACGGCCGGCGTCAGGATCGCGGTCATCCAGCATACCCTGAATATCAAGGAGGAATTTTAGGGAATTAGGCCGGCCGTCCCTCTGTTCGGATTGCAAGCGCCGCAGATTGTCCTCGAGGCTCGTAGCCTCAAACCGAACATCCCTCAGACTAGATTGATCAATGTTAATTCCTTCGAATTCGTTGATTGTATCTGGAACTTGAGCCAAGACGGCAAACGGGATCATTCGTCTTCGCAAGCTCTTCCATTTGGTCATCATAGGCTGTACGAAGACCGATTGCTTGAAGGCCCCGACTTCATAACCAGTGAATGAATGTGAGGGCTTCAGTCGTCCGGTCGCGATGACAATCATAACGTCCGTTTCGCTGATACTTTGCTCGATAATTCCCTTCCAATTGAGCCCGGTCGCAAATTCACTCATCATGATTATGTATATTTCGTCCCGAAACGCAGCTTTGAGCGTCAGCTTGAGGACGTCTGCGATTTGTTGGTCTTCCGACGCATAGCTAATGAAGAGCTTCATGGCGTTGCTATCAGGCATAGCTTCCTCCAAAATCAGAAATTCTTCGCGGCGATCCAAGATAGAGCCTATGCACGATCATGAACTGAGTTGTACTTAGAAAATAAGTATATTCTGCTCCGAAATCGCTTGTATTCGCCACGCCCGGAAGGAGCTCAACTTCGCCTGTAGGGACGACCGCCTATTTCGTCTTTCAGGAAGCGGCATAACCCGATCTCTCCCATGCGTTACTCCTGTTACGGAAGGAACGCTGTGATCGGGGTCACAGTAGTTTCCCCTATATGACGTAGGAGCCAGCCTCCCGACGGCCATGCCATCGATTCGGCCAGGAGCGCTCTTATCGTTATCGGCCCATGCCCATTTGCACTCGGGAATGTCGTAATGCGAGTGAATTTCCGTCGCAATTCAGGCCCTAGGACACGAAAAATGGCTCGATTCGCAAAGCTCTTCGCCCTGGCAAACGCGGTCGCGGTCCTGGCTTTCGCCGGCCCGGCCCTCGCGACCGAGGCGCACTACACCTGTAGCGACGGCTCGAAGCTCGCCGCAAACTTCTCTCCGCCAGACACGGCCAAGGGGAGCGTCGCGCTGACCTTCGGGACAGGGCGCGAGCTGAAATTGACGCAAGTCCTATCCGCCGATGGCGGGCGCTATGCCGACGCCGACATCGAGTTCTGGATCAAGGGGCAGAGCGCCACTCTGACCATGAAGGGCGTCAAGGAAACCTGCTCGACGCAATGATTGCGCGAAGGCAATCCGGGGCTCTGGACAAAGCTTCGGACCCGCTTCGCCCGCGCAGGCTGCAATCTGCGACTCTGGCGCGGCAAGGCAGAGGGCGATGATCTAGCGCATGCCGCGTTGAAGCAGAATCGCCATTGCGAGGAGCCATAGGGCGTCGAGAGAACGCCCATCTTTCAACGCCCATCTTTCGACGCCCATCTTTCGACGCCCTCATGGCCACGAAGCAATCCAGGGATCGTCGGGCTCTACGTTCCCCTGGATCGCGTCGCTTCGCTCGCGATGACGGCGACGTCTAATCGCGCGATGATCCAGCGGTGGCGCCGGCCGCCCCATCACGCGCATGAATTTTGCCGTTAAGCGCTATTTTATTCTTGCTGTGTTCTTGTTTCTCCCCTAGCCTTATCCTGCCGATGACGAACGCTTCGGGCAAGCTGCGAAAGCGATCGTCTCTGGCGAGATTTATGGGCGGCAAGCACCGGGGAAACAAAACATGAACGCTGCTGGTCAAATCGCGGTGACGATCGCCGCGTTCATCGGCTTCACCCGCCTCTTTCTGGCCGACGAGGGCGACAGCCACCGCCTGAGCGGCTTGCTCATTCTCGCCGGTTTCGTGGGGAAAATCGCGCTGTCGATCTGACCGAGGCCCCGGAGGCGCCAACCCGCCTCACGGCCGGAGAGGACGCTTCTCCCTAGGGGGAGGAGGTGGCGAACATGGGCGTCGAAAGACGCCTGTGTTTCGACAGGTTATGGCGCCGAATGAGAGGGGCGTGCCGCATGAGCCCGGCGGTCAGGCGACGACGCGCCAGCCCTTCATCCCCGACCCTTCTCCAATAGCCCGCCGAGAGACGGGCGTTCTTCCGAACGCCCTATGGGGAGAAAGGGGCGCGCGTTTTCCCCGACGCTTCTCCCATAGCCCGCCGGGAGACGCGCGTTCTCGCGAACGCCCTATGGGGAGAAAGGGGCGCGCCTTCCTAAACGCGCAAAAGACCCTCAGCTGCCTGACGACCCGTAGCCCGGCCAGCCGAAATGGCGATGGAACTGGTCCTCGCTGACCTCGTCCGCCATTGCCAGCGGGTCCCAGGCCGGAGCAGACCGCACCTGATCGCGGGTCACGTTCATATTGATGTGTTCGCCAAACCAGTCGATGTCCTTCACCGCGTAAGGCGAAAGCTGCACAACCTTGCCGGGCCACCAGTTCCGCGTCGCGATGACGAGATAGCGGATCTCCCAATTGGCGTCGTCGGCGAGCAGGTTCTCGACATGGCCGATGTCGCCGTCGAGGGCGTGAACGTAATAGCCGTTGAACTCGGCCACGCTGTGAAGATGATCGGCGCCGTCGAGAGGCGGGATTTCAGCGTCAGCGCCCCGCCGCACCGCGTCGCTAACGATCTGCGATTCCGCATTTGGCAGGATCGGGCCAAAATGGCCTGCGCCCCAATAAGGATCCGAGCCGTAATGGTCGTAGAGCAGCGCCTCCATGTCCCTCGTCACCGGGTCATCTTCGTGGGCGTGGGGGCCGGCCTCGATCTGTGCTCTTGCCAGCTTGACGGTAAGTCGAAGGGTCGCCGGTGAACTCATCATCGGCAGGGTGGGCTTTGGCGAAATTTCCAACGGCGCAATCGCCGAAGGGTGGATGAACACCCAGCGGCGGCCGGGCAGCCAATCACCGGCTTCGACCGCCATCCAGCGAATCTTCCATGTCTCGTCGTCGAACAGGAAGTCCTTGACCGCGCCGACCTCGCCGTCGCTCGCCTCGACCGGGCAACCCATGAGACCACTTACGGCGAACAGCATGGCCTTGTCCCTCAAACACGCTCAGTCGGCGGCGCGCCGCGCGGCGTCGACCGTTAGTCTGCGCCGCTCAGCGTATCGCGACAAGTCACGTTCCGCGCCCCCAAGTCGACAAGCGACTCCCTCCGCGCTAGGGGTGCATGTTGCCGCCGTGCACATAGACACAGCGGCCGGGAGGAAATTTGGACACCCTCGTTTCGATCGTCGGCGGCGTCGGCCTGTTCCTTCTGGGCATGGCGGTGATGACCGACGGGCTCAAGGCGCTCGCCGGCACGGCTCTCAAGACTGTGATGGAGAAAGCGGCGGCGACGCCGCTCCTCGGCACGTTCTGGGGCGCGGTAATCACGCTCATCGTGCAATCGTCGAGCGCCACCACGATGACCACAATCGGGCTGGTCAGCGCCGGGCTGCTGACGTTCCCGCAAGGCCTGAGCCTGGTCTTCGGCGCCAACATCGGCACTACCGGCACCGGCTGGCTGGTCGCGGCGTTCGGGGTGCGTATCTCGCTCACCGCCGCCGCTTTGCCGATCGTCTTCGTTGGCGCTTTGCTCAAGGTGGTCGGGCGGGGACGACTGGCGGCGGCGGGAAGCGCCATTGCCGGCTTCGCGCTGATCCTGGTGGGCTTATCGACGCTGCAGCAAGGCATGGGCGGCCTCGCCGAATCTTTGCACCCGTCGGACCTGCCAACGGTGACGAATGCCGCCGGCGCCATCACGCTCGCCGGCCTCGCCAACGTGCTGCTGCTGGTGGTGGTCGGCGCGGTCATGACAACCGTCATGCAATCGTCGACCGCCGCAATCGCGGTGACGCTGTCGGCGCTCTACGCCGGCGCGGTCGGCCTCGATCAGGCGTTGGCTCTGGTCATCGGCCAGAACATCGGCACGGCGACGTCTTCCGCCGTCGCCGCGATCGGCGCGTCGAGCACCGCCAAGCGGCTCGCCGTGGCCTATATCGCGTTCAAGCTGGTCGCGGCGGTGATCGCGATCGTGCTCTTTCCGTTTGTGACGCCGGCGATCGTCCGGGCGTCGCAGACGATCGATTCGACCGGCCTGCTCGCCGCCTATCACACCGCCTACAACGTGGTCGGCGTCGCGGTCCTCTTGCCGCTGATGGGCCCGTTCACGCGGCTGATCGAGCGTTTCGTCCCCGAGCGCGGCTCGGCGTTCACGAAATACCTTGATCCCGCTTCGCTTCGCTCGCCGATGGTCGCAGTCGAGGCGGTGCGTCGCACGGTCGAGCGCGCACTCGAAACCTTGTGCGTCGCGACCGCAACCGGACTCGACGGCGCGGCCGCAGGCGCCACGGTCCGTCCGGTCCTCGATGAAGCGACGTTGGCGCAGGCGTCGGAAGGCGTGCGGCAGGCCAGTGATTTTCTATCGAAAAGCGACGCGCCGCCTTCCGGCGAAGGCCACGCCTGGTTCACGAGCACCGTGCATGCGCTCGATCATGCGAGCCGGCTCGCCGAGTCCGTCGACGCCATGGCCGAGACAGGCGTTGCGACTGACGGGCCCGAAGAGTTGAGGGCTGCGGCTCTGTGCGCACAATCGATGCGCGACGCCGCCGGGGCCGCCGCGAATCTTGGGATCGCCGCCGGACCGGGCCACGCGGCCGATGACGAACTGGCGCAGACAATCGCTAAGAACTCACTGGCCACGCGCCCCGCGCCCGGCGCTGATGGGACCAAGGATCTCGAGCACGCCGCGAAGGCTTTGGCCGACCTTCGAGCCACGCATCGCGCCGCCACGCTCGACATGGTCGCGTCCGGGAAACTCACTGCGAGCCAAGCGATCGCGCGCGTCGATGCGGTCGCCCTCATGAGCCGGCTCGCGCATCACGCCTGGCGTGCAGTCGCGCATCTCGAGCGCGCCGCCGCGGCGCGTATGGAGCTGGAGCAATGAGCGAAGCAGAACAGACGGCCTGGCACGCGCTGACCGCGGATGAAGCCATCCAACGGCTCAAGACCAGCGTGACCACGGGCCTCGACGACGCGGAGGCCACGCGCCGCCAGGCGGAATATGGCCCGAACATGCTCCCGACAGCTCGCAAGCGCGGTCCGTTCATGCGTTTCCTGCAGCAGTTCAACAATGTGCTTGTCTTTGTGCTGCTCGCCGCCGGCTTCATCAAGCTGATGATGAACCTGTGGCTGGACGCCTCGATCATCCTCGGGGTCGTCATCATCAACGGACTGCTGGGCTTCCTTCAGGAAGGTCGCGCCGAGAAGTCGCTCGATTCGATCCGCAACATGCTCTCGGCGGAGGCGCGAACGCTGCGCAACGGACAAACGTCGATGATCCCGGCGGAGACGCTCGTGCCGGGCGACCTCGTCTTCCTCGAATCCGGCGACAAGATCCCCGCCGACATCCGCCTCACCGACGTCAAGAACCTGCGCACGGAAGAAGCGGCGCTCACCGGCGAATCCGTGCCGTC
>Ga0209624_10003096_pt1 | contig 11967 bp, 7 predicted proteins | sample JacPinW_OM2H0_O1_FD_188565 | JGI IMG/M metagenome (GOLD analysis project Ga0209624, IMG submission 188565) | Forest soil microbial communities from Algoma, Ontario, Canada - Jack Pine, Ontario site 1_JW_OM2H0_O1 (SPAdes) (version 2) | ecosystem: Environmental > Terrestrial > Soil > Boreal... | reverse complement strand
TTGCACTCCCGGCAATGTACTGACTTGGTCAAGGACACGCTTCCAGAAGTTCCGAACGGCGGGATCTTTGTCGTATTGCTCGCTGCGCAAATCCATTTCCATATGGAGCACGCGGTCCGGCTGAAACCCGGGGCTGACCGAGAGCAGCAGGTGGAGGGACTTCATCATCAACCCGGCCCCCGTTAAGAGGATCAACGAGAGTGCGAGTTCCGCGACGACGAAGACGCCTCGCAAACGATTTTGCGCCGCTCCGCTGCCCGCGCCGGCACTTCCTTCTTTCAAATTTGCGAGAACATCGGTCTTGGTCGAGCGCAACGCGGGAACCAGACCAAAGACAAATGTCGCCATGGCCACAATTCCGACTGCAAAGAGCAGCACGACTCCCTTGATCTCGACCGTGGCGCCCGAGAGTCGATCGGCACCAATCATGTCGGTTATGCCCCGAATGCCCGCAAACGCGAGGAACAGTCCGATACCGCCACCCACCAGGGCGAGCAGAAAGCTCTCGATCAGCATCTGGCGAATGATGCGTTGGCGGGATGCGCCGAGCGCCAAGCGCAGCGCGATCTCTCGCGTCCTGCCGGAGCCGCGCACGAGCAACAAATTGGCAACATTGGCGCAAGCGATCAGCAAAACAAATATGACCGCGCCAAATAGAGCCAGGATCGCCGGACGCATTTCGCTGACGAAGGCGTCGCGGATCGGCTTGAGCTGCACGCCGAACTGGTCGTTCGCTCCGGGATATTCTTTGGCGAGCCGGCCGGCGATTCCTTCCATCTCCGAACGAGCCTGCGCGAAAGTCGCGGCCGGGGCGAGCCGGCCCAGAACAACCAAATCTCCACGCTGGCCGCGCTCGGCGGCCTCATTGGGTCTCTGTGCGACCCACACGCCAATCGGTTCGAGAATGTCGACCTTTTCCGGCCAACGGAAGTCGGCCGGGAGAACGCCAATAATCGTGTAGCCCCGCCCGTCGAGCATGATCGTGCGCCCAAGCGCACTCGGGTCCGCACCGAAATGCGATTGCCACAGCGCATAACTCAGCAGCAGGACGGGTGACGCTCCGGTTTTCTCCTCGGTTGGATCGAAGTCGCGCCCAAGGAACGGCTTCACTCCGAGCAGCGAAAGAAAATTTGGAGAGACCGCTTCTCCGCGGATAACTTCCGGCTGGTTGACTCCGGCGAGGTTAAATCCAACACCCGATACCGCGGCCATTTGCGAGAATTGGCTCGTTTCGGCCCGCCAATCCAGGAAGTTCGGATACGACACGCTGACCGTGCCAACTCTGGGCGTAGTCTCATTCAAAAGAATCAAGCGCGTCGCGTCATTGAATGGAAGGGGTTGAAGCAACACACCATAAACGACCGAAAAAATAGCCGTGGTGGCGCCGATGCCGAGCGCAAGCGTGAGCAGCGCAACGAAAGTGAAACTCGGAGATTTGCGCAAGGTGCGGGAAGCGTAGAGTAAATCTTGCCAGCATGTCTCCACGAAAGATTCCCAGCCGCCGGAGCGAACGAGCTCCTTGCTGACTTCGAGGTTGCCTCGCTCAAGCCGCACCTGGCGAAGGGCTTCTTTGCGGCTCATCCCGGACTTCATCTTTTCTTCCGCTGCGAGTTCGAGGAACGCGCCTAGTTCTTCGTCCAACTCCTGTTCGGTCTTTTTTCTTCGCAAGAGTGACTGAAGCCCAGCGCCGATGGTGTGCAATAAGCGCATGGGTTATGACGCCTCCAAAATTCTTGCGATCGCCGCGACTTGCCGTCCCCAATCACGCGCTTCGCTGTCGAGTCTTTTCCGGCCGAGCGCAGTCAATGCGTAGTACTTCGCACGCCGCTTGTTTTCGCTTTCCTTCCATTCACTTTTGAGGAGTTCGGCCCGCTCGAGACGCTGAAGGCCGACGAAGAGCGAACCAGCATTGACCTTGAAAACTCCTTTGCTCATCTGCTCGATTCGCACGGCGATGCCATATCCGTGCATGGATTCGAGGGCGAGAGTCTTGAGGATGAGCATGTCCAATGTGCCTTGGACGACGTCGCCAGACTTTTCCGGCATCGAGATGACCCCCTGACAATCAAGAGGAAGGGTACGCCCCAGTCCTCTTGATTGTCAAGAGGAGGTGGTCGTCTCGCTCGGAATGACGGAATGGGAGGAGAAGCATGTCCCTCGCTGCGCTCGGGATGACAGCTTTAAGTGGGCTTCACGGTAGCTGGAGATCCAAGGCGTAGGCCTCTTCGTTGCTGATGTCGCGAACGAGGAGGGGCGAGCCGTCGGCGGCCATTCCGGTCCACGGGCCGAAGTCGCCGTAATATCTGCGCACCTCGAGGGTGCTTGCCACGGTCTCCAGTTTTAGATCGGAGATGCGAAGGCGGTAGAACGCGGCCTGCGGCGTGTCGAATGTGTCGAACAGCACGGTTTTTCCGTCCGGCATCCACTCCATGAATCCAAGCAGGCCTTTGTCTTTCAAGAGTGTCGTCCACTTCTGGCGCGCAAAGTCGTAGAGCACCAGGTCGTCGTAGGTGCCGTGCGTTGCGAGCATGAATTTGCCATCGGGCGACCAACGCGGGCAGCAAATGCCGTCGGAGCCCGCGAGTTGCTCCGTCTTTCGCGTCGCCAGATCGAGAATCTGGATGGAATCGGTGAACTTGCCGGCCACCGAGCGCCGCTCGCCGAACGCGATCTTCGTTCCGTCCGGAGACCAGGTCGGATCGAGATCGGAAATCGGGCCGTTGGTGATTTGTTCCGCCGGTCCGCCTGCGGAAGGAATCAAGAAGACGTTCCACGGCTTCCCCGGCCGCGCGCCGCTGAACGCAATGCGGTTTCCATCGGGCGACCAATGCGGCAAAGACACGCGGAGCGACGGCCCCGTCAATTGGGCCGGGTCGCTTCCGTCCTTTTTCGCGCGCCAAAGCGTTCCTTCGGGATAGCGTACATAAACGAGGGACTGGGCATCCCGTGAAGGCTCCACGTCGCCCGCTGAAATTCCGCCCAAAAAGGGTACGTAGTGGCCCGAATCTGCATCATAGCGCACCAATTCGGCGCGCGGCTCGGCCGATGTCACGACCAACTTTTTTCCATCCGCAGTCGGCGCGCCCATGTAGAAGTTGGGCGGGCCCGTCGTGAGCTGCAGCGGGCGCGGGTGGAGATTCCACAATGGAGCATGTTCGGGAAGTACCCAGATTTTGCTGCCGCCGTCGCGCATGATCTGAAACAGGAAATAGTTGCCGTCGGGAGTCCATCTGCCGCAGCAAACCTCTTGAGTCCCGGATAGTTCGGTCAGAATCTGGTGTGCGTTGCTTCCATCGGCGCGCGCTTCCCACATTGTGTGGTCGGAGTTGACCTTGCTCCCGACCGTGAATCTTATTTTCGAACCGTTCGGCGAAAAGCGTATGCCGTCCACGGGTCCCGGAGCCGAGAACAATTTGCGCGGGTGCGAGCCGTCTGCGTCCATTTCGTAGACGTCCTGATCGCCGGTGTAAACGATGCTTCCGTCGGGCGTCCACGATGCATCACCGCGAAAAGTGTTGGCGACATCGTGAATCGAGCCGCTCGCCAGCTCCATGACGCGAAGTCGAGCGCTTTGCTTTTTGTGGTCTGGTGTAAGGACGAGCAGCTTGCCGCCGTCATGCGAGATGTCGGCGAGGTACAAGCCGTCGTCTGAGGCGTCGAGCACCTTTGGTATGCCGCCGGCGATGGGCACCTGAACGAGGGTGACGCGATCGGGCAACTGCTCGTTGAAATAGATATAGCCGCCGTGTGTGTGCAGATTCCCTTTGCTTAGGCCGTCGAAGGTGAGCTGGGTCGAGTCGGTGATGCGCGGCATCGGCTGCGGCGAGCGGAGCGCTACCGCCCCACCACCGAGGACTGCGGCGAGCGCCAAGCCGGCGAACATCGGGCCGAAGCGGAGGAGGCGCTTCCCTTTTGTCGGGACGACCACTTCCGATCTCGCGACCGTTGGCGGGGTCGGCGTTGGGATTGTTGCTGCGAGGCTCTCCACCCTGTGCTCGCTTCCGTTTGGGAGCACCTGCACCGGCGCGAGAAATCGATAGCCGCGTCGCGGAATCGTCTCGATGAAGACCGGAATGTCGGCGGAATCGCCCAGCGCTTCGCGCAACCGCTTGATCGCGGTGTTCAGGCTGGTATCAAAGTCGACGAACGTGTCGGCAGGCCAGAGCGCGCCTTGCAGCTCTTCGCGCGTCACCAAGACGCCGGCGGTCTCCAGCAGCTTGCGCAGCACCAGGAACGGCTGCTCTTGCAGGCGCAGTTTTACGCCGTTGCGGCGCAGCTCCGCCGATCGCGTATCCAACTCAAAAGTGCCAAATCGGTACCGGACCGACATCCCCGACACACCTTGCGGGTTTGCTGACATGGCTGACTCCGATGCCGGTATAGACGTAGGAGATGCCGAAAATGTTTAAAACGGCCGTGTCAGAAGCGTCCGTAACACGCGCTCTGTCTGTAATTTGCCATGTCAGAGAGGTTCCAGACCGCCGTCAGACCCCGTCCATGGAGGTGCGCTTGTGCCTGACCGACCTTCGCGGGCATGGATGCGCGGAAAATCCGGGCGCTTTTCGTGGCGAGCGTGCTTCTGTTGGTCGGCGTGTCGGACGGCACGCAGAGCGAGGCCAAGACCAAGGGCAAGCTCGATGCCAACGCGTTGTCCATGGATGTGGTCGGTGGCTATTTCATCGTAGTGCGGGCCAGCATCGGCGACCGTCATGATTTGAGCTTCCTGCTCGACACCGGGGCTACCACCAGCGCGATCGACCGCAAGCTCGCCGAGCGACTGGGCTTGGCGACTCGCGCGAGCCTAATGGTCAATTTCGACAAGACGTTGCGGGTGCAATGGTGCATCCTGCCGGAACTGGCGTATGGGCCGGAGCGGGCGACTAATATAAAGGTAGCCGTCGAGGACTTGCGTTATCTGCGTGCCAGCGGTGGCGAGGTGGACGGCGTCATCGGCTGGGATCTGCTCCGGCGGCACAGCTTCCGGCTCGACTTTGCGAACAGGCGCATCGTGTTTGGCGCAACTGCGATCTCGGCCACCGGAGCGCATTCAGTTCCATTTCGGGAAAGCTCGCTATTCCTTACTGTTCCCATCGATCTCGACGGGCGCCAAGTTTGGATGATCGCCGACACTGGGATGCGCGGCACGATGTTTTACGAGCCGCAACTCGAAGCGACATCGTATGTGCGCGAGGCATCCATCTCCGGGAGCAGTGTGGGTGGCAACGTCGAATCTCAGATTGCCTTAGTGCCTCGGATTCGCATCGCTGCTCAGGATCTGAACCGTCAGGTGTATGTCGTGCGGGCGCCCAATTCCCCACTGCTCGACGGCGTCGCCGGCTATCTCGGCATCGCATCCCTCAACGCCAAGCAAGTCACCTTCGACCTCGACCGCGGCGTCCTCTCCTGGCAGTAGATTTCGTGAAGCGAGAGCTGCCAGGCCAATTGATCGGTCGGTTTCACCTGACCTTCAGCACAGTTTCCCCACGCATCACGTCTTCCTAAGATGAACTGATGAAGCTGGTTCTTAGGACGGACCAATGACAATTCGAAAACCGCGGAAGCCTGCTCAGCTATCGAAAACTATTGGGTCTGTTGCCCTTCTCGTTGCGGCCTGGACTTGCGTTTCGTGCGGCCTGATCTCAACGAGCCAGTTCGCCACAATGCGGGCGATTCGCAAGTACGGCCGCGGACACCAGGCAACACCGGGAACATTTTCGAATTCACCTGTCGTCCAGACATCCGTAGATGCTTTGGAGGAAGCTGGCGCTTACGAAGAACGCATGACTCAACTCCTTGAGGCGGGAAACTACGATCAACTCGATGCGGAAGCTCAAAAAATCAGCACCGGCAAGGATCGGCTCGTGGGTGGAGGCTGGGAGCTCAATACGTTCTATGAGGCGGTGTACGTTCCCTCCCACGGATCGAATATGTGGGCGCAACAGGTCGACAAGCTAAAGACTTGGGTGGCCAAAGATCCTCAGTCCGTCACAGCGCGCGTGGCGCTGGCAAACGCGTATATCGGCTGGGGTTGGCAAGCCCGCGGCAGCGGTTATTCGAATAGCGTCTCAAGCGGAGGCTGGTATTGGTTTGGCAAGTCCGTCGGGATTGCCAAAGCAACTCTGATCGAAGTGGCACGCCTTCCAGAAAAGACTCCCAGCTGGTACTCCGCCATGCAGAAAGTTGCTCAGGCGGAGGGTTGGAGTAGAGAAGACGAAAAGGAGCTTTTCGATCAGGCTGTCGCGTTTGAGCCCTCCTATTATTATTTTTATCAGTACCACGCGGGGTTTCTCCTGCCGAAGTGGTATGGAGAGGTAGGCGAAACGCAAGCCTTCATAAACGAAGTGACCGCCGGCATCCCCGAGCCCGACAGTTCGATGCTTTATTTTGAGCTTTCCGACTCCGTAGCCTGCCAATGCGATCCGGATCGCGACACGCTGAAAGACATTTCGTGGGAAAAAGCGAAAGAAGGTTACGCCAACATCGAACGGCTGTACGGAACAGTGAACGTTAAAAACAATCGTTACGCCTACATGGCCTATATGGCAGGCGACAAGGCCGCCGCGAAGCAAGCGTTCGCCTTGATCGGCGACAAACCGGGTGGTTTTGTCTGGCACGACAAGAACGCGTTTCTCGAAGCCAAGAAATGGGCGGAGACTCCCTGATCATTTTCAAATCTGGCACGCACCGTTGCCAGTTTCGGCCACTTAAATGAACACCAAGCTCATTCTCATTCTTGCGGCCGGCGGATTAGGCGTTGCAACGGGTGGATTTTGCGCCTTGTGCGTCCTGCTCTCCCGCCCATACAGAAAGGCGCTGAATCGCATCGCGATTCTTTTGACGCAGCTTTGCATTGGAACTTCCGTGATAGCCGGCCTTCTTCTCCTTCCGAGGTTGGAGGCGATCATGGCGCTGTCTGACCGAACTTCCCGCCAATCTGCCGTGTACGCCTATCTTCTTGGTTTCGTCAGCATCGCATTTCTTGTGATTCGAGCCGAGATTCTTTGGCGGCGCTCGTGGAAACCAACTCGCGCAATCAGCGAGCGACCACCGGTTGTCCCCGGAGCGAGGCGAAAATTGTTCATCGCTCTCGCTATCATGGCCCCGTCGTGGCCTTTCACGATTGCGTACCTGTTTTACCGAACAAGTCCGTTTGCCCCATTTCTTTTCGGCCTTTCGTCGCTATCCTTTTTTGCAGCAATGATATTTATTGGCAAAGTCCTCGGGGCGCCGAGGATGCAGGAAGTCCGAAAGGTCACCCTTGTCACTGCAGCACTCTGGATTTGCTTTGTCGGAGCCGTAGCGTTCAAGTCTCGCGTGACCGCCCCAACGCAAACCTCTGCGTGGCTTGTCACCGTGACACTACTTTGTCTCATACCTCTGTCAGCCTTGTTCTTTCTCAGGCCTGAGGCAGTATCCGCGACTCCTGACTGACGCCGTAGCCCGCAAATCGCTTCCGATTCTTTCGGCTGATCTGAAATCGCTGAATACTGGACGCCTCGACCGGAGTCGATCTCTCCGTTAGAATTTTTCTCATCATGGCTCAACGCTCCATCGTTGTGTTCGATCTCGGCGGCGTTTTAATTGATTGGGATCCCCGGTATTTGTATCGCAAGCTTTTTGATGGCGACACCGCAGCGATGGAGGAATTTCTGGCGACGGTGTGTACGCAATCCTGGAACGAACAACAGGACGCGGGTCGCCCGTTTGCCGATGCCTGCGCTTCACTGAAGCTGCTTCATCCGCACAAGGCAGAGTTGATCGATGCCTGGTTCGAACGATATGACGAGACGTTGGCGGGGCCGATCCCCGGCACGGTTGAAATTCTCGCGGAACTGAATTCGGACGGACTTTCTTTGTTTGCCCTCAGCAATTGGTCCGCGGAAACTTTTCCTATCGCTCTGAAGCGATTTGAGTTTTTGAAGTGGTTCAAGGGAGTCATGCTTTCTGGCGAAGTGAAACTCCTGAAACCTGATCCGCGCATCTTCGAACTTTTCCTCGAGACTTTTTCAATCGATCCTGCACTGACCGTTTACATCGACGATCGCGAACCCAACGTTGAGGCAGCGACGGCATGCGGCATGCACGGCGTCGTATTTGCAGACGCCGCCACCCTTCGAACCGAGCTGAGACGTCTTGGGCTGCTGCACTAACGCGTTGTCGTTCAGAGTGGGTTCTACGATTCTTCCGGTGCAAGTGGTGTGAATCTTGCCCGGTCGTCCCTGGCTTGAGCCCGGTGGTCACAAGTTTGTTGCGTGGCCGCGGCTTCAGGGCGTATTTGTGTGTGCATGAAAAGCACTTTGTTGATTCCGCGTGTGGCCGTATGAACCGAAGAACGTTTTTGAAGACGTCCGGGGCGGCGTCACTCTCGCCCCTGTGGCCACGCGGTGCGTTCGGAAGTTCCGCAATTCGCCGGGTGCGTCCTTCGGACCCAGGTTGGCCGTCCAAAGAAGCGTGGAAGCGCCTCAACGACGCGGTTGGCGGCAATTTAATTCAGGTCGATTTTCCGATCAACGCATGCCTGTCCTCGGCACAGAGCGCGGACTGCAAAACGCTCTTCACGAACGTGAAAAATCCGTACTACATCGGCGACAATCCCGGCATAACCCAAACCTTGGGCTGGGTCGACGCCTGGACCACCAAACCAAGCGTTTACGCCGTCGCTGCACGAAACGCCCAGGACATCGCCGCCGCTGTGGATTTTGCCCGCGAAAACAATTTGCGCCTCGTCGTTAAAGGGGGCGGCCACAGTTATCTAGGCACATCGAACGCCGCCGATTCTCTCCTGATTTGGACGCGTCACATGCATAACGCCACGGTCCAGGAAAATTTTGTTCCAAGTGATTGTAAGTCGGCTCCGCAGCGAGCCGTCACTGTCGGCTCCGGAACAATTTGGATGCAGGCCTACGACGCGGTCACCACCAAAGTCGGCGCCTACGTTCAGGGCGGCGGCTGCACCACGGTCGGCGTCGCCGGCTTGATTCAAAGCGGCGGGTTCGGCAGCTTTTCGAAGCATTACGGCATGGCCGCCGCGGGCCTCTTGGAAGCCGAAGTCGTTACCGCTGACGGCAAAGTTCGAATCGCAAATGCCTGCACGAATGCGGATCTCTTTTGGGCCCTAAAAGGAGGCGGGGGTGGCACGTTTGGGGCAATCAGCAAATTAACTCTGCGCGTCCGAGAACTTCCAGAACTAGCTGGCGGCGCTGATTTCAGCGTCAAAGCCTCTTCCGACGACGCCTATCGCCGGTTGATCCGCTACTTCGTTGGCTTCTACCGCGACGCTCTCTTCAACGATCGTTGGGGCGAACAAGTCCACTTCTCGGCGGACAACAAACTCGAAGTCAACATGGTTCATCTTGGCCTGACGACGGAGCAATCGAAAAAAGTGTGGCAGCCGTTCCTCGATTGGCTAGCGCAGTCTCCCACTGCGTACACAATCGAATCTCAACCCGAAATCGGCAGCATGCCCTTCCGGCATTGGTGGGACGTGGACTGGCGCAAAGAACATCACCATGACGTTTTCAAGGCAGATTCCCGCAACAGCACAAGTCCGAACAACGTCTGGTGGAAGGGGGACGCGGGCCAGGTCGGCTGGGTCGTCTGGGGTCTTGAGTCGCTTTGGTTGCCGGCATCATTGCTGCAAGACGATTCACAAGAAAAATTGGCCAACGCATTGTTCTCCGCTTCGCGCTTCAGCGAAGTGGAGCTTCATTTTAATAAAGGGCTCGCAGGCGCACCTTCGGAAGCCATCGAGAGTGCGAAAGATACGGCTATGAATCCCGCAGTGTGCGGCGCCTTTGCTCTCGCCATCGTCGCCGACGGCCAAGGCCCGGCGTATCCCGGAATCTCCGGCCACGAGCCCAACGTTGCGAAGGGCCGCAAAGCAGCAGACGCCGTGCATCGCTGCATGAATGAACTCCGCGCCGTCGCCTCCAACAACGGGGCTTACGTGTCCGAAAGCAATTTCTTCGAGTCCGACTTTGAACAATCGTATTGGGGCGACAATCACGCACGACTCGCCGAGATCAAAAAGAAATACGATCCGGACGGGCTCTTCTTCGTCCACAACGGAGTCGGCTCCGAACAATGGACTTCGGACGGCTTCACCAGGCGCTGAACGAGTTTGCGGTCGTGCGAAATGAACGGAGCCCGTCACGACTACGAGTTATTCGTATCGCAGCGCGACCATCGGGTCGACGCGCGAGGCCCGCAACGCCGGGAGGTAGCAAGCTAAGAGAGAAACTCCGCCCATCACTGCTGTGGCGGTGAGAAACACGAGCGGATCGACGCCACTTACTTTGTAGAGCACGCTGGCGAGAAGTTTGCCCGCAAGAAGAGAGAGCGCGAGGCCTACGACGACTCCAACGGATGTAATCGCCACTCCTTCTCGCAAAATCATCCGCTGCGCGTCGCCGGGTTTCGCCCCGAGCGCCAGTCGAATTCCGATTTCGCGCGTGCGACGTGCGACGGTATAAGCCCGCAGTCCGTACAAGCCAACCATCGCGAGCACCAGCGCCACCGAGCCAAAAATCGTGAACATGCGCGCTGCCGTACGCACGACCCACAAATCAAAACTCGCCTCCAGGTGAGTGCGCATCGTTCTCAGCTCGATCACGGGGAGACGGCTGTCAACGGCGCTGACTTCGCGGCGCAGCGTCTCCAGAAAGTTCGCGCCCTGCGCGGTCGTTTTCAGATGGATGGTCATGTCGGCCTGATACTCCTGACCGAACGGCACGTAGACGTGGGGCTGCAAGCCATCGCCGAAAACGTCTTCTTGTACGCCAGCTACGATTCCAACGACCTCGGCATCGCGGCTGCCTTTGGATTCGTGACTTGCGAGGAGCCGAATATGCTGGCCGACTGCATTGCCGCCGGGCCACAGACGCTGGGCGGCTAGTTGATCGAGCACAACTACCGCATCCGCATTCGCGTTCTTGGTTTCATTCCGGCTGAAACCACGGCCCTGTAGAAGCGGAATGCCGACCGTTGAGAAGTAGTCTTCGCCCACGACGTTATAGCGGCACGACAACCCGTCGCTTTCGCTCGACTTTGAGTTCTCTCGAGGCTGATCACTTGAGCGCTGAATATTTTTGCCCAATGAAACCATTCCGAATGGAACCGTCGCAGCGATGCTTGCTGACTCCACGCCGGGAACTGTGCGAAGGCGGTCAAGAACCGCATCGAAGATCGCGCGCCCATGGGCCTCGTCATATCCGATCAAACTCGGATCTACTTCAATCAGCGTGGAATCCGCAATGCGAAAGCCCGGCTCTACGTCCTGCGTCGTCCTCGCGCTGCGGATAAACAAGCCCGCCGCGGTGAGAAGCGTCAACGAAAGTGCAATCTGCCCGACCACCAGGAAATTACGCGGGGAAAATCTGGCCCAGCCAATGCCGACTTTTTCCTGCGTCTCGCCGCTCTTCAGAGTGTTCACGATGCTCGCCTTCGAAGCGCTGCGCGCCGGTCCCAGGCTGAAGATGATCGCGCTGAGTACGCAGAATCCTGTCGTCGCCAGCAGCACACGGAAATCCGGCGCGGCGTTGTATACCAAATCGACCGGCGCCAAACGCGCCATCGACTGTATCAATACCGAACTACCGGCCGCGGCCAGGGCAAGCCCAGCCGCGCCACCGATGAACGCGAGGATCAGTCCTTCGATCAGCAATTGTTGCAGGATGCTGCCGCGCTTGGCTCCCAGCGATTGGCGGATGGCGATTTCTTTTCGCCGCGCCGCACCGCGCACCAACATCATGTTCGCCACATTCAGCGAGGCAATCAGGAGAACGACGCCCGCCATCGAAATCACGAGAACCGCGGGAAAGACGGCCTCGTTGCCGCGAGGAGGGCTCGACGAAATGTTGTTGCGAGAAAGCGTGTGCACGATGAAGGTTTGATCTTTGTTTTCGCCCGGATATGCGCGGGCCATGCGATCCGCGACCACTGCGAGCGACGCGTTGGCGGCCTGCTGCG
>Ga0209624_10003095_pt1 | contig 11972 bp, 8 predicted proteins | sample JacPinW_OM2H0_O1_FD_188565 | JGI IMG/M metagenome (GOLD analysis project Ga0209624, IMG submission 188565) | Forest soil microbial communities from Algoma, Ontario, Canada - Jack Pine, Ontario site 1_JW_OM2H0_O1 (SPAdes) (version 2) | ecosystem: Environmental > Terrestrial > Soil > Boreal... | reverse complement strand
CGCCGACTGCCCCGAACCGCGCCACAGCGTGAACGAAGGCTACCTGCTCGCGATGCGCGCGCCGGCCGAGTTCGGGCTCGGGTTCGGGAACTGGAAAGCGGATCTCGACCGCTCGGACGCCCTGCTGACGGCGTGCGCGACTGCGGCGCAATTCCGCGGCACGACCGTGGCGCGGGATTGCGCGACGCAGCGCAAGTTCAACGAGGTCGTGCGGCGGCGGATCGTGCAGAGCCGCGCGCGCTGACCGCCGTTACGGCAGGTTCTTGAGCGCGAACGCCTTCAGATCGGCGAGCGTTCCGACGAACCTGTCGCCGTCGACGCCGCCCGAGATGCCGGCGACCTGCAGCGCGTCGGTGTACTGCCACATCACGACGTTCTGCCACGGCGGCGGGACCGGCGGCGTCGGATCGCTGTTGTAGGCGGCAACCCACAGCGGATGTCCGGAGAAGTCCGAGCCGCCGTTGAGGTTCCCGCTGGGGAACGAGTAGCTCATGTAGAGCAGCATCCGCGCGCCGCCGAGATGCGGCTCGACGGTCTGCAGAAACTTCGCCATCTGCGCGATCGCAGCGTCCGCCGAGACGTCGCACGCCTCGCAGTCGAGCGCCGGCGGCAGATCGCCGTTCTGCGGCTTGTACACGGACAGGAAGTGCTGGGCCTGCGCGACCGGATCCGTATGCCACGACAGGAAGTGATACGCGCCCGCGACCATCCCGTTCGCGCGCATCGAGCTCATGTTGCCCGCGAAGGTGGTCTGCACGTTGTCGGTGCTCTGGGTAGCCTTCGAAATCCCAAAGCTGTGCCCCGAGCTCTTGACCTGCGCCCAGTCGACGTTGGGCTGAAAATCGGAGACGTCGACCCCGTTCACGAAGTTCATCCGCGGAAATCGGCGGTGAAACCCGCGATCTCCTTCGCAGAAGCCGCGGCGCGCTCGTGCAGCAGCTTTTGCTCTTGCGTGTTTTGCGTGAGTGAGGCTGCGCGCTCGAACTCCGTGCGGGCTTCTTCGAAGCGGCCCAGCTTTGCCAGGAGGTCGCCGCGCACGCTCGGCAGCAGGTGGTACTTTTCCAGCGCCGGTTCCGTCATGAGCGCGTCCACGACTTCCAGGCCCGCTGCCGGGCCGAACGCGAACGCCAGCGCGACCGCGCGGTTGAGCTCCACGACCGGGGACGGCGTGAGCGCGGCGAGCGCGTCGTACAGCGCGACGATGCGCGCCCAGTCGGTCTCTTCCATCGTGCGCGCTCGCGCGTGGCAGGCGGTGATCGCAGCTTGCAGCGCGTACGGCCCGAGCGCACCGCCGAGCTTCTCCGCGCGCGCGAGCGCCGCGAGACCGCGGCCGATCAGCAGGCGGTCCCAGCGCGCGCGGTTCTGCTCGAGCAGCAGGATCGGCTCGCCGGACGGGCCGGTGCGCGCCCGAGAGCGCGACGCCTGGATCTCCATCAGCGCGACGAGACCGTGCACTTCGGACTCGCCGGGCACGAGCTCGGCGAGAATGCGGCCCAGGCGCAGCGCGTCTTCGCACAACGCAGGGCGCATCCAGTCGTCGCCGGCCGTCGCCGAGTAGCCCTCGTTGAACACGAGGTAGATCACTTCAAGCACCGACGACAGCCGCGCGGCTCGGTCCGCGCCGTGCGGCACCTCGAACGGTACCCGCGCTTCCGTGAGCGTTCGCTTCGCGCGCACGATGCGCTGCGCGACGGTCGCTTCGGGCACCAGGAACGCGCGAGCGATCTCGGCTGTCGTCAGGCCGCCGAGCAGACGCAGCGTCAGTGCGACGCGCGCGTCGGTGGAGAGCACCGGATGGCACGCGATGAACACCAACCGCAGCAGATCGTCGCCGATGTCGTCGTCGATCGCGGCCGCGAGATCGGGTTCGCCTGCCTCATCGCGTTCGAGCTGCGCGCCGAGCTGCTCGTGCTTTTTTTCGAGCCGTTTGCTGCGTCGGAGGAGATCGATCGCGCGGTGCTTCGCCGTGGCCATGAGCCAGGCGCCCGGGTTGTCCGGGACGCCCGACTGCGGCCACTTCTCGAGCGCTGCGACGAGCGCGTCCTGGGCGAGCTCCTCCGCGACGCCGACGTCGCGCACGATCCGCGTGAGACCGGCGATGAGCTTCGCCGATTCGATGCGCCACACCGCGTCGATCGCGCGGTGCGCGTCGGAAGCGCTCAACGGGATGGCGGCTACTGCGCCGCGCTCTTCGTCCCCAGGCGGTCGCGCAGCTCTTGCTCGCGCGCGATGTCCTCGGGCGACATGACATCGGCGAAATCGGATGCTTCGAACACCTGGCGAATCTCGATCTCGCTGTCCTCGTCGCCGTGCGGCGCCGGCGAACGCAGCGCCCATTGCACCGCCTCTTCCTTCGACTTCGCCTCGATGAGCCAGAAGCCGGCGATGAGCTCCTTCGTCTCGGTGAACGGTCCGTCGATCACGCTCCGCTTGCCGCCCGAGAACAGGACGCGCGCGCCTTTCGAGCTCGCCTGGAGCCCCTCGCCGGCGAGCATCACGCCCGCGCTCACCATCTCTTCGTTGAATTTGCCCATCGCGTTGAGGAGCTCGGGGTCCGGTAGGGCGCCCGCCTCTGAGGCTTTGCTGGCCTTGACAATCAGCATGAATCGCATCGTCGTGTCTCCTTCTACTCTCACGACGACCGGGACTTCGCGAAATCGACATGGCCCGCGAAAAAATTTCCGGGCCGGCTATTGCTGGTTCCAGAAGACGAACATGGCGACCGCGGCAAGCCCCATGACGATGAAGGTGAACCAGCCCCACATGCGGGCGAGCGGCGAGCTTCGCCACCGTCCCATCACCTTCGCGCTGCTCGCGATCACGACGACGGCGAACACGAGCGGCACGGCAGCGACACCGTTGGCGACCGCCGACCAGAACAGCGCTTTGATCGGGTCCATGCCGAGCAGGTTCAGCACCATGCCGACGACGATGCCCGCGGCGAGGATCGCATAGAAGCGCGGCGCGCGCCGCGGCGGTTCGCCCAGACCGCTATGAAACCGCAGCATGTCCGCTGCGACGTAGGCGGACGATCCGGCGAGCACGGGGATGGCGAGCAGCCCGGTCCCCACCATGCCCAGCGTGAACAGCAGGTACGCGAAGTTGCCGGCGAGCGGGCGCAGCGCTTCGGCAGCGTCCTGCGCCGTCGCGATGTCGTGCTTTCCGTGCGCACCGAGCGTCACGGCCGTCGTCGCGATGATGAAGAACATCACCAGGTTCGAGTAGATCATGCCTGCGTTCACGTCGGCGTGCGCGTCCGCGATCTCTTCTTTCGTCGCGCCGCGGCGCTGGCCGATCGTGCGGCGCCCGCGCTCCTTCTCTTCTTCCACCGTCAGCGACGACTGCCAGAAGAACAGATACGGCGAGATGGTCGTTCCGAGCACGCCGACGACGGTCGTGATCCAGTGCCCGTCGGTATGAAACTCCGGCACGAACGCATGGCGCAGGATCGCCCACCAGTCGGGATGCACCAAAAATACCGTCACGATGTATGCGAACAGCGCGGTCGTCAGATATTTCAAGACGCGGCACAGCATCTTGTAAGAGCAGTACAGCTCCGTCACGAGCAGCACGACCGCGAACACGACCACCCACAGCAGCGTCGGGAGACCGGCCACCATGTGCGCGGACGCCGCCATGCCCGCGAAGTCCGCGCCGATGTTGAACGTGTTCGCGACGATGACGAGCGCGGCCAGCGCGAACGCGAGCCAGCGCGGCAAGAGCTTTCGCATCACCGCGGCGAGGCCGACGCCGGTCACCATCCCGATGCGCGCGCACATGCCCTGCACCACGGCCATCATCGGGGTCGTGATCAGCGCGAGCCACAGCATCGACAGCCCGGTCGTCGCTCCGGCGACCGAATACGTCGAGATGCCGGAAGGGTCGTCGTCCGCCGCGCCGGTGATGATGCCGGGGCCGAGGTTCCGCAGGAAATGGACGACGCGGTTTCCTTCGGCAGCACTCACGGAAGTAGCTTACCCTGCTTGCTACCATCCGAAAGGTTCGGCCGGGTTAGGCGGGAGCGACGGTATCGGCGCGGCGCAGCGAGGGATTGCGCCACGTCCACAGCGCGACCACGGCCAGGGTGGCGACGCCGCCCAGGATGACGGCCGGAGCCGCACCGATGAACGCGGCGAGCGTCCCCGACTCGAACTCGCCCAGCTCGTTGCTGGCGATGACGAGCACGCCTTCGACCGCGTAGATGCGCCCGCGCATGTCGTCCGGCGTGCCGAGCGCGACGAGTGCGTCGCGGACCGCCACGCTCACCATGTCGGCGGCGCCCAGCAGCACCAGCGCAGGGATTGCGACCCGGAGCGACGTCGAAAGCCCGAACGCGATCGTGGCGGCGCCGAAGCACGCGACGGCGCCGAGGAGCCGAGGCCCGGCGAAGCGATGGATCGGCTGGCGCACCAGGATCACGGCGCACAGTCCCGCGCCGAGCGCGACCGCGGCGCGCAGGACGCCGAACCCGGCCGCGCCCGTGTGGAACACCTGCACCGCGAAGACGGGCAGCAGCGCGGTCGCGCCGCCGAAGAACACCGCGAACAGGTCGAGCGTCAGCGCGCCGGCGATGACGGGCTGCGCGCGCAGAAAGTGCAGCCCGGCGAAGACGTCGCGCCAGGAAACGGGGCCGGCGACCGGCGCGCGCACGAGCAGCGGGATCGGGATGACCGTTGCCGCGCCGAGCGCGAACGCCGTGCCGGCGACCGCGTACGCCGGCGCCGCGCCGATTGCGACGAGAACGCCGCCCAGCGCCGGTCCGGCGATGCGAACGACCTCGCGCACGGCGGACACGGCCGCGTTGGCGCGCATGTAGCTTTCGGGCGGGACGATGCTCGCGAGCAGCGACGATGCGGCCGGCCAGCGAAGCGCGCGCGCGCCGCCGACGACCGCGAGGACCGCGAGCGTCGTCACGAGCGCTCGGGTACCGTGGCGGCCGGCGAGCGGGACCAGCGCGGCGCACGCCCCGATCTGCACCGCCGATGCGAGCACGACGATGGCGCGCCGGTCGAAGCGGTCGGCGATCAAGCCCGTCGCGGGCGCGAGCAGCAGCGACGGGGCGAACAGCACCAGGCCGACCAGTCCCAGATCGAACGCGCTGTTGCGCACGGAGTAGACTTGCCACGCGATCGCGACGCTCTGGATCTGCGCCGCGAGATCGAACGCGATGAACGCGATCAGATAGAGCAGCCAGGGGCGGCTCCGGACGATGCGGCGACGGTGCTCCGCACCTTCCATACGGGAGACCGCTGTTCGACAGGGACGGTAAAAGGCCGTTCGAAGCGGAGCGAATCAGCCACAGAAAGGCCGCACCATGCCCGCTTCGCCGACCGCGCCGAACCGCTCGCGCATCACCATCGGCAACGCTCACGCCGTGCTCAAGACGGCGAACGGACACGAGCTCACGCTCGACCAGACGCCGAACGGCTCGATCACGATCGCACACGCCGCCGGTTCGTCGATCACGGTGCACGCCGACGGAACCATCACGATCGGCGCTTCGGCTCGCGTGACGATCGCCGCCGCCGAGGTGATCGTCGACGCCGCAGCGCTGACGGTCGACGCGCAGACGGCAACGTTCAGCGGCATCGTCAAAGCGGACACGGTCATCGCGAACAGCGTCATCGCAGCGAGCTACGCGCCCGGCGCGGGCAACATCTGGTAAGCACGCTCCCGTTCGCGTTAATGCGAACGCAGTATGGAGCGCCGGCCGGAGCCGCGAGAGAATGGGTCCGTCGCCACGCCGCGCGCCCTAGCGAGCCACGCTCCAGCCACACCGGAGCGGAGGCCGCCTACACCCCGGGGACGATCGGCGTGGCGACCTCGTTCCCCGGCGCCGGGGCAGCGACACGGGCCACTCTTTGCCATGGGGGCAGGACGAGGCTGGGATAGGTGCTAGTGCACAGGCATTGCCACCAATTCCAACAGGAGCCTCGTACAGCATGCTATCAGCGTTCTTTCTAGCCCTCGCCATCGCCGTGGCGTCGTCCGTCAGCGGCGGCGGCCCGGTCGCGTCCCCTGACAGTGTCTCCGGGGGTGGGCCAGTCGCAATGGGCGTGAGCGGCGGCGGTCCAGTCGCACCCGCGGGCGCCTCGGGAGGTGGGCCAGCAGCACCGGCCGGCGACAGCGTCTCCGGCGGCGGTCCGGTCTAGCCCGCGGCGAGCGGGGAGGACGTTCGTAGCATACTGCGGCATCCCGCAGGCAGGGTGCTGACTCAAAGACACTACGCTCGGCGGTCCGCCGCGGGCGTCCCCCCGCTTCCTCTCGCCGGTGCCCGCGAAGCCTACGTTCGCGGCGACTTCGCATCGGTGCTCGAGATCCTCGCGGTCGTCCGCATCGGAGACACCGCGCCGATCGAAGCTTGGCTACTGCGCGCCCGCGCGCTGCTGAGGCTTCATCGCCCGGCGGAGGTCGCCGCCGAACTCGCACCCGTGCTGCCCGCAATTGCAGACGTCGATCACCGGACGACTGCTGCCATGCTGCATGGCGCGGCCGTCGCGCGACTCGCCCCCGCTCACGGTGCCGCCGTCCTGGCCGCCATTGCCGAAACGGCGCGCCGCGACCGCGCTCATTCGGCGGTGCAGGCCGAGATTTCACACTTTCGCGCCCTTGCGCACTGGAGCGCGGACGAGCTCGACGCGGCAGAGCATTTTGCGTGTGACGCGCACCAAAACGGGCGCGACGTGCTCGCCGTACGTGCCATGCAGCTTCGCGCTTTCATCGCAGCGGCGGCGCCTGGATCAGCCCAATATGCCGACGCGCTGTCTCTATTCCGAGATGCAGCGCGTGCGTATGCGCGATGCCGTGAGCGCGACACAGACCTCGCAACGGTCATCGTCCAGCAGATAGCCTCGCTCGAGCAGACGCTGCGCTCCGCTCAGGTGCGCGGGACGCATCGCACGTCGCGCGGGGCGCGGGCGCTGCCCGGTAGCCCGTTCGCACCCATAACCTCCTCGCCGGCATTCTTGCGCCTGTGTTATGACGACGGATGGCTGTTCGCGCTCGACGGCGACGGCGCAACGGCGCTCGCAAAAATGCGCGAGGCCGAGGATGCGGCGCAAACGCCCGCATGGCGCGTTTGGGCGCGTGCGGCCAGTGCTGCCATAGCAGCGTTCTTCGGCGAAACTGCGGCCGCGCGCACGTACGCTGACAGCGCGACGAAGCTCGCGCAGACGATCGACTGGAACGAGACGAGGGATGACGAGCGCGTCGCGTTCATCCATCTCGCCGAAGTGTACGCCGGGCTCGGCGACGCGCGCGCGGCGTCGGCCGCTCTGGCGCGCTTCGACGGAATCGTGCGGCCCATGGACGCGACGCGCATCCTGCGCGACCGCGATCGTGACCCACGTTTCTCCGGGTGGTACGCGCACGTTCTGGGGCTCGTGCGGCGCGGCGAAGGCGATGCCGCCGGCGCCGCCGCATCATTGGGCGCGGCGGCGGAGGCGTTCCGGTCATGCGGATACCTCTGGCGCGAAGCGGTATCGCTGATCGAGCTGGACGCGCTGCCGGGGCCGGGCGCGTCCGGCGTGCATCTCGACCGCGCGGCAGCGCTCATCCGCGAGCATTTCCCGGAGTCGTTTCTCGCGCGCCGGCTAGGGCCGTGGGCGCGCGCAGCCGTCGACCCGCTCGTCGCGATGCTGACGCCCGCGGAACGCGAGGTGCTCCGGCACGTGCTCGAAGGCCGGTCGCAGCGCGAGATCGCGGAGGTCAGCGGCCGCGCGTACAACACGGTGCGCACGCAGGTCCAGGCGCTGCATCGCAAGATGGGGACCAGCAGCGATCTCCAGATCGTGATCGCATGCGCGCGGCGCGGCATCGGCGCGCCCTCGTGGGGCTTCCCTGCAGTAGAACGATCGTACTAGTGTTGCTCGCCGGGCGGCTCCGCCTCGGCGATGGCGGCGTCCAGCTCGCCCGCACCGAGGCGGCGGCGTAGTTCGGGCGTGCCGCGAATGTCCAGCTTCGCGCGCGCGTTGCGGATGTGCGTGCGCACCGTCAGCTCCGAGCGGCCGAGAAGGTGCGCGATCGCCGAGAGCGTCGCGCCGTCGCGGAGCGCGCGCAGGATCACGCGCTCCGCCGCCGTGAGGTTCTTGGACGGCTCGCCCCGATAGGACGACGTCTTCGGCCCGCGTTTGCCCACGTGCGCCGCGCGCTATCCGGACCGCTTGCCGAGCGGGTGTTCGCAACATTCGAGTCCATTCGTCTCCACGTTGCGCCGCATCGTCTCGTGAAGCGACGACTGCTGCTATACTTCAGTCGCCGTAATCGACGTGACTGCGAGGCAACCTTACCTCACGACGTCGTCTCCCAGGGGATGTCGAGCGTGACGCTCTCCGGGTCGGACGAGCCCGCTTCCGTGTAGACCAGGCTCGCCGGCGCGTGGGCGCGGTTGTCGCGCAAGTACGTCAGCGCGATGCGGTAATGGCCCGGGTCGAGCTGCGTTCCCGCCGCGGTTGCGGCGGGAACGACGATCGCCAGGCCCGTGCCGTCGGCTTTGCGCGCGATGCGCGCGGCGAGCGGCGCGAACGCGGTGCCGGGCAGGAAGGTGCGCGCGTGCACGACCGTGCCCTTGGGGTCGACGAGACGCAGCGGTACCGGATCCGGGCCGGGGAACCGCAGCGATCCCGCATCGCTCAAACCCGCCGCGAAGCGGTATGCCACGTTCGCCGTCGCCGCCGGCGCGGTCGCGGCGCTGCCCGAGAAGATGCGCAGCCGCGTGCCGGGATCGCTGCGCTCTTCCCCGTCGAACGCGTAGTAGGCGCTCCATTGCGGCGCGGCGACGCGCAGCTCGCGGAAGACCGCGGCGGTGTTGTTGCGCGCGTAGACGCCCACCTTTCCGGCAGCGACGTCGCCGTCTTCGATGCTGAAGATGCGCACGCCGTCGACGTATCCGGTGAGCCGGTTGCCGGTGCAGTCGACGGTTACGACGTACTCGCGGTTCTGCTCGTACGCGACGGCGTCGGACCAGAGCAGCGTGTAGGCGCCTGCGACCTTCTTCACCAGGCGCCGGTAGCCGCCGGAACGGTCGAACGACAGGCGGTAGAAATCGGTCGCGCCGGTATAGCGGAACACGACCCCGATCGCCTGATCGGTCCCCGAGCTGAGCCGTACGGTGACGCGATAGTCGTCCCACGCCGCGTCGCCGGCGACCGCGTACGTCCCGGGCTTTTCGATCGCGCCGGGCGCGGGGTCGCCGCCCGCGATCGCGCTCGTCTGCAGCAGGCCGCGCTCGGGGTCGACCGACCACGCCGACGGCGCGGCGTCCGTGCCATCGTCTACGAACGCCCAGCGCCCGGGGACGAGCGCGCCGAAGCGGTCGGCGAGCAGCGCGTCCGACGCCGCGCGCGACGCCGGGAACACGCGCACGTTCGAGTAGCGGCCGTCCTCGTTCCACCACGAGTACAGCGCGATCGCGCCGCTCGGGACGTCGGCATCCTCGACGACGAACACGGGTACGCCGTCGATATAGCCGCGCAGCTCGCCGCCGATCGCGGACAGCGTGATGCGGTAGGTCTGTCCGGAGGTGTACGGCGTCGCATCTTCCCACAGCGTCGTGAACGTGCCGCCGACGTTCTTCACCAGGCGGCGGAACGTGAACCCCGCGTCCATCGAGAACCGGTAGTAGTGCTGCGCGTCTTGGTAGCGCAGCATCGCGCCGACGCTGTCGACGTCGTCGGAGCGCACGCGGAAGTCGAGGATCACGTCGGCCCAGGCCGTGTCGCCGGCGACCGCGTGCGTGCCGCGCTTCGCGATCGTCGCACCGTCGAGCGGCGGCTCGTAGATCAAGCTCGTCTGGCGCAGCACGCCGCCGTCGATCGCCCAGTGGGACGGTCCGTCAACCGTGCCCTCGTCCACGAACGTCCACGCGGAGACGTCGCTCGCGGCAAACCGGTCGGCGAACAGCGCGTAAGAGTCCGCCGGCGGGTCCGTGACGACGACGCGCTCGAAGCGCGCGCCCGTGTTGCCGGAGGTATACAGACCGACGCGGCCGGCGCGCACGTCGCCGTCGGCGAGATCGAACAACTGCGTGCCGTCGAGAAAGCCCACCAGACGCGAGCCGACCGCGTCGACGACGATCGTGTGATCGACGCCGCTCGCCAGCGGCGCCGCGTCCTGCCACAGCGTCGTGAACGTGCCGCCGGCGCACTTGAGCAAACGCCGGTACCCGTGCGCGCTGTCGAACGAGAGCCGGTAGAAGTTCGCCGCGTCCGCGTAGCGGAAGAGCACGCCGGCCGCCGCGTCGGCGTCGGTGCGGAAGCGCGCGGTGAGGCGGTAGTCGGCCCACGTCGCCATCCCGGCGGTCGCGGTGGTCCCGGCCGCTTGCGGCAACGCCGCATCGCCGATCGCGGAACGCTGCTGCAGCACGCCGTTGGTCAGCCGCCACAGCGACGGACCGCCCGCGTGTGCGTCGTCGTGGATCGTCCACGCGCCCACGTGCGGCGCCGCGTCGGCGACGAGCACGTCCGTGAACTGCGCCGCCGGGTTCGCCCGCGCGTACAGCGCGACGCGCCCGCGCAGCAGCTGCGCGTCGTATGCGGTCACGAGCAGCGCACCGTTCACGCGCACGGTGAGCGTGTCGCCGCGCGCGACGATCGACGTCGCGTAGCGCTGGTCGAGCGCTGCCGCGAACGGCGCCGTCCACAGGACCGACACCACGCCGGCGGCGCGCACGATCAGCGTCGCGCGGCCGGCGCTCAGGTCGATCGCGAAGCGGTAGTAGTCGTCGCCGCTCGTGTAGCGGAACATCACGCCGAGCGCGCCGGACGCCGGCGATTGCAGCGTCGCCGAGATCGCGACGTCGGTCCACGCCGCGTCGCCCGCGAACGCGTACGTGGCCGGCTGCCACGGCGTCGCGTCGGGGACGCTGACGTTCGCGGTCTGCGAGAGCACGCCGCCCGCCGCCGTCCAGACCGACGGGCCGCCGACCGCGCCGGTTTCGTCGACCGCGGTGACCTCGCCCGCGCTCGCGAGCGCGGGTTTCCAGAGCACCGGCGGCACGTCGGCGCTGTCGACCGTCAGCGCGTCGAAGAACGCGCTCGGGTTCGCCCACGTGTACAGGCCGGCGCGCCCGGCCGCGAGGTCGCGGTCGCTCACGTCGAAGAGCAGCATGCCGTCGACGTAGCCGGTCAGCCGGCCCGCGCACGCGATGACGTCGACCTGGTACGCGGTGCCGGACGCATACGCGACCGCGTCTTCCCACAGCGTGGTCACCGTTCCGGCGACGACCTTCACCAGCCGGCGATAGCTCTGCCATTGCTCCATCGAGAACCTGTAGTAGTTGTCACTGTCCTTGTAGCGGAACACGACGCCGAGCGCGCCGATCCCGTTCGAGCGCAGCGTCGCGCGGATGCGCACGTCGGTCCACGCGCTCGAGCCCGTGACCGCCATCGTTCCGAGCTTGTCGATCGCGGTGAACGGGCCGCCGAGGATCCAGCTGCTCTGCGCGAGCGCGCCCCCGGACACCGACCAATGCGACGGTGCGAACCACGTGCCGCCGTCGACGATCGTGTACCGGTCGAGCGCGTTGGGACCGAAGGTTTCGGTGAACAGACGGCCGGCGTCCGGTCCGTCGAAACGGTCGGCGAACAGCGTGGGATCCGCCGCCGGCTCGATCAGCGGACCGGGGAGCGCGCGCAGCTCGACGCGGTAGCCGGTGGGGTCGAGCGCGTCGCGCAGCAGCACCGTGACGGATTCTTCGTTCGGTTGCGCTGCGCCGAACGTCACGTCCGTCAGCTTCGCCTCGTGCGGAATCACGCCGGCCGCGGTGCTGCCGGGCGCGTACGCGCATGCGACCGTCGTGCGCGTCCAGTCGAGCGGCTCGGGGCTGCGCAGCACGAGCGCGAGCTGCTCCTCGTCCATCGCGAGGCGCGACACCATGACGCGTTTCGACGGCTGTGCCGCCGCCGCGCCGAACGCGGCGGTCGCGAGCGCTTCGTACGCGCGCGACTCCGCGTCGGCCGGCGGCGCGGCCGGGG
>Ga0209624_10003094_pt1 | contig 11972 bp, 5 predicted proteins | sample JacPinW_OM2H0_O1_FD_188565 | JGI IMG/M metagenome (GOLD analysis project Ga0209624, IMG submission 188565) | Forest soil microbial communities from Algoma, Ontario, Canada - Jack Pine, Ontario site 1_JW_OM2H0_O1 (SPAdes) (version 2) | ecosystem: Environmental > Terrestrial > Soil > Boreal... | reverse complement strand
GAACGCGCTCCTCAATCGCGAAGCCGTCTCTCTGCGTCAGGCTGCAATGCACCAGCTAACGCCGATGGAACGCACAGCCTTCACCCTGAGACACATGGAAGACATCCCCATGGCAGAGATCGCCACAGCTCTCAACGTCACCACCAACTCCGCGAAGCAGGCTGTCTTTCGCGCAGTCAGCAAGCTCCGGCAGTCTCTCATGCCGATCGCAGGAGGCATCCGATGAAGCACTTCACCGAAGAAGATCTGATCGCCTATCAACTTCATGAGGGCTCCAACGACACCGCCATCAGCAGGCATCTTGAGGCGTGCTCGGATTGCGCCGACCTCTCTGAATCCATCGCCGAGACACTCCGAGTCTTCTCCGCAGAACCGGTCCCGCAACCAGACCTCGAGCGCAACTGGCAGCGCCTTCGTGGCAACCTGATAGTCCATACTCCACAACAACGCAATCTTGTTGACGTCCTCCGTCAACATTGGATGTGGCCCGCACTCGGTGTCGCTGGCGCGGCCTTCATCCTACTCGGAGTCTTCGGACTTCAGATTCATCGCGCCCCGGTGCCACGGCCAAACTACGCGATCAACGGACACGGACCTCTCACGACACAACCGGCAGGTCCGGTCATGGATCCTGCCATCGCCAATCATCTCGACTCTGCCGAGCGCTTCCTCACCGAGGTCAACAACTCCCACGGCGAACTCGACGACGTCACCCGCGAACAGGCACACGATCTTCTGATCAAGAACGCAGTCTACGTTCAGAGCGCCAGAGACAACGGAGATCTGGCAGAGGCCGCCCTCTTGGAGCGCTTCGGGCGCGTGCTCACCACTCTCGACAATGAACCGCCCACACCGCACAGCACCTGGCGTCTTCGTTTGGAGATGAACACCAGTGGCCTCCTGCTCGACATCAGAATCCTTCAACAAAATGACGACCATTCTCAAGGAGTTACACAATGACAAGCCTTCTTCGCATCATGCTCTGCTCCACTGCTCTGCTTCTTCCCGCGACGACCTACGCCGTTCACGCATTGCCGCCCGAGCTCTCCTCAACGTTCTATGCGTCTGCTCCGGATGACGATTACACAGTGGGTCAACATGCGATGGACGAGCATCGCTGGCCCGATGCCATCACAGCCTTCGACAAGGTGATCAATGCAAAGGGCGAACGCCGCGTAGACGCCGCCCTATACTGGAAGGCCTACTCCCTCAACAAACTAGGCAACACGTCGCTCGCAATGGCCACCTGCAAGCAACTCCGAGCTCAGTTCGCCAATAGTTCCTGGAACAAGGACTGTGACACCATTGCGGTCAACGTACAAGTCGACGCGCAAGTTAACGGAGATAAAGATAAGGATAAAGATAAGGTGAAGGTAAGGACCGACAGGGTTCAGCCTTACGTGTACATAGCGCGGGCAGATCGTGGAGAAGACGGAGTTCCACGCGGCTCCGATGAAGACCTGAAATTGATCGCCTTATCCGCGGTGTTGCGCCGCGATCCCGCGAGCGCGATACCTCTGTTGCGCGGCATTCTCAGCGGCAACGACCCGATTAACGTCAAGAAACATGCACTGTTCGTACTCGCACAAGCCAAGACACCCGAAGCCGACGCCATCCTGCGCGACGCCGCGCTCGGCAAGCTAGATCCACAACTCCAGAGTCAGGCCATTCAGACAATGGCAGTCTTCCAGGGCAGTAAAGCCAATGACACATTGGCCGAGGTCTACCGCACCACAACTGACCCGAAGATCAAGAAGTCGATCATCAACGCCATGTTCATCACCAAAGATGCACCACGCATGGTCGAGATGGCAAAAAATGAGAAGGATCTTGAGCTGAAGCGAGAGCTCGTCCAACAACTCGCTCTGATGAACGACCCAGCCGCAACCAACTACATGATGGAACTGCTCAAGTAATTCTGCCCAATCAAACGCAACAAGGACAACCCATCACCATCCGTGATGTCAGGAGACCCCATGCGATATTTTCTGCGCCTCGCTATCGCCGCCATCGTTCTATCAACGGCAAACACATTGTTTTCGCAGCAACCAACCATCCTCCACGGTCAGGTAACGACCGACGGCCAGGGACTCGGCCCAGTGCTGAACGCTGCGAAAAAAGCCACAGGCGTTACTTGGATCGGCTATTCCGTCCCGGTGGTGAGCAGGTTTTCCAACGGTTGGCGCTCGAATGATATCGAGTACCTCGAAGGCACCAACTCAGAGGTGACCGAGTCGGAGGGGGATCGCAAGACGTTCGACCACGCCAACATTCTCATTCGCGTTGCCGACGGAGCCATCACGAAAATTCGTGTCTCTGAACCGGACCGCCAGCTCGACGCAGGAGGAGCGCATTTCATCTGGCTCAACACCGTCAATCCCGATGACAGCGTCCGCATCCTCACCGATCTCGCCAGGCAGGACGATCCTCGGCGCGTGCGTGATAACGCAGTCTTCGCCATCTCAATCCATCAGGCGAACTCGGCAACAGCGGCCCTGGTCAGTCTCGCCGACCCAAAGAATGACCTTGCCCTGCGCGACAAAGCAGCCTTCTGGCTGGCCAATCAGCGCGCAGCCGAGGGTCTGGCAGCGATCAAACAATTCGCCCACAACGATAGCGACCCCAAGTTCCGCGAAAAACTAACCTTCGACCTCACCTTATCGAAAGACCCATCGGCCCTCGACGAGATCATCCGCATGGCGCACGAAGATTCCTCACCACAGGTGCGTAAACAAGCGCAGTTTTGGATGGCGAACAAAGGCGGCAAGAAAGCGAGCGACGATTTGCGCACCATTGCGACCAACGATCCCAACGAGCAGATAAGAAAATCCGCTGTCTTCGCTCTTTCAAGGCTTCCGGGGGACGAGGCTGCAAATCAATTGATCGCCGTGGCAGACTCCAGCAAAGATCCCGTCGTTCGCCGCCAAGCAATCTTCTGGCTCGGACAATCCAACGACCCGCGCGCGCTCGATTACCTCACGAAGCTGCTCAAACAGTAGCGACGCCTAAACGAACCAACTGTTAGAGGACCGGGTGGATGTTGTAGGTAACGCCGACAACAACGCGCAAGTCGTTCTGCCTGTCATTGGTCGCGTTGGGAATTCGAGAATAGATCCAGTCGACTTCACCCAGCGTTAATCCAAGCCTGGGATTGATCCTGGTCGACGCTCCACCGCCCCCAAGAAACGATAGGGCCTGGCGGTTGATGGTGAAATCGAAACTCACATCCTCCTTAGCCCCCCCCACCATCCCTTGGCCGTAAAACACAACCCGACCGTGATTGCGGCGGGTGTATCGCCCTCCAAACAAGTAATCAAAGATCGTGATGCTTTGACCACTATTGTCCACGTTACTGGCGTGACCCAAAGTCAGATCCGCAACCGCGGCCCACTTGTCGGTCACGTTATAGGTAAACGTTGCACTGCCGCCGTTCATCATAAAGCAGCCGCACTGGCCCGGAGGAGCGTTGGCATGAAAGTAGTTGTAGTTTGCGCCGAACTCTATCCTGGGTACATCACCATAGACTCCGTTCATCACTATAGCTTGAGCGTGAAGTGCCCAGGGGAGAGCGATAATCAGAGCCAGAAATATGACATGACGGAGTTGCTTCATATTCTTCTCACTTTTCTCTACTGCTCAACAATCAAGGTTGCAGTCGCCGCGTGCTGTATTACGCCTTCCGTGCCGGTGACCGTTAGAGGGAACGTTGTTGGTTTGGGCAAGAAATAGCCGCCGGCGCAACCGCTAAGCGCCGCAATGGGAAGAAGAGAACCAAGGACTAATACGAGAAGCATCAGCGAGCGAGGAATCCGGTGTCTCAACCTCCGCACCGTTCCAAGACCCGCCAGTCCCAGCATTCCCAAGGCAATTGGGAACTCATCGCGTCCCGATGGCCGGTTCTGCGGCGCGCTATTGCGCGCGCTCTGTGAGCTGCTCGTTTGGACGGTCAGCGTTACCTGCGTTGCTCCGCTTCCCGCCTTGATGGTGGCAGGGCTAAACGTGTAGGTCGAGCCCTTTGGCAGCCCATCGATATCCACCGTCACGTCGTTCAGGAAGGTGCTCGAGCCCAAAGGCGTCAGAGTGAAGTTATAGGTAGTGCTCGCGCCCGCAGCGATCTTCTGGCTCGCCGCACCGGTGTTTGCATTCGTGAAGTCCTCCACCATGTCCGGAGTAGGCACGGATGTACTCGGAGCAAACGTGCCATCGCCCGAGTAGACCGCTACAATCTGGTGCGGGCCGGTCACCAGGCTCGTCGTCGCGAAAGCCGCATTGGCATTCGTGGTCAACGAAACGGTAACGCCGCCATTTCCGTTCAGCGTCGCCGTTCCCAGTACGGTCGTGCCGTCCATGAATGTAACCGTTCCTGTCGCATTCGGGCTGGGTGCAGTCACGTTCGCGGTGAAGGTTACGCCCGTGTGAAGCAGTTGGGCTGGCGCACTCACAGTAATCGTTGTGACCGTTGGAATCTTCCCAACGACCTGCGTCAACACCGCAGAGACACCAGCGTTATAGGATGAATCGCCACCATAAGACGCGGTGATCGAGTGCGTCCCGATCGCCAGCGCCGACGTCGTAAACGTCGCTGCTCCGCCAGTGATCGTTCCTGTACCAAGAATGGTCGAGCCATCTAGGAAGGTCACCGTTCCTGTGGCGCCCGTCGTAACACCAGCCGAGAAGGTTATTGCCTGGCCAGGAGCCGACGGGTTCACCGACGAAGCCAGCGTGACCGTTGCCGGTGCCTTCCCAACCGTTACTTGGGTCGGAGGCGAAGTCAGCGTCCCGCTCGTGGCCGTATTCGTCGCCGTCGCCGTGATCGTGTCCGTACCGACCGGCAGGGACGGCACGGTCAGAGTCGCCGAACCACCAACAACAGGCGCAGTCCCAATCGGGGTCCCGCCGTTATAGAACGTTACCGGACCGGTTACTCCCGGTGGAATCGGCTCAGTAATTGTTACCGGCGTATTCGGACCAGGATTGCCGGGGTTCACAATCGGTGCCACCAGCACTGGCGTTGCCGGGTTGACAGTTACGGTCGTCGGCGCGGAGGTTGCAGGATTGTTGTTCGAATCGCCCGATGTGGTTGCAGTGATCTGATCTGTACCGGTCGGCAACGAGGGCACTGTAATCGTCGCGGTTCCACCATTAATCGGAGCCGTACCAATTGGGTTGCCGTTGTCGCTGAACGTTACTGTTCCCGTCACACCTGGAGGAACCGTCTCGGTAATCGTTACCGGTGTATTCGGAGCAGGACTGCCGGGGTTCACAACCGGCGGCGGAATCACAGGAGTCGCTTTATTGACGACCTGGGTCAACGGTGCCGAGGTCGCAGCGCCGTTATTCGAATCGCCACCGTAGCTTGCAGTAATCGTGTGCGAACCGACGCTCAACGAACTCGTCGTCAGAGCGGCCTGGCCATTGGTCAGCGTGCCTGTTCCGAGGATGCTCGACCCATCAAGGAACGTAATCGTTCCCGTCGCGCCCCCTGGAACAACCGCCGTGAAGGTCACTGCCTGTCCATAAACAGAAGGATTGAGCGATGAAGCAACCGTCACTGTCGGCACCGGCTTGGACACCGTTATGGTCGTCGGCGCTGAGGTTGCAGGGTTGTTGTTGGTGTCGCCCGATGTAGTTGCGGTGATCGGATTGGTACCGATCGGCAACGAAGGCACCGTAATCGTCGCGGTTCCACCAACAATGGGAGCCGTACCAATCGGCGAGCCGCCATTGTTGAACGTCACGGTCCCGGTCACACCTGGAGGAACCGTCTCGGTAATCGTTACCGGCGAATTAGGAGCAGGATTGTTCGGGGTAACAACCGGCGGCGGAATCACCGGGGTCGCTTTATTCACGATCTGAGTCAGCGGCACCGAGGTCGCCGGATTGTTGTTCGTATCGCCGCCGTAGCTCACTGTAATCGTGTGCGAACCAACAGTCAGCGTGCTCGTCGTCATCGACGTCGCGCCATTCGACAGCGCGCCGGTTCCGATCACGGTAGAGCCATCCAGGAACGTGATGTTCCCGGTCGCGCCCGAAGGAGCAGTCGCGGTAAACGTTACCGCCTGCCCAACAGTCGAAGGATTGAGCGACGAAGTCACAGACACCGTCGGCGCAGTCTTCACCACAGTGACAGTGACCGGAGGCGATATCGCCGGATTGTTGTTCGTATCACCCGGAGTGCTGGCCGTAATCTGGTTAGGTCCCAGCGGCAGGTTCGACACCGTAATCGTGGCGGTTCCACCGACAATCGGAGCCGATCCTATCGGCGTCCCGCCGTTCGAGAACGTTACCGGCCCGGAAACCCCAGGAGGCACTGTCTCCGTAATCGTCACCGGTGCACCCACAACAGGGTCGGAAGTCGACACCACCGGAATCGGCAAAGTCGGCGAGGCCTTGTTCACCGCCTGCGAGAGTACCGCTGAAGTCGCCGCTGCGTTGTTCGAATCGCCACCGTAGCTCGCCGTCATACTGTGAACTCCGGCGGTCAGCGCCGACGTCGTAAAGCTTGCGCTTCCGCCGCTGATCGTCCCGGTGCCAATCGCCGTTGAACCATCAAGGAAGCTGATCGTGCCCGTCACGCCCGACCCCACAGTCGCCGTGAACGTAACGGATTGTCCATAGGTTGATGGATTCAGCGAAGATGCGATCGAAACCGTGGGAGTCGCCTTGCTGACAACCTGTGTCGTGGATCCAGTCGCCGTGCCGTTAGTGCTGTCGCCGCCGTAGTTCGCCGTGATCGTATCAGTACCAACCGGCAGAACCGACGTCGTAATCGTCATGGTTCCTGTAGACGAATTGACCGGCCCGGTTCCCAGAGTCACGCCACTGCTTGTAACCGTCACGGTTCCGGTCACACCCGTAGGCAAGGTCGTCGTAATCGTAACCGGGTTGCCGTAGATGCTCGGGCCCGAAGTCGTTACCGTAATGGCAGGCGTCGCCTTATTGACCACCTGGGTCAGCGAGCCGCTCGCCGTGCCATCGTTTGCATCGCCGTTGTAGGTCGCCGTAATCGGATCGCTTCCAATCGGAAGTGTCGACGTAGAGACCGTCGCGCTTCCGCCGCTCAAGGGCGACGTACCGAGAGTCGTCCCTCCGCTTGTAAACGTAATCGTTCCCGTTGGACCCGAGGGGACGCTGGCCGTAAACGTCACAGACTGTCCTGTAGTCGAAGGGTTAGCCGAAGAAGTTAGAGTAACCACTGGGGTGGCCTTGCCAACCGTCTGCACTACCGACCCAGTCGCAGAATTGTAGCTCGCATCGCCGCCATACGAAGCGGTAATAGTGTCACTACCCACCGGCAGAACCGTCGTGCTGATCACAGCGGTTCCCGTCGTCGAGTTAATCGTCGCCGGCGTATTCAGTCCACCCGGACCTGTAAATGTCACAGTTCCCGTAGCCCCAACTGGAAGCGTCGCGGTAATCGTTACCGAAGCGCCGAAGGTACTGGGTCCGGATGTCGTCACTGTAACCGTCGGTGTGACCTTGTTTACTGTCTGAACCGTGGTCGCTGTCGCGGTGTTGTTGTTCGAGTCCCCGTTGTAAGTCGCGGTAACAGTGTCTGTGCCAGCAGGCAACGTAGATACCGACAACGTAGCCTTGCCATTGCTTACGTTCGACGTTCCGAGAGTTGTCGCGCCATAAGTAAACGTAACCGTACCCGTTACGTTTGTCGGAAGTGTTGCCGTAAATACGACAGCCTGATTCGTGTTGGATGGGTTAGGAGTTGAAGCAAGCGTCTCCGCCGGCGAAGCCTTGGTAACAGCCTGTGTCGCCGTCCCGGTAGCTGAGTTGTTCGACGCATCTCCGCTATAGGTCGCCGTGATCACATCCGAGCCGACCGGAAGTATCGACGTCGTAATCGATACTGTCCCATTGGAAGCGGTGATAGTTCCACTTCCCAGGGTCACACCGCCACTCGTCAACGTAATCGTTCCCGTAGGCCCATTCGGAACCGAAGCGGTGATACCGATCGATTGGCCGAAGACGCTCGTCCCCGGCACAGTTACCGTAACCGTTGGAGTTAGCTTATTGACAGTCTGGGTTAGAGTCGCGACGGAAGAACTATAGTTTGTGTCGCCGGCATAGGTCGCAGTAATAGGATCACTGCCGGCCGGAAGCGCCGAGGTCGTCAGGGTGGCGACTCCGTTCGTCACCGACCCACTGCCCAGCACCGTCGCGCCGCTCGTGAAAGACACCGCGCCGGTAACTCCGGTCGGCAAAGTGTCGGTGAACATCACCGCATTGCCGACAGACGACGGATTCAGCGAGGAAGTCAGCGTCGAAGGAGCACTCGCCTTACTCACCGTCTGGGTCACGGTGCCCGTGGCAGTGTTGTAGTTTCCATCCCCACTGTAAGTAGCGGTGATGACATCACTGGGAGGCACTAAAGCAGTTGTCGTAATGGAAACCGTACCGGAGCTGATCGTCCCCGACCCAAGATTGAGCGACCCACTACTGAAGGAGATCGTTCCCGTAACACCACTGGGCACAACCGCCGTCACAGTTACACTTCCTCCGTATGTGCTCGGCCCGGAAGTCGTGACTGTAACCGTCGGTGTTGCTTTGTTCACTACTTGCGCAACTATGTTGGAGGTGTCGGTGCCGAACTGCGATGTAATATTGTGCGTGCCCACGGTAAGACTGGAAGTCGTCAGGCTTGCTGTGGCGCCTGAAATCGTGATCGTTCCAATATTTGTGGTTCCATCGAAGAATGATACGGTCCCTGACTTCCCATTAGGTAAGCTTGTTGTGAAGGTCACAGACTGGAGATAAGTAGACGGATTCAACGAAGAGGTAAGAACAATATTTGTAACTGTGGTAGTGACAGTATTGGAAGTACTGGGGTTGTAATTCGAGTCTCCCGGAAAAACGGCACTCAAACTCACGGGTCCAACTGGAAGCGCTGTCGTAGTCAACTTGGCAACGCCGGAAGCAAGAGTACCTGATCCAAGCAACGTAGTGCCGTTGTAAAACTTAACGGAATCGCCATTGTTCGTCGTAAAAGGCGGCCCCACAGTATATGGCGACAGAGTCGCGGTCAAAGTTACAGATTGTCCAGCCAGAATATTTGTACTAGGAGAAACCGACAGGGTAAGTGCTGTGTCGGCTGGAGCGGCTGTGAGCGGAACGGTGGAAGAGAGACTTCCAATATAGATAGCGTCGCCCGAATACCTCGCATCCACGTTGTGGACACCGCTGCCAAGTGGAAAGACCGCCACGTTCGCGAGCGCCGACGCCGTGGAATTCTGTTGAACCTGGCTCAACGAAACCGCAGCCCGCGGTGTATCTGCGTCTGTTCCAATCAAGTCCGCATTGCCGTCGTTGTTGTAATCTCCGGCGTTCACAGCATAGGTGAGTGCGAATCCGCCGATAACCGGCTCGGCATTTGGTAGAGAGCTGGCGCTGTAAGTCTGGAACGTGCCGTCGCCGTTGCCTATGTAGACCAGGGCTCCGATACTTCCGCCGGCGATAATATCCGGGATCCCGTCTCCGTTGACATCCGCCAGATGCGGGTCGGACGGAATATCGGAAAGATAGGTCGCCGTCGGCTGAAAGGTCCCGTCACCATTTCCCAGAAGAACGAACATGCTATTACTGATGTCTTCATTCGAAGGTATGGGATACGGTGGCGGACGGGTAATCGTTGCGGACACAATGTCCGCGTTGTTGTCGGCGTTGGTATCGCCCGTCGTTAGAAATTCGCCAACCTGCGTTGCAATTGGAATCGTCGACTGCTGGAAGGTACCATCACCATTGCCGAGCGCCAGGTAAATATCGAATAGGCTGCTCCCGGGGGTGGAGGTGGGTACGGCGTAAGCAACGTCGTCATTCCCATCCTTGTTAAAGTCTGCAACCACGACGCCGCGAGTCCCAGCGTGTGTCGAAAGAACGGTCGACTTGGTAAACGTTCCGTCCCCATTTCCGTGAAAAATCGTAACATTCTGCTGCGAATTGTTGCTGACCGCCACATCGAATATCCCGTCGCGATCGAAGTCGCCGATTGCGATACTTGCAACATCGCCCGTTGAGTACATGACAGGGGCTTGAAACGTGCCGTCGCCGTTGCCGAGGATGATGACGAGTCCACCGTTGGTTCCATCGGAACAACCAAGGGCGATATCGGTATTTCCATCACGGTTGAAGTCCGCAAGAACGATCTGGAGTGCTTTTCCTACGGTGCAGCCGGTGTAATTTACCTTCGGCTTAAACGTGCCGTTTCCATTGCCCAGAAGAACAGAGATCGTCTGCGCGGCGTCTCCGGTTACCACATCAAGATTGTTGTCTGCATTGAGATACGCCGATGCAATTGCGACGGACCTCAAAGTTGTGCCGTTGCCCCCAATCGTAAACGGTGCGTTTTGAATAAACGTCGTAGCCAGGGTGGAGACTACAAGACTTTCAGTACCCAGAATGTTGTTGCCGTTGCTGGCATCAAGAAATGAGATCGTACCCGTAGGTCCAGTGGTGAGAGAACCAAGCCCCGTAACCGCGCTTGACAACGTATAGTTCCCGACGACTCCGGACGAGGTCAACGAGATAGAGGAGTTATAGGTTCCCGTCACAGCATAAGTAACTGTGTTCGACAAGCTTGCCGAATAGAGATTATTGGCGCGGAATACCGCCTTGTAGCTGTGGTTCCCGATAGGTCCGCTGCCCAGTTTCACCGAGGCTGTCGATCCGGGAAAGGTGAGTTGCGCTATTCCCAACGCAGAATTGTTTTCGCAAAAGGTTGCTGTCGCTTCGCAGAAGAGAACAAGTCCTGCCGTAACCGGGGCGCCGCCCGAGCTGACAGTCGCAGTCAGAGTAACCGGACTCTTATAAGGAACTGAGGTCGCGGAGATCGTTAGCTTCGTTGTCGTCGGTTGAGGTGTCGCAAAGGCCGCGGAGACCATCGTGAGCATCACTACCAGGACGAGCAGAGTTTTTGAGCGATAGCTTCCAGTCGATAAAAGTTTCGCTGGATAAATGGAGCTATGGGACAGATGTCTCATGGGTTCCCTCGTGGCTCTCTACTACTGGCCGAACTTTAGTACCCACGGTAACCTTCGAGAACGGAGTGAACCTATTACACAAAAGTTGCACCGACCGCGTTTGGCATTTAACACACAGCTTTTATCTCGTCTGGCTGCGCGAGCAGAGGCGAATCCGCGTAACTGGTTTTTATCGCGGCAGGCAGTCGTCGACTGTGGATGAACAAGATAGAACGTGAGCGCACGGGCATCGCGCAATTCCCCATCGCCGCACGTCAGAATGCTGCGCTCAGCCACCTCTTAAATCGATAACAAGAAAGTGTTATGTCCCAGGGCCAGAACCTTGCGCCGGGCGGCCGATTTTCTCGCGCGATTTATTCCGCGACGACAGCCTTTACCAGATTTCTTGGCCGGTCAACATCAATCCCGCGGCTGATCGCAAGCGTGTAGGCAAGCAATTGAAGCGGCACGACCTCGAGGATCGTCGACAGAAGATCGCTGCTCGCCGGAATGAAAATGCAGGAATCGCAGTGCTCAGGAACCTCGCAATCGCCTTCGGTCGCCAGCGCGACGATACGTGCTCCCTGCTCTCGCATCTCTTTCATCAGTTGAAGCACCTTCGAGTAGCGCAAAACCGAATCAGGGTCCGTTGCATCGGCAGTCGCAATCATAATCAATGGTGCTTCTTTGCTGACCAGTGCATTCGGCCCGTGCTTCAACTCCCCCGCCGGATAACCTTCTGCATTCAGATAGGCAGACTCCTTCAGCTTCAGCGCCCCTTCCCGTGCAATCGCATAATGAGCCGCGCGGCCAAGATAGAGAAGCGTGCTCGAGTCCGCAAGCGCCGGCGTCAACGCCTCAATCTGCCTGTGCCACCCTGGCAGTGCAGCCTGGATGAGCCCGGGAATCTCCAACAGCTGCCGTCCACGCGACTCCGCTGCCTGCAGTGTCATGCGGCCTCGAAAGCGCGCCAGGTAAAGGGCCAGCGAGTACAGCACAGCTAGC
>Ga0209624_10003093_pt1 | contig 11973 bp, 9 predicted proteins | sample JacPinW_OM2H0_O1_FD_188565 | JGI IMG/M metagenome (GOLD analysis project Ga0209624, IMG submission 188565) | Forest soil microbial communities from Algoma, Ontario, Canada - Jack Pine, Ontario site 1_JW_OM2H0_O1 (SPAdes) (version 2) | ecosystem: Environmental > Terrestrial > Soil > Boreal... | reverse complement strand
GAAGCAGATCGGCGGCGACGGCGGCGACGGCGAAGACGACCCCCAGGACATTCAGCCAAAGCGGGGCGCGAACCGGATTCGGCAGGCCTTTACGCAAACGCGATTGCAGGAGCAGTGCGGCGAGTCCGATGGCGGCGACTACCACCAGGGCGAGCGGACTGAAGAAGGCGGAACGGCTGGTGTAGATCACCACCAGGGCAAGCGCAAGCAGAAGCAGACCTGCCGCAACGATACTCCAGCGGCGAGGCTGAGGCGCGGAGCGCGGATTGGGCGCGGCATCGGGCAAGGAGTTCGTCCCAAGTTATACAGGTCAGAGGACGAGGTTTTCAAATGGATTAGCGAGTCGATTTGTACTTGTATTCGCGACGCCGTGCGGTGGACTGACGGTTGGCCATCCGAACCATTTCTTCTGCAGTGTTCTCTCCGCCAGCTTCTCTGCGGTTTCCAGCGCATCCGCTGCCTTGACCTTCACATCGGGCTCCACGCCGACTTCTGCCCAATCAGCCTTTGAGAAGGGATTGATGGCTCTCGTTTCAGGAATGCCCATTCCGAAGTGATCATCAATGCGATGCCAAACTCCCGCATGTGCACCACCACCTGTCGTCTCACCCACAAGCGTGGCGCGTTTCAGCATCTTGAGGTCGTAGCTGAATTGCTCTGCGCCGGAATAGGTCCGGCCCGACGTCAAAACATATACCGGCTTGTCGGCCAGGCTGCTCCCTGGAACAGGGGAGTGTGTCCAGGACTGCTGCGTCGTATTTTCCCTGGGGTTGTACCAGTACTCGGGATGGTCGAAGAGGTAGGCGGCAATGAGCGCAACCATCTCCGGCTCGCCGCCACGGTTATCCCGCAAGTCAAAGATGAGCGCGTCCGCATGGTTCAAAGAAGCCAGCGCAGCCGTGGCGGTTGCCCGGCATACGGCAACATCAGGAAACGAATTCAGCTTCAGATAGCCGATATTGTGGGGTAGAACTTCGACCCTCTCGAACGTGCAGTTATCTTGCTGCATTGCTTGCCGATAGCGCGCGAGGGCTTCAGGGTTTTCCGCGGCCGGGCGCTCACCCAGACGGTGCGCGCTGTAAAACAGGTCCAGGTGGCTGTCATCACTCACATCCCTCATCTGCCGAGTGAGCAGAGCGGCGAAGCCCGCACCATCCGTCGGGGCTGCGTCATCGCCGTTCTTCTCGTGTGCACGCAGCGCGTCCGCGATTCTCTGAGCAATATCGGGGTCGATGTAGTACTGCTTCAGATTTGCGATCGCCGCATCAATCACGCGATGCCGTCCCGCAGAATCTAGAGTGACATCGTCCGCGACCACGCGATCTGTTGCGCTGATAGCATTCTGCGGGTTCGGTGGCTGAGTGTTTCGTTCAGCGCTGAGCGAGCTTGCCAGCGGCGAAACTGCATTCGGATGGAAGTCGCCCGGCTTGGAGATTTCCTGGGCTCGTTTGTGCTTCCGATGTCTGAAGACTGAAGCTGAGGTTGGAATGGCCGTCTCTTGAGTCTGGGTTGGGGCAACCGCACCACGTCTCTGGGTTTTCATTGCCGAGTATGGCGGGCCAGTCGTTTTGTTCGCAACTTGCTTCGCGACGCTCGCGGAGTCGGCCTGGGTCGAGCGCGGATTGTCGAATTCAACTTCTGGGATGCGTATGTGTAAAACGTGAATCCAACTGTATCTAATGGCAAAACAGGTTGTGCAAAAAACGGCCATCGACAGGACAAGGCCATGGATCATCGCGCCGGTGTGCGGGCGGAAGGGACGGAGAGTAGAAAACGACGGAACGCCATCGGAAGCGCGTTGCGGCATGGGCGCGGCCCGGTTCCGGAATTCCGGCCGTAGAGCCCATTGCCTCGCCAGCGACAGCAGGCAGTCCACGAGCAGTTTCAGCGAAGCCCGTCTGCCTGAGCAGTGATCGAAGATCGAAAGCATTTCGTCCGCAAATCGCTTGCGGAAGGCGGGAGGATGCGAACGTAGCAGGCACCTGTATAAGGACCGCAGCATTTAAGCCCTCCGAGGTTTGTGCATCTGCAGACGCAAGCGGGCTTCGCGAACGACGCCCGCGAGGCGGGCAGTTTCCGCCGCCAGCACACCGCGACCGAGTGAGCTGAGCCGATAGTAGCGACGCCGTGGATCATCGTCCGCGGGGCGATGGCCAAGTTCCTGCACGAACTTACGCTGAATCAGCCTCTGCAAATTGTCATAGAGAGTTCCCGGACCCAGTCTGTATTTCCCCTCCGACTGGCGGGTTACCTCCTGCATGATGCCGTAGCCATGCAGGTCCTCGGCGGCCAGAGCGAGCAAAATATGCAGAGTCGCCGGAGACAGGGGAAGAAAGCTGGTGGCGTCGTCCTTCATAAGTCGGTTCCCGTTATATCGGAATCCGAGCCATCTCGTCAAGAGGTGAGAGGTGGAAATGGCTTCAGGCACTGCGCGGAGTGCGGCTGGCGCCCGCTAACCACTCGGCTTGGCGCGGATCTCCGTTGTTCACAGCGTAAAGGACGAGTTCAACCCGGGTCGAAACCCCGAGTTTTTCGAAGATGCGGAAGAGATATTTCTTGATGGTGTGCTGGCTGAGGTTCAGTTCGGCGGCAATCTGGCGGTTACCCAGGCCTTCGGCCACGAGCGCCACCACCTGCTCCTCACGGGGCGTCAGCAGGCGCTTGCCGTGCGAGTTGAGTACGCGCAGCGAAGGCACTTCGGAGATGAGATCCATTACATAGTTGAGTTGCTCAGAGTTGGCCCAGACCTGTCCGTCGGCCACGCGGAGCAGACACTTGCACAGCAGGCGAAGGTTGGCGTCGGTGATGGAAAAGATTCCCCGGGCGCCGGAGCGGAACGCGCTGACCACGAGTTCGCGGTCGCAGGAATCGACCAAAAGCACCTTCGGGATCTCGGGATGCGAAAAATGAAAACGCCGCAATGTGGTTACGATTTCGGGAAGGTTGGCCGACGAATTGAACGACAGAACCGCAATGCGGGGAAGCTTCGAAGCGACCGCCTGCAAAATGGAGATGGTATCCATCGGGCACATGGTGATGTGGAACTCCGAGTGGCGGCGCAGAGCGCTGGTCAGCAACTGGGCCTGCATTCGGCTGGAGTCCGCGATTAGTACACCTATGGCGTCGGATGGAGTGCCAGACAACGAAGTGATCAATGGAGTCTCCCAAAAACCTAAAGAGAAACGATGCCGCGATTGTAGGGAGCAGATGACCGGCCCACAAGGAGACTAGTCGCTAAATGTGAGGGCTGCTCTCAAAACGGGAATTTCGATTTCGGTGTGGCGGGAAGTTAGTGATGGAGGATTTGGCTGTGGAAAGTCAGATGATCTGCGGACAGCACACACCGACACCGAGAAAGGGAAAGCCGCGAACAAGCCGAACCTTCCGCTGAAATAAGGCGGATACTGGAGCGATTCGGTGCGGAGGTCTGGAAAATTGCAGCGCAATGTTGTGACATGACAAACACGCAAGTCTACTTTTGTGGGTACTCCTTCTGAAGACGATCCGTTCCCAGTTCTCGCACTCCTTACAGAACTGAAGTTCCACAAGTGATTGAGTCGATACGACCATACGTGCGGCCGCACCGTTTCCCGAATGCGGACAGCATTCCACTTTAGTGTACGGAACTTCCCATGTCTTGCCGGTACCGGAGAGTGCGCCTAACGTGCAAGAGTAGTCACGAATGTTGAGAGCAGGCCAGAGTTTGGCGCAAGGGAAAATGAAGAGCATTTTCAAATTCGTCCGATTCGCGGTAGTCGCTCTATTCGTTCTTGAATGTTGTTCGGCCGTTTTCGCGCAGGGTGAGAAGACCGATCTGAGCGGAAACAAAGATACTTTCCGAGCCGGCTTTACCGGGGCTGGAGCGGGAGGCAGTAAGACAGCGGCCGAAAAACCCGGAGGAGCGGATGGCCTGGGAAACCCCTTACTCGGAGGGCAGCGCCATCCGCTCTACCGGCTACAACCTAGCGATGTGGTGGAGATTGATTTCGTCGTCGCGCCGGAGTTCAACCAAACCCTCACGGTACAGCCGGACGGCTACGTCATGCTGAAAGACGCAGGCATGGTGCAGGTGCAGGGATTAAACATGGAGGAATTCAGCGGAGCGGTGGAGAAAGCCTACCGCGGATATCTGCACGAGCCCCAGGTGGCGGTCTCGCTGAAGGACTTTGAGCGGCCATACTTCATCGTGGGCGGAGAAGTTGGAAAGCCGGGCAAGTACGAACTGCGGTCGGATACGACCGTAGCCGAGGCGGTGGAGATTGCGGGAGGCCTGACTCAGCAGTCGAAACATTCTCAGGTGGTGCTGTTCCGGCGGGTGAACGACGATCTGATGGAGGCGCATCTTATAAATCTCAAGAAGATGTTGAGGGAGCGCAGCCTTCAAGAGGATGCGCATCTCCGGCCGGGGGATCTGGTATTTGTCCCCCAGAACTCGATTTCGAAAATCGCCCGTTTCGTGGGCAAACCTTCCCTCAGCATGTACATGAACTCCACTCAATTTTAGAAAAGGATCTAGGCTCGCATGTCAGAAGAAGACTTAATGCGCACGGGCGAGTCGGCGCCGCCACCCACGCTTCGGGAGTTGGCCATGGTGTTGTTCCGGCGGAGAAGAGTCTTCGCTTGCACCTCGGGTCTTGTATTGGGTGCTGCGGTTCTGTATGCCTTTGCCGGGACAAAATATGAAGCCAATATGAAAGTGCTGGTGCGACGGGGACGAGCCAACGCTCCGGTGACCGCGCAGGAAAACGCTCCGCTAGATCTCACGCGAATGGTAATTACCGAAGAGGAATTGAATTCAGAGGTGGAGTTGCTGCGGGATGATGAAGTCCTCCGCAAGGTGGTGCAGGAGACTGGAATCGGCGGTCGCGACTGGTTTCACTTCCTTCGGATGGGCGAGGGAAACGCGGAGCGCCTGGAGCGGACCGCGCGTCGTCTCGCAAAGAAACTGCAAGTGGAACCCGTCAAGAAGACCAAACTGATTGCGGTCAGCTATGCGGCCGACGATCCGCAGACGGCGGCAAGAGTACTGCAGTCGGTGGAGAAAGTGTACCTGGAGAAGCATATGGAGGTGCATCGCCCGACCGGCGAACATCAGTTCTTCGAGCAGCAGACAGCCGAATCACGGCGGCAATTGGAAGAATCGAAGCGAAAACTACTGCTCTTCACGGTGCAGCGCGGGGTGGTCGCGTCGGCGGAGCAACGTGATCTGGCGCTGCAGAAGTTGAGCGAAGTTGATGCCAGTGGCCGCCAGACCCGAATCGATCTGACGGAGACCCAGCAGCGAGTCCGGGAGCTGGAAGCGCAGTTGAAGAAGTTGCCGGAGCGCACTACGACCCAGATTCGCTTGGCGGACAATCCGGAACTGCTGAAGGCCTTGAAGTCGAGTTTGCTGGATCTGCAATTGAAGCGGACCGGGTTACTGACAAAATTTGAGCCAAGCCATCGCCTGGTACAGGAAGTCGACCGGCAGATAGCGCAGGCAGAGTCGATGATCGCCGCGGAGAATGCGTTACCGGTGAAGGACGAAACCACCGACAAGAATGCGCAATACGAATGGGCGCAGTCGGAGTTGCAAAAGATGCAAGTACAACTGAATGGGCTGCAAGCCCGCGAGGCGGCCACGGATATGCAAGAGGGCGCATACCAAACTCTGGCGCGGAAACTGGGGGAGGATGCGATTACCCAGGATGATCTGCTCAGCTCAGAGAAGGCAGCGCAGGACAACTATCTTCTTTACGTCCGAAAGCAGGAGGAGGCGCGCATGGATGACGCACTCGACCAAGGAGGCATTGTCAACGTTGCGATTGCCGAGCATCCGGTGGCGCCGGCTCTGCCCTTGTGGTCAACATGGGCGGTTCTGGCGATCGGGTTAGCCGCGGCAGGAGCGGCGGGCACGGGCGCAGCGTTCTCGGCGGATTATCTGGATCCCACCTTTCGCACTCCTGAAGATGTGCTGGCGTATCTGCGTTCCCCGGTATTGGCATCGCTGCCGCGAAGGAGGCTTCCGTCATGAGAGAAGCTGTCATGAGCGCCGGACTATTTGTTGCGCGGACCACCGAACGGGAGAGAGCGCGTTCAAAGTCCAGAAGTCATAAACAGCCCGCAGGATGGAATCCGGAAGACTTTGCTCGGGAGCAGATCCGAGAGGTGGTGCGACAGGTTTTTCTATCGAATAGCGAACGACCGGTGCGGCAGGTGGTATTCAGTGCGGCGGAACCGGAGACCGATGTGCAGAATCTTTGTTGGCGAGTGGGCGAAGCACTGGCGCTGGAAACAGCAGAAAGCATCGCCGTCGTAGGTGACTATCCGCAGGCGTTGGAGGATGCCGATCCAGATACGGCGGAGGTAGCGGCTCAGGTCGTCGACGAGGGGAGGACGGTATTAGGGCAGACCGCGACTCGAGTGAAAGGCAATCTGTGGCTTGTGCCGCCTGCCGGAAACGGTGGAACTCAGTTGACCTCCGCATCATTGCACTCCTACTTTGGCGAAATCCGCACGCAGTTTGAGTACTCGATCATTGTGGGAGCACCCGCGGCAGCATCCAACCCCGCCACCGCTATGGCACAGCTCGCGGACGGGATCGTACTGGTGCTGTCGGCGCAGCATACGCGCCGGATCACAGCCTGCAAAATCAAGCAGCGGCTGGAGGCAGCACAGGCACACCTGTTGGGTGCCGTGTTGAGCGACAGGGACTTTCCGATTCCTGAGGGGCTATACAGGCGGTTGTAATCATTCTGCGGAAAAACTTGGCTGGAAGGGTGTCCGCTGTGGATGAGCGGAACGGAGTGCTGAAGTGTCTTTACTTTTTCTCAATTCGCGGCAGCAGAAACCCGAAGTGGTCGACTGGGCCCGGCTGATACCGGGAGCGGCTCCGGTGGTTCGCGGTAGAGAAAAGAAGCCGGCTCGGCTGGCGAGGCCGTTTGCGTCAGAAAAGGTGGCGGAGATTGTGACCGAGGTTGGCGTGAGCGGGCCAGGGAACCCACTGGCCTTGCTGCTTCCCGGAGCCCTTCAGAGCCGGACAGCGTGGAGATGGTTGCGCTCGATGGCAGCTGACTTCGCGCTGGTCGCTCTGAACTGGCTATTGATCGGAGCGCTGGAAGTGCCGCTGCGAGGGCTATTTCCCCACGTAAGGCTCTTCCGGTTTGCAGCGGGAGCGCCCGTCTCGTTATTGGGTATCGCTTTACTTCACGCCGCACTAATCACTCTGATGGGTTATACGGAAGGACTCCACGCCGGACACTTCGAGCAGCGAGGACGGGCCCACATCCTCGGCAGATCCGTTTTATGGGCGACTACTCTCTTATGCCTTGCCTATCGCTTGCAGGGGGCTGCCTGGGCAACCATGGTGTTGTTCTGCGCAGCGGGCATGTTGCACTTTGGGGCACTGTGGACCTGGCGGATGCTGGGCGCGAGGCAGAATCGCAGCGCACAAACGTCGGGCGATATGCGCAACGTCTTAATAGTAGGAGCAGGCAGCGTGGGACGACGCGTAGCTTCGTACATTGAGGCGCACCCCGACGCGGGGCGAACGGTGAGCGGTTTCCTCGACGATGAGAGGCCGCTGAGCGAGACGGTGATCGGGCGAGTGGAAGATCTGGCTCGACTCGCGCGTAAGGGATTTGTCGACGTGGTGATCCTGGCTGCGCCACACGACCGGGAACTGGCGCTTCAAGTGCTGCGCCAAGCGCGGAGTTTGCGGCTGGACGTGGAAATCGTTCCCGAATTATTCGGATGCAGGCCGGTGGCGTGGGAAGTCGAGCGCATCGGCGACTTGCCATTGATTTGCTTGCACGCGGAAAGACTGCCGTCGGCGGGGCTGGTTTTGAAAAGAGTTGTAGATGTGATGGGAGCCAGCCTGGCGCTGACGATCCTGTTGCCGTTGCTGGCCGCCATCGCGGCATTGATCAAGCTGGATTCTCCCGGGCAAGTTCTTTATTGCGCGCAGCGAGCTGGGAGAAAGGGTCGGCTGTTCCGCTGCTATAAGTTTCGCACCATGGTGAGCAACGCGGATGCGTTGAAAGACCACTTGCGCCAGAACAATCAAAGATCAGGACCATTTTTCAAGATGGCGCACGATCCGCGGATTACGCGACTGGGACGCTTTCTCCGCCGCTACAGCCTGGATGAACTCCCGCAATTAGGAAACGTTTTGAAGGGCGATATGAGTTTAGTGGGGCCGCGGCCGCATCCGCTGGACGACGTTGCGGCTTATGAGATCGAGCATCTGGCTCGGCTTGACGTCACGCCCGGAATCACCGGGCTGTGGCAGATTTCGGCTCGTCGCGATCCTTCGTTTCAGCGAGGCATGGAACTAGATCGCGAGTACATTCGGACTTGGACTGTGAGAGCGGATATGCGAATTCTGCTTAGAACTTTTCTAGCCGTCGCGAGGGGCAGCGGAGATTGATGGAATCGATCTGCTTAAAACCGGCGCATTCGAGGGTCGGAGAAGATTTCGCGGTCTGGACAGCAAAGTTTGTGGTGCGGCCCATGCAGTTGCTGATAGCAGCGCCGACGCTGTTGTTTCTGGGGGCGCTGACGGCGATGCTGCTGCGGCATCCGGATGTCGCGTTCTACGAAATTGACCGCGTGGCCTTTGGGCTGCTTCTGATAGGAGCGGTCGGACGAGCGATGGTCCTGCGGCAGCGGTTGTTCGTGCTGGAACGGGTGACCTGGCCGATGATAGGGCTGACTGCGTTGGCGCTGGTGAGCGCGATTGGACAACCGTTCGACAAGGAAACGTGGAATCTGCTGGCGTCGAAGCTCATCGTTCCATTTGTGCTTTTTCATCTAGCGGGGCTCGTGTTTACGAAAGAGAGTCGGTTCCGGCAATTTGAGATGTTCGCGTTAGTGGTATTGGCATATCTGAGCTTTACCGCAATCGCATTCCTGGCAGGTGCGCACTGGCTGATCTTTCCACGCTTCATTCTGGATGAGAGCTTGGGCTTTCACGCCGATCGGGCGCGAGGGCCCCTGCTGCAGGCAGTGGCCAATGGCGTCTCGTTAAACATCCTGGGATTGCTGGCTCTGCATGCTTACCAACGAGAACGATTGCGAGGTCTCAAGATTGCTGCATTGCTGGCCTCAGTGCCAATCGCGATTCTGGCCACAATGACGCGAGCGGTCTGGTTGTCATTTGCCGCAACCGTTGTGGTGTTGATTTTTCTTTCCAAGAGCCGTGCTCTGCAGCGTGCCTGCGCTGGACTTGTCTTGGTCGCGGGAACCGGGCTGATAGTGGTTCTGAGCTCCCAGGGCCTGCGTGTAGCGTTGAGCGACCGACTGGAAGAACGTGGGCCGGTGGAGTATCGCGCAGCAGTCTATGCGGGCGGCTGGGACATGTTTTTGAAACGTCCGCTGACTGGCTGGGGCTTCCATCAGATGCCAGCCGAGTTGCCTCGACATGTCAGCGGCTACGAGGAAAGAGTTCTGTATCCGCACAATACATACCTGGAAGTGCTGGTGGAGCTTGGAGTGGTGGGTTTTGCGTTCTATCTATGGCTGATGTGGGAGATGTGGCGGCTGGGCCGAGGTGCCATTCCAAACGGGGAGAAAGACGGATTCCTCGACTCACATTTTCACCGGATGTGGCCAATTCTGCTGATCGTGTACTGGGTGAATGCGGCGATGGTTGTGATGAGCTATCAGTTCGTGAACGCGTTACTGTTTACGATGGCCGGAATGCTGGCCGCGCAGCGGAGGAGGGCGGAGACTCTTCGTATATGCTGACGGTCGCCTATCTCGCCAATCAATTTCCGTCTGCGGTCGAGCCTTATGTTGTCGAAGAGGTCGAAGAGTTGCGGAGGCGAGGTGTTCGGGTAATACCAGGCAGTGTGCACAAGCCTGCGATCGATGAAGAGTCGCCGAACGACTGCACGCCAGAAATCGTTTTAAGGCCCTTTCAGGGAATCGTTTTGCTGCGCGGGCTCTGGCTCTGTGTGCGGCAATGGGGACGGATTTCGTCGCTGATCGAGCGGGTTATCTTCCGCGGCGATGAAGGGCTGGTGAAGCGGCTGAAGGCCTTGGCGCACACCTGCCTGGGCTCTTGTTACGCGGCGATGTTGGAAGAATTCGAGGTCGATCATATTCACGTTCACCACGGATATTTCGGATCATGGATTGCGATGGTGGCGGCACGACTGCTTGGAGTGGAATTCAGCATCACGCTTCACGGATCGGACTTGCTGCTGCATGGAACTTATCTTGATCTAAAGCTTCAGAACTGTCTGCTCTGCCGCACGGTTTCCGAGTACAACCGCGGCTATATTCTGCGGCATTATCCGATGGTGGGTGCAGAAAAAGTATTAGTCACGCGACTGGGGGTCGAAGTATGCGAGCGCGCATCGGCCCGGGTCGCGGAACCGAGGACGAACAGCGATCCGTTCACGGTCCTCGCAGTAGGGCGGTTGCATGCGGTGAAGGATCATGCGTTCTTGGTTCGGGCGTGCGCGGAACTGCGCGATGTTCACTTTGAATGTTTGATCGCTGGCGACGGACCAGAACGGCGGAACCTGCAATCGCTCATTCGAGAGTGCGGCCTGGAAGAGCGGGTCATGCTGCTGGGGCATGTGGATCGGAATCATCTGGATTGCTGGTACGACCGTGCCGACGTGGTCGTGCTGACGAGCCGGAGCGAGGGCATTCCGCTGGTTCTGATGGAGGCCATGACACGCGGAAGAATCGTGCTCGCGCCGGCGATCACAGGGATTCCTGAACTCGTAATCGCGGGCAAGACTGGATTTCTCTACAAAGCCGGGTCGTTGGATGATTTTGTGGCTCAGTTGCTCTTTATTCGTTCGCTGATGCAGGCCCCGGAAGGTCCTCATCTCGGCCCCTACATCCTGTCGTCAGTCAGGCAACTCGATCGGGTACGGCACGCGGCCGAGGTGCAGGTTCGCCAGAACTTCAACCGCAGCAAAAATCTGGAAGCATTTGCCGACTTATTCCTGCAGCGGATTGGTCCGCAGACGGAGAGCACCTCGGATGAGAATTTTGTACACCAACAAATATAACTATCCCTTCAGCGGGACCGAGGTCTACCTGTTCGAATTGATGGAGCTGATGCGCGAGCAGGGTCACGAGGTGGCGCTGTTTTCGATGGCCGATCCGCGCGGCGAACCAACTTCGTTCGATCGGCACTTTGTGCCGCACATTGATTTCAAGGCCAAACCGGGGTGGGTGCGGAAAGCGTGGCAGGCGGCGCACGCCATCTATTCAACCGACGCGCGACGGCGCATCCGGGCGATGATCAAGGAGTTCCGCCCTGACGTGGCGCATGTGCGAAACATCTATCACCATCTATCGCCCTCGATTTTGTGGGAACTGAAAGCGCAGAAAGTTCCAGTCCTGTATCACCTGAATGACTTTAAGCTGCTCTGCCCAACCTACAACCTGGTTGCGCAAGGAAAGGCGTGCGAGGCCTGCAAGGGTGGAAAGTTCTGGCATGCACTAAGGCCGAAGCCGAGTTGTTATCCCGGGGTGGGCCCGCGAATGGTGTTGACGACAGAGGCCTATGCGCACCGCTGGCTGGGAACATATCGTCACTGTGTGGGCCTTTTTTTGGCGCCCAGCCGGTTTGTGCGCGATAAGTTCGTGGAACATGGATGGGATGGCAATCGGTTTGAAGTCTTGCCTCACTTTCAGAGAATCCATGAATTGCGGGAACGCGGCGCAGAGACCGATGCGCCGCTGCTCTATTTCGGAAGGCTATCGGCTGAGAAGGGCGTTGATGATTTGTTGCGGTCAATGCAGCAACTTCCGCACCTGCGACTAATCATTGCCGGCGACGGACCCCAGCGCGCGGATTTGCAGGAGTTGGCAGGTTCTCTGGGACTCTCCAATGTGAAATTTGTCGGCCAGGTGGGACCGACGGAACGAGATGGGCTAATCTCCCAATCACGGTTCACGGTCCTGCCTTCTCGCGCCTATGAGACTTTGGGAAAGACCATCCTCGAGTCCTATGCGGAAGGCCGTGCG
>Ga0209624_10003092_pt1 | contig 11980 bp, 12 predicted proteins | sample JacPinW_OM2H0_O1_FD_188565 | JGI IMG/M metagenome (GOLD analysis project Ga0209624, IMG submission 188565) | Forest soil microbial communities from Algoma, Ontario, Canada - Jack Pine, Ontario site 1_JW_OM2H0_O1 (SPAdes) (version 2) | ecosystem: Environmental > Terrestrial > Soil > Boreal... | reverse complement strand
GGCCGCGCAGGCAAGATCGTGCTTGCCGCCCCTCACCGCTTCTTCCAGCCGCGCGACCAGATCGAGCGGAAAGAACGGCGCGTCGGTGGCGAAGCTCGCCACATGGGAGGCGCCCTTGACCTCTGTCGCCGCCCAATCGAGCCCCGCCAGCACCCCGGCCAAGGGCCCGGCGAAACCGGCGACGCTGTCGGCCGCGACCGGCAGGCCATAGCGGGCGAAGCGCGCCGCATCGCCATTGGCGTTCAAAACGAGAGAGGCCACTTGCGGCCGCGCGCGCGCGATCACGCGCTCCAGGATGGTCTTGCCCGCCAGGATTTTAAGCGCTTTGTCGCCGCCGCCCATGCGGCGCGACAAGCCGCCGGCCAGCACCACGCCGGCAATGGTCAAACCGCGTCCTCGAGCGAGGCCTTGCGCTGCACCGCGCGCGGTTCGTCGCCGACATCCGCGCCGTCGGCGTCGAACACGATGCGCTTTTCGCCGGCCAGCGCGACGAAGCGCTTGCCCTTGGCGCGGCCGATGAGGGTGAGATTGGCGCGCCGCGCCAGCTCCACCCCCCAGGCGGTGAAGCCCGAGCGCGAGACGAGGATGGGTATGCGCATCTGCACCGCCTTGATCACCATCTCCGAGGTGAGCCGGCCGGTGGTGTAGAAAATCTTGCCCTTGGGCGAGATCTTGTTCATCCGCATATAGCCGGCGATCTTGTCGATGGCGTTGTGGCGGCCGACGTCTTCCATGTATACGAGCGGCTTGTCGCCTTCGCACAACACGCAGCCGTGGATCGCGCCCGCCGCCAGATAAAGGCTCGGGCTGGTGTTGATCTTTTTGCTGAGCGCGTAGAGCCACGAGGTCTTCAGCACCGCCTTGGGGTCGAGCTTGACCTCGTCGAAGGTCTCCATCAGATCGCCGAAGGCGGTGCCCTGGGCGCAGCCCGAGGTCAGCGTCTTCTTCCGGAGCTTCTTCTCGTAATCGGTCTTGCGCTTGGTGCGCACGACGATGGTTTCGAGCTCCTCGTCGTAGTCGATCGACAGGATCGAATCGTCGGGCTTGAGCATGTTTTGGTTGATGAGATAGCCCACCGCCAGGTAATCGGGATGATCGCCCACCGTCATCATGGTGACGATCTCCTGGCCGTTCAAAAACAGCGTCAGCGGCCGTTCCACCACCACGGTGGTTTCGATGCGATGCCCTTCCTGGTCGAGGCCCGGTAATTTTCGCGTGAGGCGCGGGTCATCCGGGTTGGGGCGGACGGCGAATTCCTTCATACTCCAATCATGGTCCCGGCCTCCCGCCTCCGCAAGACCCGCGCGACCCGCAAAACCGCAAGGCAGACCGCGATATTTCCGGCGTTGCTGCTGGCATTTTGCCTCGCCGCTTTTCCGGCGCGGGCCGCCGATATCGACTGGTCTAAGGCCGAAACCGTCACCCTGGCGATGTCGGAATATCAGTTCACGCCCAACGCCCTCGCCTTCAAGCGCGGCACGGCCTATCGCCTGCACCTGGTGAATAACGGCAGGGAATTGCACGAGCTCGACGGGCCGCAATTCTTCGCCGCTATCACCGTGGGCAATCCCGAGCTGCTGGTGAACGGCGGGAAAGAGGTCGACGTCAAGCCGGGCCAAAGCCAGGATCTGCTGTTCGTGCCCAACCAGGCCGGCAGCTTCCCGATCGATTGCGACGACCACGAGGCGTTCGGCATGACCGGGACTTTCACGGTGCAATAAATGAAGGCCGATCCGCGCCGCAAGCGTTTTGGAGAACACTCTCGGCTTCCGCATCCTCCGGTGGGATAATATCCTTCACGCCGACCCCTGGCCGCTTTGGTAAGGAAGACATCCATGAGAATCGAAGCGCTCGAAGGCTGGACCAGCGAACAGCGCCACGTGGTCGCCGCCAGTTTCCTGGGCTGGACGCTCGACGCCTTCGATTTCTTCCTCATGGTCTTCATCCTCAAGGACATCGCCGCCGAATTCGGGACGCAGATCACCTCGGTCACGGTGGCGATCCTGCTCACCCTCGCCATGCGGCCGATCGGCGCGTTCATCTTCGGGCGCGCCGCCGACCATTGGGGAAGGCGGCCGACGCTCATGGTGGACGTATTGGCCTATTCGATCATCGAATTCGCCTCGGGCTTCGCGCCGAGCCTGACCGCGCTGCTGATCCTGCGCGCGCTCTACGGCATCGCCATGGGCGGCGAATGGGGCGTCGGCGCCTCGCTTACCATGGAGACCATTCCGCCCAAGGCGCGCGGTTTCGTTTCCGGCCTGCTGCAATCGGGCTATCCGACGGGATATTTCATCGCCTCCGCGGTCTACGCCTTGCTGTTCTCAACGATCGGCTGGCGCGGCATGTTCATGGTCGGCGTCATACCGGCGCTGCTGGTGTTGTACATTCGCCGCACGGTGCCGGAATCGCCGAGCTGGCGGCGCGTGCCGACCGCGCGTGGCGGCACGCTCGCCGTGATCAAGTCGCACTGGCGCATCGGCATCTATGCCGTGATCCTGATGACGGCGTTCAATTTCTTCAGCCACGGCACGCAGGATCTCTATCCGACATTCCTCCAGGTGGAGCACGGTCTTTCGCCGCACGCGGTCGGCATCATCGCGGCGATCTATAACATCGGCGCGATCGTCGGCGGCATCGTCTGCGGCTCGCTGTCCGAGAAGTTCGGGCGGCGGCGGATGATCGTGATCTGCTCGCTGCTGTCGCTGCCGATCATCCCGCTTTGGGCGTTCTCCAACAGCGCAGCGATGCTGGCATTGGGAGCGTTCCTGATGCAGGTCATGGTCCAGGGCGCCTGGGGCGTCGTGCCCGCTCATTTGAACGAGCTTTCGCCCGACTCGGCGCGCGGCACCTTTCCGGGCTTGGTCTACCAGCTCGGCAATCTGCTCGCCTCGGCCAACGCGACCATCCAGGCCGGCATCGCGGTCCATAACGGCAACAATTACGGCTTCGCCTTGGCCCTGGTCGCCGGCATCGTCGCGGTGGTGATCGCGCTGCTGACCGCCTTCGGCAGCGAAGCGAAGGGCGTCGCCTTCGGCCGGGCCGACAGCGAAAGAGCGGCTCTAACCCCCTGAATACCCATAGGAATTCTGGAATTATCACCTTGACATAGTAGGCTCAAGGGATTGATAATGGTCTCAATTCAAGGGAGTTGAGCCATGAGTGACCTTTCCAACCCGATCTTCACAGACGAAGCCAAGGCCCGCGCGTGGCTGGAAGCACGGATTTGGCCGAACGGTCCAATCTGCCCCAAGTGCGGCTCGGTGAACAACGCAACGCTCATGAAGGGCAAAACCACACGCCCCGGTCTCTACCAGTGCAACGCTTGCCGCGAGCCGTTCACGGTGACGGTCAACACACTTTATGAGCGCAGCCATATTCCGTTGCACAAATGGCTGGCGGCAACGCATCTCATGATGGCGTCAAAAAAGGGAATTAGCGCGCTGCAAGTCGGGCGCTTGCTCGGCATTAGCAAAAAATCGAGTTGGTTCCTTTGCCATCGTATTCGCGAGTCCTTACGCGGCGCCGGCTTAGAGCCGATGGGCGGTGAAGGTAAGATCGTCGAAAGTGACGAGGCCTATATCGGCGGTAAGGAAAAGAACCGCCATCGTATCCATCGCGCCCACAGGGGAAGCGGCACCGGATTTGATACCAAAGAGGCGGTCGTTTCTCTCGTCGAGCGCGGCGGTTCCGTTCGCTCTTTCCATATCGGCACGGTGAGCGCCAAGACGCTGCGCCCAGTTCTTACCGAACAGATCAAACGCGACACTTACATCATGACCGACCGCGCCTCCACATCCGATTGGATTAAGGGCGATTTCGCCAAACACTCGACGGTCAATCACACCATCGGGGAATATGTGCGCGGCGACATTCACACAAATACGGTCGAGGGTTATTTCTCAATCATGAAGCGCGGTATCAACGGAATTTATCATCACGTTTCACCGCAGCATTTGAAGCGTTATCTGGCCGAATTCGATTACCGCTACAACGAGCGCGAAGCCTTGGGCGTCAACGATGCGCAGCGTATGGCGAAATCTATCCCCGGTATCGTCGGCAAACGCCTCACTTATCGGAGAACTAGTGAAGGGCGTAGCAGTCCGAAAAACTAAGCGCGGCCTTTCAAAACTCGCTTGGATTTTGGCTTGGCTCGATTCGACCGGGCGCTAAGTTTTGGCGGACGATGCTTGGGGCCGCTTTTAACCGCTGCGTCAACGGCGGTCTGAAAGCGGTCCCACCCATCAGGACGCAGTTCAATTTCGTCTTTTATTTTATTCATATTTGTGAACCCTCTAGCAAGAACCCTCTCATGTAACCATCCCATAAGACTATGATATTAAATAGTATTTTGGTCATTTGTCAAATGGAGATAATAAGAACATTCAGGCCCATATTGGTAAATAGAAGCCAGTGCGTGGGCTCCATTCGTCCGACTGACGGATCAACTTGGCTTCTTCAGCTTGATTGATAATTCTAGATATTTGTGAAGCTTTGCTATCATCGACTCCGAAGCGTTCCCGCAAAGTGGCATTTGTCATGCCTTCTCCCTGAACAAATCGCAACACCGCATGCCAATAACAAGCGCGAATGCGCAACTCCGAACTCATGTCCTTGAAAGATCTAGGCCCATATAGAATCGCCTGTGTGTTGTCCTCGGGGGCCAAGAAAGAGGGGGGAGGAAGTTGTGCCATTTCGACTTCCGAAACCACTTTATCAATTCCGCTCCCTCGCTCCTCACAAACACCCATCCGACGCATTAGGGATGCGAGGCCTTCATTACGAGATCGCGGAGGCAAATCCATGAAGCGATTAGGTTCAATTAGTGGCTTCCCGGGATTTGTGATTTCTATCCGGTCACTAAAAATCTCGATCATCGGACCAGCACCAGTGATTGTCATGTCTTGGTGAATTAATGCATTCGCGACCAGTTCACGGACTGCAATATCAGGATAAGCAGACTGTCGTTCCTTTATTCCTTTCTCAACGCGCTCGGAACTCGGAAGTGTCGTCTCAAGATATTGCAGCAAACCAGAAAAGCCAGCAGCGTAGCCTCTACCCCCTTTCTGTTCGCGAATAGTCGCAGTCCGGCTAACGCCTTTGTATTGAACAACTCTTGTAGCTTTTCGTGCGAGAGGTCCAAAAGAATCCAAGTGTTTAGCAAAAAGGATCGCGCCAAGATTCAAGATGTTCCACCTACCGCCAACATCTCGCGCAATTAATTTATCTTGTGCAAAATACTCTAACACCGCTTTTGGATCGCTTGATGGACGTTGGGTGGTAAGAACGAAATAAGCAGCTGAGTCGAGTAACTCCAATACAGCAGACTCAGTTACATAACCTAACGCTACGCCACTCTCCCATGCTATCGGGCGTAAGCTTGCCAATAGCGCCGCTTCGCGCTGGGGATGATCGCCAACTTTTACCGTCGCCTCAGCGATCCGGATGTAAGCAATATTGTTATATTTGACGGGGACTAATGATGCAGCGGGGATATGAAGTACTACAACCCGCCCGCTCGGGTGAGGTACGACCGTGAAATCGAAATTAAGATCAGGTCTAAGAACCTGTGAAAGCCAAAGCTTAAGTGGCTGCGCACTGTGTTTGGCCGATACTGGATCAAAAGCAGTCCCAACCACGTTGTGGCTGCTGTTATCAATGCCCCATAACACATAGGCAACAGGTTGGTTCGCGAGCCGCGCCGCATTCGCGAGTGAGGAGATTGTCCGAGCTATCCGATCCGGATCGGCATTATCGCGCTTAAATTCAACCCACTCCGTTTCCGCACTTAATTGCCTAAGTTCATCGACTAGAGCGATGAGCCTATCCGTTGTTTCTTTAGAATCCCCCATGGCTTCCGCCAACCTGGCTAGGTTGTTACCGCGTAAGAATACATCAATGGCGGGAAGGCGATAACAACGGGAAATAGGGATCAGGAGGCGACGTTCGCAACCCCCTGATTCTACTAATAGATCATACTATGTCAAAGTGGCAATTCCCGGAATTCGGGGGCGACATTTCCGCGAATGACGTTATCCTGGGACTCCCTATATATCTCTTCACCATGAGCATGATCGATCCCTTCGGCCGCACCGTCAGCTATCTGCGCGTCTCGGTCACCGACCGCTGCGACTTCCGCTGCGTCTATTGCATGGCCGAGGACATGTCCTTCCTGCCCAAGGCCGAGGTGCTGACGCTGGAGGAGCTCGACCGCGCCGCTTCGGCCTTCGTGCGGCTGGGCGTGCGCAAGCTGCGCCTGACCGGCGGCGAGCCGCTGGTGCGGCGCAACGTCATGAGCCTGGTGCGCTCGCTCGGCCGCCACTTGAAGACCGGCGAACTCGACGAATTGACCCTCACCACCAACGGCAGCCAGCTCGCGCGCTTCGCCGGCGAGCTGAAAGACGCGGGCGTGCGCCGCGTCAACGTCTCGCTCGACACGCTCGATCCGGCCAAGTTCACCGCCATCACCCGTTGGGGCAAGCTCGACCAGGTGCTGGAGGGCATAGCCGCCGCGCACCGGGCCGGGCTCGAAATCAAGATCAACACCGTCGCCTTGAAGGGCGTCAACGACGACGAATTCGACCGCTTGGTGGAATGGTGCGGCGCGCGCGGCTACGATTTGACCTTCATCGAGGTCATGCCGATGGGCGAGATCGGCGAGGCCGCACGCCTCGAGCAGTATCTGCCGCTGTCGCTGCTGCGCGCCCGGCTCAGGCAGAGATGGACGCTCGACGAGAGCGATCACGTCTCCGGCGGCCCGGCGCGCTACATGACCGTGCGCGAGACCGGGCGGCGCCTCGGCTTCATCACCCCCCTCACCCATAATTTCTGCGAGAGCTGCAATCGCGTGCGGCTTACCTGCACCGGCACGCTCTATATGTGCCTCGGGCAGCAGGACAGCGCCGATCTGCGCACGCCGATGCGCGCCTCGGACGGCGACGAGCTTTTGCAGAACGCCATCCGCGCCGCGATCGCGCGCAAGCCCAAGGGCCACGACTTCATCATCGACCGCCGCCAAGGCGCGGTTTCGGTGCCGCGCCACATGAGCGTCACCGGCGGCTGAGCCCTTTCCCATAGCCCGTGACCGATTTCCGCTCCATAGCCTTCGTCGCAAGCGACGCGCCCCAGGCGCAACAGGCGCTGGCCGAGCTGCAAGCCCGCTACGGCAAATCGCTCCCGGACCAGGCCGACATCATCGTGCCGCTGGGCGGCGACGGTTTCATGCTCGAAACCCTCCACCGCTATCTCGAGCGCAAGGTGCCGTTCTACGGCATGCATCGCGGCAGCGTCGGCTTCCTGATGAACGATTATCGCGCCGAGGGCTTGAAGGAGCGTCTCGCCCGCGCCGAATCCGTGATCATCCATCCGCTCGAGATGATCGCGCGCGACGTCAAGGGCGGCGAGCTCAAGGCGCTCGCCATCAACGAGGCGTCGCTCACGCGCCAGGGCCGCCAGGCCGCCAAGCTGCGCATCAGCATCGACGGCGTGGTGCGCATGGACGAGCTGATGGCCGACGGGATTCTGCTGGCGACGCCGGTCGGCAGCACCGCCTATAACCTGTCGGCGCATGGGCCGATCGTGCCGCTGCAATCGGACCTGCTGGCGTTGACACCGATCAGCGCCTTCCGCCCGCGGCGCTGGCGCGGCGCGTTGTTGCCGCAAAGCGCGCGGGTCAAGTTCGAGACGCTGGAGATCGACCGCCGGCCGGTGAGCGCCGCCGCCGATTACACCGAATTGCGCGACGTGGCCTCGGTCGAGCTGAGCCAGGCGCTCGATATCGCGCTCACCCTGATGTTCGATCCCGAGCACAATCTCAACGAACGCGTGCTGAAGGAACAGTTTTTGTCATAGGCTGGGGCGTGGCTGCGAAAACCCTTTCTCCCCTCGACATGGTCAAGAAGCTGGTGGGTTTCGATACCACCAGCCGCGAGAGCAATCTCGCCTTGATCGAATTCGCGCGCGACTGGCTCGACGGCTTCGGCGTCAAATCCGAACTCGTCTTCGACGAGACCAAGCGCAAGGCCAATCTCTACGCGACGCTCGGGCCCGAGGACAAATCCGGCATTCTGCTGTCCGGCCACACCGACGTGGTGCCGGTGGACGGCCAGGATTGGCACAGCGACCCCTTCAAGGCGACCGAGAAGGACGGCAAGCTTTACGCGCGCGGCTCCTCCGACATGAAAAGCTTCATCGCCGTGGCGCTGGCGCTGGTGCCCGATTTCCTCGCCGCCGAGCTCAAAACCCCGATCCATCTGGGCCTGACCTACGACGAGGAGGTGGGCTGCCTCGGCGTGCGGCCGCTGATCGCGGCGCTGGCCCGGCGCCGGGTCAAGCCGCGGCTGTGCATCATCGGCGAGCCCACTTCGATGCAGCCGGTGATCGCCAACAAGGGCAAGCGCAGCTATGTCTGCCGCGTGCACGGCCACGAGGCGCATTCCTCGCTCACCCATGCCGGCGTCAACGCGGTCGAAACCGCGGCCGAGATCGTGGCTTATCTCAAGGGCATGGCGCGCCGCCGCCGCGACCAGGGACCGTTCGATCCGGCGTTCGTGCCGCCCTACACCACCATCCACACCGGCACCATCCAGGGCGGCACCGCGCTCAACATCGTGCCGCGCGATTGCCGCTTCGAATTCGAGATCCGCAATTTGCCGGGCGAGAACCCGGATTCCATCCGCGCCGAGTTCGAGCGCCACGCCAACACCCTGCTGGCCGAGATGCAGGCGGTGAGCCGGGACGCCAAGATCGAGTTCGACGAATACAACGCCACCCCGGCGCTCTCATCCGAACCCGGCGAGGAGGTGGTGCAGCTGGCGCTGGCGCTGTCCGGCGCCAATTCCACCGGCAAGGTCAGCTTCACCACCGAGGGCGGGCTCTACCAGGAATCGGGCATACCGACCGTGATCTGCGGCCCGGGCTCGATCGAACAGGCGCACAAGCCCGACGAATTCGTCGCCCTTGACCAGCTGGGGCAATGCGAGGGATTTATGCGCCGGCTGATGGAGCGCGCCGCCCGATGAGCAGGTTCCGCATCGAGATAAAACCGCCCGATCTGTCGGATTACCGCGACGGCAATCGCGGCATTCCCTATGTGACGAGCTTCGACAGCGGCAAGCCCGGCCCGCATGTGGCGGTGGCGGCGCTGATGCACGGCAACGAGATCTGCGGCGCGGTGGCGCTCGATCATCTGTTCCGCGCAGGATTGCGCCCCGCCCGCGGCACCCTCACCCTGGCCTTTGCCAATGTCGCCGCCTATGAGGGCTTCGACGCCGCCGATCCGCTCGCCTCGCGCTATATCGACGAAGACATGAACCGTGTCTGGCACGAGGACATTCTCGACGGCGCGGGGGCGAGTTCCGAGCTGGAGCGCGCCCGGATCCTGCGCCCGGTTTTCGAGCAAGCCGATTTCCTGCTCGACCTCCATTCCATGCAATCATCCTCGACGCCGCTGATCCTGGCCGGGCTGACGGAAAAGAGCCTCGGCCTCGCTCGCGCCGTGGGCGCGCCCGCGCTCATCGTGCGCGACCGCGGCCACGAGGCCGGGCCGCGGCTGCGCGATTACGGGAATTTCGCCGACGATTCCGCGCCGCAGGCGGCGCTGCTGGTCGAATGCGGCCAGCATTGGGAAAAGGCCGCGGCCGACACCGCCATCGCGGTCACGCGGCGGTTCCTGGCCGCCGCCGGCATTCTCGACGATGCCGAGGCCGCGCGCATTCTCGAAGATGCTACGCCGCCGCAACGCGTCATCGCCGTCACCGAGGCGGTCACGGTGGCGAGCCCCGATTTCCGCTTTCTCGGCAATTTCCGCGGCCTCGAGATCATCCCCAAGGCCGGCACGGTGATCGCCCAGGATGGCGGGCGCGAGATCAAGACGCCCTACGACGATTGCGTGCTGATCATGCCCTCGCGTTCGATCGCGCCCAGCCAGACCGCGGTGCGCCTCGGGCGCTATGACGACTAGCGCGCCCGCGCGTTCATGAATCGGGCGCTATCTATGATGGCGCAGCAAATAGTCGTGCAACGACTCAAAACCCTTCTCTTTAAGCAGGTTCTTGAGCATCAAATCCTTGCGGCGACCCTTGGCAAAGTTCGCGCCGTATTCCTTGCGCAAAGCCGCAACCCTTGTGTTGCCATGCTTGCGCTCTATGCGCCCGCCCTTGTCGCGGTGACGCCTGTCGAGACCTTTGGCCATCTTTCCCTCCTGAAAATTGATTCCCACGTCTCAATTCCAAGAAATCGTGAGTTTGTCCGGATTTGATCGGAACCGTATCATCTATCTTTATCACAAGGAACCCAATGCGCGATGCGCACAGCCTTGCGCCGTCGGTCAATGCCAACCGGGGTTCGAATCCCCGTGGGGAACCACGGCCTCAGCGATAGATTCTGGAAAACAACACGTCTTTCTGCACGACGGATGGCAACTTGAGCGGAAACGGCGCGATCACGCCGCCGAAATTCATGTAGGATCGCGCATCGTAGGTATTGGCTATCTCATAGGCTGAATAACCCGCCGCGGCGAAGCGTTCGATCAGATCCCGCAATATCGCCGAATGGTTCGCACCCCCGCTGAAGGCCAGCTCGGCGATGATCTCCATTTCGGGCGGGTAGTTTCCGATGCGGCCAAGCAGGCGCTCGAGGATCGGCGCTTCCGCCCCCTCGACATCGATCTTGATCAGGCGCAGCCGCGCGGTCTCGTCCGGCCGGAGGATGTCCTCCAGCGGCAGGGCATCGACCTCGTCGGCGACCTTGAACCCCCGTTCCGCCAGCGTGGTCGTCATGCCCGTGTTCCAGGACGGGCCGCGATACAAGGCAACCCTGCCCGCCCGCGGCGCCACCGCCGCCTGAACCGGGCGCACGTTGCGCGCGTCGTTGAGCGCCAGGTTCTCGCGCAGCAGGGCGAAGATCGGCGGCGACGGCTCGACCGCGATCACCACCCCGCCCGGTCCCACCGCGTGAGACGCAAGCAGGCTGTAATAGCCGATATTGGCGCCGATATCGCAGAACGCATCGCCCGGCCGCAGGCGGTCCGCGACGAAGGCGGAGATGTGCGGCTCCCAAATGCCGAGGTGATAGATGAAACCGGCGGTGAAATCCTCGAGATCGCACAGCATGGCGGCGCCGAAATAGGTCCGGGCCAGCCGGCGCCGGCCGGAAAACGCCTTGAGCAGCTTGCCGTAGCGCCGGAATTTGCGGTTGGTCGAGCCGGGCAGAAACCGCAGCGCCCGGATCGGCCAGCGCGGGCGTAACGGCGCTACCGGCTTCATGCCCCGGACCGCCGCTTCCTCGCATCGGCCCAGACATTGATCGGGAAATCGGGGGCTAAAGAGGCCATTTCGCGAGCTCCTGGCTAATCCAGGGCTAATCTTACTTAGTTGCAATTGCGAATCAATCGCATATTACGCGCCGTCGCGTTCGATCGCGCCCAGCCGGACCGCGGTGCGCCTGGGGCGCTACGACGTTAGCGAGGCGGCGTAGGATGCCGTTCGTATCGTTCGCTAACTAGGGGGCGAGCTCTTCGAGCCAGATGAATTCGAGCGGCGCCGTCGACATCGCGTTGACGCGCTTGAACACGTCTTGCATGTGCTGCGACCCGAGGAAATCCTTTACCGCCTTGACTTCCGACGGTGTCATTTCCCCGACGACGTGAACGCGGTTGCGATCGTCGCTTCCGCGCAACAGCCGCCAGCGGCCGATTTTCGGCGGCGGGTCGGTCTTGAATACTTTAATCCACTCATCGAAGTTTTTGAGACGATGAACGACGACGAGCACGGGCATTTGGCATCTCCCTCGCAAAAAATTGTTGTTATTCAGGCCAGGACAAAGACCCCCGACCGAATCGAAATTAGCACATTCGAAATGCTTCGATTACGCGAATGCGGCCAAAAGCCGATACTCAATTCCGATCTATTGTGCGGGGCCGTGCTCTAGGCGTTACCGCGCCCGCGCCAGTTTCCTGGTCGCGTCGCGCCGCGCCGAGGGG
>Ga0209624_10003090_pt1 | contig 11984 bp, 6 predicted proteins | sample JacPinW_OM2H0_O1_FD_188565 | JGI IMG/M metagenome (GOLD analysis project Ga0209624, IMG submission 188565) | Forest soil microbial communities from Algoma, Ontario, Canada - Jack Pine, Ontario site 1_JW_OM2H0_O1 (SPAdes) (version 2) | ecosystem: Environmental > Terrestrial > Soil > Boreal... | reverse complement strand
GCGATCCGCGCGGCCAAAGCCAAGCTCTTCTTCCTGCCAGCCTACTCGCCAGACCTCAATCCAATCGAGCAGGCCTTCGCCAAAATGAAGACCTTGCTGCGCAAGGCCGACGCCCGAACAATCGAACAGACCTGGCGAACCATCGGTGCGTTGCTCGATTGCTTCACCCCGACAGAATGCGCAAACTACTTCACAAACGCAGGATACGCTTCAGCCTAACCAGATCGCGCTTTAGACGTTCACAGCTTCGGCGAGCGTAGCTAGGCTCTCCTGAAGCCACCGTAAAGCGGCCATCATGATGAGGTCTATCTCGCTCGGTCCGACGTGAGCCGCGCCACTCGCGAAGCATGCTAACCTAAGTGTTTTGACGTCAGAGGCTGTGTGCTTCAAAATCGTTGCCGGTAACCCTAGGTCAGTCAGGGAAAAGGGCGTGCGAGTTGACTGGCAAGCGTTTCGCGAAACAGCTTGATCGCGTCACCATCCCTCTGATTGTCGCCCTGGCCACCACAGTGATCGTATTCAGCGATTGGACTGCTGCTCAGGCTTTTGATTTCTTTGGACTCTTTGGCCCGGACGATACGCCGCCGCCGATTTCTCGGGCAAGCATTCCTTACACACTGACCGCCGAGGTCGCAGGCGCCCAGTCCGCGCTCAAGGACGCCGTGAAAGACGCGTCGTCGCTCTACAGGTTGCGCAAGGACGCCCCACCCGACGGCGAGGCTCTTGCACGACGCGCCCAGAGCGATTTTGCGCCGGTCATCGACGCGTTATGGGGCGCGGGCTATTATAACGCGGCGGTGACGATCGCGATCGATGGCGCAACGCTGCCCATCGGGTCGAGCGACATCGCAGCCTTCGCGCGCGCCGCCGAAGCTTATCGCAATCGCGCGCCCGCCCCGGTCGTCATCAAGGTCGACCCCGGCCCATTGTTCAAGCTCCGCTCGGTGCGTGTTGTCGACGCGCTCGGCGTCGAATTCCCTGAAGCCGAGTTGCCGCAGCGGATCGTCGGCCTCAAGCCGGGAGACCCGGCGGCCGCGGCCGAAATCCGCGCCGTGGAGACTCGCATCATCGATTATTTCCGCAAGCAAGGGCGCCCGCTGGCTAAGATCCAGTCCGTCGCGCCGGTCGTCGATCACGCGCAAGCCGTTATGGACGTGACGATAATGGCGGCTCCCGGCCCCATCGCGCCGTTCGGCGAAGCGACGATCCACGGGCCGCAGACTTTCGATCCGGCGATCGTGCGCTCGTTTCTCTATATTTATCCGGGCGACCCTTACTCGCCGGCGGCGATCGCCGATGCGAGGAACAGCATCCGCGAGATTCCAGCGGTTGGCGGCGTGCGGATCACCGAGGGGACTGCGCTCGACGCCTATGGCCGCCTGCCCTATCAGATCGACGTCGAGGATCGCTTGCCATACGCGATCGGCGCGTCAATGAAATATTCGACGACGAATGGACCCGAGGGCCAGGTCTATTGGGAAGATCGCAATGTGTTCGGCGGCGCCGAGCGCCTGCGCCTACAGGCCGACGTCTTCTATGCGCCGCCCTGGTTCATCGCGTCACAGAGTCTTCGAAACTTTTCGCCCGACGATATTGGGGGGCGCATATCGGCAAGCTTTCTTAAGCCGGCCTTGTGGGGCACGACCAACGACCTGCTGATCGACGCCCTGGCGGAGAAGGTGAGCACCAGCGGCGCGGGATTTGTCGGCTACCAGGCCGAGGACGCAGACGTGACGGCCTCGCTTCGCCATCGCTTCAATCAGAATTTTTGGGTTCAGGCGGGCCTGGAAGCGCAAAAGGGCGACGCCACGGACGCCTTGGGCACGGTCAACTACACGCTGGTCGGCGTTCCGGTGTCCGCCAATTTCGATACGACGGACAGCAAGCTTGACCCGACGCGCGGCGTCCGCCTCAACGCCTCCGCTGTCGGCTTTGGCACATTCCTGGGCTCAAGCCTCGACCTCGTGCAGGTGAAGGCAGGCGGCTCTGCCTATTATTCCATCGACGCCGACTCGCGCTACGTGTTGGCCGGGCGGGTCGCGGTGGGGGCCATGAGCGGCCCGCAGCTCGACGAAATTCCAGCCAACTGGCGCTTTTATGCAGGCGGGGGCGGCTCGGTCCGCGGCTACGCCTATAACGAGCTCGGTCCCACCGTGTTCTGGGGCGCCGTGGTTGGCGGGCGCAGCGTGTTCGACGCGTCGGCGGAGTTGCGCGTCAAAGTCACCGATACGATCGGCGTCGTTCCGTTTTTCGACGTCGGGAACGCGTTCGCCTCGAACTTCCCCAACTTTAGCGAGCCTTTGTTCGCTGCGGTCGGTCTCGGCTTGCGTTACTATACCTCCGTCGGACCTATTCGCCTTGATGTCGCCTTTCCTCTTGAGCGACACGCCGGCACCGGGCCGGTGGCGGTCTATGTCAGCATCGGGCAGGCATTCTGATGACGCAGCGTGACTCCCAACAACCTCGTCCTGAGGCGCCGCGAAGCGGCCTCGAAGGAGCTCGAGGAGGCGCAAACGACGCTATGCTGGATCATCCTTCGAGACGCCGCGCTCTGCGCGGCTCCTCAGGATGAGGTCCGTAGGGTTTGGCGCCATTCTGAAGGCCGCTACCTCAGGTGTTATGGCGCGGCTCTTCCTCCGCCTGAAAGCCCTGGCTCTGATCGCCTTGCTCGCCCTTTGCGCGAGCGCGCATGCGGCGGAGAACGACAAAGGCGTGCTCGCCGACTTGATCTCGCGGGCGCTGTCGTCGCCGGGAATGAGCGTGTCCATCGGCGCCGTGGACGGCGTGTTGTCCTCCGATGCGTCGATCAGCGACATCGTCATCTCCGACCGCAACGGGCCGTGGCTGAAGGTCGATAAAGCTCGGCTCGTGTGGAACAGGCTCGCTTTGTTCAGCCGGCGGCTCGAGGTCGATCAGCTGACGATCGGGCGGCTGGAGTTTCTGCGGCGTCCGCTTCCCTCGGAGACCCCGCCGCCGGACGCAGGCGCGCAACAGCCGATCCTCCCTGAATTGCCGGTCAAGGTGCTCATCAAGCAATTCGGCGTGCAGGAACTCTCCCTTGGAGAGCCGGTGGTCGGCGTCGCGGCTCGCCTCAACATTTCCGGCAAGGCGACGCTTGGGCAGCCTGCCGAAGGCCTCAACCTCACGCTGACCGCGCAGCGGCTTGACGCGCCGGGCGATTTCAAGGCGCTGCTGACTTACATTCCCGCCAGCGATCGTTTGACGCTCAACGTGAACTCCTCCGAGCCCGCCGGCGGTATTTTTGCCCATCTCGCCAACCTTCCTGGCCTGCCGCCGGTCAAGCTCGCCTTCAATGGCGCAGGCGCGCTGGACAATTTCACGGCCAAGCTCGACTTCAACGCAGGCGCGGACGTGTGGGCGAACGGGCTAGTGATCGTTGCGCGGCAGGGTGCAGGGCGCAGGCTCACGCTCGATCTCGACTCGCGCCTCGAGGGCCTGGCGCCCGGCGTCGTCCAGCCCGTCTTCGCCGGCCACACGACACTCAAAGGCGACGTTCAGTTCAACGACGATTCGAGCATCGACCTGCCGGGGGGGCTGCATCTGGTATCGGCGGCCGCACGGCTCGACTTTGAAGGCGAAAGGTCGGCGAATGGCCTGCTTGATTTCAAGGTACACGCCGGCGCAATCCCCGGCTCGTCAACGGTCGGAAAACTTGACCTCAACGCCTCGATCACCGGACCGCTTGCGAGCCCGACGATCGATGGCGCTTTCGACGCGGGGGAGATCCGGGTCGAGCAAGGCTCCGTCGACCGAGTCGAGGCGACCTTCCGCGCGAGCCCTGATGGTCCGTTGACCGAGGAGAAGACGCGAATCCTCTTTGAGAGCCAGGCCTCGGTGAAGGGCCTTGCGCTAGCCGATCCCGCCTTTGCCCAAGCGGTCGGACGCGAGCTCACTCTTAAGATGCGCGGCTCGGCTTCGCCGAGCGGGGAAACGACGTTCGATACGCTTGACCTCTCGGCGCCCAGTTTCAACGCCCAATATTCCGGTCTTCTCTCCCGCAGCAAAATTCATGGCAAAGCGACGATCGTCGCCCGCGACTTGAGCCGTTTTGCGCTGCTGGCGGGAGGCGCGCTGAAAGGCGAGGCCCGCATCGCCGCAGACTTGGACGGCGCGCCGCGCTACGGCGCCTTAAGCGCGACCATTGACGCGCGTGCGACAAAACTCGCGACTAACTATCCGATGCTCGACAGGGCCACTGGCGGAACGCTGGACGTGACCGGCGCAGCGCGACTGACGCCCGGCGGCGGGTTCGGCTTCTCGGACCTTGTGGCGAGCGGACAACATGGATCGGCGCAGCTCAATGGGGAATACGGCCGCGACACGGTGGACCTCGGCGCGCGCATCGAGATTCCGCAGACCCAAGTTTTCGATCCACGCGTTACCGGCAAAGCCGAGATTGCCGCCGCCCTGAGCGGCGCGCCTTCCAATCTCACCGCCGCGCTCAGGGCCAACTTGGGCGAGGGAAGGCTCCTCGACCGCAAGACATCCGGCGTCGCGCTCGAAGCGCTCGCCAATCACATAACCGGGCTAATCGACGCGAACGCAACCTTGACCGGAGATGTCGACGGCAATCCTCTCCAGGGCTCCGCGCATGTCGCGAGGCACGAAGACGGCGGCTGGGCGATCGACAATCTTGCGCTCAGCCTCGCTTCGGCGCGGCTCGCCGGCGCGCTGGCCGTTGGCCCCGATGCGCTGGCGACCGGCGACCTGAGCTTCAGTGCGACCAATCTCGACGATCTGTCGCCGCTCGTTCTCACGAAACTGACCGGCGCCGTCGAAGCGAAAGCAAGCGCCTCTGTCGCCGAGGGCAAGCAAGCGCTCTCGGTTACAGCGAACAGCGACCGGATGACCATAGACGCGAACCGACTCGAAGGGCTCAAAGTCGACTTCAAGATTGCTGACCTCTGGGGCGCGAAGATCGTCTCCGGGTTCGCGCAGCTTGCGCGGGCTGAAGTCGGCGGACAGTCGATCACTGGCGTCAAGCTGACGGCGACAGGCAACGCATCGGCCAGCGACCTCGAATTGAGCGGGAACGCGCGCGGCCTCGCGCTGACGGCGCGCGGGCGGCTTTTCGGTGGCCCGCCGACGCGTTTCGAGCTTGCCGGCTTCGCCGCGCAAGGCGGCGGCCGTAGGCTGACGCTCGCTTCGCCGGCGACGATGACCTACGGAAGCAACGGTCTCGACATCACGACCCTGACGCTGCTTGTCGACGCCGGCCGCCTGTCGCTTTCCGGCCATGTGGGATCGACACTGGCCCTCAAGGCCAATGCGGCGAGCGTGCCGCTGGCGGCCTTCGATTTGTTCTCGCCCGGCCTCGGCCTGTCCGGCGTCGCGGACGGCGAAGCGACAATCGGCGGAACCCCAGGCAATCCGACCGGCGAATGGCGCGTGCGGCTCCAGCGCGTCAGCGTTCCGCAAATGCGCAATGCGGGCTTGCCCGCGCTTGATGTCACGGGCTCCGGCCGGCTTGCCGGTGGGCGAACCTCGCTTGACGCGACGATCAATGCCGGGACTGGCAACACAGTGCGTGTGACCGGCTCTGCTCCGCTCGCGCCCGACGGGCCGCTAGACGTGAAGATCGACGGCGCCCTCGACGCCCGGCTCGCCAATTCCATGCTTTCTGTCTCCGGTCGTCACGCCGCGGGTTCACTCGCAGTCGCGCTTCAGCTGCACGGGACGATTGCAAAACCGCAGGCGCAAGGAACGGTTCGCTTGAGCGGCGGCGAACTCAGGGACGATCAGACTGGATTCAAGCTCACTGGGATCACCGGAACCTTGGCTGCGAACGGGAACACAATTCGGATTGATCGCCTTGCGGGGGCGACGCCGAACAGCGGTTCGATAAGCGCCACCGGCGAAGTAAGGCTCGACCCCGCCGCCGGCTTTCCGGGCTCCATTCGCCTCACCGGCCAGCACGCGCAGCTCGTCGCCAACAACATTCTCTCGGCGACCGCCGACATGGCGATCGACATCTCGGGTCCTCTTGCTCAGAAGCCAAGAGTCGACGGACGCATTGCGATTGTCGGCATGGATATAGCCGTACCCAGTCGCTTCAATAGCGTAGCCTCTCCGCTTCCGGGCACGAAACATCTGAACCCGACCGCGACAGCGCGGGCCCGCCTTGCCCTCATGGCCAAGGCCAAAGGGTCCGGCGCGCGCGCCCCGCCGTTCGATGCGACGCTTGCGCTGACGATCTCCGCAATGAACCGCATTTTCGTGCGTGGCCGCGGCATCTATGCCGAACTGGGCGGGAATCTGCATGTGAACGGCTCCGCCCGCGACCCGCAAGTGACAGGAGATTTCGAGCTTCTGCGCGGCTCGCTCCTGCTCCTGAGCTCGCGTCTGACCTTCACCCGCGGAGACGTCCGATTCCACGGCGACGTGATGCCCGACCTCGATCTCGTCGCGGAGACGAGCACGGGCGGAGTCACGGCCCGTATTGCGGTGACTGGCCCCGCTGTGCAGCCGGCCTTTCAAATCACCTCCAATCCGAGCCTGCCGGAAGATGAAATCCTGTCTCGAATCCTGTTTCAGAAGTCGTCGGGCAGCCTATCGGCGTTTCAGGCGCTCGAATTGGCGAACGCCGTCGGGACTCTGTCTGGCCAGGCCGACGCATTTGAGAATGTGCGTAAGTCGCTTGGCGTCGACAGCCTGGACATCAGCTCAAGCGCGACCGGCGGCGCTCTCGTCAGCGCGACCCGCGCGATCAATGACCGAGTGAGCGTCGGCGTGACGACCGGAGCGAGACCTCAGGACAACGGAGTGAACTTGAATTACGACGTCACCCGCCATGTCAGACTGCAGGCGGGAGTCGACTCCAGCGGAGGCTCGAGCGTCGGCGTCGGCCTCGACTGGGAATACAAGTAGGCCGTGGGCGGTCCTAATCTGCCCAATCTTGCGCAGCGCCGCCGAGGCGCTTAGTTCAATGGAGGGCCCAGCGCCGGCCCGCCGAGAGAACCAAAAATGTTGCAATCGCTTCTGGCCGAAGGCCGGCCGCTGCTGGCGGACGGGGCGACCGGCACCAACCTTTTCGCCATGGGCTTGACTTCGGGCGATTCGCCGGAACTGTGGAACGCCGAGCATCCGGACCGGATCGAGAGCCTGCATCGGGCTTTCGTCGACGCCGGTTCTGACATCATCCTGACCAACAGTTTCGGGGCCAATCGCCGGCGCCTGATGCTGCACAAACTTGAGGGCCGGACGCGCGAGCTCAATCGTCTCGCCGCTGAGATCGCGCGCAAGGTTGCAGACGGCGCCGGGCGGCCGGTCGTGGCCGCCGGATCAGTGGGGCCAACGGGCGACCTCTTAGCTCCGCTCGGACCGTTGAGCGAAGACGAGGCGGTCGAAATCTTCATCGAACAGATCGAGGGCCTGCGTGAAGGGGGCGCGCACGTCGCCTGGATCGAGACCATGTCGGCGCCGGGGGAAATGCGCGCCGCGGCTCTTGCAGCATCGAAGTGCGGCCTGCCGTACACGCTCACCGCAAGTTTCGACACCGCCGGCCGCACCATGATGGGCGTTGCGCCCGCGGCGTTCAGCGATCTTGTCCAAGCTTTCGATCCGGCGCCTGTCGCCTATGGCGCCAATTGCGGCGTCGGCGCCTCCGACCTCTTGGCGGCGATCCTTGGGATGGAGCCAGGCGTGCCCCTGATCGCCAAGGCCAACGCCGGCGTGCCGCAATGGCATGGGGCTGAAATTCACTATTCCGGCACCCCGGAGCTGATGGAGAGATACGCCGGACTGGCCGCGGATTGTGGCGCGCGCATCGTCGGCGGCTGCTGCGGCAACACGCCCGCCCATGTGGCGGCGATGCGACGCGGGCTTGACGCGCGCAAACCCGGCGCGCGTCCGGATGTGGAGGCGATCGTCGCGGCGCTCGGCCCCCTCGTCGCGCCGCCCGCGGCGGAAACCGGCCCTGTCCGGCCGCGCCGGCGAGAGCGTGCGTGAACACCAAGGCCAAGCGGCGCGCCTGGAGTCGTCAGGCCGCGCGCGATGAGGTCGAGCCGGAAGACATCCCGGTTGACGCCAAGCCGCTCGTTCCGCTCGCGGCGCCCGAAGGGCAGCAGGTTTTCGACGTTGGCGCGGAGAGCGCCGGCGAGCGGCTCGATCGGTTCCTCGGGCAAGCGGCGACGACAAGACGCATCGCGTTGTCGCGCACCCGGCTCAAGGCCCTGATCGAGGCGGGCGAAGTGAGAATCGACGAAAATGTTGTGCGCGACCCCTCGACGCGGCTTGCCGCGGGGACGCGCATCGTCTTCGAAGCGCCGCCGGCCGAGGAATCGACCATCGCCGGCGAGGACATCCAGCTCGCCGTGGTGTACGAGGACGAGCATCTGATCGTCATCGACAAGCCGGCCGGGCTTGTCGTCCATCCGGCGCCGGGCCATGCGGCCGGCACGCTGGTCAACGCGCTGATCTGCCATTGCGGGACGAGCCTATCGGGGATCGGCGGGGTCAAGCGGCCCGGAATTGTGCACCGCCTCGACAAGGATACATCTGGGCTTCTGGTCGTCGCCAAGACGGATGCGGCGCATCGGGGCCTGGCTGAACTCTTCGCCGACCATGGCCGCACCGGCTCGCTCGAGCGAGAATATCTGGCGCTCGTCTGGGGCGGCTTCGATGTGACCGCGGGCAAGGTCGCCGCGCCGATCGGCCGGGATACGCGCAATCGGGAGAAAATGGCGGTCATGAGCGCGGAGCGTGGTCGGCACGCCACGACCCACTGGCGGATGGAGGAAGCTCTCGGCCGGGCAAGCCTCGTTGCTTGCCAGCTCGAGACGGGGCGGACCCATCAGATTCGGGTCCATATGGCGTCGATCGGTCATCCGCTATTAGGCGATTCGGTCTATGGATCAGGATTCAAAACCAAGGCGGCGCTGCTGGGGAATCGCGCCCGCTCCGCGCTTACCGCTCTCGGACGTCAAGCTTTACACGCCTCTGTGTTGGGCTTCGAACACCCGGCTACCGGCGAATCGCTCCGCTTCGAGAGCCGGCCGCCCAAAGATTTCACCAGCTTGCTCAAAGCATTACGAGCTACGCGCGCGGCCTGACGTCCTTTCTCGGACTGAAGCGCCCATGAAACAATTTCATATCTGCAGCGAATAAGTGTCTAGGCGCGGCCCTTTTTCGGCCACGCTTGCTCGACCACAATGTGTCTAACCGGCCCTCGCACCGACGGAAACGGCCAACGGCCGGTCTCCAATCAGAGGAAAACATGGCTGCTTCGCTTCCCATCATTGCGGGCGAATCGGGACTTGCCCGCTACCTGCAAGAGATCAAGCGGTTCCCGATGCTGGAGCCGCAGGAGGAATTTATGCTCGCCAAGGCCTGGCGAGAACATGGGGATCGCGAGGCCGCGCACAAGCTCGTGACCTCGCATTTGCGCCTCGTGGCCAAGATCGCCATGGGCTATCGAGGCTATGGCCTGCCGATCGGGGAAGTGATCTCCGAGGGCAACGTCGGCCTCATGCAGGCGGTCAAGCGCTTCGAACCGGACAAGGGCTTCAAGCTCGCGACTTACGCCATGTGGTGGATTCGCGCCTCGATCCAGGAATACATCCTGCGCTCGTGGTCGCTCGTGAAGATGGGCACGACGGCGAGCCAGAAGAAGCTGTTCTTCAACCTGCGCAAGGCCAAAAGCCGGATTTCCGCGCTCGACGAGGGCGATCTGCGGGACGACCAGGTCGAGTCGATTTCGAAGCGGCTCGGCGTCGGCAAGCAGGACGTGATCGACATGAACCGCCGTCTCGGCGGCGACGCCTCCCTCAATGCGCCGTTGCGCGAAGGCGGCGAGGGCGAGTGGCAGGACTGGCTGGTCGATGACGCCGTGGATCAGGAAACGCTGCTCGCCGACCGTGAGGAATCGGACGTTCGCATGGGTGCGCTGCGCGGCGCGTTGAGCGTGCTCAATCCCCGCGAGCGGCGGATCTTCGAGGCCCGCCGGCTGGCTGACGACCCGATTACGCTTGAGGAGCTCTCGACTGAATTCGACGTGTCGCGTGAGCGCGTGCGGCAAATCGAGGTGCGCGCTTTCGAAAAGGTGCAACAGGCAGTCAAGGCTGGAGTCGCCAAAGCGCAAGCGCCGAGAAATCGCTTGGCCGCGCCGTTGCCGGCGGTGACGCGCGGTTAACGAGTCCCGCCCGGCGGTCGCCTCACGCAGAAATTGTCGCGCGGCGGCGAAGAATCTGAAATAGGCTGGGCGTAAACTCGGATTGACCTCGCTGAACCGAACAGGCCGCCCCATGCCCCCCACCCGATTCCGCCCGGGCAGATCGCGCCGTGGCCTTGCGCCTTTGTCGCTGGCCCTGGCGCTCCTGTGGGGGGTTCCCGCGCTCGCCGGCGATAAGCCGGCCACGACGGAGGGCGCGGATGCGCTCAAAGCCTTGATCGCCAAATATCTGCCTGCCGCCCAGGCTGGCGCCGCTCCGCTTGTGACGGTGACCGCCGAGGGCGCCCACTATCTCATTTCGGCCGACCTCACCCTGCTCAATGCGCTCCTCGCCCAAACTGGCGTCTCCTATGATCCGGCCACCGTCGTCACCAAGGCGGTCGAACAGGATGACGCCAACTGGCGGGTCGACATGGACTCGCTCCCCAAGATTGGCTTCCATTCCAAGGGCGGGACCGGCGCGATCGAACTGACGAACTTCCGTTCGAGCGCGCTGATCAATCCGGCCATCGCCTGGCTTCTTTCCGGCTCGGCGAACGTGGACAAAGGAACCTTCCAGCTCCAAACCCCCAAACTCAACCAGTCGATCGATTTCGGGCCGGTTCAGGAAACCGTCACGACCAATGTCGCCGGCGACGGTTCGGTGTCGACGCAGGTGAAGGAGGAGATTGCCGAACTTGGCCTCAAAGCGGTTGGCGCCGGCGAAGATGAGCCTCCGGTCAATTTCAGCGGGAGGGCGGAAAAGGCGCTGATCGATCTCGGCGTCGACGGCTTCAAGAGCCGTAAGGCGTTTGACCTCTGGGGCCTTTTGGCGGCTCACCCCGTCCGCGCCGACCTCGCCACGCACGAGGCGGAGCTCAAAGGCCTGCTCAAGGAATTGGCCGCGCCGGGCCTCAAGCTCAACGAGGGGATCGAGGCGCAGAAGACCGTCGTCACCGCATCGCTGGGCGCAATCGCGCTGGCGGATGTCAAGTATCGGCTCGGGGCGGCGAATGCGGGACCGCAGAGCTCGATCAACGTTAACGTTTCAGCCGACGGACTGAGTCTGCCGGTCGGCCTCCTTCCCCCCAACGCAGACGCCCTGACGCCCTCGAAGATCGACGTCGCGGCGACGCTCAAGGGCATCGACATCACCGCGGCGGCCAACGAGTGGATCTCCGACCTCAGCCTGCAGGGCGAGGGACCCGTTCTGTCAGACACTAACGCGGACAAAGTCGAGGCCGCTTTCTTGAGCTCTGGACCGGTCCAGATCGAGTTCGCCCCCTCGCATGTCATTGCGCCTGCGGTCGACGCGGACTTCGCGGGCGTCATCCGCCTCGACCACAACAAGCCGACTGGCGCAATAACAATCCACATGCGCGGTATCGACAAGACGATGGCGGCGGTCAAAGGCTTGGGGCCCGACATCGCGGCAAAGGCCATGCCGGCTTTGGCGCTGGCCAAGGGCTTAGGAAAAAGCGAAAGCGACGGCAGCCTCAGCTGGCTAGTGGAGCTGGACGCCGAGCGGTCGATCAAGATCAACGGCATCCCGTTCGGCAAGGCGCCCGACTGAGCGACCGATCCTCGGGGCCGGATCCAGCGCGAGGCCGGTGGACACAACCAGTGCGAGAGCCCCTCGCGGGCAAAGGCAAATATGCGCCAATAAAAGCGCCTAAACGCTAGTAAGCGCTAGGCTGTGGTGATGATTTAACTATTTGAGCCAGATGGCGATAGCGGCGAGTTTGACGAAACCCATGAAGTTGGCGAGCAGTTTGTCGTAGCGTGTGGCGACGCGGCGGAACTGTTTGAGCTTGTT
>Ga0209624_10003089_pt1 | contig 11984 bp, 15 predicted proteins | sample JacPinW_OM2H0_O1_FD_188565 | JGI IMG/M metagenome (GOLD analysis project Ga0209624, IMG submission 188565) | Forest soil microbial communities from Algoma, Ontario, Canada - Jack Pine, Ontario site 1_JW_OM2H0_O1 (SPAdes) (version 2) | ecosystem: Environmental > Terrestrial > Soil > Boreal... | reverse complement strand
AGGCAGATGCGGGCCCAAGGATTGCTCTCTCTACAAAGGGCATGCAAAACAAAACTTCCTGTCTTCGCGCTCGGCGGCATCACTCTCGCAAATGCCCGTACCTGCCTGGAAGCTGGGGCCGCCGGGATCGCCGCCATTCGCCTGTTCCAAGACAATGACATTGCCGAAGTAGTGCAGCGGCTTCGGCCAAAATCGTGAGGGTGCCCCATCCTTGTCTCCGCGTCCCTTTGCGGAGACAGGTGGGGACTTTGATGTTCTTTCAGCCAGCAACCCACGACTTCCGTGTCACCCGGTCCATTTCGCTCCCGTCTTCAACACTTCCATCACCTTTGCCAGCCGTCGATTCCTCGTCTCTTCCTGCTTCGCGCCGAGAATCGAATTCGCCATCTCTTTCTTGTGAGTGAACGCGAGTTGCTCCCATCGCTCCTGCGACTTCTTGTTCTTCGCCAATTCCTTTCGCAACTCGGCAGGAGGCTCGACGGTCCGCTCCTCGACATCGCGCTCCATCACAACTTCCACCATATCGCCGGGCTGAGCCGCGGCTCCCTTGCACAGCGCCTTGTTCACCGGCATCATGTGAGGACCGCCGCAAGGCATGAGCGATGAACGGAACGCGAAGCCGTTAATCGTCCCTCGAATTGGAACCCGGCCGCGCGTCCCAAAATATTCAGTCACATCCACCGGAGGGACGATCGCAGCAACGACGCCCGCTTCTTTCCCTTGGATCTTTGCCCGGAACCGCAGTTTTTTCTCCGCCATCGTTCGTCTCCTGATGCGCGCTGGTAAACTTTAGCGTTGGAACCCGCGGATGACAACCGCCATGACGGTAAATTTTTCTACCGAAACCGCTGCCAATCCGGTAACCGCGATCGCACCCGCCCTGATCCAAGTTCCGGCCGCCTGGTTCCTTATGGGATCCGATTCCGGCCAGGACTGCGAGCGCCCCGTCCATCGCGTCTGGATCGACACCTTCCTCATGGCCGCTACTCAGGTGACGAACGCCGAATACGAAAGATTCCTGAGCGCGACCGGGAATCCATCTCCGCCTTTTTGGCGAGATGCGAATTTCAATCATTCACAGCAGCCGGTCGCCGGAGTTTCCTGGCACCAAGCGGTCCGATATTGCGAGTGGCTGAGTTCGCAGACCGGACGCCACTTCCGCCTCCCAACAGAAGCCGAATGGGAAATTGCTGCTCGCGGTGGCCTTGAACAAAAACAATTTCCTTGGGGAGACGAACCGCCGCAATCTTTGCAGGACTATGCGACACGCTGGCAGACCGGCCCCGAACAGGTCGGCCGCTACGCACCGAATGCGTTGGGCCTTTACGACATTGGCGACAACGTCCACGAATGGTGCAGCGACTGGTACGACCCGAATTATTACGCCGTCTCGACAGACCGCAATCCGCGCGGCCCTGAAAAAAGCCCGATGACGCCGCAACGCAAATCTTCTCGCGGAGGCTCGTGGCGTCACCACATTAAAGTCGCCCGCTGCTCCGCCCGCTCCAGCATCCCACCGGACTTCCAATATGCCGATTACGGTTTCCGTGTCGCATGTGATTGAGAATTGTGTAATTTGGTAATTGAGCAATTGAAAACCGCTCAGTCAGCAGCTAGGTTGTTCAATTACGCAATTACCAAATTTCCCAATTACTCAATTTCCTATGTTCAGCACCGATCTTCTGAAAAACAAACGCATCCTCATCACCGGCGGAGGCACGGGCCTTGGCAAAGGCATGGCCCAACGCTTCCTCGAACTAGGAGCTACAGTCCACATCTGCGGCCGCCGAGAAGAAGTGTTGGAACAAACCGCCGCTGAACTGAGTGCAAAGGGACCGATCCACCCGATTCCGTGCGACGTTCGCAATCTCGACGCGGTCGAAGCCATGATCGATTCGATCTGGAGCGAAGGCGCCCTCGACATCCTCGTCAACAACGCTGCCGGTAATTTCATCTCCCGCACCGAAGACCTTTCCCCGCGTGCCTGGGAATCAGTGATCAACATCGTTCTGATGGGAACGCTCCACTGCACCATGGCCTGCGGGCGACGCTGGCTTAAATCCGCTCATCCCGGCACAGTGCTCAGCATCTCGGCGACCTATGCGCCAGTCGGTTCCGCTTACGTCGTCCCTTCCGCCGTATCCAAAGCTGGAGTCGAAGCCCTGATGCGCAGCCTCGCCGTCGAATGGGGCAACCGCGGCATTCGTATGAACGCGATCGCTCCCGGCCCGATCCCCACCCAAGGAGCTTTCTCCCGCGTCCTCCCCCGCCCCGAACTCGAGACCGTAGCTCGCGATCGCAACCCACTTCATCGCTTCGGCACGGTCGAGGAACTGGCCAATCTTGCAGCGTTTCTAGTCAGCGACCAGTCGGGCTACATCAACGGCGAAGTCATTCGCATGGACGGCGGCGAGTTTCTGCAGGGCGCAGGTGAATTCAGCAACCTGGGCCGCATTCTCACCGATGACGATTGGAACGCCATCAAGCCCCAAAAACGGCAGAAATAGCCTGCAGACGCAGGAGAGACGCAGAAGTATGGACCAAGGGAGGAAACCATGTTGAGCACTTTGAAAAGCGGAATGATTTGCGCAGCAGTTGGATTGTTCATCCCGATCGCGACCGCTCAGCAACCGGCAGCAATTCCCTCCGCGCCAGTTCCGTCGCAGATTCTGCGTGCAAAGAGGATTTTCATCGTAAACGCAGAGGGTGACAACGACGTCCGCATCTCGAAATACGTAGGAGGAACGAACGGGATTTACGACCAGTTCTATGCGGACGTGAACAACCTGGGACGATTCGCGTTGGTCTCAGCTCCGGCTGATGCCGATCTCGTTTTCGAAGTCAACCTTACGGTATTTGCCGTTGTTCCCGGATATCCGCGATTCCGACTCGTGATCCTCGATCCCAAGACAAACATTCTGCTGTGGACCATGTCGGAACCCGTCGACAGCGCGATTCTCGCCAAGACGGCTCGCAAGAACATCGCCCAATCTCTTGCGAGATTGACGCAAGATGTCTCATTGCTGATTCCGAAGGAATGAAATCAGGCACAGTTCATTGAAGAGCTTCTGGTGTGGACGATCCGGCCGGCAAGTTGCGCTTGGCACCCAGCGAGAGCAACCAACGACTAGTGGCTGTCCTTCGCCGGCATCACGATCGCCTTCAGTAGAAGATTCACAAGGCTCAGCACGATCGCTCCCAAAAATGCCGCCAGAAAGCCACGCACCTGAAAGCCTGGCGAGAGCAGCGCCGAAGCTAACTCAAGCATCAGCGCATTAATCACCAGCCAGAACACGCCCAGCGTGAGGAGAGTCAGTGGAAAAGTAATAACCTTCAGAACGAAGCCGATTGTGGCGTTGATGAACCCGATCACCAGTGCCGCAATCAACGCGCTCTTCCAGCCGCTCACAAAAACTCCCGGCACCAACTGAGCCACAATCCAGACCGCTACCGCGCTCAGAACCCAATTTAAGAGCAGTCGCATACAAGTTCCTCGATCAAACTATAAGCAAGAGCCATTCGATTGTCATCTCGACTCGCTCCCAGGATGTCCGCCGTCGTCGCGATTTGTGCGACAGAGCCCGCCCTGAACGAAGCCGAAGGGCCCGTGATTTTGGCTCGTCGGACCACCGTGTCCCGCGGTCACACGACGGAAAAAATTCACTCCGTGTTCTCCGCCTTCGGCCGACCCATGCGGTACACTACGCAATTCGACTTCAAGGAGGATTGACCATGCCTGACCCCGCTCTCAGCGGATCTGAATTCAAAAAGCAACTGCGTGCCGGACAGCCCAAGATGGGCCTGTTTCTCAACGCGCACAGCCCGACCGTCGCCGAGCAACTCGCATACAGTGGCTACGACTGGCTTCTCGTCGACACCCAGCACGGCCCCATGGGCTACGAAAAACTTTCCACCATGCTGAGCGGAATTTCCAATGGCGGCGCGAAATCTCTCGTCCGCGTCGGTGGATATGCTGACCGGCCCGGAATCCAGCAGGCCTTAGACATGGGCGCGGACGGCGTCCTTATCCCCTACATCAACACCGCCGGCGAAGCTCGCGAGGCCATCAGTTGCGCCAAGTACCCCACGGTCGGCACACGCTCGGTCTACTTCCCGCAGCGCAGCATGAACAAAGCCGGACTCCTCGGCTATGCCGGCAACTGGAATAACGAAGGCATCGTTGCGCTACAGGTCGAAACCGCATCCTGCATCGAGAATATCGCCGAGATCGCCGCCGTCCCCGGCGTCGACATTCTCTTCCTCGGCCAGAACGATCTCTGCATGTCGATGGGCCTCTACAACAAGTACGAATTTCCCCACATGTACACATCGCCTGAACTTGATGCCGCAACCAAGAAATTGATTGAGCACGCGCGCAAGAACAATGTCATCCTCGGACTGTTTTTGTTTGGCACCTCGCGCGTCGGAGAATTCCTCGAGAAAGGATTCACCTTCATCAGCATCGGCAATGACCTGCACCACGTCCTGACCCAAGCCGGAGCCTATGTCGCGGACATGGAAAACATCGCAAAAGAAAAAGGCAAGACCTGGAAGCGCCGTTCAACCGCATTGTTCTAAAAAAACAAGAGGTGCCCCATTTCTCGCGGGGTTTTTGCGCGAGAAGTGGGGGTTTGGACTCTAGATTTCCTCTGTGCCAACCCCGTCCCCCCTGTGGTGAGTTCTTTCTTTCCAGTAAAATTAAAACTCCGCCATGCAAGTCCTCACCGAAATCGAAACTCGCGTACTCGGCTCCCTGATCGAAAAAGACATCACCACGCCCGACTACTACCCGCTCTCGCTGAACGCGCTGGTCAACGCCTGCAATCAAAAGAACAATCGCGAGCCGGTGATGACGCTCGACGAATCTGCGGTTCGCGACGCTCTCGCGTCCTTGCAGGAAAAGCGCCTCGCCGGGCCTGCCAGCGGCGCTGATAGCCGGGTGACGAAGTTCGAACACCGTCTGCAAGAGGTCTTCAATTTCGACCGCCGCGAAATCGCCGTCGTTTGCGTCCTGCTGCTCCGAGGCCCGCAAACTCCCGGAGAACTCCGCGGCCGCACCGATCGCATGTACCATTTCGAAGCGCTCGAAGATGTAGTCTCCACGCTCGATCGCCTGGCCCAGCGCGAGCCCCCTCTGACGCGAATTCTTCCTCGCCAGCCGGGAACAAAAGAATCCCGCTACACGCACCTCTTCTCGGGTGAACCGCCAGAGCAGCCCGAAGTGGCACGGGCATCGTCGCCCGCACCAGACGTCGGAAACTCAGTCGCCGACCGCATATTGACGCTGGAAGAAGAGGTATCCAGACTTCGCGCCGAGCTCTCTGAAGTCCAGCAGCAGCTCGCCACTTTCCGCAAGCAATTCGAATAGCCTCAACTATATGGGAGCAATGTGGGGACAGCCGCCCTCGGCTGTCCAGTCGAGGGAAGCTCGACGGGTCTGCCGGCGGACCCACGGAACTTTCTTCCTCCACCACACGTACAATTCTCTAGAAGGAGGTCTCCGCCATGTTTACATTCCTGCTCTGGTGCCTTCTCTTTGTGCTGTGCTGGCCTCTCGCGCTTTTGGCGCTGATTGCATATCCGTTTATATGGCTGTTGCTGCTTCCGTTCAGGATCGTCGGCATCGCTGTCCACGGTGTCCTGGAAGTCATTTATCTAGGAATCACGCTGCCCTTCCGCCTGCTGGCAGCCCCATTCCGCGTCTGATTGTCGAAGCGGACCGAATCCGAGTTGCACACCCTTCTCGCGTTTTGTGATGGGGCAGGGATTTTGATTTTCTAACTTCACATCTGATCTTTCCGTTTAGATTTATGTGGGGACAGCCGCCCTCGGCTGTCCAGCTGCGAAGCGGCGTTGGGGTCTCAGGTTTCCATCACCTTCAACACCGGACTCACAATCAACCGCGCCTCAGTCGCCAGCTGCACGTCCTCGGCGGTTAGTCCCGGCGCGACTTCTTCCAGCACCAGACCATCTTTGGTCACGCGGATGTACGCCATCTCGGTCGCGATCGTATCCACAACGCGCACGCCCGTGAGCGGCAGCGTGCATTTCTTCAAAATCTTCGGAGCACCTTCACGCGTCGCATGTTCCATCACCACTACGACACGCCGAGCGCCTGCTACGAGGTCCATCGCCCCGCCCATCCCCTTCACCATCTTTCCGGGAATCATCCAGTTCGCGATGCTTCCGGTCTCATCCACTTCCATCGCACCCAGAACGCTCAAATCGATGTGTCCCCCGCGAATCATCGCAAACGAATCGGCACTCGAAAAATAAGAAGTCCCCGGCATCTCGCTGACGGTTTCCTTCCCGGCATTGATAAGATCCGGATCTTCCTGCCCTTCGATCGGATACGGCCCGATTCCGAGCATCCCATTCTCCGATTGCAGTGTGACCTCCATTCCCTCAGGCACGTGATTCGCAATCAAAGTGGGCATGCCAATTCCGAGGTTCACATAGAACCCGTCACACAACTCCCGCGCAATGCGCTTCACAATGCGCTCGCGCTTATCAATGTCTTTTGAAGGCTTATGCATCATCGATTGTCAGTCTCTGGTCGCTAGTCGTAGGTCATTAGTCGTTGGCAGTCGGCTTACACTTGTCATCCTGAGCGAAGCGAAGGACCCCTGCACTCTTAGGCTCATGACGAACGTCGCAGAGAATTCGCCCCAGGTTCGCTATACCTTCCTCACCGTCCGTCTTTCGATTCTTCGTTCGTACAGCTCACCCTGAAAAATCCGTTTCACAAAAATCGAAGGAGTATGAATCGCATCTCCATCCAACTCCCCGGCCTCGACCAGATGCTCCACCTCTGCGATCGTGATCTTCGCCGCCGTCGCCATCATCGGATTAAAATTCCGCGCGGTCTTCCGGTAAATCAGATTTCCCTCGCGATCGCCCTTCCAGGCCTTCACGAAAGCGAAGTCGGCTTTGAGCTCCCGCTCCATCACGTACATCCGCCCATCAAACTCGCGCGTCTCCTTGCCTTCCGCGACGATTGTTCCCACTCCTGTAGGCGTATAAAACGCCGGAATCCCGGCGCCACCGGCACGAATCCGCTCCGAAAACGTCCCTTGCGGAACCAAGTCCAGCTTGATCGTTCCCTTCAGCACCATGTCTTCGAGCAGCTTGTTCTCGCCGACATAAGTCCCGATGTGATGCACAATTTGCCCAGCAGCGAGCAGCAGTCCATTGCCGACGCCATCGACTCCAACGTTGTTGCTGATCGTATGTAGATTCTTCGTTCCCTTGCGGACGAGCGCTCGAATCAGGTTCTCCGGCATCCCGCACAAGCCGAAGCCCCCAATCATGATGGTCGCACCGTCGAACACGTCACGGATCGCCTCATCCGCATTGGCCACAACTTTATTCATAGAGCAAAGGATTCTAATTGAGCGATTGTGTAATTGGTAATTGCGTAATTTTAAAACCAACGGAATTGCAAAATTACCAAATTACACAATTACTCAATCCTCTTTTCGTTTCTTCTCCGGAATCTTTCTCAGAGCGTGCGCCTGCTCGAATTCTTCGGCCAACTGTTTCGTCGCCAGGTTCTCCCGGATGTGGGCCAGTCGCTGCTCCACCTTCCACAGCGCATCTTCCAGATTCTTCTTGTTGCTGATGGCGACATCCCTCCACATCGAGTACGGACTCGCCGCAATCCGCGTCATCTCTTTCAGCGCCCGCCCACCTGCCGGCAGCAATGGAGCATCTTCACCAAATTCGTCGACCAGCGCCGCGGCCAGCGCGGTTGAAATCATCTGCGGTACGTGACTGATCCACGCACACAGCCGGTCGTGCTCTTCCGCAGGCAGCATCGCGATTTTCGCACCGATCTGATCGATCCATCCCGCATACTCGGCGAACAATCCTTCATTCAGACTCTGTCCCGGCATCGGAGTCAAAAACCAAACCGCATTTTGAAATAAATCCGGGTCAGCATGATCGACGCCGCTCAATTCCTTCCCCGCCATCGGATGACCCGCCAGAAACCGCTTCTCCACATTTTTTCCGAACACCTTCTGTGCGCATTGGACCACTGCGGCTTTGGTGCTTCCAACGTCGGTGAGCAGGGCTTTCGCCGGAAACGCCGGGCCCAGTCGCTCGATCAGATCTATAATTGCTAACACAGGAGTTGCCAGCACGACCCACTGACTTCCCCGAATCGCGTCGCCAGGATTGGACGTGCCCTCGTCGATTGCGCCACGCTCCCGCGCCTTCGCCAGCGCCGCATCGCGATCGCATCCCACGATGCGGCCAGCAAATTTCTTCTTTCGCAGCGCCAGCGCCAGCGACCCGCCAATCAGGCCGGTCCCGATGATCGTAATTTGCCGAATCGCCATAAAAACGAATTTGGTAATTGTGAAATTTGTAATCGGGCAATTTGGACCGTCAATGCCCAAAGAAATCTCAATTACAAAATTACCCGATTACCAAATTACACAATTACCCAATTGTCCTTCCTACCGCCGGAGCAATCATCCGCAACTCGTCCATCAATTTCGCAAACTGTTCCGGGAACAGCGACTGCGCTCCATCCGACATGGCTTTGTCCGGGTTGCAATGCACCTCAATCAATAGCGCGTCCGTTCCAGCGGCCACCGATGCTCGTGCCATTGGAGCGACTTTATCTCTCCGTCCCGTCCCGTGCGAAGGATCGGCCGTCATGGGCAGATGTGACAACTTGTGAATGATTGGGATCGCCGAAATGTCCATCGTGTTCCGCGTGTACGTCTCAAAGGTCCGTATTCCGCGCTCGCACAAAATCACATCGTAATTTCCGCCCGCCATAATGTATTCCGCCGACAGCAACAATTCTTCGAATGTCGCGGCGATGCCGCGCTTGAGCAGCACCGGCTTACGAACTTTCCCCAGTTCGCGCAGCAGATTGAAGTTCTGCATATTGCGCGCGCCGATCTGCATGATGTCGACGTACGGCAGCATCAGCGGAATCTGCGAAATTTCCATGACCTCGCTGATCACCAGCAGGCCGAATCTTTCTCCGGCCTCGCGCAGCAGCTTTAACGCTTCTTCTCCGTGACCCTGAAACGAATACGGAGAACTCCGCGGCTTGAACGCTCCGCCCCGCAGCACTTTTGCACCGGCCTTGACCACCGATTCCGCGGTGCTGAATATCTGCTCGCGCGACTCGACGGAACACGGCCCCGCCATCACGACAATTTCATTCCCGCCAACATTCACGCCATTCGCCAGTTTGACGATCGTCCCCTCAGGACGAAAACTTCGTCCCGCGAGTTTGTATGGAGAACTGATGCGATGGACTTCCTGCACTCCCGGCAGCAACTCCAGGTTGCGGATATCAAAATCGATCCCCGCTCCAACCGCGCCCAGCACGGTCATTCGCGCGCCGGTCGAACGATGCACTTCAAAGCCCATCTTCACCAGGTGTTCGATCACCTGCTGAATCAGCCCCTCATCCGCGCCTTCCTGCATTGCCACAATCATAAGATTCTCTCGATTTGACCACGAGCTTTGAGTCGCGAGTTGCGAGCAATCAATTCGTTTTGCTCACAGCTCTTTGCTCATCGCCTGCTGCTCGCTAATCATTCACATCCGAATCCAATTCCGTCTCCACTTCGGCGGGTTCAACCCTCGGCACAATCTCTTCCTTCTGAATATTCCGCATCACATCGATAATGCGCTCGTAAATCCGCACCAGATCGCGTCCCGGAAGCGGCCCCGGATTCGCTCCCTGCACATTCGCGAACACGGTTCGCTCGCGGTCGGGCTCATAAATCGGCATCGAAGTATTGCGCTTGAGCCTCCCAATCTCGACCGCAGCTTTCGCCCGCTCGCTCAACAGCGCCACCAGCTTGCGATCCAGATCGTCGATTTTCTTACGCCAATCTTCAATGTCCATATAACTCTTGCAACCTGGGTGCCCCATTTCCGGCTGGTTTTGTCGGAAGTGGAGATTTCACTCACTGCCTAACAAGAAACCGGGGTTCCAACCTCCAACAACCCTTCGATAAACTTCTTCACGGCCGCAGCTTCCCGACCCTTATTCTTCTCGATCGTTTCAACGATCGCACTGCCAACAACCACAGCATCAGCAAACTCTCCCACCTCTTCAAATTGCGATGCCGTCGAAATTCCAAATCCTAACGCGATAGGCAGCTTCGTCACGCGCCTCAATCGCTTCACCAGCTTGCGCGCGTCGTCGGCCAACTGTTGACGCTGCCCGGTCACCCCCGTCCGAGATACCGCGTACACAAATCCACGCGAAGCATCCGCGATTCGCTTCAATCTTTCATCCGGACTAGTGGGCGCCGCCAGAAACACGGGAGCGAGATCATGCTCCCGCATAGCCCGCAGATATTGCGCTGCTTCTTCGACGGGAAGATCGGTGAGCAGCGCCCCATCCACGCCAGCGGCCCGGGCCACCTTGCAAAACTTCTCCATCCCCATCCGCAGAATCGGATTCAGGTACGAGAAAATAATCAACCCGGTGGACTGCGCCTGCTGCCGAACCTCGGACGCCAGCGTCAATACCTGCGCCAGTGAAGTGCCGTGCTTCAGCGCCCGTTCGCTTGCCCGCTGGATCACCGGTCCGTCTGCCACTGGATCGCTGAACGGCACGCCCAGCTCGATGACGTCGGCTCCAGCTTCAATGGCGGCGAGCACAATTTCACGCGTAGTCGCGAGATCCGGATCCCCGCAAGTCACATACGCCACCAGCGCCGGTTTTTTGTAGAAAGTTAAAGGCATAGTTTGTGCGACATTGAGTTATTGAGTGATCGGCCCATTGAGCGATTGAAAATGTCACGGCTCAATCACTCAATGGCTGAAATCACCCAGTGACTCAATCTTCGACTCAATCGATCTTCAAGTTTTCCCGCAGAATCCCAACATCCTTGTCGCCGCGCCCAGAGACATTCACGATCACGACTTCGGATTTTTTCATTTTTGGCGCGCGCTTGATCACTTCTGCTACCGCGTGCGCCGATTCGAGCGCCGGAATAATTCCCTCCGTGCGCGCCAGCAAGGTCGTCGCTTCAAGCGCCTCCGCATCCGACGCTGGCACATACTCGGCGCGCCCCGCATCGCGCAACGCCGCATGCTCCGGCCCAATCGACGGATAATCCAGGCCCGCCGACACCGAATGCGTCAGCGCAATTTGCCCACCCGAGTCCTGCAACACATACGAATAAGTTCCCTGCAGTACTCCTGGTGATCCGCCGCGAAACCGCGCCGCGTGATCTCCGAGCTTCTCCCCGCGTCCGCCGGCCTCGACGCCGATCAACTGAACTTTCGTATCATTGATAAAGTCGTAGAAGATTCCAATCGAATTCGACCCTCCGCCCACGCACGCAATAATCGCAGTCGGTAATTTCCCCTCAGCCTTGAGAATCTGCGCCCGCGCCTCGCGCCCAATCACGCGATGAAAATCCCGCACCATCGTCGGATACGGATGCGCTCCAAGCACACTTCCCAGCAAATAATGAGTCGTGCGTACGTTTGTGACCCAGTCACGCATCGCCTCGTTGATCGCATCTTTCAGCGTGCACGATCCCGACGACACACCCCGCACTTCCGCGCCGAGCAGCCGCATGCGGAAGACGTTCAACTCCTGCCTTCGCATGTCCTCGGTTCCCATGTAGACGACGCACTCAAATCCCAACAGCGCGCACACGGTTGCAGTCGCCACGCCATGCTGGCCAGCGCCCGTTTCCGCGATCACACGGTGCTTTCCCATCCGCTCCACAAGCAAGCCCTGCCCCAGGCAGTTGTTGATTTTGTGCGCCCCGGTGTGCAGCAGGTCTTCGCGCTTCAGATAAATCTTCGCTCCACCCAGTTTCTCGGTAAGTCGTCGCGCAAAGAACAACGGCGTCGGACGCCCCGCATAAGTAGTCAGCAACTCTGTCAATCGCGCCTGAAACTTCTTGTCCCGCTTCGCCTTCTCGTAAGCGCGCTCCAATTCCTCAAGCGCAGCCATGAGCGTCTCCGGCACATACCGCCCGCCG
>Ga0209624_10003088_pt1 | contig 11984 bp, 13 predicted proteins | sample JacPinW_OM2H0_O1_FD_188565 | JGI IMG/M metagenome (GOLD analysis project Ga0209624, IMG submission 188565) | Forest soil microbial communities from Algoma, Ontario, Canada - Jack Pine, Ontario site 1_JW_OM2H0_O1 (SPAdes) (version 2) | ecosystem: Environmental > Terrestrial > Soil > Boreal... | reverse complement strand
CGCAAGCACCTTAATGTGTCACGGACTGATTGAGAATATAGCGATCGACGTACGCCACGAGCAACTCGCGATGCCCCTGGCGATAGCCCGGGTAGTCATACCGTATGCCACCGTCCGAGCCGCCCAACAGAATCCAGCATTCGAGCATGCCGTCTTTCTGAAGCTGGAGAAGCAATTTGATCGAAGGCTCCAACTTTTCCGGCTTTACGATGCCGCTGTTCAACTTTTCCTGTACGTTAGCGAGCAGGGCGGTAAGACACTCAGTCTCCTCCGCGAGCGAATGACGGTAGCCCGTCGGAGTTAACTGGCCGTTCGCATCGTATGCACCGGCCGCAATGGGTTGCTTAAGCGTGCGCGCGCCGTGAGCCACACGAGCATTCTGATACACCAGCCATGAAGCGTGTCCGTCGCCTGTCTCGGTGGTCAGAGCGGGATCCACCTGCAGTTTGCCATCCGGAGTCGTAAAGTCAGGGCGCGTGATATCCGGCCTGCTGATCGGCGTCTTGGTGACGCTGGCCCACTGTCGCAGCGCAATCCAAGCAGGATCGGCGTATGGCTCAGCCACCACTGCCTGTTCGTATTTCACTTTTGCTCCCACGCTATCCCCGGAGTGGTAGAGAGCATCACCCCAGTAGCGGTAAGCGGTGTCGCGATCGGGGTCGATATCGATGGCTCTCTGAAACCAGATGCCCGCGTTTTTCGTATCCTTCATGCGGTAGCACATATCACCGGCGAAGAGCCGCGGCGTGTACCACTTGGGATCAATTACGGCGGCCCTCTCATAAAGCCTAAACGCCTTGTCAATTTCGTGATTTACAAACTCTGCTTCCGCTCCTTTCATGATCGCCTGCGCGTCCGGAGTTCCCGCATATGTGTAGCCCACCGTCAACGGCACGCCGCTTATAATCGCCGTCGGTAGAGACCTCTTCGCGATGCTGAGTAGAGTCTGCAGATAAGGACTGTTGTCTCCTAAAGACTGAGCGCGGTGGAGTTCAGCCAGAGCTTGCTCACCAACTGCTTTCCGATCTGGGCCGTCGGGCATAGCTCCTGTCTTTGCAAACAGGCCGGCCGCGTGCCGTTCAGCGAATAGCGGAACGGTCGGGTCCTGATGGCAAAGATCTTCGTAGAGCGGCAGCGCCTCCAAGGTTTTTCCAGCGACAAACAGATCGTTTGCCTGCGTCCGCTCCGCGTCAAAATTGGCCTCGTGCTGCACCGTCGATTGTGCCGGTGGCGCTGTTTGGGCCGGGAGTCCGCAGACGAAAGCGACGAAGAGGACGACCACCAAACAGAAGCGGTATCTCATCGCCAGCCTCCGAAACCATCGTCGAACATTTTGTCCACTCGAGCCCTTGCCTGCGAAAGTCTAAGTCCTCCCCGCGTCACTCGCAACCACTTTTGCAAGTGTCGACTGCGTTTACCCGGACTAAAGTCGGGTGACCGGCAGGTGAACGACTCTTACACTCCGCCCGGGTGATCGCTTATCTTTTTCGGGTGCCGCACTCTTCGCTTTCTGAAGGGTGCGGTTCTTGACGTTGCTCTGTTCGATTGCCCCGCCTCGCAAAACTGATTCCAGCGAGCGCATATTACATCGTCAACACCGCGCGAAAGCGCGCTTTCCCCTCCGCAACGCGGTCGTAAGCCTTAGCAGCCTCAGCCAACGGGTACGTCTCGACAATCGTCTTAACTTTTCCTTTCGCCACAAAATCCAGCGCTTCGTACAAATATTCAGGCCCGTTTTGTTGGCTGCCAATGATGCGTATGCGCTTCAGGATCAGGTCCGTCAGCGAGATCGTAAGAGGCTCCGCGTCAGCTCCCATGGTGATCAGGCGACCATCGGGACGCAGCCCCTGAATGCTGTCCACCATCGACTTCGTCGAATTGGACGTGCTCAAAATAATGTCCGCGCCGCCCGCCGCAGCCAGGCTCTTTCCGTCGCGGACAATTTCATCCGCGCCAAGCTCGCGTATCATTTTGTCCTTGTCGGGAGAGTGCGAAATCGCGATGGTCTCGAACCCCGCCGCCTTCGCGTATTGCAACGCGAGATGTCCCAGCCCGCCGATTCCCAGCACAGCCACGCGCTCGTGCGGCTGCGGATCAGCCCAACGCAGCCCGCTGTAAACCGTATATCCCGCGCAAAAGATCGGCGCTGCTTGCTCGTAGGATATTTTGTCCGGAATCAAATAGGTGACGTCGGCATTCATCAACATGTACTCGGCATGGCCGCCTTGCGTGTTAACTCCCGTGCCCTTCATATCAGGACAAAACATTCTGCGCCCGCGCTGGCACCATTCGCAGCGTCCGCACGTGGACTGAATCCATGCAGTCCCCACGCGGTCGCCCACCTTCCGCGTCGTCACGTCCGGCGCCACGGCTACAATCTCTCCCACCGGCTCGTGCCCCAAGATTCGTGGAAACGTTCCGGGAAAGTGTCCCAGCGTCAGATGTACGTCGGTATAACAAATCCCGCTCGCATGCATTTTCACCAGCACTTGATTAGTTCCAGGTTTCGGTTGCGGAACTTCTTTCACCTGCCACGCACTGTTAGCAGCCGGCACCACCGCAGCTCGCATATTTGTTTCCTCCAGCCAAATTTGATGCCGCCAAAGTAAAAAGGTAGCACCACTTGAGAAGGGAAGTGACACACACGACGCCTCAGCACCTCTGCAGCCTTCAGTGTGATTAGTCGCAATCAGCTCAACTCAAATTGTGGTTTTGCGTTCAGGCCACGTCCCGGAAAGTCGGACGACCGGGCATCTGAAGTAGGACTTAACTTTTTCGGTTAGCGCGTTAATTGAGAGTTAGAACAGCTCCTCAAATCAGTCATGAGATGATAAAACCCTGATGTCCCGAGGCGTGGAAGGGTGGAATCGACGACGATCTCAATCGAGCATGAAGATAGGCAGCCGAAACTGCGTGAATTCCTGCTTTATTTTCTCCGCCTCGGAACTCTAGGCTTCGGCGGGCCGATTGCGCTCGCCGGCTATATGCAAAAAGATCTCGTTGAAGAGCGGAACTGGGTGTCCAGTCAGGACTACGTGGAGGGCCTAGCCTTTTCTCAGCTTTCTCCCGGGCCGCTCGCTGCGCAACTTGCGATGTATCTCGGTTGGGTCCGGGCTGGGACGCTCGGCGCGACGCTCACGGGAGCTGCGTTTGTACTGCCCTCTTTCTTGATGGTCGTCGCGCTCGCCGCGCTCTATGTTCATTATGGGCAGCTCCCTTGGATTCAAGGAGCGTTCTACGGCATCGGAGCCGCGGTCATCGCGATCATTGCGCGAAGTGCGTACAAATTAATTCGTTCGACTTTGAAAAACGATTTGCTGTTGTGGGGCTTGTTCACTGCACTGGCCATAACCACCGCATGGAAGGAATCTGAGATCGTCTGGCTGTTCCTTCTCTGTGGACTGATTTCCATGTTCGTCAAGGCGCCTCCGAAATTGCGCACATCCCGCAATGTGATGCCAAATTTCGCCGGGTTTGGAAACTTGATTACCGGAGCGCACGGCCCAGCTGCAGCAGCAACGATCGGTACACTTTTCCTGTTTTTTCTAAAAGCGGGCGCATTCGTGTTCGGCAGCGGTCTGGCAATTGTGCCTTTTCTTTACGGAGGAGTCGTGGGCCAGTTTCACTGGCTCACAGAAAAGGAGTTCGTCGATGCGGTTGCTGTAGCGATGATTACACCCGGCCCCGTCGTTATCACTGCCGGCTTCGTGGGATATTTGGTCGCAGGCGTAACAGGAGCCACACTGGCGGCGCTCGCTGTTTTCGTCCCTCCTTATCTCATCGTGATCCTCAGCGCTCCGTATTACCGGCGCTTCGCAAAAAACCTGCAAGTGAAAGCCTTCGTCCAGGGTGTAACCGCCGCAGCGGTCGGAGCCATCGCCGGAGCAGCCTTCATTCTTGGGAGGCGATCTTTGATTGATCTTCCTACGGTCTCAATCGCCGTCATCACCTTTGCTTTACTCAGCTTCAAAAAAATAAAAATCCCGGAGCCGCTTCTAATTCTCGTAGCCGGAGCCGCGGGTTTGCTGCTCTTCAAAGGCTGAAATTTGCGATAGAAATGGTACTTCAGATTTAGGATTCACCTCGCCCTATCCCCGCGCTAGAGCCGCTACTTATCTTGAAGTATGATCGCGCATACTGATTCTCGCGAAAATCGCCAGCTACGAATTGGAGAGCATGATGGAACACAACTTGGACCACACTGTACAGCTTCTCGCTCGCACTCCCGCGAGCCTCGACGCGCTCCTGCGCGACTTGCCGCAAGCATGGACATCCCGAAACGAAGGTGAAAGAACTTGGAGCGCATTCGACATCGTCGGCCATCTGATTCACGGCGAACGCACCGACTGGATGCCGCGCGCGAAAATGATTCTGCAATTTGGCGAGGCGCGCGCCTTCGACCCCTTCGATCGTTTCGCACAGGCACGCGAGAGTGAAGGCAAATCATTGGAACAATTGCTGGATGAATTCGCGCGCTTGCGTCGTGAAAACCTGATCGAACTGCGCGCCTTGAATTTGCGCCCGCAGGACCTCGCCCGCCGCGGACGCCATCCCGCCCTCGGAGTCGTTACTCTCTCGCAGCTCCTGGCCACCTGGGCCGCTCACGACTTAACTCATCTGCACCAAATCTCCAGAGTCATGGCCCACCAATACCGCGATGCCGTAGGCCCCTGGGCCCAATACCTCGGCGTACTCCAGTGCGCCGGCCACAGCGCTTAGCGGGGCCTGCCTGTCGCCGGACACTTCCTCATCGCTAGATTTTTTTCAGACGGACTTTTCTCTTCCTGCCATTGTTAATGCCCGTCGCTGCTTTAATCCTCGCAACATGAATGGCCGAGAATCCATCCGAGGTTGTAGCGCAGTCGTGGCCGGGTTTCGCGCCGCAGGACGGGCATGAGATCTCCACTGGAAAAATCGGCAGTAATGCAGATTCTGGAAGCTTGAATACCGGCACGGTGCAGCATGGCACAACTGGCTGGCTATAGGTACGTCGGGCCGCTATCCCTGTCGCTAGCGCACATTGCTATCTACGGTGGGAACTGTACGATGGGACTGTACGGTGGGACGGATTGTATTTTATAATATTGCTAATCCGTTAGGGGGCTACCAACATGGGTGAAATTCAATATCCATGGCAACGACTCCTGCAAGACGCTATCGACGAAACTGACCCGCAAAAACTTCCCGAGAAACTGGCCACTGCTGAGGGCGCGATCTTTCTGCGTTGGCAACAACTGACTGACTCTCACAACCACCACGAAGAGTCGGACGCACTTCGCCAGGCGAGCGGAGAACTCCTCAAGATACAGACACAACGTCTAAAATGGCCCATTCCCGGCGGCATCCGGTCTGGCGGCTCGGATTGCACCGAATAGCATCCACACGACACCGCAAAACCCCGCGTTCGTCCGTGCGGCTCGCTCCTGCTGACTTTACCAATTTTACCAAGTTTACCAAGTTTACCCGCCGCGGCGGGCCGTGGCGGGCCGAGCCGAGTTTACCAAGTTTACCCGCCGTGGCGGGCCGAGGCGGGCCGAGCCGAGCCTGCCGGTAGGTAGGAACCTGCTGTTATTTTTCCTTGTGGGTCGCGGCTTCAGCCGCGACATAAAAACGCCTCTAAGTCGCTTTTCCTTTCGGCGGACTTTTCGCCGAGCCTCTCGCCTTCAGGTTTAGATGAAACGACTCCGCAAAATCCCGCCGCCGCGCCCCGAACGCCGTAGGCGTGACACAACCTAGCCCAGCGCGTGAGCGCTGGGAACCAAAACCGAAAAAAGCCGTCTTCCTTTCGGCGGAACTTTCGCCGAGCCTCTCGCCTGTAGGTTTAGATTAAACGACCCCGCAAAATCCCGCCGCCGCGCCTCGAACGCCGTAGGCGTGACACAACCTAGCCCAGCCCGTTAGGGCTGGGAACCAAAACCCAAAAGAGCCGTACTTCCTCTCGGCGGACTTTTCGCCGAGCCTCTCGCCTTCAGGTTTAGATTAAACGACTCCGCAAAATCCGCCCACCGCCCCTACCAAATTTATTTCTCCCCAACCTGACGAATCGGCATCACCAAATAAAGATCCGTCCCGCCGTGCAGGTGCGCCACGTACGGCATCCCGTTCGACCCATCATGACTAAACGACTGCAACTCTTTCTGATTCTCATGCGGACTCACAATCATAATGTGCGGCTCCACGTGAAATTCTTCTCCCTTCGAGGTGTGCGCGTCACCCGACTTGTTCGGCACCCACGCGCCCACATACATGTACGCAATTCCCACCCGCTCAATACGCGGCTCCTCGCCGGCCAGGCTTTGTTTCACCCAGTCCATGAACGCAGCATCAAAGCAGCCCGGCTCGTCGTGCGCATAACCCGGAAACGCCGGCAGGCAACTCCATTCACTCGTGCCCTTGCGCAACACGCGGTATTCGCCGCCCTTCGTAGCCGGCCAGTCCAGAATCGTCGCGTCTTTTGTAATAAACGCAGGCCCCGCCATCAACGCTTTTAACGTACCGCCGGCATCTTGCCGGCGCTTTGGCGCCCCTGCTGTTGCCGTGCTCTTAATGTAGCTCACCTCTTCAGAGGTGAGGCTTTTGACGTTTTTTTGAATTTAACGTGTCATCCCGAAATCCGCGTTGTTTGCGGATGCAACGGGGGCCGCCCAGGTCGCATGTAGGGCTCCCAGGTCGACGGTTAGTCGAGCCTGGGAGATAAAACAGTCGAGCCTGGGGAAGAGGCCACAACGTGGCCGGAATAAGTCGGTTCTGCTGTTGCCGTGCTCTTAATGTAGCTCACCTCTTCAGAGGTGAGGCCTTTAACTTTTCTTTTGCCTTTGCCGCAACCCTCTTTATCGGGAGATCCTCGCGTTGTTTGAACTTCTTTCCACCGCTCCGCTGCCTCGCCCATCAACCACGCCCTGTCATTCCGAGTCCGCTTCTGACGAGGAATCTGCTCTTGCTTGCGCTCTGGTGTCCTCGCCTGATCAGATGACGTTATCGCCTGATTAGATGACGTTGCCTCCAGGAAAGGCATGGATCGCACCACGCATTCGAAAAATCTTCTGAACGAGATTGTGCGGCGGAAAATACAGCATGGGAATCGCTCGAAGGGTTCACCCCGCCGAACACATCGGATGCGCAACAACCCAGCAGGTTTCAATCGCTCAGTGGAGGCGCGGCAAAACTTTTCCAAGGTTTGTGCGGGAAAGGCTCAGGCGTTTGACTCGGCTCTGAATTTAGTGAGAGCCAGGAGCGGTTTGCTCTAGGGAAGCTTGCAATGCGGGCAACGGATATCAGGCATTAACATCGCAGGGTCCTCGTACACTTTTCCTACGGGAGTTCCTGCCCGTCCGCGTCCTGGGAGCTCATCTTGTTTCAAATGCCAGCTTACAATCACGGTATCCGTCCCGACTTCCGTAACCACACCATGTTCTGCGGGTGGCTTTCCAAGTCGTGTTACAGCTGAGCCGACGAATGGCTTCATTTTAGTCATAACCTCACTTTCACCGATTTTACCGGGCCGCTCTCTATTCGTGATTCGCGTCCTCATCAATTTCTCGAAGAACTTCGCCTATCCGCTCAGTGAGTCCTGTAAATATCGGAGTACCCTCAAACTGGGCAGCCCTGCACTCATCAATGTTGGTGCTCATCATCGCTGCGGTCGTTTTGTCTTTGAACTTTTTCACCATTTCCCGGATTGACTCGTCGCGCACTCGCGATGTAAGGACTGCCGTCCGTGCGTTAGCCATACGATTACGCTCGTCCAATTCTGGGGCAAACCGTCCCTTGTGCCACTCTCCGGTCTCACGGTAAGCCCTCATATCGAAAAGATTCATCTCAGCTTCTGTTCGTGCCAACTCCAGGAGAGCGTCCTGCAATTCGAGAAGCGTTTGACGCTGAAAACTCGTGCGGCGCTCCAGCCGTGTTTCCCGTTTGGTCGCTTCTCGCGCTTCACGCTCGCGTTTCAGAATACGTCGATCCGTGAGCCAATCGGAAGTGGAGTTTGTGACATATCCGACTAGAAGTGTGACCACGGGGAACCAACCTGCCATGGCACCATGCTTAAGATCTCGAAGGGATCTTGCGCTGTCATTGATGTTTCCTAAGTAGCCTCAAACCTTCGACTCTGAAAACGTATGTTCTGAGTCGATGTAGTCTCTCGACCGGTTTGTGCTTATCAGCCGTGATTCCTGACCCATCTCGCAGAACGGGCATTTCCTTCTCCGTCTCGTTCAACCCGGGCCAGGAATGCGTTTCTCCGACCGTGCTCCATTCTGTGAATCGAGCATATTATCTCGGCGCGTTCCGACGGATCATTCGTTTCGTCGTAGCTAGAAGCAATCCGTTCGATGTCGGCGGAAACACCGAACTTTCCCAAGAAAGCTCTGCAGATCGTTTTTAAGTACCGTGGCGAGCCTTGATCAAAGCCGATACGTCGCACGAACTCAATTAGTCTTATCGACGGGTTCGAAGAACTCTCATAGAACCATTCGATGAGCTGGTAAAATTGATACTGATAAATCATTTCCGTGGAATACATTAAATCAACGATTTGTGACTCAATAGCCTCACCTGGGCCTATTGAGCGAAAATAGCGGAGTATATACGGGGTCTCTTCCGGGTAGGGCTCCAGCAAGGTTAAACAATGTTGGGCTGCGAAAGAATCCCGCTGTTTTCCGAGCCGACCAAGTAGAAAACGAAGCAACGTGGCGTTAAGCGTATCTTTCTCGATCACATGGGTGCGATAAGCCTCCTTGATCATTTCTAAGGGGGCATCGTCAGGGTTCTCATCTAAAATTTCGTCTGCCTCATGAACGGTCATATAGGGTCCGCCCATTCCGGTCTCGTTAACTACGTCGTTGATGAATGTGTTCTTCACATTCCTGAGCACGGCAGTGACCTCTTCAATCTGCGTTCGGGCCGGGCCGGCCTCATAGATTTCGGACTTGGCTGCCTGAAGATTCAATCCCCGTTTCCTCAAGAGTCTACTTAGATCGATGAGGACCTGTTTCGCTTCGATGTGGCTCCGGCAGAAAACTCTGATGTCGTCGACGTAACGTAGGTGAAAATAACCCATGTCTCTCAAAATGCGGTCGACGTTGTCCATGTAGACCTTCGCTAGGATATCTGAGGCACTCTGCCCTTGGGGTATACCCCTTCCTGGTATCTGTGCCCAACGATTTAGGCATGTGGAGATTTGGGCGACAGCTGCCGCAGGGGCCCCCGCATCTCTCAAATCAGAAATCAGCAAACCTATATCAATATTTTCGTAGTAAGACGCGATGTCCGCAATCACAACATGCGAGATCCTGCCATCAATTGCGCTTAGACTGCGGTCCTGAAAATTCTTCCACCCAATAAAACGATCTCTCATCCAATTGGGATTCGTCGGGTCAGGCGCAAGTTGATAAGAGAAATCGACTAAACCCTGTGACCACAGAAGTCGCCTGTGAATTGCAGGAAAACAAGCACCGACACAGGCAGTGAAAACGAGCCGATCCGCAAAGGAAAGATGCGATCCGGGACGGATTAACCCTTTGCCTTTCGGAATATCGCAAACGAACATCGAGCTAGGCGAATAACGATTTTCTCGAATCGCATTTAAACGACTCTCAAGCCAGCCTTCCAAATCGAGTTCGACTATTGAAACCCCGTAAGGATGTCGAATGAAGACTCGATTATGAGCGTCGCGCTTTACTCGTTTCCAAGCGGTTCTCAGATCCAACAAGCTTGCAAGCTCTTCTGACACTGGGTGAGTGCCTTCTTTACGAAAGTCAGACGGTGGATGATACTACCAAACTAGCAACACTGTAGTTATCTTAAGAAGGCGGGTGGCCGACCCTTCCGCGCGGCTCCAGTCTCCAGTCCAGTAACGACTTAAACCCGCGGGGCTGGGCGGGTGGCCCATCCTTCCGGCGGCACCAGAATTCGAAACCCCGCGAACCCTTCACACACCGAAGGGTTCCAAGGAGAAGTGAAGGATCAGCCACCCGCCCGGTCAATAATTTATCGAATTCCAGGTCGCGCCGTTTGTTATTTTTACTTAAGGAAGTAGTAGACCCATTTTCCGAGCAGCCACGACAGGTGAATTATGTCAAGGACGGATCCCACTCCTGCCGCGAGTACCGTATAGACAAACCACTTTTTTCCGCCGCTTTGTTTCACTACGTATGACCATTCTTGGAATTGCGCCGGTGTCAGGCTTGCCGGGCTGGATGGATTTGCAGCCAACGGAATCTGATCGGTTTCTCTTGCATCGGAGATGCGAAGCAAACGACGATTAACGCGGGATATCGTTTTTCTTGCAGATTCTTTGATTTTCATTCTACGTCTCCGCGCCGGCAGTAAAGCCATCGTACGTTGGCTGGAGCTCAGTGGGAGGGAAACCTTACTACTATACTTCTGCCTGAAATCCGCGTCCAGGGCGGGTGGCTAGCCCTTCCGCGGCACCGGTTTTTAGTCCAGGCACCGTTGAAGCTCCTGGCGGTGCCAAATCCTTCCAGGTTTGAAGGGTTCGGGTTTAGATCCAACGCGTACAAAAACTTTCGCTCGCTAACACCGGTCAATCCGGCCCCGATCTCTCCACGTCATTCCCAAAACGGGACTCCATCGCAAAAATAATTCACGTACACAGCCTCCGACTCCTTGAAATCGCTCCAAAACCGTGCTACAAAAAGCTTCACCCAAAATATCCTAATAATATTTTTGTGCCCCGACAAACGGGGCCAGAGCGGAGGTGTGAATCCCAAAGGGATTCATCCTGAGTGCTCTGGCGAAGGGCGCTCGGCGCGCCGTGGTGAATCCCAAAGGGATTCATCCTGAGTGCTTTGGCGAAGGGCGTTCGCGCGCCGTGGTGAATCCCAAAGGGATTCATCCTGAGTGCTCTCTCGAAGGGCGGGCGGGGAGCTGATAGAAGGAGGCTACGTGCCGGCAGTTCGCGGAAGAGATGTGACGATGGCGCGGCCCCCAAATCCCGCCAAAATTGAGCCAGTTGTCACTTCAAAATGTACAAGTGGGCGCCCACTTCTAATCGACAGTGCACTACCAACAGAATTCCACACAACTCATTCAAAACAAACGACAGAAAAAATTCTAACCGGCGCCAGAACACACATTAGCATTTTCAACTTTTCGCCATTCCCAACCCAAAATTCCTCCCAGTTGATACAACTCCTCCACGCTCGCCCGGCACCCAAAATCGTCCCCTCCGCCACAGTTCTACCCGGTTCTGCCCAAAATGTAGAAAGCGACGTAACTTCCACAAAACAAACGACGGAAGATTTTCTACCCGGGGCCCCAACCACCTCTAGCCTTTCACCCGACAACGCAGCTTTCACCATAAAAATCTCTCCCGAAAACGTGCAAGTTTGGCGAAGACAGCCGTTCTCAATGTCAGGCCGAGCGCCATTGACTCTATCCGCGGGCTGGGCCAACATGGCGCGCACTCATGATCAAGCTCGAACAGGTGACCAAGCAGTACGACCTCCCTTCCGAGAAGGGCGGGGAACTCGTCGCCGCCGACCGCCTCGACCTCGACATCGCCGAAGGCGAACTCTTCGGCCTGATCGGCCCCAACGGCGCCGGAAAAACCACCACGCTGAAAATGGTTTGCGGCCTCCAGGTTCCCACCACCGGACGCATCACGGTGAAGGGAATCGACGTTCAACTCGAGCCCGAAGAAGCCCAGCGCAACATCGGCTACCTCGCCGATTTTTTCTCGCTCTACGACGACTTGAAAGTCTGGGAATATCTCGACTACTTCGCCCGCGCTTACAAAATGGAGCCGCATACCATCGCGCCGCGCGTGGACGAGGTCCTCCGCCTGATGAATCTGGAAACCAAGCGCGACGCCTTTATCCACGGCCTTTCGCGCGGCATGAAGCAGCGCCTCGGCATAGGACGCGCCATCATCCACAATCCTCCGCTGCTGGTCCTCGACGAGCCTGCCGCCGGCCTCGATCCCAAAGCCCGCGTCGAGCTAAAAGTTCTGCTGAAAGATCTGC
>Ga0209624_10003087_pt1 | contig 11986 bp, 11 predicted proteins | sample JacPinW_OM2H0_O1_FD_188565 | JGI IMG/M metagenome (GOLD analysis project Ga0209624, IMG submission 188565) | Forest soil microbial communities from Algoma, Ontario, Canada - Jack Pine, Ontario site 1_JW_OM2H0_O1 (SPAdes) (version 2) | ecosystem: Environmental > Terrestrial > Soil > Boreal... | reverse complement strand
GGTCGTCGGGTTCGGCAACATCGGACGCGACGTCGCCCTGCGGCTGCGCGGGTTCGGCGCGCGCGTCATCGCCGTCACGCGCAGCGGCCGTGCGGATCCGCTCGCGGACGAATCGGCGTCCGCCGCCGATCTGCACGCGGTGCTCGGGCGCAGCGACGCGGTCGTGCTCGCCGTTCCGCTGAACGCGCGAACGCGCCATCTGCTCGGCGCGCGCGCGCTCGCGGCGCTGCGGCCGCACGCGATCGTGATCAACATCGCGCGCGGCGGCGTGATCGACCACGCCGCGCTGCGCGAAGCGCTCGCCCATGGCCGGCTCGGCGGCGCGGGGCTCGACGTGACCGAACCCGAGCCGCTGCCGGCGGACGATCCGCTCTGGACGATGCCGAACGTGCTGATCACGCCGCACGTCGCGGGGTACGGCGGCGACGTCGCGCCGCGGCGCATCCTCGCGCTGGTGGAACGCAACCTGGAGAGCTTTACGGCAGGACGCCCGCTCGAAGCGCTGGTTCCCGTCGAGCCGCGAGCCCGCTGACGCCGGCGCCGCGCGCTAGAACCCCAGCGCCTGCCGCACCGCCGCGAGGTAGTTTCGCGACACGGGAACCTCGCTGCGCGTCTTGTCGTCGACCCGCAGCAGATAGGCGCCGTTGAAGAACGGCTCGACTTCGACCACGCGCTCGGGATTCACGAGATACGCGCGGTGCACGCGCAAGAACCCGGCCGGCTCGAACCGCGCCGCGGCCTCGGCGAGCGAGCCTTTCCAGCGCAGGTCGCCGTCGAACACGCGCGCCGTGACGACGTGGCCGTTCGCCTGCACGTAGCGGATATCGGCGGTCTTCACCAGCCGCGTGCGCTCGCCGTCCTCCAGCGCGACGCGCGCGGGCGTGCCGTTCGCCGCGGCGGCCGCCGGCATCGCGTTTTGCCGCTGCGCGCGCAGCCGTTCGACCGTGCGCGCGAGCCGCGCCTGCGAAACCGGTTTGACCACGTAGTCGAACGCCGCGAGCTCGAACGCGTCCACCGCATGCCCGTCGTGCGCCGTGACGAACACGACCTGCGGCGCGGCGGGCAGCGCGTTGATGATCTTCGTCGCTTCGAGACCGCTCAGGCCCGGCAGGTTGATGTCGAGGAACACCACGTCGTACGGCGACCCGGCGAGCTCGCGCAACGCCTCGACCGCGTCCGGCGCCTCGGTGACCGCGATGTCGCCCGCGACCTTGCCGAGCGCGTAGACGAGCTCGCTGCGCACGAGCGCTTCGTCGTCGACCACCAGCGCGCGCATCGCGGCGCTCAGCTCGCCGCCGCCGGCGTGAGCGCCGGGACGCGGAACGCGACCGTCGTGCCTTCACCGGCCTTGCTCGTCACGCGCAGCGCGCTCGCGGGGCCGAACAGCTTCATCAACCGCTGGTTCACGTTGTCCATGCCGATGCCGTTGCCGCTCGACGGCTTGGGGTGCACGAACCCGACGCCGTCGTCGCTCACCACGATCTCCGTCCCGCCGGCGTCGGGGCGCGCGCTGACGCGCACCGTCCCGCCGCCGCCCTTGGGCGCGAGACCGTGCGCGATCGCGTTCTCCACCAGCGGCTGCACGGAGAGCACGGGCACGTGCGCGAGCCGCGCGCGCGGATCCACCTCGAACGCCACGTGCAGCCGCTCGCCGAAGCGCGCGTGCTCGAAGCGCAGATACTGCTCGACGTGCTCGAGCTCTTCGTCGAGCGACACGAACTCGGCGTGCTGCGCGAGAGAGTCGCGAAAGTATTCCGCGAAGTCGACGACCAGATCGTGCGCGCGGGTGGGATCGGTGCGCGTGAGCGCGGCGATCGTCGTGAGCGTGTTGAACAAGAAATGCGGCGAGATGCGCGCGCGCAGGGCGTCCAGCTCCGCTTGCCGCACGAGCGCCGACCGCGCGTCGAGCTCAGCGGCTTCGAGCGAGACCGAGAAGACGCGCGCGAGGCCGACCGCGACGCGCTCGTCGTCCTCGGCGATCGGGCTTCCGGCGCGGTAGAGCTTGAGCGCGCCGACCGCCGCGCCGCGCACGATGAACGGCGCGATGGCGACGGACGTGAGCGGACAGCCCGGGACCGGGCAGCCGATCTCCTCGCGCGAGCGCGCCGTGCACGGCCGGCCGGTCGCGATCGCTTCGTGCGTGAGGCCCGTGAGCGACGGGCCGCCGACGAGATGATGGTCCTCGCCGCGCCCGACGTACGCCAGCACGCGCTCGGTGTCGACCACGGCACACGCGTCCAGACCCAGATTCTCGTAGAGCAGCCGCGCGGTGAACGTCGCGGAGTCGTCGCCGAGCCCGCCGCGCAGGTGCGGGAGCGCTTCGACGACGAGGTCGAGGACGTTCGTGCTCATGCTCCGCGCAGGTTCGACGCAGGCGCCGCGAGTGCCTCACGAACCAGGCGCGCCCGCACCGGGCGGAGTACGCACGTCCGGTGAGCCGCTCGATCGAGGTCCTTCTCGCGCCGCCGTGGTCCGCCGACGCCGTGCGCGGCACGCACGTGGCGGTCGTCGACGTGCTGCGCGCGACGACGACGATCGCGACGGCGCTCGCCAACGGCGCCGCCGGCGTGATCCCGGTCGCCGAGCCCGAGGACGCCGTCGCGCTCGGCAACAGGCTCGGGCGCGACCGCGTGCTGCTCTGCGGCGAGCGGCACTCGCTGCGCATCGAAGGGTTCGACCTCGACAACTCGCCCGCGTCGTTCACGCCGCAAGCGGTCGAGGGCAAGACGCTGCTCATCACGACCACGAACGGCACGCGCGCGCTGCGCGCGGTCGCTGCTGCCGCATCGGTGCGCGCGGCCGCGCTCGTGAACCGCACCGCGGTCGCGGACGCGCTCGCGCAAGAGAACGGCGACGTCGTGATCGTGTGCGCCGGCGAAGCGAACGGCTTCGCGCTCGAAGACGCGCTCGGCGCCGGCGCGCTGGTCGACACGCTGCTCGCGCTCATCGGCGACGTCGAGCTGCGCGACGGGGCGCGCGCCGCGGCGCTGCTCTACCGCTGCGTCGCGGACCGGCTCGCCGACGCCGTCGCGAGCGCCGACCACGCGCAGGCGCTCGCGCAGAAAGGGTTCGCGGGCGACGTCACGCGCTGCGCGGCGCTCGATACGCACAACGCCGTCCCGACGCTGCGCGACGGCATCCTGGTTTCCGGCTGACTACGCCAGCAGCTTGTCCGGGGTGATCGGCAGGTCGCGCACGCGCTTGCCGGTCGCGTGGTAGACCGCGTTCGCGACCGCGGCCGCGGCGCCGACGATACCGATCTCACCAATGCCTTTGACACCCAGCTCGTTGACGTGCGGGTCGTCCTCGGGCACGATGATCGACTCGACCGCCGGAATGTCGGCGTTCACCGGCACCAGGTACTCGGCGAGGTTCGCGTTCATGATCCGGCCGGAGCGCTCGTCGTAGCGCGTGTGCTCGTGCAGCGCCATCCCGATCCCCCATACGGCGCCGCCCAGGTACTGGCTCTTGGCCGTGCGCTCGTTGAGGATGCGGCCTGCGCCGAACGCGTTCACGAACTTGGCGACGCGCACGGTGCCCAGGTCCGGGTCGACGTGCACCTCGGCGAACTGCGCGCCGAACGAGTGCATCGCGTACGACTTCTTCTCGTCGCCGGGTTTGGCGTCCGCGCGGCCCACGATCGCGTCGGCGCCGTGCTTGCGCAGGATCGCGACCAGCGCGTCGCCGCTCGCGTCTTTGAGCGACACGGGGTCCGTCCCGTCGAGCGCGGCGAGCTTCGCGCGCACGTCGAGCGCGGCGAGCTTGAGCGCCGAGCCCGCGCTCGCGGTGAGCGCGGAGCCGCCGGCGTTCGGCGCGTTCGGGTACAGCGTGTCGCCCAGCTCCATGCGCACGCGCTGCACGGGAATGCCGAGCGTTTCCGCGACGACTTGGGAGAACACCGTGTACGCGCCGGTGCCGATGTCGACGCCCGCGCTCTGCGCGAGCACGCTGCCGTCGGCGCGCAGCTGCACGACCGCCGACGCCGCGCTGCGGTTCATCGGATACGTCGCGGCGGCAACGCCCATTCCGACCAGCGTCCGCCCGTCGCGCATCGAGCGCGGCGCGGGGCTGCGCCGGTTCCAGCCGATGCGGTCCGCGCCCGCGCGCAGGCACTGCACGAGCGCACGGCTCGAGAACGGGAGCCCTTCGGCATCGCGGTCCGTGTCGTTGCGCACCCGCAGCTCCACCGGATCCAGGCCGAGCGCGTACGCGAGCTCGTCCATCGCCGATTCGAGCGCGAACGAGCCGCTCGACTCGCCGGGTGCGCGCATGTACGTCGGCGTCGCGGCGTTCAGGCGACCGAGCCGGTGCGTCACCAGCAGGTTGGGCGGTGCGTACAGCACCGTCGAGATCAGCCCCGACGGTTCCACGAACTCGTCGAACGTGGACGTCTGCGCGGTGGTCTGGTGGATCGCGCCGACCAGCTTGCCGTCGCTCCCCGCGCCGAGTGCGACGCGCTGCACGGTGTGCGGGCGGTACCCGATCGAGCCGAACATCTGCGGGCGCGCCAGCACGACCTTCACCGGACGGTTCGTCAGCTTCGCCGCCATCGCGGCCAGCGTGACGTGCGGCCAGCTCGACCCCTTCGAGCCGAAGCCGCCGCCGATGAACCGCGAGACGACGCGCACGTTCGCCGGCGGAACGCCGAAGACGGCCGCGAGCTTGCGGCGCGCGCCGACGACGCCTTGCGACGCGTCGTACACGGTGAGCTTGTCGTCTTCCCACTGCGCGACCGTTGCGTGCGGCTCCATCGGATTGTGGTGCTCCACGGGCGTCGTGTAGACGTGATCGACCTTCACCGCAGCGCTCGCGAGCGCACCTTCCGCGTCGCCTTTGCGCATGTCCGCGTCCTTGCCGTGCACGACGGCCGGCTTGTACGCCTGCACGGCGGCGAGCTTGGTCGCCGGCGTCGCGGCCGCGTAGCGCACGCGCAATGCCGCCGCGGCATCGGTCGCGCGCTCGAACGTGTCGGCGATGACGACCGCGACCGGCTGGCGGTCGTAGTGCACGAGATCGTCCTGCAGCACGCGCAGCACCGGATAGCCGACGTCTTGGCCGGACGTCTTGACGCGCGGCGCGTTCGAGGGCGTCATCACGTCGAGCACGCCCGGCATGCGCCGCACCGCCGCGTCGTCGATCGCCGCGATGCGCCCGCTCGCGACGCTGCTGAGCACGATGACGCCGTACGCGAGGTTCGGCAACGCGATCTCGGCGGAGTACTTCGCCGCGCCGGTCACCTTGAGGCGGCCGTCGACGCGCTCGACCGGCGCCCCGACGAGCCCGCTCACGCGGCGCCTCCGGCATGCGCGAGCGCGCGCGCGACGGCGCGCCGTGCGAGCGCGATCTTGAAGTCGTTCTGCCCGCGGCCGCGCATGCCGTGCGTCGCGGCTTGCGCCGCCGCGGCGAACGCCGCCGCATCGGGCCGTTTACCGGCCAGCGCCGCCTCCGCGTCGTGCGCGCGCCACGGCGCCGGTGCGACCCCGCCGAGCGCGACGCGCGCCGCGCGGATGCGCCCGCCGGCGACGTCGAGCGCCGCCGCGACCGAGACGAGCGCGAACTCGTACGACGCGCGGTCGCGCACTTTGAGATAGTACGAGCCGCGCGCCAGCGGGCTCGCCGGGAGCTCCACGGCAGCGATCAGATCGCCGTGCTCGAGCACGGTCTCGCGCTGCGGCGTCGCGCCGGGCAGCACGTAGAAGCTCGCGAACGGGATCGCGCGCTCGCCGGCGCGCCCGCGCACGTGCACCACCGCATCGAGGGCGAGCAGCGCGACGGCGAGGTCGGACGGGTGCGTGCAGATGCAGTGGTCGCTGCCGCCGACGACCGCGTGCTGCCGGTTCACGCCCTCGAGCGCGGCGCAGCCCGCCCCGGGCGCGCGCTTGTTGCACGGCTGCGTGGCGTCGCGAAAGTACGCGCAGCGCGTGCGCTGCATGATGTTGCCGCCGATCGTCGCCATGTTGCGCAGCTGCGGCGATGCGCTCAGCAGCAGCGCTTGCGACACCGCCGGAAAGTCGCGGGCGACCGCGGGATGGTCCGCGACGTCGCTCATGAGCGCGAGCGCACCGATGCGCACGCCGTGCGGGGCCGGGTCGATCCCGCGCAGCGGAAGGTGCGTGATGTCCACCAGCACCGACGGCTGCTCGACGTACTCTTTCATCAGGTCGAGCACGTTGGTGCCGCCCGCGACGTACTTGGCCTTCGGATCGGCCGCGACGGTTGCCAGCGCCGACGCGACGTCGTTCGCCCGAGCGTAGCGAAAGGCGTTCACGCTGGTTGCCCCGCTGCGGCGCGCACCGCCGCGACGATGTTGGGATACGCGCCGCACCGGCAGATGTTGCCGCTCATCCACTCGCGCACCGACGCCTCGTCGGCCGGCCGCTTCTCCGCGATCAGCGCCACCGCCGACATGATCTGGCCCGGCGTGCAGTAGCCGCACTGGAACCCGTCGTGCGCGAGAAACGCGGCCTGCACCGGGTGCAGCTCGTCGCCCTTCGCGAGACCCTCGATCGTCGTGATCGCCTTGCCTTGCGCCATGACCGCCAGCGTCAGACACGAGTTCACGCGCCGCCCGTCGGCCAGCACGGTGCAGGCGCCGCACGTCCCCTGATCGCAGCCTTTCTTCGTCCCGGTCAGCGCGAGCCGCTCGCGCAGCGCGTCGAGCAGCGTCACGCGCGGCTCGATCCGCAGATCGTAGGACCGCCCGTTGACGTTCAGCGACACGGGGATCGGCTCCGGGCCCTGAGCGGGCAGAACGGACACGGAAGCCACCGCCGCGACCGCAGCGCTGAGCCGCGGCGATCCGACCCCGACCCCCGCCGCGATGGTCGGAAGCGCCGCCCGCAGCAGAAAGCGGCGGCGCGTCACCTTGCTGAATTCCATGTCGAAGCCCCCGAACGCGTACGATTCTCGTACCCGTACACACGCAGGTCACACGACCAACTAGAACGGTGCGCTAGGTCAGCGGATTACGGCGTGTCGTCGGCGGCGCCGGCCATGACGACGCCCGGCGTGCGGACGACGACGCGGTCGTGCTTGCGGTCGAAGCGGACCGTCGAGCCGAACGTGGTCGCGATCGTGTCGCCCGCGACCATCGTGCGGCGGTGGGCCGTGAACGGCGCGTGCGCGAGCGTGACCGGGCGGCCGTTCATCTTTGCGGCGGCGGTGCCGGCGCGCATCACGAGCACGTCCGTGCCGCGGCGGATCACGATCTCGCCGGTGGAGGTGTCGAACGAGGTCTGGGCTCCGGCGGCATCGGCGATGGCGCGCAGCGGGAGGTAGGCGCCGCCGGGCGTGGTGACCGGGGAGGCGTCGGACGCGAGCCGCTGGCCGTCCACGCTGATCGTCGCCGGGGTCGAGAACGCGAGCGCCAGCGACGCGACCAGGGCGGTCACGGCGGTCAGCACGAGCAGTCGTCCGCTGGGGACGAGCGCCGCGAGGGCGCTATACGGTAGTTGGCTCACGGTGTATTTCGTGGAGGTAGTCGGGATATTGTTCCTCGATGACCTTTTCGATCTCGACCCGCAGGCGTCCCAGCAGGTCCGCTTCCGGAAAGGTACCCACCAGCTCGCCCTTGCGATAGATGGCGCCCTTGCCCTTGCCGCCTGCTATACCTACATCGGCCATCTTAGACTCGCCTGGGCCGTTCACGACACAGCCCATGACGGCGACCTTGACAGGAGCAGTGTACTCTTTGGCTATCGCTTCTACCATGCGAGCGAGATTAACAACTTCGATCTCGGCCCGCCCGCACGACGGGCAAGCGGTGATGTCGAAGCCCTTCTCCCGCAAGCCGAGGGCCTTGAGGATGCCCCAGGCGACCGGCACTTCTTCCACCGGGTCGGCCGCGAGCGAGACGCGCAGGGTGTCGCCGATCCCCTCGAACAGCAGCACGCCCAGGCCGATCGACGACTTGATCGTGCCGTCCATCGGCAGGCCGGCCTCGGTGACGCCGAGGTGGAGCGGGTAAGGCGTCCCCCGCTCGTCCAGCCGCTTGGCCAGCAGGCGGTACGAGAAGATCGTGTTGAGCGCGTCGTGGGCTTTCACCGAGATGATGATGTCGGTGTGGCCGAGCTCCTCGAGCAAGTCGACGTGGCGCAGCGCCGAGGCGACCAGCGCCTCGGGGGTGTGGCCGAGCTGGGCCTCGAGGTCGCGCGCGAGCGAGCCCATGTTGACGCCGATGCGGATCGGGGTGCCGCGCTCGATCGCGAGCTTCACCACCTCGCGGGTCTTCACGGGGTCGGTGATGTTGCCGGGGTTCAGCCGCAGCTTCGCGACGCCGGCCTCGATGGCGGCGAGCGCCATGCGGTGGTCGAAGTGCACGTCGGCGACGATGGGCACCGGCGAGCGGGCGACGATCTGCGGCAGCGCGGCGGCGTCGCGGACGTCCTGGCAGGTGACCCGGACGACCTCGCAGCCCGCCATCGCGAGGCCGTAGACTTGCTCGAGCGTCTTGTCGGCGTCCGCGGTGTCGGTGGTGGTCATCGACTGGACGACGATCGGGTGGTCGCCGCCGATCCAGACTTTCTTCGCGTCCTTGGACCAGCTCGATTTGTTCTCGAGCAGCACGGCCTTGGTGCTGCGGCGCAGTCTGATCATGTCAGAACGCCGACTTGCCGGACATCGCGGCGGTGACGTCGTGGAACGACACGGCGAGCATCAGCGCGATCAGCACCGCGAAGCCGCCGACGTGGACCAGCGCCTCTTTCTCGGGATCGACCGGCTTGCCGCGCAGCATCTCGAACAGGATGAACACGGCGCGCCCGCCGTCGAGCGCCGGGATCGGGAGAAAGTTGAAGATCCCCAGCGAGATCGAGATCATCCCCGCCAGCGAGAGGAAGATGTACGGCCCGAACTGCTGCGCCTGCGCGGAGACCCGCGCGATCCCGATCGGCCCCTGGAACTGGCCGGCGACGGCCGCGGGGTGGGTGAGCAGCGCGCCCAGCGAGCCCAGCGTCATGCCGATCACGCCGGTGAACTGGTTCCAGCCCACGGACGCCGCCTCGGCGACCCCGACGCGCTGCGTCTGCGGCAGCGGCGCGAAGCCGAGATGGCCTTCGACCTTGCCGTTCGGGCTCGCGGCCGAGACGGGCGTGAGGTCCAGCTCGCGGGCCACGCCGTTGCGCTCGTAGACCAGGTGCAGCAGCTTGCCGGTGGAGCCGTGGATCGTGTCGACCAGGGCGTTGCCGTCGCGCACCGGGCGGCCGTCGACCGAGACGATGCGGTCGCCCGCGCGCATCCCGGCCTTGGCCGCCGGCATGCCGGGGACGACCTGGTAGATCACGTTCGTCGGCACGTTACCCGGGACGCCGAAGACCAGCGCGCCGCCGACGAACAGCACCAGGGCCACGATGAAGTTCGCGATGGGCCCGGCGATGACGATCGCCAGCCGCTGCAGCGGCGTCTTGGCCTGGAAATTGTCGGCGTCGTACACCGCGCCGTTGCGGAACTCGCGCTGCTGCTCGGCCTCGTTGGACTTGCCGTCCTCCCCCTTCATCTGGCAGTAGCCGCCGATGGGGAAGGCGTTGAGGCGGTAGACCGTCCCGCTGCGCGGGGAGGTCCACTTGAGCAGCGTCGGCCCGAAGCCGCAGGCGAAGTCGGTCACGCGCACGCCGTTCCGCCGCGCCACCAAGAAGTGGCCGTATTCGTGGAGCACCACGAGGACGGAAAGCATGAGCAGGAAGACGATTATTTGTTCGGCGTTCATGTGCTCCGTCAGGGGCTGGCTGTCATACGTTCAACGACGAACGCCCGGGCCGCGTCTCGGGCCGAGCGATCAGCCTCACGGACCGCCGCGAGGCTCAGGTTAGTGTTATCGACCCGATCGAGGGCGGTTTCGATGCAAACGGGGATTTCCCCGAAGCGGATGTGACCCGCCACGAAGGCGGCGACCGCCACTTCGTTGGCGGCCGACAGCGCGGCCGGCGCGGTCCCGCCCGCCGCCAGCGCCTCGTAGGCGAGCCGCAGGCAGGGGAAGCGCTCGGGGTCCGGCCGCTCGAAGGCCAGGGTCGTGGCCGGCGCGCCGCGCTCGCCGCCCAGGGCCTCGATGGGGTCGCCGGGATCCGGCCGGTCGTCGAGCCGGTCGGGGTAGGCCAGCGCGTAGCCGATCGGCAGCCGCATGTCGGGCGCGGCGAGCTGGCCCAGCACGTTGCCGTCGGTGAAGACGACGAAGCCGTGCGCGACCGAGGTCCGGTGGACGACCACCTGGACGCGCTCGCCGGGGACGCCGAACCACTTCGAGGCCTCGATCACCTCGAGCCCCTTGTTCATCAGCGTCGCCGAGTCGATGGTGTTCTTCACGCCCATCTGCCAGGTGGGGTGCGCCAGCGCGTCGGCGAGCGTCGCGGACGCGATCTCGCCGGCCGTCCGGTCGCGGAACGGACCGCCCGACGCGGTCAGCACGATCGCCGCGATGCGCTCGCGCGGCGCGCCCTGCAGGCACTGGAAGATCGCGGAGTGCTCGCTGTCGACCGGCAGCAGCTGCGCGCCGCTGCGCGCGGCGTGCGCGACGAGCAGCTCGCCCGCGGCGACGATGAGCTCTTTGTTGGCGACGGCGACGTCGATGCCGGCGTCGACCGCGGCGAACACCGCGTCGAACGCGACGGCGCCGTCGGTCGCGGCGAGCACGATGTCGGCGCCGCTCTCGCACGCGACCGCATGCAGCCCGCGCGCGCCGTCGCCCGCGTTCGAGACGACGCGCGGCCCGAAGCGCGCGGCCTGCTGCGCGAGCAGCTCGACGTTGCGGCCCGCCGCGAGCGCGACGACCTCGAAGCGCTGCGGGTGCCGCGCGATCACGTCGAGCGCCTGGCGCCCGATGCTCCCCGTCGAGCCGAGGATCGCCACGCGGCGGCGCGTCACGGGCCCACCAGCTTGTATTCCGAGATCACGCCGATCAGGTACAGCGCGAAGTAGAACGCGACGCCGCCGAACAGGTACGAGTCGAAGCGGTCGAGGACGCCGCCGTGGCCCGAGATCAGCGAGCCCGCGTCTTTTACGTCGGCGTCGCGCTTGAGCGCGCTCTCGACCAGATCGCCGGCTTGCGCTGCGAGCGAGGTGATCGCGGCGACGATCACGCCCTGCCACCATGCGACGTGCACCCACGGCACGAGCGCGATCGCGGCGCCGACCAGCAGCGCCGCCGCAAAGCCGCCGACCGCGCCTTCGACGGTTTTCTTGGGCGAGAGCCGCGTGAGCTGGTGCTTGCCCAGCGCCGAGCCGATCAGCATCGCGAAGATGTCGGTGAACGCGACGATGAAGATCACCCACACCGTCCACAGCCCGCCGTCGTCGAGCGCGCGGATCGCGATGAAATACGTGAGCAGCTTGCCGATGTACAGCACGCCGAGCAGCGTGTAGCCGCTGCGCGCGAAGTAGCCGGATCCGGCCGTGAACGTCGCCGTGCCGAGCGCAACGAGGACGGTCGCCGCGAGCAGAATCCCCTCCCAGCGGTGGATCAGGCCGAAGTGCGTGAGCAGCACGTACGCCCACACCGCCGCCATCGCGACGGGGACTTCGAGCGCGGGACCTTTCTTGGCCGACAGGCCGGCGAACTCGTAGACGCAGCCCGTCGCGACGAGCAGCACGAGCACGGTGAGCGCCGGCGGCCACGCGACCGCGGCGAAACCGACCACCGCGAGCAGCACGCCGATCACGATGCGGCGCGTGCTCACGGCGCGCTTGGGCTCGGGCACCTTCGCCGCGCGCGCCGCAGCCGACGCCGCGCTCGTGGTCATGCCCCGCCGAACCGCCGCTGGCGGCGCTGGTACTCCGCGATCGCGTCGGCGAACTCGTCGCGCCCGAAGTCGGGCCAGAACGCCTCGCGCAGCACGAGCTCGGCGTACGCGACTTGGTAGAGCATGAAGTTCGAGAGCCGCGACTCGCCGCCGGGCCGGATCAGCATATCGGGATCGGGCATGTTGGCGGTATAGAGATACGAGGCGATGCGCTCGTCGTCGATCGCATCGGGCGCGAGCTTTCCGGCTTGCACGTC
>Ga0209624_10003086_pt1 | contig 11989 bp, 6 predicted proteins | sample JacPinW_OM2H0_O1_FD_188565 | JGI IMG/M metagenome (GOLD analysis project Ga0209624, IMG submission 188565) | Forest soil microbial communities from Algoma, Ontario, Canada - Jack Pine, Ontario site 1_JW_OM2H0_O1 (SPAdes) (version 2) | ecosystem: Environmental > Terrestrial > Soil > Boreal... | reverse complement strand
GCCTTGACGCTTGCCGGAACCGGCATCACGACATACATCTGTCCCGTTTCCGTCAGCGTCGTCGTAATGTCGCGGACGACGGCGCCGTTCTGTTTCTCGATCATCCTGCCCGCGTAGAACGCCTCCGCCGGATTCAGCGGATTGTTCCAGTCTTTATAATTGCTGTAGGTGAACTCGTAGGTCTTCGCTCCCTGCTTCACCACCACGCGTTCCGCCATGAACTTGTCGTTGAGCGTCGCGGTTGCGATGGCGTTGGGAACGCCCGGAATCGGGAACGTCACCACGGGCTTATTGCCTTCCCACACGACGGATGTTTTCCCGGCCATCGAGACATCAGCCGGTACCCGTTGCGGCCTGGGCGCCATTTCCGGTGGATCGCTTATCCCCGCCATCGCGCCCTTGAACGCACCCTGCGGACCTGCCCACAGGCGAATCATCCGTTCCTCTACAGTTGCGGGCATCGGCGTCGCCTTGCCTTTACCGGCGACGAGCTCGGCGCCAGGAATGTCTTCGTTCCAGGCATACGCTCCACTGAGGACTTCGACATTGGAGCACGCCTGGCCATTGGGCCGAGTGCCCGTGTACTGAATCCGCTCGCCTGACGTCTGGTAGCTGATGCTGGTTCGATACTTCGTTACATTGCAGGGCTGCCCGTCCACTTGAATGGTGCCCTTGCCCTGGTATTCGAGCGACATCATCAGGTCTCGTTCTTCGCTGCTGCGCAGCATGCCCATATACCAGGCCCAGTTGAAAAGGACCGCTTTCAGGTCCTTCGCACCGGCTGCAGGGGTGTACCGCGGCCCGCCGCCTCTACCTCCGCGGCCGCCACCTTGTCCACCACCTCCGGCGCCCGCACCCGGGCCATCCTGAGCCGGCGCTGCAGGGGCAGCGCCTCCCGCTTGCGCAAAGGCTGAGGACGGCTCGCTCACCGTCAGGGCGACTGCGATCGCGATACTTGCCCCAAAGATCTTTCGTAGAACAGCCATGATGATCTCCTTCTTTGTTTAGTCGTTCGCGTTACCGGCGGAGACCTGGATCACGCGCCCGTCCGGCATGCTCACGGTCTTCAGGAAGCCCGGCGGACTGCCGTCCCGCGCCGGCAGAAACTTCACTTTATCTCGTTCCCGGTATGCAGCGCATTCGGCCCGGTCTTACCAATCCCGCGCTGGGAGGGAGAACCGTGTGGGTTCGTGAACTTCACGCTGGTCAAAGTCCTTTTTCCCCTTTCATGTCGTAGACGCCCGCCAGGCAGACCGTGGCCACAAATCCCAAAGTTCGCTTGATCACTTCGATGCAAACTCCTTGGTTGCCGATCGGATGAGGATTTTATCACGATTTGTTGATGGCTCGCTTTGAGCCTTTCCTTGCTGTGAACGCAAAATAGAAAGTTCCCCAAACAAGCATAGTTGAAAGTTCCTGTTTTAGCCTTGCTGGGGAGCCAAAAGGGCGGACGGAGGGGAGGCTGAGACAACGGCCGACTGGGGTGGATAGTTCCCCCAACCGGCATTCCGTTTCAACCGTCGAGTATTGGAACGGGCTGGCGGGGACTCGGTTCCGTCGAGCTGGGATGCCAGGATCGCGGCCGGCTGGTCGGTCACCTACGCATGAAAGACATATCCATCTGGGGCCGCCGTTGTTGCCAATCAAGAGGCCCGCTGCGTAGAATCGTTGGCTGAGTGAACCGCTATGACCGGCAGAAACTCACGCGTAAATCAATGCCAGAACCCAACTGGATGGCTGGGACGATTGGTTCTGCGCAACATGAATTCGCGCCACTCCAAGGTTACAGATTGGGGTTTATCGCAGGCTTCGATAGGGAAACAGGACATCATCCTGGATGTAGGCTGCGGCGGAGGCAGAACCGTGAGCAAGTTGGCTGCAACCGCCACTCAAGGCAAGGTCTATGGCATCGATCATTCGACGGAGAGCGTGGCTATGGCCATGCGAATGAACAAGCAATGGATCAATACTGCTCGCGTTGAGGTTCGGGAGGCGTCCGTCTCCCGGTTGCCATTTTCAGAGGGCGCCTTTGATGTCATCACGGCGGTGGAAACGCACTTCTGGTGGCCTGCTTTGCCGACGGATCTGCGCGAAGTTTTGAGAGTCCTGAAGCCCGGTGGCAGGCTCATCATCATCGCGGAAGTCTACAAGGGAGCAAAGGCCTTTACTTCAAAAGCTGTGGAGAGATACTCTGAAAAAACTGGTATGGCGCTCCTCAGTGTCGAGGAGCATCGCGAACTGTTCACAGATGCCGGTTACTCAGGCGTTCAGGTCATTACGGAACCGAGCAAAGGGTGGATTTGCTGCATCGGGAGCAAGGCCCCAGTTTCGTAAGGCCGGTCATACGGTGCGAGCCTCTGCCTGTGTGATCCGCGACACCGCTGGGTAGTCTCTACGGGGACGGCGTCGCCGGCGGCTGCAACTACGGAGGCACAGTCTACAGGGTGGACAGGGCTGGCGTGGAGACCGTCTTGTACAGCTTCACTGGTAGGCAACTCGCCGTTCGCCTGCGGGCCTCAAGGGTTTACGAGGGCGAACCGGATGGAAATCCGAGGCGCACAGGTTTAGCGCGCTACCCGACGGCAAGCCGAAGCTGGCCCCGAAGATTTAGGATTAGGAGGTGGAACTCCCCGTAAATCCACCCGTCTTGCCGATGCTCGCCAAGAGAGTAGCTGAATTGCCTGGCGGCGGCACATGGATCTTCGAGCCGAAATGGGATGGCTTTCGGGCCCTGATCTTTCGCGACAGAGACGAGATCCTGATCCAGAGCCGCGACGAGAAGTCGCTCAATCGATACTTTCCTGAAGTGGTCCACACCTTGCTGGCGCAGTTACCTTCCCGCTGCGCGCTGGATGGCGAAATCGTCATCGCCAATAAGGACGGGCTGGACTTCGATGCACTCCAGCTTCGTCTGCATCCGGCAGCGTCACGAGTGAAGCTCTTATCCGAACAGACCCCGGCATCCGTTGTGTTTTTCGATCTGCTCTGCGAAGGTGACGAGGACTTACGCGGCGAGCCGTTCCACAGCCGGCGAAAGAAACTGGAAGCGCTCCTTTCGTCCGCAATCCCGCCAATCCACGTCACCCCCGCCACTAGTGAATCGGCCGTCGCCGCGGATTGGTTCAAGCGCTTCGAAGGTGCGGGCCTGGATGGAGTTATGGCAAAGCCGAGTCTCGGCATCTACGAGCCAGACAAACGCGTGATGCTAAAAGTGAAACATGAGCGCGACTGCGATTGCGTGGTTGCAGGCTTTCGCTGGCATAAAAAGGGCGATGGGGTGAGGGTCGGCTCACTATTGCTGGGCCTTTTCGACAACGCTGGCGCGCTGCAACACGTAGGTGTCTGCGCGAGCTTTACTGACGAGAAGCGTATGGAGCTTGCAGAATATCTTGCGCCCTATCGCGAGAACGCGCTGGTCAATCACCCTTGGCGAAGCTGGGCCGGGCATGGAACCTCGGAAGGCGAGCCAGGGCAACGCATTCCCGGAGGGCAGAGCCGCTGGAGTCAGGGCAAGGATTTGTCTTGGGAACCGCTGCGACCGGAACTTGTGGTCGAGGTGGCTTATGAGCACATGCAAGGTTCGCGGTTCCGTCACATGTCGCAGTTTCGAAGATGGCGTACCGACAAAAAACCGAGCGACTGTACCTATGCGCAACTCGAAGTGGTTCCCCCGCAGGAGCTAATGGAGATATTTTCCAGAGGCTTCTGAGCCTCGCTAAAGTTGGTTGCCCGTTCGGTTATTCGTTTTCTTCGACCCCCGCTGTGTACGCCATGCACGCGTCGGATCGTCGTCAGGATCTGGAGCCTCCCCAACCGGCCGAAGATCTTCGGGCACATGGCGCAGGTTCACCCGGACACGAGTCCAGGTGGATGATCGGCCTCGCATGGAGTCTATTAACACATCGTCCTCGGCGAGAAGTCGCGCGATCTTGGCATGTCTGCTCTTCCAGCGCTCCAGGCCCGCCAACGCAGCGTCGCGATTGGGGGAATTCGCCACAACGATCAGGGGCATCTTTGCACGCCGAACCTTGGGGCCAGACTTTTCTGAAGCAGGCTTCGCACGCGATGGGGCCACGCGTGCCGCTTCTCCTTCCATCTTCCGAAAGTGCGGCGGCCATGGCGCATCACCCAGACCGTCGGCCTCGTCCTTCGCCGCGAGATCGAGCAATCTTTCCAAAGAACCTGGAGACAGGTCCATCTCTGCGTGCGGATCGCCTAGTTCGGCGAAGCGTTTCGGTACCGTGAACACAGTAAAGTCGCCCGGCTCGCAGTCCGGGACATCATGCCAGTGCAGCGGTGTGGATACGCGCGCATCAGGCCGGGGGCGCACAGAATACGCCGAGCAAGTGGTGCGATCTTTTGCGTTCTGATTGTAGTCGAGGAAAACGCCGTGACGCTCCTCCTTCCACCATTTTGAACTCGCCAAAGTGGGTGCGCGGCGTTCGATTGCACGCGAAAGCGCCAGGGCGGCGCGACGCACCTCGGTGAAGTTCCATCGCGGTTCAATTCGTACATTCACATGAATGCCCCGTGACCCGCTGGTCTTGGGCCAGCCGCGAAGGCCCATCTCTTCGAGGAACGTCTTTACCTCCAGCGCGACGGTACGCACGTTCGCCCAAACTACCCCGGGACCTGGGTCGAGATCGATGCGCAGTTCATCTGGACGATCGAGATCGTTCGATCTTACGGGATGCGGATGGAGTTCGATGCAGCCCAAGTTGACGATCCAGGCGAGGCCTGCCGCATCGCTCACAACCACCTCCTCCGCAGTTCGGCCCGAGGGAAAAGACAGCGTGACTGTTCGTATCCAGTCAGGGCGTTCAGTGGGCGCGCGCTTCTGGTAGAATGCCTCACCTTCGGCGCCATTAACGAAACGCTTGAGAACGAGCGGCCGATCCTGAATCCCGGCAATGGCGCCGGGTGCGATCGAAAGATAGTAACGGACGAGATCGAGTTTGGAGAGCTTGGCTTGCTTCGAGAAATAAGCTTTATCCGGATGTGTTATGCGGACCTCGCGCCCTTCAAGCGAGAGCAGCTCAACGGCTTCTTCTTTGCCCACACCAACAGCCTACCTAAGTTGGCAACTTGCATACTCGGAATACGGACCCGCGACGCCTGAAAATCCGAGCACTTTCCGAGTGCGTCGTCCAGTGCCCCGAGGATCATCGATCACTTCACGTTAATGCACGACCATCCCGACGAACCGCCGTTTTGGAGGAATTCCACGCCGCGGCCGACGGGCCCGGTGCGCTTTTGTTGGGCCAAACGCTGTTAGACAATACGACCCAGGAAGACCCGACTCGCGGATCTGCCTGCCTACGAATAGCTGAATGTTATGAACCATCGGTAGCTTCCCAGAAGCCGTTTCCGGCCATGTCAGTATAAGGGACAACTCAGGATCTTGTAACCCGGGGCTGGGTTCACCGGCAGCGATTATTTCAAGGCCGCGAACTCTTTGCGGGCCGCGATCAGGTTGGGCATATCGGGATCGGCGTCCTTCCACCGCGCAAAGAAATCCTGATAGGCTTTCTTAGCCGTGGCAGCGTCGCCCGCAAGCGCCTCCGCGCGCGCCCGACCCAGATAAGCCAGCGAATAGAGCGGTCCCCAATTTCGGCCCTTGTGGTCGAGGATCTTTTGGAACTCGGCTGCCGCCTCCGCCCCTTGGTGCGCACGCAGCCCGGCCAAGCCGCGCTGGTATAGCAATTCCGCCGTGTCCGGGTTCGGGGGCGGATTCTTTGCCGCTTGTTCATCGGCGAGCCGCACTGCCGCTGCATCCCCGCAGAGGACGAGTAAACGGTTTGACTTATCTTTGCGCGCAGCTTCGCAATCGCCCATCAGCGCATCTACCGCAGCGGGGGGCGGCAATTGGACTCCCCTGAGACCTTGCCGCCGTGCGATCTCTACCTCTCGCTGGAAGAGTTCGTTCGCCTTGCGCCGCTGCCCGCGCATCATGGCATTCGCGGCTTGCAGTCCGAGGTTCTGGTATTCGTTTGGTTTGCCCGCAAACCAGCCGATTTCCTGGTCCTGTGCTGAGCGATCGTCCTGAATCCAAGCGATGATCAGCAGGGAAGAGTGCAACGAGGGACCGTCCATCTTCTGGGAGAGCGCCCTCCGTGCCATCGCCTTCGCTTCGTCAAATCGATCAAGGTTCAAGTACTCGTTCATCACATTGACGATGAATTGGACGACCCGAGGTCCCAGGCGGAGCGCTTCCTGCTCTTCCTCCAGTGCTCTCTCCCAATCTCCTCTTTCGTCGTACACAACGAACAGGCCGTTGTGAGGGGCCGCGTACCGCGGATACGTACGCGCATCCACTTGGAAGGCATCGATAGCCTTGTTCGGCTCCCGCGTAACAAACAGGTAGTAGACCCCCGAGATGTAGAGGCGTTCGCGCTCGCTTACGTGCTCGGCCAAGGTGAATGCCTTCGAGACATACTCCCTATGCCGCGCCGGATCGCCGGAAAGTAAGTATGCTATGCCCAGCGCCTCGTAAGCGTAGGCAAAGTTAGGGTCCAGCTCGATGGCGCGCTGGAATTGCGGAATAGAGTCCCGTGGCGAATCCCGGTTAAGCAGGTCAGACCCCAGATAGAAAGCCTTAAGCGCGTCGAGGGAGGTAGTGGTCACCTCATCCATGGAACGGCCCGGCTTTTGGATGGTACTCAGCGACTCTCCAAGTTTGGCCCGCATGCCCGTGGCGGCCTTCGCTACCGCCTTGAGCACGTGCTCCTTGTCTGCCCCTTCTGCCTGCTCGCGGGCCAGCGTCGCGCCGGTCTGGCAGTTGATGACCTGGAGAACAATCTGGTAAGTCTTACCAAAGCTGGCGATCGAGCCGCCCATCGTCGCTTTCTGACCCGCGCGCATGCACACCTCGTGCGCAATATCGTTGGTGATCCGCTGACCGGCGGGACGCCCCATAAGCTGAAGCGTCTGGTTCACCTCCTGGTCATCCATGATCTTCAGAAACGGCGATTTTTCCAGTTCGAACGCTAGATCCTGGCGGAGCGCTCCGTCGAATGCCGTGTCGCCTGTGGTGTTGGTGAAATCGGCCATCACCAGCACGTCCTGATCGGTGAGCCGTTTAGTGTGTGCGCGTTGCCACCACAAGATCCCTCCGGCGATGAGCACCACTGCAACAGCCGCGGCGATTGCGTACTTAGCTAGAACGCGCGCCTTAGTTTCAGGTACGACGGCCCCGCCGGCGCTGCTGTCGCGCTCCAGGCGCTTGAGGTCCGCACGCACGTCCGCCGCTGATTGATACCGCGTCTCTCGATCCTTTTCGAGCAGCCTTGCAATGATGCGCTCCAGTTCTACTGGAATCTTTGGATTCTTCTCACGCACGGGCACCGGCGTTTTGGTCAGGATGCCTTCAAAGACCACCGGTGCGGTAGGCCCTTGGAAGGGCCGCGTGTAGGTGGCCATCTCATACAGGATCACTCCCAGTGACCACAAATCCGAGCGCGCGTCCACCTTGAGTCCGCGGGCTTGTTCCGGCGACATGTACGCCACCGTGCCGACGGTGGTTCCCCGCTCGGTGATTGGCAATGTGGCGGTGGCGTCCGGCTCAGCCGCTTCCGCGTCTCGCCCTACTTGTGCCAGACCAAAGTCCAGAATCTTCACTTGGCCGGCGCGAGTTACCAGAATATTGCCTGGCTTGAGATCGCGATGAGTGATCCCCAGTGCGTGCGCCGCCGCTATGCCGTCGGCTACCTGCATCGCCTGGTCCAGCAGCATGTGGATGTCGTCGGTTCTCGCGATGGGCGCGCCGTCGACATACTCCATGACCAGGTAATTTGGCCCGAGGTCATAAAGATGGCAGATGTTGGCGTGGTTCAGTGAGCCCACCGCACGGGCCTCGCGCTCGAAGCGCTCGCTGAAGCGTTCCTGCGCCACCTTGACGGCCACGTCCCGGCCCAACCGAGTGTCGCGGGCACGATAGACCTCGCCCATGCCGCCTTTGCCGATCGCCGCAAGTATCTCGTAGGGTCCCAGACGACTCCCGGCGGTAAGGGCCATGGGTGTTGAACGATTCTACTCCAAACCAAGGCCCAGATCCCGAGTTATGCGCTGTACGGACAGTGGACGCACGCAACCAGCCCGATTCTGGGCAGTTGGCGGGAGCGAGACTTCCGCGTGATATCTGGTATTAACGGCGCCTGTTCAGTGTCTCCTGCTACTCCCACTGTGACCGCTCGCCTCGAGTCGGCAGCCTGTCGCTCCATCTTGAACTCCCGGCTGCTGGCCAAAGGCGTCCCAAGGCAGGCGCTCTAGGCTGGGGCAGCGCAGGTCTTGTGAATTTGAAAAGACCAGGAGTTGCGGTCAGTGAGCGTTTCTGGCTGCTCGCCTTCGGCGCACCACCCCAGCCAGCGCGCAAACCAGAACTCCCATAAACCCGGCTGTTGTTGGTTCGGGCACCTGTGACAAATTAAATTGGCCTGAGTTGTCCGTATATAAATTGTCCGCCAGGATGAAGGTAATCGTAGGGTCGACCTCGTTGAAGGCCGGGAAGCCGAGCGCGGAAAGCGTGGTCAAAGGCAGCGTTAGGCTTAAAGGCGGACTTCCGCTTCCTAATCCGTCGGCTGCGTCGGCCGGAAAAATCTGCACCGTGCTCGTCCCGGAGATCTCCATCAGGAGTGCGCCAAAATCCCAGGTGCCGGTGGTTCCTCCAAACGTGCCCGAGAAAGTAGTCGCGTCGCCAACTGGGGAAGTTCCCGCCACGGTGACCACGCCTGCTCCATTAACGCAGTAAGCAGGTCCCGATTGCAGGCAAGGATCGCCGGTCACGGTTAATTCAAGTGTGTCGTTTTGCGTCAGCGTTCCCACATAGCCGAACGAAACTCCAGTAGTGCTGAGCGCGTCGACTGTGATCGGGCCTAGCGGAATCAGGTCGGCCCGTAGACGATCTGCACCGCTTGTGACCATCCCAATCCAAAGAACGGCCAAAATTACCTTGCGAAACATATAACTCCGCGACCTCCTTCTTCGGTTGCCTCCAGGGCGTTGAAAATAAGTATATAGTACTTCTCCGCGTGGTTATTCGCATTTATATAGTTTTCAAATAGATTTGGTACTAGTACAGAGGTCGTCCAAAACCGCCGCCATTCACCGCTGATGGCAAGGGCACGGAGCTTCGCATCCGCCAGAGCATTGTAAGTGCTTTTCATGATTACGGGCGGCGAGGAAAATATGCATCAACCGCCATCTCGGACAATAACCTGCTCCCCAGCCAGTCCGGAAGCCCGCTTGGACCAAGTTTCACTTGGCTAAGTGGTCGGCCATGCGCTGGTGTACCTTGCCACGTACGCCACGCGGAGCGGGCCCGGCAACTGGCACAGGTTCTGAAGGACACCAAGATCGAGCGTATCTATGTGACGGAAGTCCGGCGCACACCGCAGACGGCCAAGCCGATCGCAGCCCGTCTGCTAAAGGGGACAGATGCGCTGGTAAGCCAACTTCGGCAAGCCGGCGACAACGAAATAGTGCTGGTGGTCGGGCACGCAGATACAGTGCGCTCGTGGTGCTCGTTACCGGAACCCACGCCAAAGCGCATCTGATGACGCTTCGCTAGTAACGTTGCGCAATAGCCGCCTGAGGACGCAGGGAAATCAAGCGCCAGCTTTGCAGCCGGCGCTTGCCCAAAGAATCAGAAAATGTACTTCAGAGCGAACTGGATTACCCGCGGGTTCACGCTAGTGGAGGTAATTTGGCCGAAGGACCCCGACGCCCGGTCCGGCAGGCTGAAGATGGCGCCCTGGCCGGCATTGGGATTGGTGAACTGCGGATGGTTGAAGATGTCGAAGAATTCCGCCCGGAACTGGACCATTTGCCGCTCGGTGATCTTGGTGGACTTCAAAATCGACATGTCCCAATTGAACTGGCCCGGTCCAAGCAAGATGCCGGATCCAGAGTCGCCATAGCCGGTACCGTCCCCGATGATCGGCGCGCCGCAGAATGCGTTGGCGTTGAAGTAGCCTGGACCTCCACTGTTACCCCCGAGCCGCTGCTCAACGCCACCGGGCGTGGGAATGTTCCCATAGGTCATGCCGGGACACATCTGCGCCCGGGCGAATCCGGCCTGATTCGCGCTGCCGGCAGTGCCGTATATGGTGCCCGCGCTCGAATCGGCGATGGTCATCGGAGTGCCGTCTTGCACCAGAGTTACGCCGGATATGCTCCATCCCTCGGCAACTCTGCCCAGGATTCCCTGGTGCGTCCCGAAGGGCAGATCATAGGTGTAGTTCACGACGAAGCGCTGCGGACGGCTGAACAACGCGGGACCCCACTGTTGGGAGAGGTTGCTGGCATTGTTGCTATTGGCGACGCTGTCGTACAGATCCGTCAGGTCCTTACTCCAGGTGTAGGCTGCCTGCATGGTGAATCCATGCGAGAATTGCCTCCGCACGGTGATTTGCAGACTGTTGTAGTTCGAAGTCCCGTCGAATCCGGTACCTCGCACGCCCACTGCCTGGTATCCCAGATAGGGCACGCGGAAGGCAATGTTCTCTACCGTATTGGTTGTGATTCCGTTGATCGGATTGCTCGGGCTGGCGAGCAACGGCGTGTTGTTGTTGTGATATTCGTCGAGCAGATTGATTCCGCTCGATCCTACGTAACCCACTTCCAGAACCCAGCGTGGCAGGAACTCGTATTGAACGCCGAGATTGTATTGCCGCACCAACGGGGTATGCAACACCTCATCCAGGAACGGTACGTTCAGGTTGGATGTTTGACCAGTGGCAAAGTTGGCCCAACGCGACGAGAACGTTCCCAGGACGGGAGTGGATGGAAACGGATTGGCCAGCGTCTGCGTGTTCGGAACGCCAAAGTCCACCGTGGCTGAGTACGGATTACCCTGCTCGACCGCGTAAATGATCCGATCCGCTCCCACGCGGTCGTAGAAGATACCAGCGCCGCCGCGGACCACCAGCTTGTTGGTCGCCTGGTAGGCGAATCCAACGCGCGGGCCGAAATTGCTCCAGGGGGCGTGCTTTCTTTCGGGCGAGTTGCTGCTGTTGATCAGCACGCCGTCCGGCGGCTGGGGATAAAAGTTGGTGAAGTTGTTCGGCACCACCCATTGGCTGACGCCGGGTCCTGAGCTGGTGGGCCCGCTGGGAGGCAAGGGCACCGCTTGGATGCGGCTGACCCAGGTCTGGGTGAGGTTTCCGTACTTGTCGCTCAGGGCGCCGTTGTATTCCCAGCGCACGCCTAGGTTCAGCGTGAGGTGGGAACTGACTTTATAATCGTCCTGAACATATGCATTCATGCTGGGAGAAGCATAACCGTGGACGATTCCTTCCGGGGCGCTGCGGGAACAGTACAGGCACGACAGAAGATTGCCCGCTCCTCCAACTAGCAAATCGTTGAACGTACCGGTGAGCAGCAGACCGCGCACACCGGACCAGAGAATTGGCCAGCGAGTGTCCTCAAACTCATAGCCGGCGCGGATGGTGTGCTTGCCATGCGACCAGGAAACCTGGTCCGAAGCTTCCAGTTGATTGGTGACGCTAAAGGTGGGGCCGAAAACGCCGAGCATGGTATAGCCGCCGGCGATCGAAATGATTCCAGGCGGTGGGATCACTCCTGGTGTCATTGGCGTGATTCCAAGCACTTCGTTGGTTGCTCCGGGAGGCGCCGCGGCATTGGAGGTGCTTAGGTTCCGCTGGTACGAAATGCGCGCTTCGTTGACGATTGTATTGGTCACCAGCGTGGTCAACTTCAGCACCGCATCCGTGTTCGAGAACCCCAGCAAGCTGGGAGCGCCGGGTAATTCGCCGCCCAAGGTCAGAGTCTGCGGATTGTTGGTGAAAAAATAGCGGCCCGCCAGAGTGTTCTTGGGAGTGATCAGATAATCGAAGTTGGCCACCACTTGGTCTTCGTTGTAGATGGCGGGGTCGCTGAAGCTCCTGGACGCATAATCTGAGGTTCCAGAACCTGGGAAGTAAAAGGCTCCGTTGGGAAGCTTGAGGTTCAGGATGTTGAGCATCACCGGGCT
>Ga0209624_10003084_pt1 | contig 11995 bp, 9 predicted proteins | sample JacPinW_OM2H0_O1_FD_188565 | JGI IMG/M metagenome (GOLD analysis project Ga0209624, IMG submission 188565) | Forest soil microbial communities from Algoma, Ontario, Canada - Jack Pine, Ontario site 1_JW_OM2H0_O1 (SPAdes) (version 2) | ecosystem: Environmental > Terrestrial > Soil > Boreal... | reverse complement strand
TGAAGGCCTGAGAGCCACCACGGATGGCTGTGCAGTGCGGCAGACTTCCGCCGAAGAGCTGGTGGAAATGGTCCGTAATTCGCGCGGCGGTGATCGAACGAACGATCCTTCGACCACCGATGTTGCGACAAACGATGTTGTGACAGACCGGCCCGAAGCGTACTCGCGGCTTGGCCTGCAGCGTCCCGCCGAAACGCTGCTTCCACGGGAACGCGCGCTCACCGGGCGCGAACGGGAAGTACTGAAACTGCTGGCGGAGGGAAAGACGGTGCGCTCGGCTGCCACGGTTCTGGGGTTGAGCAGCAAGACCGTGGACGCGCACAAATTCAATCTGATGCGGAAGCTGGGCATCCACAATAAGGCCGAATTGGTGATGTGGGCGATCCAGAGGAGAGTTGTGAAGATTCCAGCCAACTTCTAAGATCACGGCTGGGCGCAAGCAGCGGCAAGCTCGCTGAGGCTTGATACCTGCAAATCCGGATTCCCCTCCACCGCCTTAACCGCGCCCACGCCAGTGCGCGCCGATGGACGGTTAACCCAAACTGTGGCCAGGCCCAGCGACTTGGCCGGAAGCACGTCGTGATAGACGCTCTGGCCAACGTGCAGGATGCGGTGGGCCGGAACACCGACACAGCTCAACGCGAGTTCGAAAATCTTCAATGACGGCTTGTAGGCTCCCGCCTGCTGGGCTGTAATGATCTGATCAAGTTCCACTCCAAGCTGAGGACGCGTGGCGGCGAAGAGATCGTCGTCTACGTTAGAAATAATAGCCAGTCGAAAGCGGCTCTGGAGTTGGCGAAGTGCGGCCACGGTATCGGGCCACGGTTTCCATGCCTTCAGCGACTCAGGCAGCGAGCGGACTTCCTGATCGGTGGGCGCGAATCCTAGTTGTTCTCCGAACTGCCGCACGACCGACTGAAGAACCTCGCGGTACCGGCGATACTCCTCCTGTTCGGCGCGGGCTTCGAAATCTCCGTAGAGCTGCAGTATGGCGGCATCGTCCGTGTCCTTGCCGTGGGCCGCGAGGATGCGGTGCAGGCAGCGGAGAATTCCCTCCTCCCAATTGATGAGGGTCCCGTAGCAATCGAAAGTGAGCAATTCGAATCGGCTGAAGTCGAGCATGGTGGGGAGCACTCCTCGAAGCGAAAAGCTAAGGCTTAAGGCCCGGCAGCGTCGGGGTTTCTTCGCGTGGTTCACTAGCGCGCTCCAGTTCGCCTTCAGCTTCAAAAGAAGAAGGGTCATCCGGAGCAGGAGCGGCGGCCTTCGGAGCAAGAAACTTGGCGCTGTTCAGCAAGGGGCGTCCGAGCGAGGCGTTGTAGCTGCTCCAGGGGCTCTCCAGGTCGGCCTCGCGCTCGAAGTGGGCGCGCATGGCCTCCATTTTGGAGTCCAGGTCGTCCATGTAATGCAGCAGGAGCGCTTCAGGGAACATGGGCAGCTTGGGTGAGCCAAACTCATACTCGCCATGGTGGCTGATGATGAGGTGCTCGAGCAACGTCTTGAGTTCGGGCGGAAAGTCCGGAACCAGCGCAAGTTTCGCCTGCAGCATCTCGAGTTCAATGACCATGTGGCCGAGAAGCTGGCCGCGCGTGGTGTAGGAAAACGAGCGGTTGTAAGCGAGTTCGTGAATTTTACCGATGTCATGAAGAAACACGCCGGTCAAAAGCAAATCGCGATTGACCTGAGGGTAGTTTCTGCAGACCAGGTCGCAAGAGCGAAATAGCGAGACCACGTGGTCAAGCAAACCACCGATATAGGCGTGGTGCAGGGTCTTGGCAGCGGGAGCATTGCGGTAAGCTACCGCGATTTCAGGGTCGGACATGAACGCCTGCACTAGCAACTTGAGATGAGGATTCTGAAAAGACACGACGAAGTCGGTCAGGGTTTGCCAGAGCTCGTCAATATTTCTAGTGGTCTTGGGAAGATAGTCGGAGAATTCGATTTCCGATTCGCCCAGCCGGCGCAGCTTGTGGATGGTGAGCTGGAAGCGATTCTTGTACTTATTGACCAAACCTTTGATCTTGAGGAAGTCGTCCTGCTCGAAGGCATTGAGCACCTCTTCCACGTTGTCCCACATCTTGGCTTCGAGCTGCCCGCTGCGGTCACCGAGGGTTAGGGCGAGATACGGCTCACCCGTCTTCTTAGGTTTGATCTGCTTGCTGACCACGACAAAGTTGGAGGTGATGATCTTGTTTTCGTGGCGAGTGCAGTCGCTGATGTAGAACTCTTTCATTCTCTTCATCAGTGTAAATCAGAAGGCGCAAAGGCGGAGCAAAGTGGGGTGGAACTCCTTACGGCAGAACTGGACACTTGGCGGTAGGACTTAAAGAATCCCTAGCTTCTTTTTCTTCTTCAGCTTCTTGCTGTCGGCCGTTTTGGCGGTAGCGGTTTCAACCGGCTTGGTCTGGTTCGGACTGGCGCCGGAATCGACGTAGCCTTCTTTGTAGTCGATGTAGGCTTCTTCCCGTAGCTTGGTCAGATATGCACGAAGCGCGGGCTGGAGCTTTTGGTAGTACAAGGCGTCCTGGAGTTTGGGCTCGACATCTTTCATGGTTGGGATGCCGGCCACTTGGTGGCTGGTGACTTTCAAGATGACGTAGCCCTGCTTGGTGCGAATCACGTCGGACACTTCGCCGGCCTTCATGGCGAAGGTTCTGTCTTCAAGCTCCTTGGCGAGAGCGCCGCGCTTGAACACACCAAGATCGCCGCCCTGGGCCGCCGAGGGGCCGTCGGAGTAAGTCTTCGCCACGTCTTCAAAACTGGCTCCGGCACGAATCTGTTTGAGCACATCCGCGGCCTTGGCTTCCGCCGTCGCCAAAGCTGCAGCATCCGCAGCCTGTTTGGCGGCTTCGCTGGACGCAGCATCCTGAGGCTTGGGACTATCGGCGCTCGCGGCCGGGGCATCCGCGGCACCGTTCAGGACCGGTTTACTCGCAGCAGGAGTATCGACAGCCGCCTTCTTGGGAGCGATGAGGATCTCGCTGAGCTTTATCGACTCCGGCTGCTCCATCTCATTCTTGTGTTCGTTGTAGAACTGCTGCTCTTCCTCTTTGGTGATGCTCAAGTGAGAACCGACTTCTTCGCCGATCACCTTTTGCGTGATGATCTGGTTCCGCATGTTCTGCTTGAAGTCTTCGTAAGAGATGCCCTGGGAGGTGGCGGCTTTTTCCAGCTCTTCCATGGTCTCCAGCTTCATATCCTTGCGCATCTGGTCGAGGCGCTTGATCAGCTCGGTGTCGCCGGTGATGCTAAGATCCTTGCCCTTTTCCAGCAGGAGCTGTTGGTCGACGAGATCGCGCAGGACGTCCTTTTCGCGCTCGGCATAGAGCTTGTCGGCATTGGCCGCATCTTGCTGCTTGACGTCATCCCTCAGCTGATCTTTGCTGCGCAGGAACTCCGAGCGGGTAATGATCTGGCTATTCACGCGCGTAACAATTTCTTCAACCACCTGACCCGCAGCGAGTGCGGATAGGCACGCCATGCCAACGAGGATCAGGACGACTCTCTTCATAGGATTTCCGGTGGGCCACCGCCTGGCCTGCGGGCGAAGGTCTCGCGGTATTTTACTACTTTTGGCCCGGCCCAGGTCGACTGGCACGGTCTGGCGTTGTCCTAAAAACGATTTGATGCGTCGGCGCGTTTGGCAGGTTGCAGGGAGTGTACGGCCTAGGGAGTCCGCACAAAGACGAGGGCAGTCATGTCGTCTGGAACCAGCGGTTCGCAGGTGAACTCCCCGACGGCATTCAAAACTGAGGCGCTGAGAGCCTGGGCGCTTTGAGAAGGATTGGCCAGCAGCCGCTCTTTAACTCGTTCCAAACCGAATTCCAGGTCGTCCACCTTGGCGTCTCTGCACTTGCCTTCCACCACCCCGCGCGAAACCAGCAGAAGAACCGCGCCTTTCTCCAGAGCAACGGTGGGCGCTTCCGCCGTGGCGTGGGAGAAAAGGCCAAGGGGCAAGCCTGTGGACGCGAGTTCGACAATGCCGGTGTGGTCACGGAGGAGTCCCGGAGTATGCCCAGCGTTGGTATAGCAGAGAGTGCCAAATCTCTCGTGGTAGCAACCGAGGAATGCGGGGCAGGAGTGCACGCCCGCCGCGGCATCCATAATGCCGCGGTTGAGCCGGAGACAGAGTGTGGTCATGGCTTCGGATTCGTTGATGTCAGGCGGCCCAAAGAGTTCGGCTCCGAGAGTGCGAAAGATCTGTTGTGCAGCCGACAGGATTTGCTGATTGCTCTGGCGACGCCCGGCAACATCGAGCAGTCCGAACAAAACTCGATCGGGGCTCACTCGCAGGGAGTCGTAGAAATCTCCGGCGACTCGTTGCCCGTAGGTGGTGGCGGCGATCTCGGCGCCCTCCATCTTGGGAAATTCGCCGGCCACGGGCTCCAGGGCTGGCGAAGGTTCGGGCGTACGGGACTGGAATAGAGCACACATTCGACGCTAGACCAAGAGCCGAAGCTAGCACAAGAGGTGACGGCGGGCAATGGGTCAAACTGGCTATGCGCGACGGGTATGGTTAGTCGCCGTACTTGTCGCTGAGGTACTTGCCGACCTCAGATTCGAGAGCGCCGTAGTCGGAGTGGATGGTCGCACGCAGAGCAGCTTCGGTGGAACTGCCCTGACTGAGGAGCTGCAGAACTCGCTGGATGTCGCCCATGCCGTAAGAATCGTTGATATAGGAGACCGTGGCCAGAGATTCCGAGTACGCCACGTAGGCTTGTCCTCCCGAGAAGTTCAGAAAGCTGCCTTCCAGCACATTTAGCGGGATATTGCGCTGTGACTTGAACAGCTGCGCCAATTGACGTCCATCGCTGCCCAGGGACTTCGGTTCAAGAAGCTGGGCGATGCCTTCGTGCAGCCAGGGCGGACACCGACCGCCCGATAGCTGGTTGATGAACGAGTGGGCCAGCTCGTGTTTCAAAACTCGCGCTAATTCAGGCGTCATGGCGCTCAGTCCGCTGATGGGGATGCGGAGTTTTCCATCATTGAGGGCTCCCGACCACGATGGAGCACGGGTAACATCAAAGAACGCTTGTTCGGTGTAGAGCGTCACCAGAATGTTGTCGCGCGGTGGTGTGCCCAGATCACGTGACAGATCGTCGTAGTCCGATTCGAGCGCGGCCAGGATTTGTCCGCGAAATGCTTCGGAAGTCTGCTTGCCTTCGTAGTGCAGGACGAAGTGGCTGCTTTCCCGTTGGGCGAAATCGGTCTCGACATTCTGTTCGCGCTGCGCTTTTGCCAGATACTGCTGCACGGCCGGATCGGGACGGAGATCGAGGGAATGCTTCCATGATGCTACGGCGCCTTTGGTGCGGTCGCAGGCCTGCTGCGCGTAACCGAGCACGGTATAGGCATCGGGCGACTCGGGCGCTGCTCGAACGGCGTGCTGGGCATAGGTCAGCGCCTGCGAAGGGTTCCCGGTGCGCACCAGCAGAGCGGCATAATAAATTAGGACAGTCGAGTTCTCCGGCTGGAAGTGCAGGGCGCTGTCGAAATAGCGGCGGGCTTGCTCGATGTTGCCGTGTTCGAATTCAAACTTGCCGGCAATGAAGTCAGCCGTGGCGCTCAACTCTGCATTTCCTTTGCCTTCGAGTTTCGCAAGAGCGTCAGGGTCAACCTTGCCCTCCTTAACAATTGTCTTGGGAAGGTCGCCTTCGTTGGCGAGACTGTCAACGGGGATGAAGACGGGAAGATCGCTGCCGGTTTTGGTAGCGCCCAATGATGAGGATGCGGAGGCGGGCATGCCACCGGTTTCAACCCGGTCTACCGCACTTTTGGGAACGGCATAGCTGTCGTCGCCGATATCGTATTCATAGCGGTTGCCGTTTTCACGGACATGGTCGGCGAGAATGGTGCGGCCATTTTTCAAATGGATCGTGTCAGCCGATGCCGCCGCGGCAGCGAGCACGAGCATCATAGCTAACTGATTAGTGACACGAAGCCGCATTGAAGCGCATTCTAGCAACAGTGAGTGCACACACCCACGTAACGAAAGTACCAGCGACACGATGCAGAGTGGGCATGATGCTGGCCGTAGGCCTTGCAGCCTTGGCCTTCCCGCCGGCATGGCCTGCCCAGGCGGATCCGTCACGGACATATCCGGCGCCCGGCGCTCCGGTCCAAGTGAGCCAGGCGCATGCGCGACAGCCCGGACCGGCGGAGTCCCTCTACTTGCAACTCAGTAGTGTCAGTCTGGATCCTAGCCGGGTATTCAAAGTGCGCGGAGCGGCGCTGGATCGGCCGGGGATCCATATCACTCTCGACGATGGCTCCATCGCCTTTACGAAGGACGTGCTGGGCAGGATTACCGGAGCATTCTTTGAGGGCGATGGAGAAGTGCTGTTAGCCCCGGCAAACGATGTAGAACGAAGATCGATGAGCCTGTTTACGGGAATGGCCATTCTGGAGGAGCGCTTTTCGAGCGCCTATTTCCGCTTCAATGACAATACTGCCGCAGAGTTGCAGCCGGGTCTCAGGGCGCCGGAGAATGCGGACGCGTTCGTCGCCCACTGGGACGAGGCCGCCCGGAACCTGGCGCAGTCCGATGCCATGAGGTTACTCGCCAGTTTCAGCGAGATGCTGCCGGTCACCGGGGGGCCTGACCCAACCGCCATACGCGCCGCTGACCCCGACGATCGCATGCTGCACGCCCGGTTGCAAGGGAACAAACTCGGCGTCTTCGACATCATTTTCGATTCGACGGCCGGTGAACAGGTCGAGGCGGGACAAAGCAAAACGGGCAGTGACGGGAACGTCTATTACGACGTTTGGACCTCGTTCTCGACCCAGGATTCGAGACGGAGCCACGTGGCCCAGAAAGAAATCCCTCTGACGCTGCCGGCAGAAACGGACTCTCGGCAAGGTCCGATTCGGGTGCGACGCTACGTCATTGATGCGTGGGTGAAACCGCCCAAACAACTGGATGGGCAGGTGAAGATGCAGCTCGATGTGGTGCGCGGCGGATCGCGCTTTCTCGTCTTCGAACTTTCTCGTTTTCTGCAGATCCAGACGGTCGAGGTAGATGGAAAAGCGGTGGAATTCATCCACAACCCTGCGGTGGAAGGCACACGGTTGGCCCGCAGCGGCAACGATTTGGTGGCCGTGATTTTGCCCGAGCCGGCTCGGAAAGGGCAACAGATGAGTCTCCGCTTCGTCTACGGCGGGGAAGTGTTGGCTGAGGCGGGTAAGGGCCTGCTCTACGTGGGGGCGCGCGGGACCTGGTATCCCAATCGCGGAATGGCGATGGCCGATTTCGATCTCACCTTCCACTATCCGCCGGGTTGGACGCTTCTGGCGACCGGCAAACCAGCGCCGCCATCCGCGCTTTCGACCAGACCTTCACAAACCGCACCGCAAAACGCCGGGGACGAGCAAGTGTCGCACTGGGTTTCGGAGCGGCCGATTCCGGTAGCCGGATTCGACCTTGGCCAATACATTCGAGCCGCGGCCCAAGCCGGGAATATCACAGTCGAGACGTACGCAACGGGCGGTGTGGAACGAGACTTCCCCAAGTCTCCGCCGCCAACCTTGCAGGTAGATCCGACACCCACTTTGCGGCCTCAAATGCCTAGACCGTCGATTAGTCCGCCGTCGCCTTCGCCCGCGCGGAATGCGACGGCCGTGGCGGAACTTACAGCTCGGGCTATTCGCTACTATGCCGAGCGACTCGGCCCATTCCCCTACAGTCAATTGGCTTTGACTCAGATGCCGGGACGAGAAAGCCAGGGTTGGCCGGGGCTGATTTTTCTCTCCTCCTATGCTTTTCTGGATCAAGAGGAGCGTGCGCGTCTCCATATGAATGATGCCGGCGCATTGGTTGCCCAACAGGTCCCCGCGCACGAGGCCGCGCACCAGTGGTGGGGAGACCTGATCACATGGGCTACTTACCGAGATCAGTGGTTTTCGGAGGGCTTGGCAAATTATTGCTCACTGATGATGCTGCAAGAGAAAAACCCGGCGGGCTTCCACCTGATCATGGAGAAATATCGAGAGGACTTGGCTGACAAGAACCAAGACGGCAATTCTCCCAAGGATGCGGGGCCGGTGACCCTGGGAAGCCGGCTACTTTCGTCTCACTTTCCGGAGGGATACGAAGCCATTAGCTACGGAAGGGGGACATGGCTGTTCCACATGCTGCGGTCGATGTTGCAGGACACCGGCGGGAATGTTGGGAGAAGAGATCCGAGTGGCAGGATTGTAGAAGAGCCCTTTGTGCGGTCTCTGCGCAAAATCCGGGAGCGGTACGAAGGGAAGGCCATCACCACGCGGGAACTGCTTAACGTCTTTGCTGAGGATTTACCCCCTGCGTTGCGATACGAAGGCAAGGCTTCGCTCGACTGGTTCCTAGACGGCTGGGTGAATGGCACTTCTCTGCCCAAGCTCGAGTTGCACGGTGTCAAATTCGCACCGAAGGCAAACACTATGGTCGTAAGCGGAGTGATCCTGCAAAAGGACGCGCCGGAAGACCTGGTTACGAGTGTTCCCATTTATGCCGTGGTCCCGGGCAAAGCTCCTGTGCTGGTGGGGCGCGTGTTTGCCGACGGGCCGGAGTCTTCGTTCCGACTGTCTGCGCCAATGGGAACACACAAGCTTTTACTAGACCCAAACGAAACTATCCTTACCGCTCCAAAATAACGAACAGGACCAGACCCCGAAGAGCGCTTGAGCCAGTCTTGGTATTCTCTGCCGAACGATGTCCCGGATCGGAACCCGTTACGCTCGCATTTCCCAAAACAGGCAATGACGGTGCGAGAGTCAGCGCTTCGTGATGCGTTTTGCAGAGCTAAGTGGCCGATCATCTTTCATTTGCATTCGCATTGCTTTCAGAACCAACGATGGCAATTGATCTGCTGGATGGAGAACGATCCAGGAGTGAAGGTTTGAATTCTTGTACGGGAGCAGCGGGTGAAAACCACGGTAGTGAGCCGGCGATTAGCGAAACCATAACGGGCGCTGCGTTCGCCGAGGCCTCCGAGTGGAGCGGGCCAGAGACTATTCTGCTGGTAGAAGACGAAGCGTTCGTGCGAAATGCGACGGCCGAGGTCCTCGAGTCAGCGGGATACAGACTGGTGGTTGCCGGAAGCGCGGCAGAGGCACTAATGGCTTATCGCAGTTGCTCAAGGCCTGTCGATCTGCTGCTTGCCGACATCGTCATGCCCGGGAAGGACGGCCGCGAACTGGCGACTGAACTGGAAAATTTCTATCCGCGCGCCCGGGTTCTGTTCATGAGCGGCTATGCGGAACAACTCGCCTGGTGCGGGTCGTCCGCCTGCGGCAAACATTACCTGGCCAAGCCTTTTTCGATCCCCATGCTGTTAAGGCGTGTGCGCGAGGTGTTGAACAAACCGGTTGATTCGGGAGAGAGCGCTAAATCGCGCGTGCCTTGCGGTAGCGCGTAGCTTGCAAAATCTCGTGAGAAATCTGGGATAGAGGCACAACCCGGTCGAGAATCCCCATCTCCGCGCAAACGCGAGGCATGCCGTAGACCGCACAACTCGCCTCATCCTGGCCCACTGTGAGACCGCCCTCACGATGAATAGCTTTCATTCCCTCCGCGCCGTCCGCTCCCATACCGGTCAGGATGATGCCCATCGCCTGGGAATGAAACGCAGAGGCGACCGACTGCATGGTGATGTCGACAGACGGAATGTGCATCTGATTTTCCGGCTTGATGGAAAGGGAAATGACCGTTCGCGAGTTACTCGGCCGGCCCACAGTCATCTGAAATCCCGTAGGAGCAAGGTAAACCGCTCCCGGCTGGATTACTTCTCCCTGGGAAGCTTCGCACACGGAAACCGCGCAAAGATTGTTCAGCCTCGTGGCAAAAGGAGCGGTGAAACCAGCCGGCATGTGCTGGACAATCAGAATTGGAACTGCAAGGTCGGCGGGAAGAGTCGGGAGCATTTCCTGCAGCGCTTTAGGGCCTCCGGTCGACACCCCCAGTGCAATAATCGCCGGAGTGGAGTGCGACACCGACCTCGCAGGCGAGTTCGCCGCCCGGGGAGGCTTCCGCAGGAGGTCGAGACGATGCTGCGAACGCCGCGACTCGGCGGCCGCCTTGATCTTGGCGATTAGATCTTCACCGATGTGACGAATATCCAGCGACGCGGCAGATAGCTGCTTGGGCACGTAATCATCGGCTCCCGTGTCCAGACACTGCACCCGGTCTTCAACCCGGCTGCGCTGTGTGAGCACCAGCACCGGTAAGCTCGGCCGCTTCAGCCGCAGATGCCGCAACACGCTCACGCCATCGAGCTTCGGCAGGTTCAGATCGAGGATCACCAGGTCATAATCGAACTCAGTGCCCATAGCCCGAGCCTGCTCACCATCTTCCACCACGTCGACCGCATAGTGCTCCCCTTGCAGCCCCTGGCGCACAAATCCGGCCAGAGCCGCATCATCTTCCGCAATCAGAATCCGCATAAGTGGGCCTTAATCACAGTGCGATTCTAGTTAGAGAAACCTCAGTTGAAACGGAAACCCTTCCGCACGAAGGTGAGTGTTTCCGGGAAGGGATTGGGGTTTCAAAACGGGATAGCAATCGGCGGGGATTTTGATCTTGACGCAGTCCACCCTCATCATGAGAATTGCTTCGCGGTGACAGGTGTAACCCCCGCAGAGAGAAAACCACCTATGTGTTTCTCGGCAACAGCGAACTTTGTCGGCAGCGGCGTTCTGGGCGCCGTCGGCGTAGTCACCCTAACCAGAGTGAAGCACCGCCGCGAACTGCTCTTCGCCTCCTTGCCCTTGTTGTTCGCCATTCATCAGTTCATCGAGGGATTCGTCTGGCTTGGCCTTGATGGTATTCTCTCGCCCGCGGTCGCCCACGACATGGGTGCGGCATTCATGCTCTATGCCCAGGGATTGCTCCCTTTCCTGCTGCCTCTCAGCGTGCTGCTGTTTGAGCCGACCGCAAACAGCCGCCAGCGCATGCTCCCATTCCTCGTGATCGGCGCAGCCACCACGCTCTACATCCTGTGGGCTCTCACCGCATTCCCGACGCAGGTCTACATCAAAGCCAACAGCATCGTCTACATCAATCAAGCGACCAACAACGAGGCCGTAGCGGTGATCTATGTAATCGCAACCTGCGGATCGTTATTCTTCTCAAAGATCAGGCCAATGATCCTCTTCGGAATAGCGAACCTGGTGATCCTCCTTGTAGTAATGGAGGTCAAACGCTACGCCTTCACCTCGCTCTGGTGCGCTTACGCCGCCGTCGCAAGTGTGATCATCCTAGCCTACTTCTGGAGAAGCCACGCAAGCCGCCCCTTCGCCTACGCCTAGCAAAGGTGTCTTGAAGCTGATAGAACCAGACATTAATAAGGAGAAGCGAATGAGAACCCGACTAGCCATCTTCCTACTCTGCATCCTGTCAGCGTCGAGCGTCCTGGCCCAGACCACAACAACGACAACAAAGAGCGGATTTTTCAAAACTTCCGACGGCGTCCGCATCCACTACCTCGAAGCCGGCAGCGGACGCCCCCTCGTTTTCATCCCAGGCTGGACCATGCCGGCGTGGATCTGGCAGAAACAGATCGACGAGTTCTCCAAGCGCTACCACGTCATCGCCGTCGACCCGCGTTCCCAAGGCGAGAGCGACCAACCGTCGTACGGCCACCTGCCGGAAACCCGCTCTCGCGACTACAAAGAACTCGTGGATCAACTGGGCTTGAAGCGGCCGGTGCTGATCGGCTGGTCCATGGCGTGTGGCGAGCTAGTCAAGTATGCCGAACAATTCGGCACCGATAACATCGGCGGTCTGGTGTTGGTGGATGGCTTTCTCGCGGACAAGCCCAGCCCGGAGATGTTCGCCGGCATCTCCCAATGGATGAACCAACTCCAACAGGATCGCCAGAAACAGGCCGACGGCTTTGTCCGCACCATGTACAAGAAGCCACAGCCAGAGGATTACCTGAAGCGCGTCGCAGACGCATCCGCCCAAGTCCCAGCCGACACCGCCGTCGTGCTCATCTACGACATGTTTGCCGTAAGGGAT
>Ga0209624_10003082_pt1 | contig 12001 bp, 10 predicted proteins | sample JacPinW_OM2H0_O1_FD_188565 | JGI IMG/M metagenome (GOLD analysis project Ga0209624, IMG submission 188565) | Forest soil microbial communities from Algoma, Ontario, Canada - Jack Pine, Ontario site 1_JW_OM2H0_O1 (SPAdes) (version 2) | ecosystem: Environmental > Terrestrial > Soil > Boreal... | reverse complement strand
CTCAAGCGCGCAAACACGGAAAAAACTTGGGTGGAGCCCTACGGGTCCCAGCCTGATTGCAGATCTCGAGCGAGTGCGGTACTCCGAGGTCCTGACCAGAGTCGCATCTTGAACAGCAAACCTTGCCTATTTGAACGAAGGAGGTCTTCATGCAGGACAAACGCATCGCGCTGGTCACCGGGGCTAATCAAGGAGTGGGATTTCAGGTCGCAAAGGCACTCGTGACGAACGGCGTCACGGTTTTCGTCGGGTCGCGCAACTTCGAGCGGGGCGAGGCTGTGGCCAAAGAGATTGGGCCGGGCGCCTTCGCGCTGCAACTAGATGTGACGGATCGAGTCTCGATCGCCACCGCGGCGGAACGCATCCGCAAGGAATTCAGCCGCCTCGATCTGCTGGTTAACAACGCGGCTATCTCGAATACGAGGAAGGGCAGCTTGTCCCTCCTGGAGTACAGGAAGATAACCCGCCCGAGCATCGCATCCCTCGACGAAATCCGGGCGGTGTGGGAAACCAATGTGTTCGGCGCGCTTGCCGTGTATCAGGCGATGCTGCCACTACTGCGCGAGTCGTCTGAAGCCCGCATCGTCAACGTGTCGAGCGGAGTCGGCTCGCTGACGTCGAACGCCGACCCATCCCACCCGTTCCACGCGTCCTACGGCCCGGTGTATCCGGCATCCAAGACGGCTCTCAACGCGATAACGCTGGCCATGATGATCGAGCTAGAGTCGACCGGGATCAAGATCAACTTGGTCTCGCCCGGATTCACCAAGACGAACCTCAACGGATATGAGGGCACGGAGTCTGTCGAAGATGGCTCCCGCGAGGTGGTGCGCGTTGCACTTCTTGGCCCCGATGGCCCAACAGGTACATTCACGCGCTGGGAAAACTCAGCGATCCCGTGGTGATGTAGTCTCTAGTGCGTGATAAAGGAAAATGGCCCGTGAAAATCATAGGAATCGAAGAGCATTTTGTCACTGCTGACATCCGTGCTGCCTGGGCAGCATCTCCGATCGGACAAGAGGGTACCGGCGGGTTCGACCGCGGGGAAATCGAGGAGCGGCTCGACGACTTGGGGGAGCAGCGGTTGGCGCTGATGGATGAGAGCGGGGTAGATGTCCAGGTGCTCTCCGTGACCACGCCAGCTTTGCACAACCTTGAACCGGAGAGTGTGACTCTGGCGCGGCGAACAAACGATCTGGTCGCCGCAACTATAGCGAAGTACCCCACACGCTTTCAGGGCTTTGCCACCCTGCCAACCGCAGCGCCGAAAGAAGCTGCGGCCGAACTTAAGCGGGCTGTGACGCGCCTTGGTTTAGTGGGGACCATGCTCTGCGGTCGTACACGCGAGAAGAAAACTTGATCATCCAGACTTCTTACCAATCTTTGAAACCGCCGCGAGACTCACCTTCATCTCCTGTGCTCGCATTCTTTGCAGTCGTCAGCCGTATGCTAGCTTAGGAGCATGCCGGCGGGTGAAATGGAATCGAGAAGTGCATCGGATGGCAGGTATCGAACCTTACTCGAAGTGTCCGGCGCCATCGCATCCCAGCCCAGCTTGCAAGCTGTCCTGCAGAGTTTGCGCCGTCTGTTATCGAGCGTTGTCGCTTTCGACTCGGTTAGCCTTTCCCTCCTGTCCGACAACGGGAACTCGGTTCGACTCATCGCAACTGACCGAAGTCCGGAAGCTTATCAGGTCGAACTCGGCACTGAAGTTTCGCACGTGGGGACTGCTGTTGGAAGAGCAGTCGATGAACAAAAACCGATATACATTCCTGACTTGCAGGCCGAGCTTTCAAAGATTCCCCAACTAACATCGCAAGCGAAGCTTCAGACTCCGCACAGCGCTTACGTGTTTCCAATCTCGATATCCGGAAAAAAACTCGGCACTTTGACATTTGCGACCGCGCAGAGAGGGCAATTCAGCCCTGACGACATGGAACTCATGATCTCCGTGTCGTCACATGTTGCCGTTGCACTTGAGAGCGCGGTTGCCACCGGTGCCGCGCAACTGTACCAACGGCAATTAGCGCACGAGCGCGATCGGCTTCGACTGCTCCTAGAAATCAACAATCAGGTTGTGACGCAGTTGGACAGCAATGAACTCTTCCGTTCCGCCTCGGCGTCGATTCGCAAATACTTTGCCAATGACTTCACGGGTTTCTGGCTCATCGATAAACGGTCCAACCAGCTCGAATGCGCCGTCCTCGATTTTCCCGGCAGCAAGGGCTTTCTTGCGGACATTCCCGCCCGTGCAGTCACCGACCAGGAAGCCGAGAAGATGCGTACCCGAACCGCTGAGATCTGGTCGCAGCAGGATATCGACAAGCTTCGGCCGGAGGTTCTCGAACGACTGAAGGCTGAATCGATCGCTGCGATGGCGGTTGCCCCCCTGGGAACTTCGAATGGACCGCTCGGGCTTATGTCCATGGGGAGCAAGCGGCCCAACAACTTTGGACAAGAAGACCTCGACATTTTGTCCCAAATCAGCGCGCAGATTTCATTGGCGCTGGACAACGCGCTCGCCTATGGGCGGCTCAGCGCGTCGAAGAATCGCCTGGAAGACGAGCGCTTGTATCTCGAATCCGAAATCCGCGCGGAATACAACTTCGAGGATCTCGTGGGCAAGAGCTGCGCTCTGCGTAAAGTCCTCGATCAGATTGAGATCGTGGCACCGACCGGCTCTACTGTTTTACTGCACGGGGAGACGGGCACAGGGAAAGAGCTGATTGCGCGCGCAATCCATAGCCTCAGTCCAAGACGAGAGCGAACGTTTGTACGTCTCAATTGCGCTGCCATTCCATCTGGGCTGGTCGAAAGCGAGCTCTTCGGACACGAGAAGGGTGCGTTCACTGGCGCTCTGATGCAGAAGCGGGGCCGTTTCGAGCTTGCCGACCACGGCACCTTGTTTCTCGATGAAATCGGCGACATCAGTCTTGAGTTGCAGCCAAAGCTGCTTCGCGCTCTACAGGAACAGGAGTTCGAGCGATTGGGCAGCAACAAGACCATTCACGTGGACGTTCGCCTGATCGCGGCGACGCATAGAAATCTTTCTTTGATGATCCGCAACAATCAATTCCGGGAGGATCTGTTTTACCGGCTCAATGTTTTTCCGATTGAGATACCACCGCTTCGCGATCGACGGGAGGACATCCCGCTTCTGGTTCATTATTTTATTTCGCGGTTGTCAGGGAGGATGCAGAAACGCATCAGGTCCATCCCGAAGCCTGCCATGGAGGCATTGACGAATGCGGCGTGGCCCGGAAATGTTCGAGAGTTGGAGAACTTCATTGAGCGCGCTGTCATTCTGACGCGGGGAGACGAGTTGAATGTTCCGCTCACTGAGCTTAAGAAGTCATCCGCCCGAAATACCGCTCCCGTATCGACGTTTCAGGAAACGGAACGGCAAGCGATCATCGAGGCTCTAAAAGCCGCATCCGGGAAAATCTCTGGCCCGGGAGCGGCTGCGGAGCGTCTCGGGCTAAAGCGCACGACCCTGCAAAACAAAATGCGGCGTCTCAACATCACCAAAGCCGATTACTAAAGCCAACCAATTCCATTTGTTGTTTGGTTCGCTGCCCGGACTTTGCCTTCGATCACTCTTTCTGCCCACATTGCGGCACTGCCCGCCATAGGGCATGGCGGTGATTGGTGTCACCCCTCGAGTGCCTGCACACTCAACCACTTACGCTCAACTCTCGATGGCATGCCGGCTGCAGTGTCTCATGTGGCGGAGTCGAGCAACATTCGCCGCCGGAGGCCGTATTTTCCCCGCGAAAGACGGACAAAGCGCATCATGAGTGGTTTTCGGCGCTCCCGTATCTTTTTACTGATCGCCGTTATTCCGCTGGGCGGCTGTTTGTACCGATCGCGTCCGGTTGCTCTTCGCATGAGTACAGCGCCGCTTCAAACGGCCACCGGTAGGGACCTGATTGAGCGTATCAACGCTGAAGCCGCCGAGATCCAGACGCTAAAAGCCACAGTCGGCATCACAGCTTCGGTCGGCGGTAGCAAGCTGGGCAAAATTACGGAATATCGGGAGATTCGTGGCTACATCTTGGCCCGCAAACCGTCTTCGCTCCGCATGATCGGACTTCTCCCCATCCTGCAGAACCACATGTTTGACATGGTGAGTAGCGGCCAGGAGTTCAAATTGTGGATTCCGCCTAAGAACCAGTTCATTGCCGGTGATAACGATCTAGCGAGACCATCCGTAGAACCCCTGGAGAAGCTGCGGCCGCAGATAATCTATGACGCCCTGCTACTACAAGCTGTAGACCTGCGGAACGAACTGGCTGTCCTGGAAGCGGGCGAGCACGACGCGATCGATCCCGGGACACGGAAAATGGCGCTGCGGTCCGACTACACACTCAACATCATTAAACAGAGCAGTCGCGAGTGGTATCTATCGCGCAAGGTTGTGTTTGACCGAACTGATTTGCGGCCACATCAGCAACTCTTTTATGACGAGCACGGAGCCATCGTCACCGACGTTCACTACGACGAATATCGAGAATTCAATGGCGTGGTTTTCCCGACGAAGATAGAGATCTGGAGACCACACGAGGAATACTCCATCAAGCTTGAAGTTACGAAGCTGACCATCAATGGACCCATCATGGACGATCAATTCGTGCTGGATATCCCTTCGGATGCAGGCTTGGCGTCGCGGTAACATGCTGCCCACATTCAGGCAGCGCCCACAATAGGGCATGGCAGCCATTCAGATCAGATCCGTTGCGTCAGCACCTCCAACAACTTACGGTCAGCTTCGGATGGCATGCGGGCTGCACTATGTCGTACGGCGGATGGCGCAAGACTTGCCGACGGAGATCATCGATGTTGCGTGTCGAATTTCAGGACGTTGGGAACACGGTGACCATGCGACCGCAAGGCCGTTTCGTCGGCGCATTCGCCAAGGACACAAGGGATCTGGTGATGCGCTGCAAAATTCCATTGCGACTTGTCGTGAATTTGTCGGAGGTGACATTTGTCGATGCGGTCGGTGAAGAGGTGCTCTCGTGGTTAGCGCGAATTGGGGGGGAGTTTGTTGCCGAGAATTGTTATCCCCTTCACGTCTGCGAACGCCTGAATTTGCCGATGGCGCGGAAACGTGCCGCCGCTCTTTCCCAGGCAATGTAAGGCGTCCGCAGGCGACTTAAGAGTATTTGCAATCAAAAGACTCTGGCGATTTGGCGATATCGTCCGGCAGACAAGTGTGCGGCGTGCCATGCAAACACAACGACAGCAAGAGGTAACTCGCAAGGTTGGGCATTTGGGCGGCATTGACGATCGTTTGGCACGCAAAGGGTTATCGGAACCTTCGTTAACCGGACAATCTAGAACGTCTGGAAACCCGGATCCGCTGTTCTTGTTTGCCTGCCATGTGGAGTGGCACCACCAGCGAAACCTGAGAGCATATCAGGCGCTCGTCGCCGGACTGGACGCTTCCGACAAGGGGATCCGCGCAATTGCGGAGATGATGCTGCACCGGTGTTCGCCTCGTCCGCTGAGGGAAGGTCGTGGCGCTTATCCAATGTAAGGGGTCCACTATGGAATGGTTTCATTCGAATGAGCGACAACCAGAACGGTCCAAAAGCGGCCTAGCCTCGAGTGATGAGATTCGATCGGCCTTCGCCAAGCAACGCCACCACTTGTACTGGATCGCGCTGCTCATTACCGGAGGTGACACGCTCGCCAACCTGGCAGTTGTGAACGCGAGCGCCCTGTCCGCGAACTACAGCAGCGTTTTTCGCGACTGGCTCAACGGGTGGGCGACATATGCAACGGTGCGGGCGGCAATCAGAGAAGTCCACGGCCTCATTTCCGCAGCAGCCCGCTGCTTGGAGCAGTCATCCACCGAAGGCTCCGATGATGACGTGCTTTCTGATGACCAGATTGCGTCGCTTCGGCAGGTTGATCCACAGGAAATCATTGCTGCGCTCGACCCTCTGGAGCGTTCTGCACTGGTGCTGCGGGGAATACAACACGCCTCGATTGCCGATTCTGCGCTGCTGCTTGGCGTGTCCGGCCGAGTGGTGGCCGTCGCATACAGCTACGCTCTGCGATGGAAAAGGGAACGCACCGATGCTCACGCGGCGCTGAGCGAGCATCACCTGGATTCCCGGGTTTGATTACACGCCGGCCGAAACCGAAGACTGCGATTCCGAAAAGAAAACGATGAAGAGAACGAGATTGAAAATACAGCGCCGACAAAAAGCAATCGTAGTGCCGGATCGCTCTGAGAGCGCTCGCCTCGCACGCGGCAGGGGCTTTGACATGAGGAGCCTGTGCACCTTGATGCTGCTAATCGTCGGGACGACTGCGTCCTGGGCGCAAGCAGTGTCGCCGAATGTCGGTAGTGTTCCTAGCGGCCCAGCCAGCAACGAAGTTTTACGCCTCACGCTTAGCGAAGCTATTTCCCGGGCTGTGCGCTACAACCTGGGGGCAATCGAGAGCGACGAAAATACCAAGGTGGCTCGCGGTCAACGGTTGCTCGCATTAAGCGGTCTCCTCCCCCAAGTAAGTGCCGGGATCAATGAGAACGTCGACCAGGTGAATTTCACGGCCTTGGGTCTGGCCGCAATCAAAATACCGGGCATCCCTGCCGTTGCCGGCCCATTCAGTTACAGCACGGCAAGTGCAAGCCTAAGCCAGACGCTTTTCAGCTACGAATCGATTCAACGCTTCCGTGCTGCGCGCACCTCCGAACAAGCCGCCCAACTCAGCTACAAAGACACGCTCGATGTAATCACCCTCACTGTGGGGAATTCTTATCTGCGAGTCATCGAAGCGCAATCCCGGATTGAAGCCGAAGAGGCGCAAGTGCAGAACGCAAAGGCTCTGTACGACCAGGCGGTGGACGAGTTCCAAGCCGGCACGAGTCCGAAAATCGACGTAACTCGGACTGCAGTCCAACTTCATACCGAAGAGTACAACCTGAGTACTACGCGCAATAACTTCGAGATTGCGAAACTCACCCTCGGCCGCGCCGTCGGATTACCTCTCGGCCAAGCCTTCGAAATCGCCGACCAGCTTCCGTATGCCGAGATCAATCCGCCTACCGTCGAAGACGCCCTGAAGATGGCCTACAACGTCCGCAACGACTTCCGCTCCGCTCTCAATTCGGCGAAATCAGCCGAAGTGGCGCTGTCGGCTGCTAAGGGCGAGCGTTATCCCGTTGTGGCGGTGAATGGTGATTACGGCGACCAGGGAGCAACCTTCAGTCAGTCCCACGGAATTTTCACTTTCCAAGCAGGGATCAACGTACCGATCTTTACCGGCGGCCGGATTAAGGGCGACATAACCCAGGCAGAAGCGACTGTGCGCCAGAGGAAGGCAGAGGCAGAAAATATCCGTGGGCAGATTGATTACGACGTTCGCACTGCATTTCTCAATCTCAACGCCGCCAAGGAACAAGTCGACGTCGCTCATCAGAATGTGGACTTGGCCAACGACAACGTAGCTCGTTCCAAAGAACGTTTTGTCGCTGGCGTCACTGATAGCGTCGAGGTGGTGCAGTCCGAGCAGTCCCTGGCTAGCGCCAACGACCAATACATTACCAGCCTATATAGCCACAATCTCGCAAAACTGGCGCTCGCACGCGCGCTCGGCGTTGCACGAACCAATTTCAGCCAATACCTCGGAGGACGCTAGATGGCGGCACAGGATACGGCGTTAGACGAAACAAATACCGAGACCGTGGCGCCGGGAAAGCAGGCCCGGGTCACGGTAAAACTAGAACGACCCGACGACGCGCAAAGGGAGCAGGGTTTCCGCCGGATTTTTCACGAGCATCCAGTAGGAGCATGGGCCGCGGCGGTTCTGTTAGCTGCTGCTGTGATCGTCGGTGGAAGTCTCTTTTTGTGGAACGGCCTTGCATGGGAGTCGACGGACGATGCACAAGTGAACGGGCACGTCATGCCGTTGAGCGCGCGAATTAACGGATACGTGCTCGAAGTTCCGGTGATCGAGGGACAGCCGGTCCATGCTGGCGATCTGCTGGTGGCCATCGATCCAAAGGACTATACGATCGCGGTGGAACAGGCTGAGGCGACTCTCGCAGACGCACAGGCGAGTGCTGCAAGTTCTCGCTTCAACGTTCCCATCACCTCCGTTACGGCACAGAGCAACCTCGATTCAGCCGACACTGCTGTGTTAAATGCAGAGGCGGGACTCAATGCTGCAGAGCAGAATGTCGAGTCTGCACAAGCGCTCTTGGAGCAGGCCGAATCCAATGCGGCGAGGAGCGACGCCGACCTGGCGCGCTATCAACAACTCGTTGCCAAAGAAGACATTTCGCATCAGCAGTACGATCAGGCGGTCGCTGCGGCCAAAGCAAATCGATCCGGAGTCGTGTCGGCGAAAGCGATTGTACAGGCGGCTGAGCAAGCAGTTCGCCAGGCAGAAGGAAAGCTCCTGCAGGCGAGAGCCGATTTACGCAGCGCCAAGACCGCGCCGCAGCAGGTTTCGATGACGCGCGCCAGGGCGGACGCAGCCGATGCCCAGGCGCGAGAACGCAAGGCTCAGCTTGATCAAGCGGAGCTCAACCTTAGCTATACAGTCGTTCGCTCTCCAGTCACAGGAATAGTCGGCAAGAAGACAGTCGAGGTGGGCCAGAATGTAAGCATCGGGCAGGAACTGTTAGAAGTGGTGCCGCTTGACGATGTCTGGGTTACGGCCAACTTCAAGGAAACGCAACTTGCCCACATGCGTCCGGGCCAACCGGTAGAAATCAAGGTGGACGCCTATGGCCGCACCTGGAAAGCGCATGTAACTAATCTCGGCGCCGGCGCCGGCTCGGTGTTCAGTCTGCTACCACCTGAGAACGCAACCGGAAACTACGTAAAAGTTGTACAGCGGGTGCCCGTGCGTATTGATTTTGATCGCGTCTCTGATCGCAATCCGGGATCGGATTTCAACGCGGCAGGATTGTTGAAGCCTGGCTTGTCCGTTGAGCCCGAGGTGAGGGTCCGATGAGCGGTTCCCAATCTAACGCGGCTGGAGAGGACCTCTGGCAGCCCCGAGTGAACCCTTGGCTCATTGCGGGAGCGGTCTCTTTGGCAGCGTTCATGGAGGTGCTCGATACCAGTATTGCCAATGTAGCCCTGCCACACATCGCCGGCGGTCTGGCGGCTAGCAATGACGAGAGCACGTGGGTTCTGACTAGCTATTTGGTTTCGAATGCAATCGTTCTGCCACTGAGCGGGTGGCTGGTTGCGTCGCTCGGGCGCAAGCGATTCTTCTTGATCTGCATTACGTTCTTCACCGTGAGTTCATTTCTCTGTGGGATCGCACCCAGCCTTGGGTTTCTTCTCCTGTTTCGGGTCATGCAGGGTGCCTTCGGTGGAGGCCTGCAGCCGATGGCACAATCTATACTGGGCGATAGTTTTGCTCCCGAGAAGCGCGGCCTGGCCTTTTCGCTCTACGGAATCACAACCATCTGTGCTCCTGCCATTGGTCCAACGTTGGGAGGCTGGATAACGGATAACTACTCTTGGCGCTGGATTTTCTACATCAATGTTCCGGTTGGCATTGTGGCGCTGATACTCGTCTCTCAACTGATCGAAGATCCACCGTACATAGCCCGAATGAAGGCTCGGCTCTCCGGCTTCGACTTCATCGGATTTTCTCTCTTGACTCTAGGCGTCGGCGCGTTACAGATCGTCCTCGACAAGGGACAAGAAGATGACTGGTTTGGATCTCACTTTATTACAACCTTGGTTGTGATCGCTGTCGTGGGTCTGATTTCCTTGGTAATCTGGGAATGGTTTCAGAAACAGCCCATCGTGGATGTGCGTTTGTTCAAGAACTTCAACGTCGCGACGACCAATTTGATGTTCCTGATGCTGGGAGCAGCCTTATTCAGTTCCACGGTGCTCATGCCGCAACTCCTCCAGACTCTGATGGGATACACGGCACAAAAGGCCGGCAATGTGCTTTCCGCGGGTGCTCTCGTGGTGCTCGTAGTACTCCCGATGGTGGGCAAACTCACCACCCGATTCCAGGCGCGTCACATCATAGCTTTTGGTTGGATCGGTCTGGCGGTAGCCATGTACATCTCGAGTAAGCAGGTTGACCTTCTTATGAGCTTCCGCTCAGCCACCTTATTACGTGTGTGGCAGTACATTCCCGTCGCCTTTCTATTTGTCCCCCTGACGCTCGCCGGATACGTCGGCCTGGCGCCGGAAAAAACCAACGCTGCCGCGGGGCTCATGAATTTCTTTCGCAACATGGGGCAGAGCGTCGGGACCTCCGCGGTCACGACCATGATTGCTCGACGCAGCCAGTATCATCAATCCGTCTTAGCGGAATACACTGCCTCTGGGCGCTTTCACAGCTCGATCGCAGCTCTCACAATACGACTGACGCGCTCCGGCTTAAGCGCTCATGCCGCTCAGCAGCAAGCATTGGGCCGACTGTACGAACTGGTCCAGTCCCAAGCTGCAGTTCTCTCTTACGTAGATATGTACTGGCTACTGGCAATGGGCTCGCTGATCATGTTTGTCGGCTCGTTTCTGCTAAAACGAAATGAACCAGGCAAGGGTGGGAGGGTGTCAGTTCATTAGAGCCGGAACATCGTGGCTCAGCCTGAATCATTCGGTAGAATGATGCCAAAACGATCAGCCTGGCACTTGGCCCAAATGGATGGATCCTTCCGACCTTCTTTCTGATTGTCTCGTCGGCCACTCGGGACAGTCAGCGCCGTTTCAGCTGTGGGCACAGTGATGGGGTTCAGACGGTTCACGCAAGTGGCAAGTAAGCGGCGTTCCTGAATTTCATACGGTCCATATGCGTGGCCAAGAGTACGGTTGCCGATGATCCGGCCACGCGACAGGACGGATTTTAGGCTCTGACCCCGCCGACGATTTTTCTCCTTCGAGGGCCGCGCAAGCAGTCCCCAAAAAAAAGACGCAGAATCAGTCGATTTCGCTAACTCCCGTTCGACATACAAGTAGAGCCGAGGTTCAATCGGTCGAGACCCGCCAGAAGCTCAGCTCTGATTCTGAAATCTTTAGGATGAGGATGAGCCAAGGAGATAGTCATGCTGAATGCGACCGCACAGAAATTGGGAGACAGTACCGTCCTACGGTGTCAGGGGCGAATTGTAATTGGGGATGCCTACGCGATCTTGCGCAACGCGGTGCTTCGACAGACACACACTCGGGCACTGATAGTTGATCTGGCGCGGGTTGACCGCATCGACGCCGGTGGGTTGGGTGTCTTGTTGGGTCTACGGGAGTGGGCTTATTCTCACGCGGTCAGGTTTCAGCTGATGAATGTGATGAACCAGGTCGAGCACGTGCTTGAGTTGACGAAGCTGGACCGTGTCTTTGAATTCTGCTCGGTCGGGGACATGCTCCACCTGCTGCAGGTTGCAGCCGCAAGAGCGCCCCGGTCGGTTGATCAAGCGAACCAGAGAATCATGAAAGATTGCAAGTATTCGATCGAAGAACAAGAAGCTCCTCCAGCCGCACAGAGAAACAGTCTTCCAGCTGGAACCCTAGTTCGCGCGCAAGAGTGGGCGGACGTTCCAGCCGACGTGCAGTCGGCACAAACCGGCGCACGGATTAGTAAAGAGGGGTTAGCTTTTCGCCAGGAATACGACAGCTACTGTTAGGACGCTGGTCGGTACTCATCGATGCCCGACAGATCGCGATGTTGATGCTGACAGTGCTCAATTCCCGGTGCCTGCTTGAATTTGTGGGGATTTCCCAAAGTCTGTCGAAATAGCCTGTTCCCGTCCGTCATACATTCAAGCGCGCAAAGGCGCTTAAAATTGTTCCCACAGGAGAAATTCTCATGCAATTTGCCCTGCTGATCTATGAACCACCGGAAGCGTTTGCGGCACGGAAGAACGATGGCACTGACTCCTATACGGGCGCCTGGCGAGCGTACCATAAGGCTCTCGTCGAATCCGGCGCCTACCTCGCCGGCGATCCGCTTGAAGTGCCGGAGACTGGAACCACAGTGCGGCTTAAGGAAGGAAAGCGGCGCGTACAGG
>Ga0209624_10003081_pt1 | contig 12003 bp, 9 predicted proteins | sample JacPinW_OM2H0_O1_FD_188565 | JGI IMG/M metagenome (GOLD analysis project Ga0209624, IMG submission 188565) | Forest soil microbial communities from Algoma, Ontario, Canada - Jack Pine, Ontario site 1_JW_OM2H0_O1 (SPAdes) (version 2) | ecosystem: Environmental > Terrestrial > Soil > Boreal... | reverse complement strand
GTCGGGTGTTCGAATGTCTTGCGCAGCGTGCGGAAAGTAGAGACCGGAATAGTAAAGTTGCTGCCTTGCATGCCGCAGAAGCAGATCTTTGGTCGTTGAAAGGTGTTCAGTATCAGAGACCGAAAAACTCACCCGATATCGGCTTTCCTTCGAGCCTAGGCGTGTCAGCGCGGCGCTGGAGACCGGCACGGGAAGAATAGGGGGGCATAGCAATGTGGCTTGTTGAAGCGTATCGATGACTCGCTCGGGATTTGAGGTGGCGGGACACGAGAGCTCTACGAATGCGGAACGAACGCGAGTCGGAAAGCTGCGGTTCACGATGTCGGATTTCGCGACCACACTGTTTGGCACAATCGCGACATCATCGCCGTCGGTGAGAATGCGAATCGAACGCCAGTTCATCTGCACCACCGTGCCCTCGGTTTTGTCGCCGAGCGAAATGCGATCGCCCACATTGAAGGGCGCTTCAATACCGAACGCGATTCCGGCAAACACGTCCGCCAGCGTGTTTTGAAGGGCAAGCCCCAACACGATTGCCAGGACGCCGGAGGTCGCGAGCAGACCACCGATGGGCAGCGCGAGCACGGAAATCAAGACAACCAATACAGCGGCGGTGTAGATCGCGGCGGCGGTGAGATCGGGAAAGAGCCGTGCCTCGCGCCATCGGCGGTTGCGATTGAGCGTGAATGACATGACCGCAACGAGCACTCGCGCGCCGAGCAGCCACCAGATACCGGCTACTGCATGCAACCATAACGAGGTGTCATTGGCTGCCCCATCGTTGCCTGATAAGGGGTGAGTTTGATGTCGGAAAAGTATGAAGGTCGCGCCGGCAAAACACACGAAGTCAAACAAATAGCGAACCCGCGAGGGAAACGGCCGCAGCGCTATGTAGCTGACAAGGACGAAACCAAGGATCAATACGGGTAACAGGGATGAAGTCACTGTGCTTTGTCGCCTAATCGGGGCGCTTGAGCGACGCGCGGGCAACTCATGCTAATGCACTGACCTCTCTGCCTGTCTCCCCCGAAAGGGGGGAGCAACCGACATCTCAGACTGCTGTAGGTTTGCCCCGGCAATGGAAAGACTCTCGGTCAAATCAGGTTCAGGTGTGGAGCGCCACGCGAGATACTGGCTTAGCGTGTTGTGTGTCTTGGTACTGCTCTGTCATAGCGCCTCTGCCATCGCGGAAGACTCGCCCGAAATCGCGAAGCAGGCACAAAATCCGATCGCCTCCATGATCTCGGTACCGTTCCAAAACAGTACGACCTTCGGCGTCGGCGAAAATTCGCGCGTCCAAGACTCGCTTTTGGTTGAGCCCGTAGTCCCATTCAGGCTCACCTCGGACTGGAACCTGATTACGCGTACCATTGTCCCGTTGATCGAACAGCCGACGCTGGCGCCGGGCCTTGGAAATGTGAGCGGCCTGGGCGACGTGCAACTATCGCTTTATATGTCGCCCGCAGAGCCCTTTCGAGGACTGATCTGGGGACTAGGCCCCTCGTTTTCGTTCGCAACCGCAAGTGATCGGAGCTTGGGTACCGGCAAAAACAGCGCGGGTCTTTCTACTGCTGTCCTTACCATTCAGGGTCCATGGTTGGTGGGGGTTTTGATCACCGACGTGGCTTCCATTGGGGGTCAAGACGATCGAAAAAGCGTGCACCAATTCTTGATGCAACCATTCGTGGACTACAACTTCTCGCACGGCTGGTATCTGGCCAGCTCTCCCATCATGACAGCGGATTGGAAAGCGACCTCGGGGAATAAGTGGACGGTACCGGTGGGTGGTGGCGGCGGTAAGATTTTGCACATCGGCCGCCAGGCTGTGAATGCCTACGTTCAAGCCTTCGATGATGTCGTCCGGCCTCACGAGGGCGGCACGTGGACCCTTCGCCTTCAGGTTCAGTTGCTCTTCCCGAAGAAATAGAGCCACCGCTCCCCCAACTGAGGGATAAAGATCTCTTAACGAGAGGCACACAATGACGGCACCTTCAGCTGTGACAGTCCTTTCAAAAGGAGCCCACCGACATGCTTCACGGATTTTCTGTTCCTCTGACGCCGCAGGGAAAGTCTGCATTGGCCTCACCGCCTCCCTGGCATTACTCGAGCGACTGCCTCGCCATCGAATATTGGACTGATCCGGCCGCGATTGCGGCGCTGTTGCCGCCCGGCGTGACGCCGGACGAGAAGTCTCATGGTCGGGCGTTCCTATGGTTTCTCGACTGGCAGTTCACGGCTTCAAATGATGAGATCACCGATCCCGCGCGCTACCAATACCGCGAAGCTTTTGTGCTGGTCGAAGCCGTTTTCGAGCGCACCCCCATCAATTACTGTCCCTACATATTCGTCGACAACGATGCAGCCATTGCTCGTGGATGGGCGCAAGGCTTTCCGAAGAAATTTGGGAGCATCTACCAAACGCGGAGCTTCTCCGCGCCAAGTGCGGCTGCCGCCCCTCTCGCCAAGGGAAGCCGGTTCGGCGCCAGTGTTGCGGCGCATGGCGAGCGATTGGCGACGGCGCGTGTGCAGCTCGAGGAGAAGGTCACCGATCCTGCAAAGGTGTTCAATCGCCCGACGGTGATGCGCCGGTATTTCCCACAGCTCGCGGCCGCGCGCCAGACGAAGCCACCGGTCGATGAGCTCACGATGTCGCTGACCGACAATCTAAGCATCGTCGATGTGTGGGCGGGCTCGGCGGAGCTGACGATTCCAGAGGTGCGCGGTGAAGACATGCATTCGCTCGCGCCGTTGCGAATCGGGCTTGGGTTTCGGCTCGGCATGTCGTACTCGGTCACCGATCTGCGTATTTTGAAGAACTACGTCGCTTAAGGGCTTGGGAAGCGTTTCGATGCCCTTGTATACGATCACGACGCAAACCGGCGTCCTCGATAGTCCTGCGAAATCAGATTTGGCGGAAAAGCTCACCGCATTCCACGCCGAGTACGCAGCAATACCCAGGAACTGGGTGCACATAGTGTTTCATGAGTACCCGATTGGAAGCGGGTTCAGCGCAGGCAGGCCTTCTCCGACGGCGGCCCTGACACTGCTGATCCGGACTGGGCGCTCCGCGGACTATAAGCGGAAAATGCTCAAACGCCTCTGGTCGTTGGTGCAAGTCGCAACCGGCGCGCCCGACGAGGAGATCGTCTTAGGTATTCAGGAAGTTCCATCCAGTCAAGCGATGGAAATGGGAAAGATCATGCCCGACGTCGCCAGCTAACCCGATGGGGGGATGCATGTCTACGATGTGTTGCGGCAGAATCGTTCCCACCGTACAGCGGTGAATCCGATAGTGTCTGCGGCGCCACTTCTTTGCGACGCACAATGGAGGTTTGTATGGCCAATGTTGCGGACCGAATAGTTGAGACGCTCGAAGCCGCCAACGTGCGCCGTATTTTTGGACTTGTGGGCGATTCGCTCAACGGTATCACCGAGTCAATGCGCGTACGCGGCAAGATCGAGTGGATTCCCGTCAGGCACGAAGAAGTCGCGGCGTTTGCCGCCGGTGCGCAGGCGCAGCTTACGGGTGAACTCGCGGTATGCGCCGGAAGCTGCGGCCCCGGTAATTTGCACCTGATCAATGGGCTCTTTGATTGCCATCGCAACCGTGTGCCCGTGGTGGCCATTGCGGCGCATATTCCCAGCACCGAGATTGGTTCCAGTTATTTTCAGGAAACCCATCCGCAATCGCTCTTCAAGGAATGCAGCTACTACGTCGAGCTGATCTCTGATCCGCTTCAGGTGCCGCGAATCGTGGAAACGGCGATTCGCGAGGCCGTGGCGAAGCAGGGCGTCGCCGTCATCGTGATTTCCGGTGATGTTGCCTTAAAGGAAGCGGGGCCGCAGGCACCTACGCCGAAGCCGGTGTCGCGACTGCCGCGCGTGTGTGCGGCTGAGGCGGACATCGAGGACTTGGTCGACTTTCTGAATAGCGGTGAAAGAACGACGTTCCTCTGCGGCGCCGGTTGTGCAGGCGCCCACGATGCTGTGGTAGCCCTCGCAGCCAAACTCAAGGCACCCATCGTGCACGCGATGCGTGGCAAGGAGCACATCGAATGGGACAACCCATATGACGTGGGGATGACGGGGCTCATCGGGTTTTCCTCCGGATACCATGCCATGGAGAGCTGCGATACCCTGCTCATGCTCGGCACTGATTTCCCCTATCGGCAATTCTATCCGACGAAGGCAAAGATAGCGCAGATCGATATTCGCGGCGAAAACCTCGGTCGGCGTTGCCGGCTCGATCTGGGCGTGATTGGGGACGTGCGCGAGGTCCTATCGCGACTGACCGAACGAGTGTCAGCGAGGACTGACGATTCGCACCTGAGTGCCGCAGTCAGCCACTACGCCAAAGCCCGGAAGGGTCTGGACGATCTTGCCAAGGATCATTCCAAACACAAACCCATCCACCCGCAGCTGCTCGCGAAAGTGCTGAGCGATCTCGCCAGTGAGGATGCGATTTTCACGTGCGACGTGGGTGAGCCGACCGTGTGGGCAGCACGATATCTCAAGATGAACGGCAAGCGCCGGCTGGTAGGCTCCTTCCTGCACGGATCAATGGCCAATGCGATGCCGCAAGCCATCGGCGCGCAGTTCGCAATGCCTGATCGGCAGGTCATTTCGATGTCGGGTGATGGCGGCTTCGGGATGCTCATGGGCGACTTGTTGACCGTGCGCCAGTCGAAACTGCCGATCAAAATTGTCATCTTCAACAATGGACTCCTAGGCTTCGTCGACATCGAGATGAAGGCGGGCGGATTTCTGCCAACCGGCACGCGGCTCGACAATCCGGATTTCGCCAGCATGGCCGAGTCCATGGGTATTTATGGCGTGCGCGTGGAAGACCCAGGCCAGCTGAAATCAGCAATCTCAGCAGCCTTTGCCCATGAAGGTCCTGCCGTCATCGACGTATTGACTGATCGGCAGGAACTCGTCATGCCACCGGAGATCAAGGTCGAGCAAGCGAAGGGCTTCAGTTTATGGATGCTCAAGGCGGTACTCAATGGCCAAGCGAACGAGATCGTGAGTGTGGCGAAGACGGCGCTCATCCGCTGAACCACAATCTCGATCTTCGGCTCCCTCCGACACCAACTAAGGACGCTTCTCTTTGAACGCAACCACTGATCTTCCGCGAACCCAGACTGACACGGCGGCGCGCGCTTTCATAGTCGCTTGGGTGTTCTCACTGGCATTCTATTTTCTCGAGTACGCCGTGCGTTCCTCCCCCGCGGTGATGATTCCACAATTGGCCAAGACCTTCGGTGTCTCGACGCTCGGCATAAGCGATATTCTCGGGACGTACTACTACACCTACTCCACTGCGAGTCTCGTCGCGGGGGTCTTGCTCGACCGGTTTGGGGCTAAATACGTGGTCTCCGCGGGGATGACAATTCTGGGGATTGGGTGTCTCTTATTTATGGCCCCACAAGAAGGGGCTGGATACCTTGGACGGTTGCTGCAGGGTGCAGGCTCCGCCTTTGCGTTCACAGGGGCGGTGTATCTCGCCTCCCACGGCTTGCCAGCGCGGCGTCTGGCAACCGCCATCGGCGTTACGCAGTGCGTGGGGATGCTCGGCGGCACGGCCGGTCAGCTCGTGGTCGGCCGCTGGATCGCCGACGGCCTGTCAGTCCCCCAATACTGGGGCCGCGCGGGGGTCGTCGTGCTCCTAGTGGCGGCAGGTTTGCGGTGGATCACGCCAAAGGAAACACCCCGCAAACCGCAGGGAAAAGCCAGTGGTGGAATCCTGGCCACGTACAAAGTCGTCTTCTCGAATCGGCAGTCCTACCTTTGCGGCCTTGCCGCCGGGTTGTTGTTTGTCCCGACCACGGTAGGGGACATGGTCTGGGGCGTGCGCTTTTTCCAGACCGATAAATTGTTTTCCTTTTCAGATGCCGTCTTCGCCATTTCGATGGTGCCGCTCGGATGGGTGTTCGGCTGCCCGCTTCTCGGCTGGCTTGCAGACCGGCTCGGCCGCCGCAAGCCCGTCTATCTAGGCGGTGCAGCGATCATGCTGATCGGCTTCGTGCAATTGATTTACTTTCCGACACTCCTTCCCAGTTGGCTCACGCTGTTCATCCTCGGCGTGGCTTCCGGCGCCGCCATGATCCCGTACACCATCATCAAAGAGGTGAATCCCGACGAGGTCAAGGGCAGTGCAACGGGTGCGATCAATTTCTTGACGTTCGCCGTCACCGCGGCGATCGGGCCAGTTTTTGCCGGGCGCTTTGGCAAAACACTGGGAGCACAAACCATCGACGCGGCCTCGCATTTCAAGCAGGCCGGTCTTTTCTGGAGCGGTATTCTGATTGCGGCACTGGTGGTGGGATCGATGCTCCGGGAGACGGGCCGAGTTCATCCGAACCAAGCGGCTTAGTCGCGAGCGAGGAGCGCATGCAGCGCTCTGCGCGAATACGCCGGCGGCGGTCAAGGCAACTGGCCACTCTGGTACGGTCAAATCATCGATGCGACCCTGCCGCTGCTGTGAAGCGTGAGCTAGCGGGACCTGAAGGCCGTGCGTCGTCTGCAAACTCCGTCACGTGTTCTTCATTCGGCGACGAAGGAGCCGCAAAGACACTGCTCGACAATAAGTCTCGAACTAAGCTCAAGAGTCCGATGACCAGCAGGACTGCAAGCCCGATGAAGACGCAAGTCTCGAATGCGTGCATTATCGTTGACCCCACGTGCGATTCACAGAGACGAACTCGCCACGACATTAGCGTTTGTTCAGATGGGGTGCTTGTACGCGTTTGTTCTAACTTGATCCAAAGCGCCGTCGCGAGGGAGCTAAATCCTTGGCGTTGCGCCGGCCTCCCTGACACTCCCCCGATTGAGGGATAGCAGAAGTACTTTGCGAGGTGAAAATCAGGCTACCGGATTCAATTCGTCGATGAGGGTCGCCTATGCGTGTGGGTCTATTCATTCCTTACTACATGGATGCATTCGACATATCGAAGGCGTATTGATACACGGCGCCCAAGGCGTGCGGTCACTTACGGTGATCGTCGACGGCTGAAAACGCGGGACCTCAGCACCTGTAAGATAAGGTTATCGCGATGGCCGGTCGAAATATCTTGATGTACTTCCCATGGAGTCGCCCGGACGAGGAGGGGGCTCCTCTTGGTAATCTGGATAATCGGTTCGGCGCGCTGTTCGAGCTACGCCGGTTACAGTGGCCGAAATACGAAGCCTTGGCAGACATCGAGCACTTCAATCAAGGTATTGCTGGGTTTCTGGACAATGTACTTTTACAGAACTACTCCCCATTTCGCGAGGATATGCGGATCCGCTCGGGCAATGTCGTGCGCATTGTTGAGCGCTGTACCTCCGAGGGCAAAGTAACGCTCCTCGACGGCGATTTCCTCGACGGCGTCGACATACTCATCATCGTCAGCTTCGATTCGCAGCGCACGGGTCAACATCCCAATGAAAGTGAATTGGCGGCGATTCGTAAATTTCTAGACGACCCAGGCCACACACTGTTCGTTTGCCCCCATCATGACATTGGCAGCGTCGATGGCGTTCCCAGTAATGAAGCCCTGGCGGCGCAGGAAGTGGAGTTTCACCACCATGGAGATCCCGGAATCCCAGGGCAACAACGCTTCGGCGGTTTTGCCAAGTCACTGCTTCGTGATCTGGGTGTTTCCGTGTCCAATAATTTTGGCCTTCGCCCTGCGAGAATGCGGGACGGGTCTGCCGCCCCAATCCAAATTAATTTACAAGCGGATCGATTTAATCTCCTCCAGGGCGTCAAGACTCTCCATCTGCACCCGCATCTGCCGCACTTCGAGATGCTCGGCGACTGCCCTCATAAGTTGGATGTTCTGGTGGAACAGCCGATCGACCTGGAGGCGCCGCCGCATCCATTCGTCAAGCAAGGACGGAAGACTTTCGACGCGTTGCTGCAATCCAAACCAAACGTCTTCGGTGGTCGACTACTGATATGCGACGCCACCATATGGACATCTACGAATGGCGGACTGGGCAGCCTCCGCCAGTTTTGGGCCAACGTGACTCGATTAGGCTAATTGATTGCTGATGAACGCGGACCAGATCAGAATAATAATATGATGCATCAACCCCGCCGCGACGGGGCAGGCTTAGCGGAATCGAAGGGAGATGCGCATGAACGCGAATGCAATGAGTGTGTGGATAGCCGCGCTGGCGATGGGACTGGGAACCGACGTCGCTGCGGCGGCCGCTGCGTCGACCCCGGACAACGGAGCCCTGCTCGGTGCGAGCGGCAACGACAACGAGTGGATACTTCCGGCCAAGAACTACGAGGGTAATCCGTATACTCGGCTCACGCAGATCGCGCCGAACAACGTGGCCTCCCTCAGACTGGCCTGGAGCACGGCGCTGGCCGACGAGGGGCAGCAGGAGGCGGCGGCCTTAAGCTGGAACGGCACGCTGTTCGTGGCCACCGCGCACAACGGCGTGGTGGCGCTGGACGCGGCCAGCGGCAAGCTGAAATGGCAGTTCCCTTACGATCCTTCCTACATCATCAGCTTCTCGGTGAATCGCGGCGTCGGCATCGCCGACGGCAAGGTGTTCATGGTGACGCTGGACTGCCGCGTCATCGCCCTGAATGCAAAAACCGGCAAGCAGGTGTGGAACGTCGCCGGCTGCAGCGACACCAGCAACAGCTTCTATTCGATGGCGGCGTACGTGTACAAGGGCGCGGTTATCGTCGGCCACGCCGGCGGCGACTACGGCACAGAAGGCAGCGTCACGGCATTCAGCACCAAGGACGGCAAGCAGTTATGGGACTGGTCGACGATCAAGCGCGACACCTGGCCCGGCACCTCTTGGCACCATGGTGGCGCGGCCGTGTGGTCCGGCCTCAGCATCGATCCCAAGGACAGCACGCTGTTCGTGGCGCCGGGCAATCCGGGACCGGACATGGTGTTGAAGGGCCGCGAAGGGCCCGATCTGTACAGCAATTCGCTGGTGGCGTTGGATATCAACGGCAAGAAACCCAAAGTGAAATGGCACTACCAGCTGGTCAAGAACGACACTCATGATGCCGATGCGGCGATGATCCCAGTGTTGTTCACCGCCAAAGTGGCGGGCAAGATGCAAGAGCTGGTCGCCATCGGTGATAAGGCCGGCGACTTCGTTGTGCTCGACCGCAAGAGCGGCAAGCCGCTGCACAAGCTGGCGGTCAGCGATCAGACGGGCTTCTTCACGACGGTGCCCACGGTGGAGGGCACCCACGCCTGCCCGAATCACGGCGGCGGCATCGAGTGGTTGGGCGGCGGCTACGATCCGGTCAGCAATCTCTTCTTCGTGCCAAGCACCGAGGAGTGCGGCATCTGGAAGCTCGATGCGAACCCGCCGGTCTATGCTCCGGGCCAGGCCTACAAGGGCGGCGCGCTACCGAAGCGCGGCAACGGCACGGGCGTGCTGACGGCCATCGACATGGATACGGGCGCCGTCCGCTGGCGCAAGCCCTTGCCGTTCCCGGGCCAGGGTGGCGCGCTGATCACGGCGAGCGGGCTGGTTTTCACCAGCGATCTGGGCGGTTCGTTGTACGCATTCAGTACGACCACGGGCGAGCAGCTGTGGCATGTCGATACCGGCTCGGCCGTCGTCGCGCCGATCACCACCCACGTGGTCGGCGGCCAGCAGTACCTAAACGTGGTGGTCGGACAGGCCGGCAACCAGCAGACCGCGAACTTGCCGACGCCGCAGGCCAGCCGCGTGCTGGCCTTCCGGCTCGGCGCGACCCAGGCGATAGTCAACAGCAGTGAGGGGCAGGTGGCGCGCGCGACATCCAAGAATGCCGCCGCAGGCGAGGCAGCAGAAAGCATCGGCGATGCGCCTTACACGGCCGGACAGGTCACGGCCGGCGCCGCGGTTTTTGCGCAGCACTGCGCTGTCTGCCACGGCGCGCAACTGCAAGGCGTCGCCGCTCCGGCGATGGCGGGCCCAGCATTCGCTCGCACCAAGCCAACCCTGGCGCAGTTACACACGGTGGTCACTAAGAATATGCCGCTGACCGCGCCGGGTACTTTGCCCGCTGCTGACTACGCCGCGATCATGGCCTACATGCTGTCGTATGAGTGCGTGAAGCCGAGCGGCGATGGCAAGACGCCGTTCCCCACAGGGGATATCAGCGCGCTGAAACCGATCACCTTTGGCGCCAAAGTCTGCCCGCCCGGAGGAGGCAAAGAGTAGATGAAGAGACCGTTCGCATGGGATATTGTGTACTCGATCGCCATGGCGCTCGCTTGCCTGTTCTCCGTCCCGAAGATGCATGGCAGCAGCCGCTACTCCGTCTTTTCGATACGGTGGTTGGTGTCGCAATTGGCGTGGCAGGAAAGTGGATTGCCTCATTTGCGTTCTACAAAGCCAGAGGCGAACCCGTTCAATGAGCCCAGTGCTGCTTTATTGGTGTCCAATGCAACGGCCGCCACGCGGTAAGTTGTTGAAAATGCTTAGAACTATCTTCCGACTCCGTGTTCTCATAATGCTCTTATAATTCAGGTAGCGCCGGCAAGGGTGGAAAAACGGAGACGCAATGCCCGACGAGCTGACGAGCGGACAGGATGTATGTGCTATCACGGTGGCATATCACCCAGATGCAGAATTTCCCACGCGAAGTGAGCGCATTCTGCGAGAAGTCGGCGCTCTGGTAATCGTGGACAATGGTTCGGGCGATACCGAGCTAGAAATGCTGCGCGAGCTCGCGTCGAATCCGTTGATAACCTTGATATCGAATATCGACAACGTGGGCGTTGCGCGTGCGCTCAATATCGGCATCGAGCAGGCCACTAAGCTCGGATTTAAATGGGCGCTGCTGCTCGATCAGGACAGTTGCATCGACGATGACATGGTGCAGACCCTGATTGCTGCCGGCGCCGCCTACCCGGACCGAGACCGATTAGGAGTGATTGGCTCCGGGTACAGGGACGTTAAAAGCCCATTGCAGGAACAGAAGGATGAAATCGTGGGCGACAACTGGGAGGAAGTGGCATCGGTAATCACATCGGGTTCGTTGATCCCGTTGAAAGCGCACGCGGCCGTCGGAGCCTTCAGGGAAGAATTCTTCATCGATCATGTGGACACTGAATATTGTTTTAGAGCTCGAGCCAAGGGCTATCGGGTCATCAGAACGCGAAGGCCCATCATGTCGCACTCAATCGGAGCCATCAGCCGGCACGAAGTGCTAGGGATAAAGAAGTGGACGTTCAATCACGCGGCTGATCGGCGTTACTACATCGCGAGGAACGACACCGTCATGCTGCGTGAATTCGGGCACTACATTTTTGGATTATGGGCATTGAAAAGTCTCGGCCGCTGCGTGCGCCTGTGCAAACGCATCGCGTTATACGAAGAAATGAAAACCCCTAAAATTATCGCGGTCGCGCAAGGCTGGTGGGATGGAGTCCGGGGACACATGGGACCGCGACCTCAGGATTTGGCACGCGCGCCTTCAAGCACTCCTGCGCATCCTGACGGCCGATCGAGTTCGCTGCACTAGGCGCGAGCGATACCATCGTATAATGTTCGATCCGGTGCGCTTCTGTTTTAATTGCAGCCTATGCCGGCGCAGGTTTTTTATCGCACAGTAAAGGTGGATGGACTCTCGATCTTCTATCGAGAGGCGGGGCCGAAAGATGCTCCCGCAATTCTCCTGCTTCATGGCCTGCCGTCTTCCTCGCGAATGTATGAGCCGCTGCTTTCACGGCTTGCCGACCGCTACCACCTTATTGCGCCCGACTACCCGGGCTTTGGACACAGCAATTGGCCGGACCCGAGACAATTTTCCTATACGTTCGAGCGCTTGGCGGAAATCATCAGTCACTTTACCGAAGCAGTCGCGCTGCCTCGCTACACACTCTACATGCAAGACTACGGCGGTCCGGTGGGCTTCCGCATGGCGCTAAGTCATCCGGAGCGGATCAATGCCCTCATCGTTCAAAACGCTGTGGCACACAATGAAGGTCTGGGGGCCATTTGGAAGGCGCGACGAGCATTTTGGGCCGAGCGTGCCGCCAA
>Ga0209624_10003080_pt1 | contig 12003 bp, 10 predicted proteins | sample JacPinW_OM2H0_O1_FD_188565 | JGI IMG/M metagenome (GOLD analysis project Ga0209624, IMG submission 188565) | Forest soil microbial communities from Algoma, Ontario, Canada - Jack Pine, Ontario site 1_JW_OM2H0_O1 (SPAdes) (version 2) | ecosystem: Environmental > Terrestrial > Soil > Boreal... | reverse complement strand
GACGGTGTGTCGGGTGGATCTTAGCGCTGAGCGGTTGGAGTTGTTTTGGCGGGATGAGGCGGGCCGGCCTTATCGTCAATTTTCGGCGTTGCGCGAGGCGTTGCGCCTTAAGGGCAAGGATTTGGTTTTTGCCGTCAACGCAGGCATGTACAAACCCGACCTCTCGCCGGTGGGTCTCTTCGTGGTCGGGAGCCAAGAGCTTGTGCCCTTAAATCGGCACGTAGGTTCCGGAAATTTCTCGCAGCAGCCCAATGGCGTGTTTCTCATGGAGGGGTATTCCGCGCGCGTCATCACGACGGGCGATTATGATAAGGAGCACCCAAAGCCATCGCTCGCGACGCAATCGGGGCCAATGCTGGTTCATGAGGGAGAGATCACCACTTCCTCGGTCATGAATCCGAATTCAACGTGGCGCAAGATCCGGAATGGGGTTTGCGCGCCTTCCCCGAACGCCGCCGTCTTTGTCATTAGCGAATCGCCGGTGACCTTTTATGAGTTCGCTAGTTACTTTCGCAATTCCTTGCATTGTCGCGAGGCTTTGTACCTGGATGGGACCATATCGAGCCTATATGCACCAAGCTTGAATCGGGAGGATCACGGATCGGATATGGGGCCGATACTGGGTGTCGTCGGATCAAGCGTTGCGGGACATTGATCTGACGTTGAACCCCTACGGATTCCATCCGGATGAGGACTGTTGGGCTTGTGGTGAACAACGATAGTCAGTCAAGCAAAAGGGCCCCGAAGGATTCGATATATAGAGACCGTTCAACTGCTTTGACGCATAGGTGCCGTTCATCAACAGAGTCGGATCGACAGTTCCTTCCGACAATTTCAGGCTTCGAATCCCAAAGTTGGGCTCAGAAAGCTGCGACACGTAATCTGTAGCGCACGCCGACAGTCCGAGACACACAATCAACGAAGCAATTAGTTTCATGGTTCGGCTCCAAATTGAACGGTTCGACTTCTGTAAATTTAATAGCACGATCATAAAATTGAAGCAACAGTCCTTCGACAACGGACTGGCAAATTCAATTTAGGCGTTCGACGTCCGCCAGCTTCACGAGTGTCGGCTACACTCCGGCCAATTCCTGAAAAGTAAGAGTTACAAAACGGCACGCTCAGGGACTGCGGATAAGCGAACCCCGCACGTTCAAATGGGAAATAAATTCCGTGCGACCTCGCTTTTTCGCGCGCGCTGTCCGCCAGCGTACAGACGGAAGCAGGGGATCCAGCTAGCTTAGCTGCACTGCATTCATCGACTGCCGCTTGTGACAGCGCCTAGGGTGCCGTTCGCACACACATTCGACTCGTTAGGAGAATATATTGAAATCAACCCAACTCGTTTCATTGGCCTGCGCCGCATTGCTTTTAGCATGCGCGACCGCCTCTTCCGCCGATGACGGCAAGAACGATGCGCAACGCGAAACCACGACGCATCGGGATTTCGACACCGCTGATACTCACAAACACGGATATCTAACTTCACGTGACGTCAAGAGCGACGATTATGTCAGAAAGAATTTCGCCAAATGCAACGTGAAGCACGATGGTCATATGAGCCGTGAGGAATACGCCAACTGCCACGAGTGACCCCAGCACTGTCGGTACCTAAATAGTACGCCGCCCCGCGATCCTTGATCGCCGGGCGGCGTCCGTGGATAGATTCGCGTTGGCGCACGCGAATCAGCTGCCGATAACTGGCACCGCCTCGAAGTCTGGATGGCGCGCAACAAGTTCCCGCAGCCTTTTCAGTCCCACAGCCGGACCGTAACGCCCCGCCTCTCCATACAGACCGTTCTCAGAGTCGGCCTCCAAACACAGCCCCGACAATACGCCCGCCACTTGGAAATGAAATGCGATTCGCTTTCGACTCCGCTGCAGAGCCGCGCGCTCATCCAACGTTGCCGCATGACCGTCAAGCGCGTACGCGTGAGGAAAGTCATGGTACAGGGCTAAGAATTCAGCAAATGGCAATATAGAATCGATACAAGACTTGACCAACACATCATGGGCGTCGAGGAGAGCCGTGAGTTCTGACTCAGTCATCACCAGCCAGCGTCCCAAGATTCGGCGTGACTGTCCAGAGAAACGTTTCGATCTTCTTAGGGCACGATCTCAACGCGGGTCTGACCCGCGGTCAGATTCCAGACGTCTTGCAAATCCTCATCGGACAGTGCAACGCAGCCGTTGGTCCAATCGCGTGTTTTGTAATACGAGACTGGCTTGGTCGGTTGATTGGGTTCCCCGTGGATAAAAATATCCCTGCCGGCGGGAATGTGCAGCGCGGAGGAGCGTTTCAGGTCCGCGGCGCTTGGATAGGAGATGTGCAGTGCCTTGAAGTAATGGCTGTGCTCCTGGCGGAAATCGATGATGTAGCTGCCTTCAGGCGTACGAAAGTCCCATTCGTGTTCTTTGGCACCCGTGGGACTCAAGCCCAGCGCAATGCGATAGCTGCGGAGCGGCGCGTTATCGCGCAGCAAGTAAAGCTTGCGCTCGTGTTTGACGATGAGAATAGTATCGGCGTGCAGTGCGGGCGAGACAGATTGAGCGAGACCCTGTCCGTGCAACCCGAGTAAGAGGGAGACGAGGACCGCTGGTAACCAGAAACGGTTAGCGCCACACGCAAAAATGCGCCTCTCTGGGCCGGTCGCCAAAAGTCCGCTGCTTAAAGCGTCAGTTGACATATGCTTGCGTCGTTACTCGTTAAGAGGAAACCACCTTAGCCAAACGAGGACTTGTGGATTTAGGTGTAGATCTCAATCTCAGCGCAAAGCCTGGCGCAGCATCGCGCCATCCTGATGAAATCCGTCACACTTCAGGCGATTTAACAAAAGAAGCGTCGGAAAAACATTGCAATCGCAGGTGCAGCGGCGAGGTCGACGTAAGAACGATTGCGATTTGTTGCGGGATTTGTGGTGGCGGGTCGGCCATCTACCGGCTGATTGCCGGCCCCGCGGAAGCGGGCGCACCGAAGTCCTTACGACTCCGGCGCGCCCTATTTCCTCAGTGTTTCAGCTTCAGCAAATTCGCCTGGTCTTCGCCCGAGTGGTTGTCCTCGGTCACGATCATAAAGCCCAGGGCGGGCGTCTTTAGGAATTCCACCGGATCGACGGCAACGGGTACGTCCACGGTAAGGTTGGGCCCCACTGGCACGAACAGGGCGTTCGTGACGGACGGTGTGAAGGCGTTGAACGATGCTGTTCCCGTCACTGACTCCCCGGCGCCCGTGTCGTCGAACGCGTTCACCGTGTAGGTGAATCGCGGGTTGGTCGGTGAAATGCCGAGATCCGATGCGAATACCGGCATGAGCACGGTGGAGCCATCCGTCGGCGCATCCGCATTGAACTCGGCCAATTCCACGCCGGTTGCCAGATTGAGAAGGAAGGTTCCGATTTGCCCGCTCGCCGTGCCTGTCTCAACGACACCGATGTCGGCTGAGAACAGGATGAAATCATAGACGCCATCGCCGTTGACATCGATATAGATGTCGTACTCACCCGATGCCGGATTCGAAAACCGTCCATACGTGTTCACGGCGAACACCAGGATGCTGTCCGTCGGTGAGATCGGGTTGGTTTGAACTCCGACAGCGCGCGGCTCGAAGGCCTCCTCGATAGTTCCGGTCTTCGGATTCTTCAAACCCCAGGCGTAGAAATCGCCATTACCGCTGATGACGCCATTACGATTCGTAAGACGGATGCTGGGGTTCTTGCCATCGCGCAAATCGGCATCCACGGTCGAGCGTGCTCGTGTCACAAGATAGTACGGCAGGTTGAGGCTGACGCCGTTATTCGACGAGGACTGCGGTGTGAGTGTGATGGCACCGGAGGCATCCTCAAAGGCGACATTACCCGAGGCGTCATGCGTGGCACCTGCGGTTCCTGCCGGCACATCGAGCGTCATGTGCAACACGTTCTCATCATGTCCGCGCACCGACACGGTCGAACTCGACAAATGCACCGTGTGCGGGACGCCGCCGGCCGCGGTAGCAGCTGCCGTGAAGGTGGCCGGCGCGTGCTCATGATTGCGCACGATGAGGTCCCGCTCCTCGTGGAAGTTGCGGGTCAATTCGGCGACGCCAAAGGACATGAGCCCCAAGTGGTCGCCTTCATCGCCGTGCACCGTGACATTGGTGGCGGTGGCTCCCACCGCTTGCACCAGGCCTGCGCCCTCGATTCGCGGCGCATAGTCAGGAAGCGCGGTGGGCGATGCGGTCTGAACGACGGCCGCGCGCACACCGGGCTCCGTCCAGTCCTTGTGCGCCTGCACGGCGAGTGCTGCAACACCGGCAACGTGCGGCGTCGCCATGGAGGTGCCCGAGTCAAACGTGCCGCCGGTACCGCTGCCGATAAGTGTTGAGAACACATTGACGCCCGGCGCGGCTATATTGGGCTTCAAATCACCGTCGTGGCTGCGCGGACCGCCGGAGCTGAACGAGGCCGCCAGTTTAAAGGTCACGTCCGGTATGTTCGCCGGCGCGACCGAGGCGCTGACCGGCGATGGCGCGGCCAGGAACGTCGGAGTGTCGCTCAACAACAGTTCGATGAACGGAATCGTCGCGGCGTCGATCAAGGGGTTGAAGAACCCCGCAGCATTGTTGACGACGCCCAGCGCAACGGCGCCGGCGTTCTGCGCATTCGTGACTTTCTGATCGAACGAGCAAGTACCGCGCGAGACGATGACCAGCGCGCCCGCGGCGCTCGCCGGGAAGTCCGTGGCATTGCAGCCCAAGCTAAGTGCCGTGCCGCTCTTGAGAATTACCGCCGCGACATTGCCGGTCGGCAGCTTGAGGCTGTTGGCTTCGACGCCATTGGCGCCGCCGCCCGAGGACAGAGCGATTTGCACGCCGTTGACGAGAAATGCCCGCGCGTTCATCGCCGCGACACTGATGGTATGGGTGGCCGTGCCCGGATCACTGACGATATAGGGCGCCGGTCCATTGTTGCCGCCGGCGGCGACCACGATGATGCCTGCTTTCGCGGCATTGTCGGAGGCGATGGCGTCCGAGGTGCCGGTCACGCCATAAGGCGAACCCAGCGACATGCTGATGACGTCCATATCGTTATGCACGGCCCAGTCGATCGCTTCGGCGACAACGTCGGTGGAACCTGTGCAACCGAAAACACGCACCATGTACAGGTCAGCAAGCGGCGCCACGCCGGGGCCGATCCCGAAACCGGCCGCGTAGGCAGCCTCGTTGTAGGGGCCGTGATAGGTCGCGCCGTCATTGGTGACGCCAAACCCGGCCGCTGTGCCGGATACATGGCTGCCGTGACCATTGCAGTCGAGAGGATTCGGATCCGGCACAGGTACGCTGGTGGCGACGTCCGCATCATAGGCATCGCCGACCAGGTCAGTGCCGCCTTTCACCTTGGGAGCCTTGGGCCCAAACAACGCAGGATTCGCCGGAGCGGTGCTGGTCGCAGCGGCGGCGGTAAACGCCGCCACGGTGCCGGGGCCGCCAAAGTTTGCGTGCGTGTAGTCGATGCCGGTATCGATGATGGCGATCTTGACGTGCTCGCCACGAAATCCCGGAATTCCCTGCCACACCGCGGGCGCGCCGATGAACGGCACGCTCACGACATTTTTGATGTTGTACTTCGGTACGCCGACGACTTGCACGACGCCCGGCAAGTTCGACAGCCCCGCAACCTCGCTGCGCGCGATCTGCACTTTCATACCGTTCATGGAGTCTTGATAGTGCGCGAGGATTTTGCCGCCGCGCGCGACGATGCTCGGTTCAAGAGCGGCGTGCTGCTGCGCGAGTTGCGTGTGAATCGCATCATGATCCTGCTGACTGATCACGTGTCCGGGAGCCCGCGCGCGAACTTCCGCGACCGATTCAGCGCTCATAGTGACAACCACTTTGACCTGCTCGTTAGCGAGCAACGACAGTGGCTGCCGAGCGCTCGTCAGCGGCCCAGTTCGGCTCGCCGCTTTAAAGCGGCTCGCGCCTGCTTGTTGCGCAATCGCGCTTGGCGGTATTGCCGCGATGAAAGTAATCAGCGCGGTGAGCGCAACCAAGTGAAAGTATCGCGTCCTACGCGCCGGCGTCGCGTCGACGACCAGTCCTTTGGATCTCTGCATGTTGTTACCCCTTGAAGACTTTTTTTTAGATTTAAGAGCAGTGCTCGCTGATTTACCAGCGAGATGCTCAATCGCTGGCTTATACCCTAGAGTACTGCTGCGTCAATCACAGGGCCAACTTATTTTCATCTTCGCGCTTTGAATCCAATTGGACATAACCCAAACGGTGGAATACCGGCCCTCATATATGAGAGCGAGTACTCATATATAAGAGTGAGTACCCTTCCTTGTCACGCCACCCACATCAGCTTCTCCGACGATAACTGCGCCTCCCCGTCCCATCGATAGGCAACCAGCGGTCCGTCGCGTGCCGCACTGTAATCAAGACAAGCGAACCGCGGCGAAATCACTTCGGGCGTTCCGGTAAACCAATAGTGTCCGAAGAGCACAGGAGGTCCCGAGTAGGGGTGCGGCACCCATTCTGCCGGCATCGGCGCATCAGGAATCTTCTCCATCTCCTCAGACGGCCCGATAACGGCCTTGCGGTAGGTGGACAAATCCGCTTGCCACCATCGAACGCGCACTTCGTGACGCACCTTGCCTTCCTTGTCCTTAAAGGAGAGTCCGGCGGGAAGCTCCACCTCCAGCCCCTTGCAGACGATCTCGATCGCCTCATAGAGGGCGTGACCCTTTCGGCTTCCCAGCAAGATCATCTCATCGGTTAGCCTCGAGCCGGATCCCATGGCCTTTTGCAGTAAGTCGATCGACGGCTGATGCCAGCACGCATGTACCATCCGTAAACCAGGAAGATCCAGCCACAAAGGCAGCGTTCTGAACCAATCGGTGATTTCCCGCTGCCGATACGTCCCCTCCACGACGTCCAAGAACGCCTGATGCTGCTCCCGATTCCCCGGCTTGTGATGGTCCCGCAAGAATTTCCCGGGATGCTCAGGATCCGGAGTCACCCACGCGATCGCATTGAATTCATGATTGCCCATGATGCAACGAGCCGAACCGACATCCGCCATGCGGCGAACCAATTCAATCGTCGCCAATTGTTGAGGACCGCGATCGATCAAATCCCCTAGGAATACCACTGTTCGATCCGGATGGCGCCAGGTGTCTCCCGTGGCTCTGTATCCCAAGTGCTGGAGCAGCTCGACCAGCTTGTCGTACTGACCGTGCACATCGCCGATGACGTCAAGATTCATTTACGGGTATCCATCATGCGGTCGTCGGCGGTGGAACAGGATCGAAAATGTGGTGCATGGCGCCATTTTTTTCAGCCATTAGTGGACGTCCATGTTATCCCACCCCCGGGTGCCGTTTCTCGGCGCTCGGTGCTTAGAATCCGTCAAATCGGGGGAAGTTCTAAAGCTCCAGGCTCGCCAATCGCTATTGTCGGCTGAAGCAGGCGCGAACGTCATCAGCGCATCGGACAAAACGCTGGACACGTTGCTTGACGTCTTAGCCTGATTAATTGTCTCTGATCGCATCCTTGTAGCAATCGGCGAATCTACGGCCGCATAGAACATAATCATCGCTTCGTGCTGCGGGTCCGATTTACCACGGTTAGTCAACGCAACGAGATCGAGATTGGTCTAGTATTTACCTGCGCTATAGCGCTGCGCCATGAAGTGTTTGGAGACGGCAGCTGATGTCCAAAAGAACTCGCGACGACGGACCCAAAGAATCTAGCTCAATTGCCGGCGAGCCGACACCGGCGTTTCTGAGTGAGAAGTTGATAGCGCAACTCCAAGGGGCCGTCAACGCCGCGCAGCGCAAACGAATGTCCCATTCTAATGACAAAGGCAAGAGCAGAATGGGCGGCGGCGCTAAATAGAGCGCGCGCGGACGGCCGTCGATTGCGGCCGTTGGATTGGCAGCGCCGAACACCTGCGCCATGGCTCTTCGCCCGGCGGAATAAACAGGCCCGCTCCGAAGTCCTCTACAGCGCAAGCCCCTTTTGGGGCGTCAATACTGAACGCCATGCGAACGGACAGCCATGCCGAACTGCGAATCTTTGATCGGACCACGCGACTGATGCACTGGCTGACAGCCGGCTTCATGCTGCTCGTCTTCGTACTCGCGTTTTCCATCGATCTCGCCACAACTCGTCCCGCCCACACGGCCTTACTGCAACTTCACCGGTCCGTCGGTCTGACCGTCTGGGTTGTGACCCTTGCCCGATTGGCCTGGCGTCAATTTGCGAAGTATCCTAATTGGCCCAGCGATATGCCCCAGGCCATGCGAGTCGCGGCGATGGCAAGCGAATACGCTCTCTATGCGCTCCTCCTGGCGCAGCCGATTCTGGGACTTCTGCAGACAAACGCGCATGGCGATCACGTGAACCTGTTCTTCATCGGTCAATTGCCCGCCATGATCGACAAGAATCGCCCGCTGGCGCAGCAGTTGTTGACCGTTCATAAGGCTGTCGGCTTCTCGTTGCTGGGTCTCATTGCACTGCACGTGTCGGCCGCGCTTTTCCATCATTTCTGGAGACGCGACGATACGCTCACGGCGATGCTACCGGCAGCGGCCGAATGGCGCCCGCTAAATTCACAGGCCGATCAGGCTTGCGCCGCTGACCGGACCCAAGAGAGTCGCGTTGCCCGAGGGACTGTGAGCATGTGATACTTTGTCGCGACGTATCAATCACCGCTATATACGAGGGAATGTAATGGCAGACGATCCCATCCAGCACGTCGTCGTTCTGATGCTCGAGAATCGGTCCTTCGACCACATTCTCGGTGGCACCCAAAAAATGCGCGCGAAGTACAACATGAGCGGCGCCAACAAATACGGTCGCAAGACCTACACGCAGCAGCCGGGCGCTGCACGACAAGTACCCAATGATCCCATTCACGAGACCAAGGACGTCCTGATCCAACTTGGCGGTACCGGAGGCATTCCTCAAAACGGCGGCTTCGTCCAAGACTATGCGCAATCCTATCCGCAGCTTACAGACCCTTCCGAGGTGATGCGCTATCACGATGATGGAACGCTACCCGCCATCCATGCGCTGGCCAATGCCTTTACGGTTTGCGATTCCTGGCATTCTTCCGTGCCCGGGCCGACCTGGGTCAATCGCCTATTCGCCTTGAGTGGCACGAGCTTGGGCAGAGTCAAAATGCCCAACGGCATCATGAACCTGAATTTGCATTGGTATGACCAACCGACCATCTTTGACCGACTGAATGAAAAGTCCATGCAGTGGAAGGTTTACTTCGGCGATACACCGCTGTCCCTGCTGTTCGTACACCAATGGTCGCCGGAAAATGCGGCTCGCCACCACCATATGATGGCCTTCTTTCAAGACGCTGCAGACGATGCCGACAAGTTTCCACCCTTTGCCTTCATCGAACCCGCCTACATGCAGCCGGGCGCAAACGATGCGCATCCGCCGCACGACATCATCAGCGCGGACGGCCTCATCGCCAGCATCTACAATGCCATCCGCAAAAATGACAAGCTCTGGAACTCAACGCTGCTGCTCGTTCTATTTGATGAACACGGTGGCTTTTACGACCACGTCGTGCCTCCGCCGGCAACTCCACCGGATCACCACAGCGAAGAATACGATTTCACGCGCTACGGAGTGCGCGTTCCCGCGCTGCTCATCTCGCCCTACGTAGGCAACGGCATCTTCTCCGACCTGCTCGATCACACGAGCCTGCTCAAATATCTGCAAGTCAAATGGGGCTTAAACGATCTCGGCGAGCGCACGGCCAAGGCCAACACCTTCAAAGCGGTCATCAATGGCGCCGCACCGCGCACCGATACACCGCCGCGAGTCGACCCCTCGACCCAGACCGTCGCGGCCTCACCGCCGGTCGATGCCCTCAACGAACACCAAAGCGCCATTGTGGCCATGTCTCACAACCTAGAGACCATGACCGACGAAGACCCCAACCTCGTTGCCGCCCGCAGTCGTCACGTGTTAACCGGGCCTCAAAGCCAAATCGACACTGCCGTCGATCGAATCGATAACTTCATCAATCAACAAAAAGCCAAGGTAGAGAGCTGGATCAAGTAAAATGCGCCCTGCCGCCGGAAGCAAGCCCAATTCTAGGCGTGGGGATCACAATGAAAAACCAAATGGTGCGCGTTCTTCTTTTAGCTCTTATCGGGCTGCCAATAGCGTGTGTTTACGCTGCAGATACGGCCGACAAAACCTCAAAACAAATCGACGCGCTCGTATCGCAGTATGCTGACTGCTGCTCATTCACCGGCACAGTTCTGGTTTCGCGGCACGATCGGGTTGTTTTCAAAAAGGGTTACGGCCTGGCCAATCGCGAGTGGAACATTCGCAACACGCCAGATGTGAAGTTTCGCATCGGCTCGATCACCAAGCAATTTACTTCCATGCTGGTCATGCAACAAGTGGCCAAGGGTTCCATAAAGCTCGACGGCCACCTCTCCGACTATCTCCCCTACTACCGCCAAGATACGGGTTCAAAAGTCACTATCAGCCAATTGCTCAGCCATACTTCGGGCATTCCCAGCTATACGGACGATCCCAAATTCTTCAATGAAGTATCGCGCAACTACTACGCGGTTGAGGACTTCGTAAAAAGATTCTGCAGCGGCGAGTTGCAGTTTGAGCCCGGCACCAAGTTCCACTATGACAACTCCGGATATTTCATTCTTGGGGCGATTCTTGAGCATGTCAGCGGAAAGACCTACGAAGCGCTCTTGAAGCAAGAAATTCTCAATCCCCTCGCAATGAAGGACTCCGGCTACGATCACTATGCCGATATCCTTGCGAAGCGTGCAGCAGGCTATCAGCAGGAATTGGCAGGCGTTGAGAGCGCTCCCTATCTGGACATGTCCCTCCCCTTTGCCGCCGGCTCGCTCTATTCCACGGTCGAAGACCTATATAAGTGGGACCAGGCACTCTATACGGACAAACTCGTTCCCGACGATCTGAAGCAAAAGCTCTTCACGCCGAATTTGGAAAACTACGGATACGGCTGGTTCATTCGCGCTATCCCCGCGGGCGAGCCCGGTAGCGGACAAACCATGATCTCCCACGGTGGCGGCATCAATGGCTTCAACACGCTCGAACAGCGGCTTGTCGGCGATCATGACCTTATCGTTATCTTTAACAACACACCAGGCGCGAGCTTGGACGAAATGGCCAAGGGAATTCGCGCAATTCTTTATATGCAGCAGCCGGCCCCGGCAAAACGCTCTCTCGTCCATGACCTCGGTATGACGGTGGTCGATCGTGGAAGCAGCGCTGCGGTCGCTCAATACCGGGAACTCAAGCGAACAAGCCCCAATGCGTACAACTTCGATGAACGCTCCCTCAATCAGCTCGGCTCTATGCTTCTCCAGAGGGGCCGAAATTCCGACGCCATCACCATCCTCAAATTCAACGTCGAGGAATACCCTAAGTCAGCCATTGCCTCCGACGGCTTGGCTGATGCTTACGCCCAAGACGGCCAGAAGCCGCAGGCCATCGCGAACTACCATAAATCACTCGAACTTGATCCCAAGGATCAGAATGCAACGGACAGGCTCAAGGAACTTGAGCAGAAGTAGGTAGATTGCTCATCGACAAAACCGAACTAACGAAGTATAAATATCACGACCGATTGCTGGTATTTCGCAGGTGACCTGACTCAATGCCGATACAATCAAACCACCTACCTTGAGCAAGGAGCTATCAACCACTCTATGCATCAATCGAACTCTTCTAACCCTGCATCATCCCGCTACATCCTTAAACTCAAACCCGGCACGCGAAAATCACCGCGCGAAGCCAAAACGCCGCCGCCCCGACCCCAAAGCAAACTCAAGCCCGGCGCTCGCTGGTCTGACGACTGACAATCTCCTTAAGATCGGCCGGTAAGCAGAATCGGTCTCGTGCGACCGCACGACGCCTAGCCGTTGCCTGGCTCGAAATCACGGTGTCCCGATCCCTGATACAAAATCGCAACACTTCGCGTGCATGATTCAGACTGGCCA
>Ga0209624_10003078_pt1 | contig 12008 bp, 12 predicted proteins | sample JacPinW_OM2H0_O1_FD_188565 | JGI IMG/M metagenome (GOLD analysis project Ga0209624, IMG submission 188565) | Forest soil microbial communities from Algoma, Ontario, Canada - Jack Pine, Ontario site 1_JW_OM2H0_O1 (SPAdes) (version 2) | ecosystem: Environmental > Terrestrial > Soil > Boreal... | reverse complement strand
CGGAAACAGTTTCACCCGCCCTGCATAGTCAGAAAGCGTTCGACGCGGTTTGTGTCGCACTGGTAGTGCTGGGGTCTCCTTGTGTGGGACCTGGAGCAATTCCTCGGGAAGGATCTTGTTCACATACGTGCCGGATCCGACGCTGCCCTGAACGTAGCCTTCGGACTTCAACTGATCGAAAGCGTTGACGATGGTCCCCCGTGCAAGTCGGTATTGTCGCGCCAGATCGCGCGTAGCTGGGAGCCTGATTCCGGGACGTAGCCGGCCTTCCAGAATTGCCACGCGTAAAGACTCATACAGCCATCGACTGGCAGACTTGCCCGAATCGCGCAAGGGGAGCACTAGCTCAAAGGAAGCCGTTCGCTTCATTTACATAATGGTACATCAGAAATCAAGTAAATGGATCTTGTTAATAGTCCACTATTCCCTTAAGGTCGGAGCTGAAGGAGTCAATGATGAATGCCTCCGAAATACCAGCACTCGCAGCCGTTCTGTTGATGGCCCTCTTGGGAAATCCGATGGGGTGGACTCAGTTGTCCATCGATACGACGACTCACACTAAAATCAACGATCGAGCTCACGTCGCCCTCGCTCATGCTCTGCCGAAACTGGATGGCACCCACCTGAAAGCAAGTGTGGTTGAGGTGCACTACGGACCGGGCGAATCGTCACCACAACATCGTCATCCTTGCTCCGTCGTCGGTTATGTAGTGGAAGGGGCGATTCGCACGCAGGTTAGGGGCGAACCGGAAGCGATGTACAAAGCCGGGGAGGCTTTTTACGAGGCGCCGAACGGGATTCATGAAGTCTCCGCCAATGCCAGCCAGACCCAGCCGGCCACTTTCATTGCCTACTTCGTTTGCGATCACGATACGCCGCTGAGCATTGATGTCTCCGAAAACAAGACAACGCAATGGTAGGGGTGAGCGAACGATTGCGGGCGATGAAGTGGGAGTCGGCAGGAGTTCTCTACGCCCGCCTTGCGGTGGGCACCGCATTTCTCTCCGCAGTAGCTTCGCGCTTCGGACTATGGGATAGGACACTCGACCTGAAACACTTTGCAAATTTCATGCAATACGCGGCAGAAGTGAATTCCTTTCTGCCCAAGGCTTGGATTCCGTTTGTCGCGTGGGCAGCTACCATTGCCGAAACATCATGCGGAATCCTGCTGATGTCAGGGGTCTGGCCACGGTGGGTGTCGCTGGCCAGCGCGGTTCTGCTCGCGATGTTTGGAACAGCCATGGCGATTTCCTTCGGAATCAAGTCGGCGATGGATTATTCGGTCTTCTCTGCCTCAGCGGCGGCTGTCCTGTTGGCGCTGCACGCCTTCACGCAAGACGGCAAGCCGTCTTTCAATCACTGAAAAGGAGATCAATCATGAGGCAACGAAAGTGCAACACCGTGATGGCCATCGCGATTCTGGTGGTGACAAACCTGAGCTCTGCGAGTCTTGCTGCTCAGAGACAAAGTGACGAGGAATTGCTCAGCACGCGCGAAGCCGTATGGCGCGCCTGGTTCGCGGGCGACACGAAAGCGATCGAGAAATTGGTGCCACCCGAGACCATCGTCATCAGTGGAGGCGAGAAAGAATGGAAAGACCAAGCCTACGTAATGCGAAGTGCCGCCGAATTCCATGCCAGCGGTGGAAAACTCGTTCGGCTCGAATTTCCCCACACTGAAGTTCAGCACTTTGGCAATGTCGCCATCGTTTGGAGCACCTTCGTCGTGGAAACGGAGGAGAATGGCAAACGCGAGTCGAGTTCCGGCCGCGCAACGGAGATCTTTGTTTGGAAACACGGCCGTTGGAGCAATCCGGGCTGGCACACCAGTTCTACAAAATGAGCCCGCATATCTTGAGAGTCCAGAAAAAAGGAGAACTCAAAGATGACGCAGAGCACTGCAGCCTCTGGGGAAGCCTACTACAAAGCAATGAATGATAAAGACCTGCCAGCGATGGCGCGGCAGTTACACCCAGACGTCCGACTGGTTACGCCGATGGAAGACCTAGCCGGCAAGGATTCAGTTCTCGAAGCAGCCAAGAAACTGCTAGGCTTCATTCAGGGAGTTGAAGTGCAGGCAAGGTTCGATTCCGGGAACCAGGCGATGCTGGTTTATAACATGCACTTTGCCGGGCCTGCCGGCCTTTGTCGAACGGCCGCCTTAATGACGTTCCAAGACGGCCTGATCGTGCGCAATGAGCTCTTCTTTGACGCCAGCCCCTTCAAGAAAACTTAGAAAAGTGCTTGTGTTTGCGGAGCCAGCCCATTTGGTGATTAGCCAGAGAGAGCTTCGCGGAGATCAGCAGCGATGTCCCCGAACAGGACTTCTGGATCGCTTCGATTTTGGCACACCAACCTGCGTTTTTTCGGCGCGACGAGGCTATTGGAATGTACGATGAGTAGACTCATGGGCCGGACAGGTGGCACCGGAATCCGACGCCGGGCTAGGGATATGGTGTCCCAGGTCCGTAGAACGAAAGCTTCATGAACATCCTGACCCGATTAGAGCAATGGAAGGAGCAGAACAAGATATCGCCGGAGCAGCACGCCCATTTGGCAGGCCTCTCCCGCAGAGAACCCTTCTCCGTGTTTCTCGAGCTGAACGTTCTGCTCTACGCCGGTGTGCTGGCGTTCGTCGCAGGGCTTGGCTGGACGGTCAGCACCTGGTCGAAGCAACTCGGTGACGTCCTGGTCCTGACCATCCTCTCCATCATCCTCGCCGCTTGTTTTTGGTACTGCTTTTCCCGCACCCCCGCTTGGTCTCCCGTCGAAACGCCTGCACCGAGTCCGATCTTCGATTATGTGCTTTACCTCGGCAGCCTCGTCTGGTCGATAGAACTCGCTTATCTGGAGAACCGTTTCCACCTGCTCTCCGGAGAATTGGATCTCTATCTCTTGGCGACTGCCGGGCTCTTTTTCTTCCTTGCTTATCGTTTCGACAATCGTTTCGTGCTGTCGCTCGGTTTGTCCTCACTCGCCGGATGGTTCGGGCTCACCATCTCGCACTGGTCCGCCCATCAGGACGCGGCGTATCGCCAATATGCTCTTCTCTACTGCCTGCTGGTCGGCGTCGGCGCGGCGCTTCTTCACTACCGCGGCCTCAAACCGCATTTCCTCGGCACGTATCTGAACATCGTGGCCAACGTTCTTTTTTGGGCACTGCTATCCGGCGTGTTCGATCGGGTGGGCTACGGTCTATGGTTTCTCGCTCTCGTTATCGCTTGTGGAGCCTCTCTCGCCTGGGGCCTGGTGCGCCGGCACTTTGCCTTCGTTGCTTATACCGCCGTCTATGGATACGTGGGCGTGAGCTCGATATTCCTCCGCGGCGTTAGTGGCCAAACTGCTGTCTTGGGCTACTTCGTCATTTCCGGAGTCGCGATGCTGGTCGTGCTAGTCCAGATCGGACGCCGCTTCGGGAGGCAGGCGTGAGACTCTACAGTGCATCCAACGAAGAGACGCTACGCGCCCGCAAACTCCTCCGGGACTGGGCGGGCGAGGGCCTCCTCACCAAGACCCAATTCGAGCATCTGGAACAGGAGACCGTCTCTGACCTCCGCACCACTAATATTTACCTACGGCTGGTCCTGTTCTTCTTCACCCTGATCATTGTGGCCGCCGCCGCCGCGCTCTTCTTCGTGGTTTTTCTCTCGCAGCCCTCGGAGCAAACCGCCGGGTTTTTCTTCCTGAGCGTCGCTGCGGTCTGCTATGCGGGTGCCGAAGTCGCCGTTTCTCAAGCCCGGCTGTACCGCTACGGTATTGAGGAAGCGCTCGTTGTTTGCTCGGTGGGTTTTCTCTGCGTGGGAATGCAGGCCGCTCTGTTCAGCGGCAGCCCTTATTCGCCGAGGCCGGACGCAGCCCAATGCCTGGTTCCCGCGGCCGGCGCCGTCTTTTCGCTGTGGATATGGCGCCGCTTCGGGTTCTCCTATGCATTTCTCGCAGCCATGATCTTCGCCTTCTTTCTGCCGGGCTACTGGACCGCGTCGCACTCGGCGCAGCGTCTGATCGTCGTCGCGTTCTATGCAACCACGCTCCTAGTTCTATCCGCAGTACGCCCACGCCATTGCTTCGACTACCTCGATGAACGTTATTCGCTCGTCGAAGCCTTTCTCTGGCTCGGCATCTACCTAGCCATCAATCTGAAGGTTTTATCGTTGGACTTACCGGCACAGTGGTGGGGTGGCAACCGGGCTGCCTCTGATTTCGGGCGGCCATTCTATTGGGCCACTTGGGTGCTGATCTGGTGCCTGCCCCCCATCGTACTCGCGCGCGGCGTTCGCCAGAAGGACCGCTTCGTGATCGCGGCCGGCGCGATCGTCGCCATCCTGACGCTCGTCTCCAATAAGCCTTATCTCGGCTGGCAGCGGCATACCTGGGACCCGATGGTTATGGGCATATTGTTAACCGGGGTCGCACTCTTCATCCAACGCTGGCTTGCTGGTGGTCCGGGCGGAATTCGCCATGGCTTTACCGCCAGCCGCCTTTCGGGAAAGGACAAACACTGGATGAACATCGGGTCTTCCGGATTCGGCCTGCTATCGACCCACTCCATAACGCCAGCCCCTCAAACCAGCAGTCCGGACTTCCGCTTCGGTGGGGGAGCGTCGGGAGGAGGCGGCAGCAGCAGCGATTTTTGAGTGATGTCACCCTGATTGATATCAAACGGGGTCGGCGGACATTGTTTGATACAAAGTTTGATACAAAATGACATCGTACGTCACTGGTTATCGTCCCCTAAACGTATCGTGATTCCTCATCCTCTTTCTTGTTTCTTGCGCCTGAGCAAAGGTGAAACAACCATGGATCGAGAACAGGACAGCCCTACTCCCGAGCATTGCGAAAGGACAGAGCTTTACTCGCGATCAGCCCGAACCCATTCTTTCTGGCGGCACTCTCTAAGCTCAACGATTCTGCGCGGGCCGCGACCGACTGTCCGGCCCTGTTTCTCAACTCCGCCATGGCTAGCCGCGTCTCGAACTCAAGCTCCAAAAACTGATGAGAATGAGCGCTTTGAAGTGTCTTCTGTAGTTGTGCGCTTGCCGCCGGGAAATGGCCTGACAAGTCTTGCACGCGACCAGACATCATTTCGAACTGCAAACGGAGCAGGGTGTTCGCACTTTTATCGGCCAGTGATTTAGCCTTTCCCGCCTCAGACTCGGCTTCAGGAAGCTTGGATTCGGCCAGCAGGGCATCGATCAGCACGATGCTGGCGGCCAATTCGTCGTCGGCCTGCTGATCTTGATGAAACTGTTCTTTGCATGTACGGATCACAGTTTCAGCGTCTGAGCTCCGCCCTTCTTCAATTGCCAGGCGCGCAAGCGCAAGTTCAGTTTCTGCCGCCGTTTGTTTCTCACCAGTTTGTTTGCGTATGGCCAGTGCTTCCTCGTAGGACTTCCGGGCAGCGACCAAATCACCGCGATCGGTGAGAACGTCTCCTGTTCCAAAAAGGACATATGCGACAGCACTTTTGTCATCCGCTTCCTGCGCTACAGACTTGGCCTGCTCGAGGGTTGTTAAGGCCTTGTCAAGCTCTCCTCGACGCCGGGCAATTTCCCCAAGATCGTTTAGCGTAAGAGCGATGCCGTCCTTATCTCCCATTTCTTTGTAACCGGGAAGAGTGTCGTAAAGGGCATGCTCTGCATCGGCGAGATTCCCGCGAGCCAGAAAAACATCCCCCAGATTACTGGAAGCCGTCGTTATCCCGTCGATAGCGCCGATCCTGCGGAACATTGTTAGGGCCTCTCGATACATGCTCTCCGCTCGATCGATTTGGCCCATTTGGTAGTAGAGTCCGGCAAAGTCATTGAGTGTGCGGGCTTCGTTGTTGCGATCGCCGCCTCCTGCATAGTTCTGGCGAGCATTCTTGCAGTCTCGCATGGCCTGCTCGGTGGAAGAGCCATTGCCAAGGGTCGCGCAAAGAATTCCATAGGCGCGTGCGACCAGCAAATGCGCACCCTGTGCTGTGCCCTTTTCAACCGCACGCCGCCCCGCTGCTTGCGCTTTCGCATAGTCGTGATTCGTCCAAGCGCGTGATTCAATCATGTCGATCCGCGGATCGTCAGCAACGGGACCGGGCAGGTGCCGCAGGGCGGCCACGGTTTTCAGCGCATCTTCAGAGTTCACACGGCGTTGCTCGTCGGCCAAACGAAGTCCGTAATTCAGGTTGTCAGGAAACTGGGTAAAGAGCTTCCGGTACACTTCAATCGCTTTGTTTGTATCGGGCAGCGACGAATCGTACTGAGCTTCAATTTGGAGACGTTCTTCTAAGCTTAGCTGTTCCGAGAGTGCGTGCGCATGCTCAGCTTCGTCGCGAGCCTTCAGGCCGTATCCGAGATGAAGCCACGCGTCGGACAAAGCGGAATGGGCTAGAGGAAAATCCGGTTCGACCGCTATCGCCTGGACAAGCAGATCTCGGGCGCGGACAAAGTCGAATGCCCAGAGACTAGACCGACCTTCGGTGTAGAGCTTTACCGCCAGCGGCTTCATCGGTAAGGCAGCTCTGGTCTGCGCGAAAGCTTCTTCTGAAATGGATGTGGCTCCCAAGCTGTTCCGCAGAGACGCTCCGGCCTGGGACACAAGTTCGAAAAGGTTGTCTTCATTTCCCACAAAAGCTCGCTCGGCAATCGTCTCGCCGCGATTGGTGTCTTGGACACGAACGTCCAGACGAATCCGCCTCTCTCCCTTTCCCGGCAACGGCGTATACGAGCCAAGTACGACTACGTCTGCTCCAGGATTGGTATGGAGCCGTTCCAGGGTTTCCTTCGCCAGACTGTCGTCGTCGGTCAAGGGGAGTTCTCGTTTTGCGCGCGCCACGTCCTCACCCGAGACCATACGTAAGGCGCCGTCAGCGGCGAGCTCGGTGCTGAGCATTTCGGCAAAGGCCGGCGAGAGCCAGCTGTCCTCGGGACGTCCAGGCAAATTGCGAAAACCCATCACGGCTACAGATCGTCGAACGTGTACCGGAGGAAGGTTGGTCTCGGCTGCAGTCTTATTTTCTATCCCGGTCCGCAGAAGGCGGAATCGATAAGCGGTACTACCGATCACAAGCACAATGAATGCAGCAATCGCTATGGAACCCAACCTCCGGCCTGAAATGGCAGAGTGTTTTTCTGAGCTAAGCGACGAAATCTGCGGTCTTACAGGCTCAGGTGCGACAGGGCGGACCGGATCCTGTGACTCTGTGACCGTAGTGACCGGCGCCAAAAACCGGTAGCCTCGCCGCGGTACCGTTTCCACATAACAGGGTGCGTCCGCATTGTCTCCGAGGGCATCACGGATCTTCCGGATCGCGACTCCCAAGCTGTTATCGAACTCTACGAAGGTGTTTTGCGGCCAAAGCCGTTGGCGCACCTCTTCTCGGGAGACGATCTCTCCTGGTTTCTCCACCAGAATTGCGAGCAGGCGGTAGGGCAGATCTTGCAACTTCAGCTGGTTGCTGTTGCGAGTGAGCGTGGCCTTACTGGAATCAAGCTGGAACGGACCAAACCTGTATACGGTCTTCGTGTGAGGTTCCCCAGGCGACACGCGCTTCCCTTTGGCCACGAATAGTAGCACAGCCCCGTTAAGAAGAGGGTCTAAGTCTATAGAAACCTGACTCTTATCAGTTAAAGCACGTTTAAGGGACAGTTTCATTGACCCGACGAACAAGTCCCTGCAGATTGATGCTCGCTGGGCAGCGATTCGCGCGATCCACCAGTTCGGAAGGCTGCCCACAAGCCATCAGGGGGAAGTGGCATCGGGGGGTGCCAACTTCCACCTGGGGACGCCACTTGAGAAGTAAGGAAGATCATGATGAAACGAATCCTAATCGTCGTAATCCTATTGGCCATTCCCGCGTGTTTCGGGCAGACGCAGACTGCGAAAGTTCGCACCTATTACATTGCCGCGGACGAGGTGGACTGGGACTATGCCCCTGGCGGTGTCAACCAGATGATGGGGATGAAGTTCGAGGGCTATTCGACGGTATTTACCGAACGGGGACCGCACCGAATTGGAACGGTTTATCGCAAAGCCCTGTACCGCGAATATACAGACGACGCCTTCACCCGGCTCAAGCCCCGCCCTTCGGAGTGGGAGCACACGGGAATTCTTGGCCCGGTCTTGCGAGCCGAGGTGGGTGACACGATCCGCATTCTTTTCAAGAACAACGCTACCCGCCCGTACAGCATGCACCCCCATGGCGTGTTCTACCGAAAAGATTCGGAGGGCGCCCCGTACGAGGATGGCACTTCCGGAACCGATAAAGAAGACGATGCCGTTCCTCCCGGCAAGACTCACCTCTACACCTGGGAGGTTCCTGAGCGCGCCGGACCCGGGCCCAACGATCCTAGTTCGATCGTCTGGCTTTATCACTCCCACACGAATGAGTTGAAAGACGTGGAGAGCGGATTGGTGGGCGCGATGATCATCACGCGCCACGCCATGGCGGATGCCGATGGCAAACCGAAGGATGTGGATCGTGAATTTGTCTGCCTGTATCTGCTATTCGACGAGAACGTGAGCTGGTATCTCGACCACAACATTCAAACGTTCACAACCGAACCGAAGGGCGTGAAGAAACTCGAATTCGCACCGGTCGACCAGGAAGGCAACTTCTCCGGCGTCGGATCGGGATTCACCGTGGCCAACGCCAAATTTGCCATCAATGGCTTTATCTACGGAACCGGGCACCTGATGACGATGAAGAAGGGCGAGCGTGTCCGTTGGTATCTGGTCGCGCTCGGAGAGCAATTCAGCGTACACACGCCCCACTGGCACGGCAACGTGGTTTTGCACGACGGCAAACGTACCGATGTCGTTCCGCTCATGCAGGCACAAATGGAGACTGTGGACATGGTTCCCGACAATCCCGGAATTTGGATGTTTCATTGCCACATCGACGACCACATGGATGCGGGAATGGTCACGCTGTACAAGGTCGAGCCCTGATGTTCCGTGGGAAAAAGAATTCGTAGGCGTGGATCCCGCCACGGTTTATTCCATGCACAGGGAGACGGAAGATCTCAAACAGGATGCTCAGATGTGGCTCACAACCGCGGTATTGTGATCGCGAAGATACTGGGGAAAGTTTACTCAACAAACACCAAGGAGAAGCAGAATGATTCGGAATCGGTGGTCCACTCTTGTCCTTCTTGCTCTACTGCTGGCGATTGGGTTGGTTGCATCGACGCACGCAGCGGATTCCTGCCAACCCGTATTCGACGCCATGAGCAAGGTGCTCGTGACTCCTTCCCACGTCTTTTCTACGCAAGGCGCCGGGACGCGAGCTGGCGCGAAACCGCCGAGCGAGTCCATCTATTTTGGCGGCGCTATTTACGTCAAGCTCAACGACAAATGGATTCGCAGCAAAATGAGCGCGCAACAAATGCTTGAGCAGGAGAAAGAAAATCGAGAACATGGCACCGCAACCTGTCGCTACCTGCGTGAAGAAGTAGTCGGCGGCGAAGCTGCCGCCCTGTACAGCGCTCATAGCGAAAACGAAGGTGTGAAATCAGATGGGCAGGTATGGATTTCCAAGAAGGGATTGCCCCTGCGTCAGGAACTCGACATCGATGTTGGCGACCCCAGCAAGATTCACCATTCACTTCGTTACGAGTACGGCAACGTGCAGGCCCCGCCTGTGTAGAGACGAAACGGGCAGCGATCGCGATCCTTGCAAAGCTCCGTGTGCAACTGTGGAAGAGCGGCAAGGAGCACCCCTTGACCCGCTTCGAGTACGGCAACATTCGTCCGCCAATGCAAACAGCCAGTTGCGGTTCGCGAAATTCTACAGGCGTTAACTGACAGGCGTTTAACCGAGGAGTCAGACTTATGGCGACATTCTGCGTGAACTGTGGAGCACCGCTCAGCAGTGGTCCTTTTTGTGTGAAATGCGGCGCGGACATGAGCAATGTCGGCGCGCCGCCCCAACCACGATCGCCAGCTCCGGTGGCCCAAACGCCGCAAGCAGCGGCGGCGCCGACATCCACCGGGCCGGCGCCCGCGAAGCAAGGAATGAGCGCGCTGGCCAAGCTGGGCATCGCCGCAGTGGCAATCATCTTCGTCGGCGGCGCTGTGGGTGTTGTGGGGGTGTACTACCTCGCCCATCGAGTCAGCCAGAAGATCCATCAAGCAACGGATGGAATCCTCGGATCAAGCTCAGATTCGAGCAGGGGTAGCTCTGGTTCTGCACAGTCCGACTCCGCCGGCTCCGGAGCTGCAAGCAGCATGGGCAACGTATGCCGGTTCCTCAGCAAAGAAGATGTCGGCCGCGCAGTAGGGGTCGAGATCGCCCGCACCCAGCCTGGGGACGATTCGTGTTCTTACATCGCGAAAGGGGATAAGGCGGACATGCTCGCGAAACACGTCACCGCAATGACGGCAGCCCGCGGCGCTGACAAACAGACGCAACAAACAATCCAGACGGTTGCGGGAGGCATGTTCAAGGCATTTCAGAGCGAACAGCCGGCATCGGAGCAGGACACTTCCGGCGAAGTGCCGGTGTTCTCGTTCTCGGTTGATCAGAACGCCGCGGAGGAACAAATGCGCCTGAACGCCAAGGTGCTCGGCGTCATGGGAGACCAGGAAAGCCTGCCTGGTGTCGGTGATCAGGCGTTTGTGTCGGCCGACGGAGTGATCATGATGCGCAAGGGAAAGAATTTCGTCCGCATCATGTTCGTCGCCTGCCCGTGCAATACGGACGCCGTGAAGCCTCTGGCTAAGGAAATCGCAGATGCGCTGTAGACGGGGGTGAGGAGAAATGCGGGACACGAGACCCCGCCCCGAAATGCTTACTGCAAGTTCACACTTTTAACTGGAGAATCTCAATGAAGACCGTTTTTCTAGCGGCAACAATGTTCGTCCTTTGTGTCACAAACGCAACCGCCCAGGGAAAATTACTTACCAGCGATCCGCTGACAGGCCTTCCGCTAATTTCCGCAACGGATTCCGGACAACACTTCGGCCTTATATACAACGAACCCACAAAAATGCCGGACGGCCAAATCTGCAAGAGCAAATTCCAAGGCAATTTCTATTCTCTTTTCAACATCAAGGTGGATGCAGCGGCTGCGTGGTATTCCTCGCATCTTTCCGGCTTCAAGAGGGTTAGCGGATATGCATCCCAGCGTTCGCAAACCGCGTTCTACAACTCGGATGGAACGATTGTGATTATTGTGACGGGAGACAGAGGTGCTCAGGGCGAGAACACGAACGCATACGCCGTCGCCTATGAACGCTACCAGCCCGGGCTCTCCGAGAAAACAATCACCGCTCTGACACAAGGAAACATGGTGTGCCAATGATTCTTGTACGAAGGCGTCGACATCGCGGGAACTCTGCCCGATCGACACAAATGACACTCGAAGGGTGGGCGGGCAACCGTCGAGTGGACCCGTCGGTTGCATAGAAATGTTCATTGAACTGCTAACAGGTCATCTGAAAGGAACCTCATGAAAGCTGGTCATCCTATCTACGCATTCCGCACAATGGAGAAGCCGATGTCGCGCCTAGCCTGCTTCCCGCTCATCCTGCTTCTGGTCTTAGCTGCCTGTTCCAAGCCGGTGTCGAACACGGGCGACGCTCGATCACAGGGCGCGGGAAACGCCAGTGCCAGCACTCCCGCCGGCAACGCGTGCGACCGGAAGCTGGTGACGTCGGCCGACGCAGCCGCGATCCTGGGCGAGCCGATCGCGTCGGAAAAGGCCCTGCCCGGCGATGCGCAGTCCTGCGTGTTCACAGCGGCGGACTTGACCACGCTGACGATCTCGCTGCGCCCGGGCCTGGGGCGAGCAACGGTGGGTACCTGGGCAGCGGGGAAGATGCCCATGCCGGTGACCAACGTATCGGGCGTCGGCGAACGGGCGGTGTGGCAGTCGACGCTCAAGGAGATCAACGCGGAAAAGAACAACCTGCTCTGCGACATCGGGGTCGTCGGTCCCGGCCAGGGCGCGGGCGCGACACCGGAGACGCTAGGCGCCCTTTGCAACAAGATTTTCGCGGCGATGTGAGGCTGCAGACCCTCACCGCAAAGCC
>Ga0209624_10003077_pt1 | contig 12008 bp, 10 predicted proteins | sample JacPinW_OM2H0_O1_FD_188565 | JGI IMG/M metagenome (GOLD analysis project Ga0209624, IMG submission 188565) | Forest soil microbial communities from Algoma, Ontario, Canada - Jack Pine, Ontario site 1_JW_OM2H0_O1 (SPAdes) (version 2) | ecosystem: Environmental > Terrestrial > Soil > Boreal... | reverse complement strand
CCGGCTGCTGCCGCCGACGAGCACAACGTAATCGATGTCCGCCAGCCGAAGCCCGACGCGCTCGCGCGCCCGGGGACGGCGGGCCGTCCCGTCGGCTCGGCAGAGCTTCGCATCCTCGACGGTGACGGCCGCGAATGCGCGCCCGGCGAGATCGGCACGATCTACGCCCGCCAGCCCGCCTATGCCGACTTCACGTATCACAACCTGCCGGACGCGCGCCGTGCGATCGAGCGCGACGGCCTGGTGACTCTCGGCGACGTCGGCTACGTCGACGCCGACGGCTACTTGTTCGTCTGCGACCGCTCTGCGGACATGATTCTCTCGGGCGGCGTCAATGTGTATCCCGCCGAGATCGAGCACGCACTGCTGCGGCTCCCCGGCGTACACGACTGCGCCGTCGTCGGCCTGCCGGATCCGGAGTACGGCGAACGATTGCACGCGGTCGTTCAACTCGAATCCGGCGCCGTGCTCGACGCCGCCGCGATGCAGTCGGCGCTGCGCGAAGTCCTCGCCGGATACAAGGTGCCGCGCACGTTCTCCACGACCGGCGCGCTCCCGCGCGACGACAACGGGAAGGTCGCGCGCGCCCGCGTCCGCGCCGAGTGGCTGAACGCTGCAGCGTCCGGTCGTTAGTTCGATACATGCGCTAGGCCGCGCGCAATCCGGTGCCGCCTCGGTACAACAGCGCTTCGGCGACGTGCTCGCGTGCGATGTGCTCGACGCCGGCGAGGTCGGCGATCGTGCGCGCGACGCGGGTGATGCGGTCGAACGATCGTGCGCTCAACGCACCCCGCGTCACGGCGCCTTCCAGCAGCGCGAGCGGTTCAGTGTCGAGCGGACACAGGCGGCGCACGTCGGCCGCCGGGATCGCAGCGTTCGTCGTCGTGCGCACGCCTTTGAGCCGTTCCGCTTGCCGCCGGCGTGCTGCTTCGACGCGCGCGCGGATCGTCGCCGACGTTTCCGCTGCATTGCGTTCCACGAGCTCGTCGAACGACAAGCGCGAGACGCTCACGTGCAAATCGATGCGGTCGAGCAGCGGGCCTGAGAGCTTCGCGAGGTATTTCTCCACCGCCGTGTCGTTGCAGCGGCAATTGCTACCGCGCACACCGCGAAAGCCGCACGGACAAGGGTTCATCGATGCGACGAGCGTGAACCGCGCGGGAAACGTATGCGTTCCGGCCGCACGCGCGATCGTCACGGTGCCTTCTTCGAGCGGCTGGCGCAACACCTCGAGCGTTCCGCGCGAGAACTCACCGAGCTCGTCCAAATACAGGACGCCGTGCTGAGCCAGCGAGATCTCGCCCGGACGCGGCTGCGACCCACCGCCGACCAGGGAGACGCGGCTCGCGGTATGGTGCGGCGCGCGAAACGGGCGCGTAGATACCACGCGTGGCCGCACGCCGAGCAGGCCCGCGACGCTGTAGATTTTCGTCACGTCGAGTGCTTCGGCGGTCGTCATCGCGGGCAGGATGGACGGCACGCGCCGTGCGAGCATGGTCTTGCCGCACCCCGGCGGGCCGACGAGCACGACGTTGTGACCGCCCGCCGCGGCGATCTCGAGCGCGCGCTTCGCCAGCATCTGTCCTTTCACGTCGGCGAAATCCCCACACGCCGCGCGATCGCTCGTGTCTAGCACCGTGGCGCCGCGCCGCCGGAACTTCGCGCCGTTGCCCAGCACAACGGCGATTGCATCAGCCAGCGTCGGCACCGCGTACACGTCGATCCCGTCGACCAGCGCCGCCTCGTCGCGGTTGGCCTCCGGGACGACGATGCGCGCGAAACCGGCACGCTTGGCGGCCAGCGCCATCGCAAGCATCCCGGGCACGGCGCGCAGGCTGCCGTCCAGCGCGAGCTCCCCGCACGCGACGTAGTCGCGGATCGCCGCGGCAGCGATCTGCTCGTCCGTCGCGAGCAGCGCCAGCGCAATGGCAAGGTCGAACGCAACGCCGGCCTTGCGCATCCCCGCCGGCGCCAGGTTCACGAGCAAACGCCCCGGCGGAAATCCGAACCCCGAGTTCACGACGGCGGCGCGAATGCGCTCACGTGACTCGTTCAGGGCGCGATCGGGCAGCCCGACGATCGCGAAGGTAGGAACGCCGGCCGCGGAGTCGGTCTCGACCCGTACCACATGGGCATCGATCCCGGCAATGGCGGCCGAAAAGGCGAGCGATAGCATTGCACCCGGCCCATCACGCACAATGCCGGTCCGGCAAGGGCCGCACACGCATTTGCCACACCGCTACCGATCGGCGTGCACCATCGCTCGCTCAACCGGCGTGCTGCCCCGAATAGTGTCCGCAGGTTTTACACGCTTTTTTCAGCGAGAATGCCGCTGAGCGTCGCTCGAATGGGACCCGACAGCTTCACGGCTCGGCGTCGCGCGCGCGATTCGCGCCGCCGTGTGCGGGCGCCTCGGCGGTGTGTATCTCGATCTTACCGCCGAGGTGCTCGGCTCGGTGCTCGCCTCGGCCTTCACGGCTTTCAACGCGGCGCTCAAACCGGGCCAGGTGAAACCGAGCCGGAAGTGGCTCGACGACATCGCTTCGCGCAAGCAGAAAAACGTCGAGAAGATGACGGCACGGCTGAACGCCGAGACGAGCCCGATGATCTTTTCGAACGCGCTGCGCGCCGTGCGCGACGCGATCGCCGAACGGCCGGACGTCTACATCGTCAACGAAGGCGCGAACACGCTGGACTTCGGCCGCAACATCATCGACATGTTCCAGCCGCGCCACCGCCTCGACAGCGGGACGTGGGGCGTGATGGGGATCGGGATGGGTTACGCGATCGCCGCCGCCGTCGAGACCGGCAAGCCGGTCGTCGCGCTCGAAGGTGACAGCGCGTTCGGGTTCAGCGGGATGGAGATCGAGACGATCTGCCGCTACGATCTCCCGGTCGTCACCGTCACCTTCAACAACAACGGGATCTACCGCGGCGACCAGGGTGACGGCGCTCCTTCGCCGACCGGGTTCAAGCGCGACGCACGCTACGACAAGATCATCGAAGCGTTCGGCGGCCAGGGCTATCACGTCACCGATACGGCGGGCCTGCAGAAGGCCGTGAGCGACGCGGTCGCCTCCGGCAAGCCGGCGCTGATCAACGCCGTGATCGATTCCGCTGCGGGCACCGAGAGCGGCCACATCGCCAGCCTCAACCCGAAGAGCGCGCTCGCCGCGACCTAATCACGATGCGAAAAGGCCGGCGTCCATAGACGCGCCGGCCTCTTCGCGGCGTGCGAGCATCGTCTTGCGGCGCCCCTGCGGGCCGAGGAGGGCGAAGTTGTGCCCGCCGCCGCAGCGGGTTCAACCACGCGCTTCGCTAGCGTCTGTCCGCGGACGCTCTCAAATTGCAGTCAGGGGTTGGACTAACTCACTTAGGGTTCGTCGCTGGGGCCGAGCTCATCGTCGCTGTCCTCCTCATCCGGACCACCTTCATCGTCGCCGCGATCACCGTAGTCAGAGTCGGAGTCGTCCCAATCGTAGTCTCGGGTCGATTTTTGAAGCTCTTCACGCGTCGAGCGAGGAATCAGTTTGGCTGGTTGGCTGATCACCGTGAGAGGCGCATATTGAGCCATGAGCATCTTTTGTCCGACGCTCTTACGGAACATTACCGTGAGGAGCGTACCCGTTGCGCTCCGCGAGACGTCAACGATTACCCCCTCGCCAAATTGCGTATGGTTTACGAACTGCCCGGTGCTGTAGCCGCTGGCGGTCGGTTGGGTTGTCGGCAGGCTTGTTGCGGGGATCAGCTTTGGGGGCATTGCGGCGGCGAGGTCTGTCAGCGTCCTTGCCTGCGTCCTGACGACATCAAGTACTTCTCGCACCATGTCATCGGTCGTTCGATGGCTTGATGCTTGCGTCGCTGCGACGGGTCCGATACTTTCAATTGACTGCCTGAAATCAGGCCACCAACGCTCGAAAGCAATACTCAATTTCTCTGTTGTTAGCGGCGGTTGGGCGTGCTCGTTGAGCGACCGAAGAACGCGATGCATATCGGCTTCGTTAATCTCCGCCATCTGATAGACCGAAAGTGGCCCGTCCACATCTGTCGTTGCGATATCCAACAGCAGGGGGCACACTCGCGCGTCCGTGAGGGCATTGGACAAAGCACCAGCTTCAAAATTCAGCCACGCCTTGTGTTGATTTTCCGGCGTTACGCAGATAATTGCAAAAGCAGCTTCCTTAAGTTCAGCGGTGAGCTTCGCCGTCCATTGCGCCCCCTTTGGAATGTCCTCCGATGACATGAACGGGTCGACCGCTTGGATGACGTTCGGAAGCCAATCGCGCAGGGCGAACGCGACTTTCCGGCTACGCTGACCTGACCAGCTCAGAAAAACCCGCATGGACACCCAGTCTTAGTACGCGACGGTTGTGCTCTTCCTGTCAACGACGATGATCCGGCCCGCGACAAGCTGCCCCGCTTCGGTCACGACCAACCCTACAAGCGCGTCGGATAGTGCCCGCGCCAGAGCCTTGCGGTCGGCGACGGCGGCGCGATCCCAGACGCGGGGGTCATCGCGACGAGCCCCTGGGCCTCGGTCCACGGACGCGGCGCGGCCTTCGTCGCGGTGAGCTTAGCTTCGGTCCGCTGGAGCGCGGCGCGCGCCTCCGTCTCACGGGCGGTGAGGTCATCGAGACGCTCCGCACGGTATCGCGGCGCAAGCTGTCTGACTCGAACGCCTCCCATACGCGCTCTCGCGCGGGGCGCTCAGATCGGCCGCTTCTCGGCGCAGGTCGGCGAGGCGCGCGGTGAGCCCGCGCTGCTCCTCTGCAACGCCTCCACGATCAACGATCACCCCGACAAGCTCCGGGCTCGCAACGAGTCGGTCCAGTAGCGCGACAAACTGCTGCTCGACCCGCGTGACGCGGTGGCAACGGTATTTGCCGTGGACGCGATCAAGGTCGCGGCAGGACGTAGTACCTGCAGCGCTTCCCGCCGCTGCACAGGCCCATCAGCGGGACGCCGCACTCGCAGCGCAGCGCCCCCGTGAGCGGCCATTCGGGCGTCACGCCTTCCGTCCGCGCGAACGTGTCGCGCATGTTGCGCTGCGCGCGCTCCCACGTCGCCTCGTCCACGATGGTGCCCTTGTAGGACTCGCGGCGGATCATCTGCGAGACAGTGGATCCGACATGAAAGGCACCAGCTTGCCGTCGCGGCGCTCCATCGGCGCGGCCACCTCACGCAGGCGCCTCGCGACCGCCAAGAAGCCGTAATTCACAAGCCGCATTTCGTATGCGAGCTTCATCGCGTCGGATTCCGGCGGCTTCGCCATGTAGATGCCGTTGACGACCTGCAAGCCGTATGGACGCCGCGAGCCGATCGCGACGTTAGGCTCGCGCTGCGCGCGCGCGACGGGGCTTGCACACGGCTTTGGCCTTGTCGAGGTCTCCACCACCATATCGTTGCAGCGGTAATTGCTGCCGCGCACGCCGCGAAAGCCGCACGGACACGGGTTCATCGACGCAACGAGCGTGAACCGCGCGGGAACGTGTGCGTCCCGGCCGCACGCGTGATCGTCACGCTGCCTTCTTCGAGCGGCTGGCGCAACACCTCGATCGTTACGCGTGAGAACTTCCAGAGCTCGTACAGAGACGGGACGCCTATGGCGAATTTGCCGGGCACGTTAGAGTCGGAACCCTGGACCATGTCCAAGGGGGAACGGCGCGGGCAGTGGGTTGGCGTGGCAGGAAGCCGTTCTCGAGAGCGCCGCGTCCGTTGACGAGGCGCAAGGCTTGGTCGGGATGACCCGCCGCGTCTGAGACCGCGCAGCCGTCGCCGATCACAAGGCTCACGCCCGAGCGGTCGGATGCCCTCGGCGGGCTCGTCGTCACCTAGGTCGGTGAGCTAGTCGCGGGCGGGATCGCGCTGGCCGAAACCTTGCCGACACTCTGCGCGTAGATGGCTTCGGGAAGGGGGTGGTCCACTTGGTCCACACGCTGACCGAGCCCGACCTCGCATCCACCGCACCGTCTCGGTCCGGTTGAGCGTCCTAGACGGGCCGAAAATTCTAGGCACGAGCGGAGCGTGGCGAGAGGTGTCCGGGTTCGGGCCGGATAGCCAACGCGAATCTTCGTGAGCACCGGCAGACCGAGAACGATGGAGCCGCTGGTCTGTGTCAGCGGCTTCCGTCATTGTGCCAGGCAATATGGCACGGTCGGTCCCTCTACTGTGGCCGCCTCAATATCATTCTGTGGCAAAGAACCATGGTCAAGTGTTCACATTGCGATAACACCCGATGGCGCAGCGAAGTGATTGAGCCGCGACACGCAACTACAAGCTCACCGCGATCGTGTGCGATTCGTGCGACGCGCGCAAGACTAAGTGGTCCCGCCCTCAAGGTCGAGGCGTTAGTGAGTCGAAGGCTCGATAAACAGCTTATAGATTCCAACCGCCGTGGCCACAATAAGCGATATTGCAGCGAAGACCCCTTTGGGATACTCGGCGATTCGCCACATTACGGCCTTCATTAACACAAGCACAACCGCCGCAACGGGTACAGCGTACGCGATAAGTACAACGAGAAGCGTTATCAGGAATAATGACATCGCGCCACGTACAACCAGTCCAGTTAGAAAGAGCGCCGTTTGAACCCAGCCCGTTAGCCGGCCGAAGATCACGAATATGCCTGCCATTGGCAAGATCACAACCACACTAGTGAGCGAGTAGAAAAGCACAGCGCGGAAGAAAAATGCTAACGGACTTCCGTCCCCAACAATGGTCCTCAGCAACCGAAGGCCGTAACGGCGGAAAAGAATGACTCCGGGAACGAATGATACGGACGAGACCCAAAAGACTCTGACAAGACCACGAACATCGAGCGCATGGCGATGGGCTAGGGACACAACTAAGTAACCCACATACGCAAGAGCCAAGATGATTTCCAGGATGCCGATCGCCCTTATGCCGCGCCGCGTTGCAAGTAACAAGAGCATTCCACTGACTCTTAGATCGTCTAAGCGCAAAGTCCACGTTTCGAAGGCGTCCTGAAGCGCCGCATTTTGGCCCCGTCGCAGCAATAGGTCACTCGCACCCAGTAACGTTGAGACGACACTCACAACAAGTAGTGCGCTCGTCAACTTCGCAATCATCGGTTGAGTCCTCCCTCCCAGGCGGCGCCTTTGCGCGGACGCGTCGGAGCGTATCATACGGGCAGATATAGAATTGGCAAATTGGTTGCCAATATGGTACGTCTCCGATACCATGTTGCCACACTCTATGGCAAAACGAATTGACGCGGCGAACCGCTCCGACTCGATCGAAACCCTGGCTGAGTTGGCGCTGGGGCAAGACGGATTCTTCGCCGCGAGTCAAGCAGCAGCTAGAGGGATCGATCGCCATCAGATCCAGCGGCTGGTCCCCCAACGGCTGCTCGAACGCGACCAGCGACGGTCTACCGCCCTACACCTTTTCCGGGGAGCGACCGGGCGGAGCTTTGGCGGGCAGTCCTGTGGCCGAGCGTTCAACGTGCTGAGTCTTCGGCCGTGATTCCGACGGCACCGCGCTCAGCCTTCACGAGGTGTTCCACGGTCAATCCGAGCGCGGTCCACATAACGGTACCCCGCAGGCTTCGATTGCGGCGCGACGCGCCGCACGGCGTCCGGATCCACCGTCGCGACTACGAAAGCTCCGATCTCACCACCGTCTCCGGCTTGCCCGTTACGACCCTCTATCGAACTCTAGTCGATGTCATCATGGATGGTAACAGTCTTCAATTCGTCGATGAAGTGCTCAAAGAATCCCGGACCGAAGCCTTGTTGACGAGCACGGAACGACGAAACGTTGCAGCGTTCCGGAGTCGTCGGTTATATAGGACGTGAGCGGACTGGCGTCCATGGAGACGTACTTGGCGGAAGGCGGCATCGTGTGGTCGTGAGGGCCGCACGGTAGTCCGCTCGCAGAACCTATAGCGACTCGGCCGGTGGTGGAACACCGGCCGAGTCCGTCACCCGATGGAGATAGCCACCGATGACACCCGCCCGCTTCGACGTACGCACGTCGAACGCTTGGGCGCGCCGTTTCGCGCGTCTACCGCGCCCCGACCGAAACAGCATCACCAGCCGGATGGTCCGCCTCATTTGGGTAGCCGCGCAAATCGCACACGGCGACCCGGCGACGCTCGCCGGCCACCGCCGTCATCTCCGCGCCCTACTGCGTTCCTTCCGCAACGATATCGCAACCTACCGCACAGAACTGCGTTATCTCGAAGCGATCGTTTGGTGCGATTTCCGCGGACTCGATTATCTCCGCCAACGCGAGCTCGGCCGCTGCCAACCAGATCGTTCGTCACGAGCACGCTGGTTCTGACGGCCGCGCACCGCGTCTTTCCGCAACGCCGCTATCGATCGGCGTGCAGCTTCACCCGCTCAGCCGGTGTGCTTCCCCGAATAGTGTCCGCAGGTCTTGCACGCTTGCCCCTGGTCGGGCTGGGAGTATTCCTTGCAAGTGCAGCCTGAAACCGTACACGCTGTCGCCATGGCATCTCCTCGTCTCTGGATGGGCGCCCCTGTTCGGAAGCGCCCAGGACAATCGTACCCGGGCGCCTCGTAGAGTCAAGTCTTTGCGGGCTCAGACGGACTCTTCCAGCCGGGCGGGTTTGACCGCTTTCCCGAGGCCGACCGGGAGCAGCATCCGCAGCACCGGAGCAGTGGCGGCCGTGCTGATCACCGCGATGAGCACCAGCATCGTGTACACCGTGCGCGGGATGACGCCCATCTCGTAGCCGAGGTTGATCGCCACCAGCTCGACGAGGCCCTTCGTGTTCATCATCGCCCCGATCGCGAGCGCGTGGCGTAACGACAAGCCGGCGAAGCGCGAGATCAGAGCAGCGGTGCCGAACTTCGCCGTTGTTGCGACGGTGAGCAGCAGCGCGCACCACATCCAATCGGCCGGCGTCGACAGCGAGCCGATGTCGGTCCGCAGCCCGGTGAAGCAGAAGTAGATCGGCACGAAGAACGCGTCCACGAACGGTTCGGCGCCGTTCGACCACAGCGCGACGAAGCGTTGCCGGTCGTATGCGATCGCGCCGGCCACGAACGCGCCGAACGCGGGGAACACGCCGATGGCCGACGTCGTCACGGCGGCGAGAAACAGCAGCGTCAGCCCGCCCGCGATCACCGTCGCCGGCGACGTCGCGGACGCTTCGTGCACCGCGTCGAGATAGCGCGCGAACAGCGGCCGCAAAACGTAGCGGGCGGCGAGCACGAACGCCACCAGCAGTGCCGTCTCGAGCAGCAGCGATCCGGGCGCCAGCGTCGCGGACGCGATCGCGCCGACCACGGAGAGCAAGAGCCATCCCACCGCGTCGGTGCTTCCGGCGGCGGCGATGCCGATCGACGCCAGGCGAGACCGGGCGATGCCGAGCTCGGCCAAGATGCGCCCGAGCACCGGCAGCGCCGTGATGCTGAACGCGGTGCCGATGAACAGCGCGAACGCAAGCGGCGCGATCTTCGGCGCGAGCGTGTGGGATACCAGAAAACCGGTCGTGGTGCCGATCGCGAACGCGAGCGGGATTCCCGCGGCGGTCAGCGCGATGACGACGCGCCGGCCGTCGCGGTGCACCACGTGCGAGAAGTTCGTGGTCAGGCCGACGCTGAACACCAGCAGCACGACACCGAGCTGGCTCAGCGTTTCCATGTGCCCGAGTGCCGACGAGTCGAAGATTTGGTGGAACAAGCCCGGCGCGACGAAGCCGAATCCCGACGGGCCCAGCAAGAGACCGGCGATCATGATGCCGACGACGCCCGCTTGGCCGAGCCGCCTCGCGATACTGGTCGCGACGCCGGCCGCGACCAGGATGATCGCGAGTTGCGCGAACCCGCTGAACAGCGCGCCGTGCGCTCCATGACCTTGCAGCACGTGGGTCACGCGGTACGACGGCGCGCAGCGAGTGCGTCGCGTTTGGTGAGCCGGATCACGCCGCCGGATGGCCCGTCCACGTTGTCTTCCTTTCACCCCGGTCAGGGACAACTGGTCTCTGCTGTTGCGCCATTCTGCGGTACACGGCTTCGGCTCGTGCGCAAGGCGCTCGTGATTATCGCGATAGCGTACGGTAAAGGCGGCGACGCGTCCAATATCTGCGACCTCGGCTGGTGATATATTCGAAGTCTTACGGCGCGCTTGTTGCGGCGGAGCACGTCGTGGTATAGTCCACTTCTTCATCGGTGTGGGTGCGCATGAAAAGCGTTTCGAAAGTGAGCTCTTATGTCTCGTCGCGCTGACGGTACCGAGGCGCGCTTCCACGCCTTCATCGACGAGGCGCTGCGCGAGATCTCGGGGCGCGACGAAGATTTCCTCACGCTCTTTCCGATCGCGCTGCCCGATCCGAAGCGCGCCGCTCGCAAGAGCGCGGCGGACCTCGCTTCGCGGGGCTGGCCGGCGGACGAGCTGGAACGCGTTCTGGAACGCGGCAACGACTATGTGCGCAGCCGGTACCGGACGGTCGAGGGGCGCGAGGAGACGTTCTTCGCGGAGTGGGTCGCCGCCGCGGTGATCGACGCGCACCAAGCCGCCGCCGGCGCCATACCGTTGCAGGCGGTCGCCGGGACGCGCCGGCCCGTGCGTGACGTGCTCGAGGCGGACTACGACCTCCGCTCGACCGCCGGCGGCACGCGGTACTTCGTGCGCAAGAAAGGCAGCTTCCCGGTCGTGCTGATCAACGCGACCGGATTACCGATCGAGTCGTGGCAGCGGCTGCTGGACGACGGCTCGCACGACTACAAGCTGATCGTGCCGGAACGCTCGCACGGCGACATCTTCGCTGGCGGCGTCGAGCGCGACGTGAGCTGCGAGGACGAGGCGCGAGAGATCGTCTCGATCGTGGAGAACGAGGCGATCGACGCCGTGCACGTGCTGGCGTGGTGCAACGGCGCCCGGCTCGCGGTCGAGGTCGCGACGCTCTTGGGAGGCCGGGCCGCCTCGCTGACGCTGCTGGCGCCAATGTTCAAAGGGATCGACGGCGTCGGGAAGTCGCTCACGCGGTACGAGCGCGATCTGCAGACGATCCTGGACATCGTCAAGAAAGATCCGAAGATGGCGGCGATGTTCGCGAAGAAGATCTCCGACGTCGCGGTACCGGTCAACTGGAGCAAGGCGTCACAGGACGACGCCGAGCAGCTCGAAGAGATCTTCTGGTCGCCCAACTGCCGCAACGTCAAGCTGCTCAACGTGCCGCTGATGTCGGCGGATTCGCTGGTGAACGTCGCGCGCCGCGTCGCGACGGACGAGACGCATCCGACCGTACGGCGGCTGTCGGAGCTGAGCGTCCCGATGATGGTGGTCTTGGGAACCCACGACAACGTCGTGAGCAACAAGAACACGCTGAGCGTCCTGCGCGCCGCCGGCGCCCGCTCCGCCAACGTGCTGATCGTGGGCGCCGGGCACGACATCCACGACCTGCAATACCACTATCTGCGCTACGCGCTGTCGTACTTCGTGGACCGCGCAGAGGTGCCCGCGGCGACGGCGCGCGTTCGCGTCCTGGAGCGGGACGAAACCGTTTAGGCGCGGCGGATCGCCGCGTGCAGCCCGTCCAGATACGCGGCGCCCGCGGGGATCATGTGGGTCAGCAGCGTGAACGCGTGGATGAGGCCCTTGGCGAGCACCACCTCGCACGGCACGCCCGCGGCGCGCAGCCTCTCGGCGACCGCGTAGCCGTCGTCCGCGACGGCGTCGCACTCCGCGATGAGGATGTAGTGCGGCGGCATCTCGGCGAGCGCCGGGAAGATGGCGGGCGAGTTGTACGGGTCAGCACCCTGCGCGCCGTCGCGCAGGTAGAGATCGCGGTAGTGCGTCACCTCCTCGACGTCGAGGTGGAAACCGCTGCCGTACGTGCGCAGCGACGGCAGCGACAGCGTCTTGTCGTACCACGGCGTGACGGCGGCCACGAGCTTCACCGGCGGGCCGCCGCGCTCGACCGACCGGCCGCCGTGCCAGGCGGCCGAGAAGTGCGTCACCTCGTGGCCCCGGCGCGCCAGCGCGGCGGCCAGCTCGGGGAGGAAGCGCTCGGCCCC
>Ga0209624_10003075_pt1 | contig 12012 bp, 8 predicted proteins | sample JacPinW_OM2H0_O1_FD_188565 | JGI IMG/M metagenome (GOLD analysis project Ga0209624, IMG submission 188565) | Forest soil microbial communities from Algoma, Ontario, Canada - Jack Pine, Ontario site 1_JW_OM2H0_O1 (SPAdes) (version 2) | ecosystem: Environmental > Terrestrial > Soil > Boreal... | reverse complement strand
CGACCCGCTGAACTACACAGCCAATGGTTCATGGGATTGGAAGCATCAGGGCAACGGTGGATTCGGTTTTCCCGGTGCGCCCAACACCGAAGGCGATCTGCTGCAAGCCATGCTCACCAATCCAAATCTTCACGTAGAAATCGAAGGTGGCTTCTACGATCTAGCGACTCCGTTCTTCGGCTCAGAATACACAGTGGATCATCTCGGCCTGCCCGAAAAACTTCAAGGCAACATCAAAACAAAAACTTACGACGCTGGGCACATGATGTACTTGCACGACGAAGATTTAGCCAAACTAAAAAATAACATCGTCGCGCTAATCGACGCTTCAACAAAACAATAAAACCAATAGTGTAGCCCGGGTTCGCCGAACCCGGGTTCCGACCCCGGGAACGCCAATCTCCTGATTGGCGTTTTCCGTACCCTTTGCACGTCATTCCGATCCCGCCCTTGCGGGAGAGGAATCTCTCGGCGTCTTTTCTTTACGTCCTTCGCCGCCATTCTGAAACGCGTTCTTTGCAGCGTATCTGTCGTAGGGACAAACCTTTAGGTTGTCCGCGTCTTTTCCTTTATCCGCCCTCACTCATACCTCAGCGCCACCATCGGATCCACCCGCATCGCCCTCCGCGCCGGCAAATAACACGCCACAATCGCCGCCACCATCAGCACCACCGACACGCCCACAAACGTCACCGGATCCGCGCCCTTCACTCCAAACAATAATTTCGCCAGCAACGACGCCGACGCCAGCGCCCCCGCTGCGCCAATCACCAGCCCAAGAATCACCAACCGCATTCCCTGTCCAATCACCAAACCAAAAATATTCCCCGGACGCGCTCCCAACGCCATCCGCACTCCAATCTCATTCGTCCTCCGCACCACGCTAAACGAAAGTGTGCCGTAAAGCCCCACACAAGTCAGCACGAGCGCCAGCAAACTAAATATTCCGCAAAGCGCTGCGATCAGTCTGTCATCGTGCAACGATTCATCAATTATTTCGCGTAACGTCCTAACGCTCATAATTTTGAGAGAACTGTCCAGCGAGCGAAGTGCATCTCTTATTGGACTCGCAAGCATCTGCGCGTTTCCGTTGATGCGAACATCGAGCACACCCCTGATGTTAGTGTCAGGATGAAACGCTCGCATTTGTGTGCGATTGACGTAAATAAAGTCGGTAGCTGATTCGCGCAGATCGTTGTACTTTGAATCCGCGACCACGCCAACGATTTCCATCGTCGGCCATTTCCGGCCCGTATCGAAATTGATCCGCCTGCCCAAGGGACTCTGCTCACCAAAGTAGTGCCGTGCCATAGTCCGGTTGATGACGGCGACGCTGGACGTGTTCCCATTGTCTTGAGAAGTGAATTCTCGGCCCTTCAGCAAAGGAATTCCCATCGTTTCAAAGTACCGCGGCGAAATCGTATTGAAGAAAACGTGAGATTCTAAAGGTGGAATTGGCGCGTGGCCTTCGACAGCGACGTTAAGTCCCATCTCAGCGGTCGTCTGAGAATATGAAGAAATGCTCGCGGAGCGCACACCCGGAAGATTTCTTGTCCGCTCGACAAGCTCATCGTAGAACGCGTTGATCTGCTCGGGGGTACGCCCTTGTCCGCTTCCATTGAAAGTAACCGCCAGAACGTCATTGCGGTCGAATCCCACGTCGAAAGTTTCGAGATTAAATAGGCTGTGCAGCAACAGTCCAGCTCCCGCGAGAATCGTCATGGAGAGTGCAACCTGTCCGACAACGTTAAGAGTCCCGCCTCGCAGTCGAGACACCGATCTGTTCATCCCCACCGTCTGCGTCTTCAAATCCTGTGACAGATCGACCCGAGTAGCGGAAAGCGCGGGGGCCAAACCACACAAGAGCACAGTGAATGCGAGAACCGCTGCGGTGAATAAAAGGACACGGCCGCTAAGTCCGGCGTTCAGCACAGCGTGATAATGCTCCGTCGAAAGTGAACCTACCAGCAAGTTGCTCGCCCAACTAGCCACTAACAAGCCAACCGCCGATCCCATCAACGCAAGCAACGCGCTCTCGGTAACCAGCTGGCGCACGAGTCGCCAACGTCCAGCACCCAGCGCCAACCGCACGGTAATCTCTTTTCGGCGTGCCGCGCCTCGTGCAAACAGAAGATTCGCCACATTCGAGCAGGCAATCAAGAGGATCAATCCCACAACGGCCATCAGAATTCGTGTCGGCAAAGAAAAGTTCTCGCGCAAATCGGAAAGCCCGCGCGCAGCGGGCGTTAATACAAGGCGAGCCATTGAGCCGGGCCGTTCGATATAAGGCACAGACGATTGCGCCAGCACCTGCTGGAACACCGCCTCCAGATCGGGCTTTGCCTGTGCAAGGGTCACGCCGGGTTTGAGTCGTCCAAAAACCGTTACCCAGTGAGTGTGTGGCTTGTCTCCCAACGGCAAATAAAGATCCGGCGAACTTCCCACATTTACGCCAAAAAACTCCGGCCGAGTAACGCCAACGATCGTGCACGGAACATTGCGAATCGGAATGATCTTGCCTATGACCGTCGCATCCGCGTGAAACTCGCGGTTCCAGTAATCGAAACTAAGGACCACGGCAGCGCTACCAGCAGAATCACGGTCGTCGTCCGGCACAAATAGTCGCCCGACAAATGGGTGTACACCGAGAACAGTAAAGAAATTCCCAGAAACGGTTTCACCGCGAACTGAATTTGTCTGGCTATCTCGCGTTACCTGGTAGTACTGCATTTCGCCGTCGGCCATCACGCCGGAAAAAACGTGGTTATTGTCGCGATAAACCACAAAGTCCGTATCGTCCGAACCGTTGTACGATTGCATCCCGCCCGGGTCCATGCTGCCGGAACTATGCACCAACACAAGTTCATCAGGATTCCGCACCGGCAATTTCCGCAATAAAAGCGGATCCAATATCGAAAATATCGCCGCGTTCGCCCCAATCCCCAGCGCCAGCGTTAGTACAGCCACCGCCGTAAAACCCGGACTCTTCCGCAACATCCGCAGCCCATACCGCATATCCTGCGCAACGTCCGCAATCCATCGCCAACCCCAAACATCGCGCGTAGCTTCTTTCACCAATCCAATATTTCCCATCTCACGCCGCGCGGAAATCTCAGCCTGTGCCGAAGATTCTCCCCGTTCCATGCGCTCGCGCGCCGCCATTTTCAGATGACTCTCGATCTCATCATCCAGATCTTCACTCCGCTTGCTCCGCCAGAATCGAAAACTCATGCGTCACCCTCACTCTTCACAGGATTCAGCACCCCCGCAATCGCATCCGAAAGTTGGGACCACCTCGACCGCTCAGCCACCAGCTGCTTCTTCCCCTTCACCGTCAAACGATAGACGCGCGTCCGCTGATTGTTCTCAGACACTTTCCATTCCGCCGAAATCAATTTCTGTTTCTCCATCCGATGCAGCGCCGGATAAAGCGAACCAGTATCCACTTTCAAAATTTCCCCGGAATTCGTCCGAATGGATTGGCTCAGCGCATACCCATGCCTCGGCCCCCACTGCAACGTCTGCAAAATCAACATATCCAGCGTCCCCTGTAGCAACTCAATCTGATTCTGATACCGCTCTTTCATCTCATCTCCAGGGATGTAGTCCACCTACATCCAGCCATGTAGATAATCTACATCCCCCTGTTCACGAATCACCCAACCAAATCAAATCCGGTTTCGTAAACGACATCCCATTGCACAGACATTCCTGTCTGCGCGCCTTTTTCCGCGTCACCTAGACGCAAACTTCAGGTCGCCCTCTCGGGTGCTGCCTTTATTTTCCTCTGCGTACTCTGCGTTGAGAGCTTTTGCCCTTCGAATTCCATTCGAATAACTTTCCGCAGGCGGTCCGCAATCTGTAGGGGCGCTGCTTGCTGCGCCCTCTTCCGAATACATTCATATATTTAGTACTAAGTACTATAGTTTTCTTGACATCCATCGCCACTCGCGCTACCCTGAACCGCAGACTTGGAAGATCCGCTCCCATCAATATCTCAGTAGCGGCAATCACCCATCCTGCCGGCCTCCGAACATTTCAATGATTTTGAACGAGCGCGTATCAGTATAAAAACAAACGACTTGCCCTTCCTCGCAGGCTAAGTCCTTTGTTTTGATATTCATAACAAGATGAAGCGACCTAACCCCTTTATTTTGATATTCATGACAAAAACAGGGGGAGGGGGGTAGGGTAACCAAATGGTACTGACCAGATTCGCGAGCCAGCACGGTTCGGTAGCACCGACGCTCCTGCTTGCCCTGAGTTACGAAGGGTCGGTGCGCTCTTCCGTCCTCGCAAATCCAAGATGCAGCGATATGAGTGTCGGTCCCACCCGCAATCTTGCCCCAGCCACTCAAATCCGATACGCTCTCGCTCGCGAGGCACTCATCTAATGTCACCTCAGCGCGATTTAGACGTTCTAATCATCGGCGCGGGTCACAACGGACTCGTCACCGCCGCATATCTTGCGCGAGCAGGAATGTCCGTGCGCGTTCTGGAACGCCGCGAAGTTCTTGGCGGCGCGTGCGTCACCGAAGAAATTTTTCCCGGATACAAAATTTCCACTGCCGCATATCTCTGTTCGTTGATGCAGGAACGCATCATTCGCGAGCTCGATCTTCCGAAATTCGGCTATCGCGTTTACGCAAAAGATCCCGCCTTCTTCACTCCCTTCCCCGATGGACGCCATCTGACCATGTGGCAGGATCAGAAACGCACCTGCGAAGAGATCGCAAAATTTTCTCGCAAGGACGCGGAAGTTTATCCGGAGTACGAAGAGTTCATCGAGCGTCTCGCAAAATTCGCCGAAAGCATGTTGCTGCGCACGCCGCCGAATTTCACGAAAACAAATTGGAAGGATCTCGCCGGTCTTGGCAAGCTCGGCCTGGAATTAATGCGCATGCCCGAAGACGAGCGCGTCGGTCAAACAAAAATCTTCACGCAAAGCGTCGCCGAATTTTTGGAACCGTGGTTTGAATCCGAAGAAATAAAAGTAACGCTCGCCACCGACGGCGTTATCGGCACAAATGGCGGCCCGCGTTCGCCCGGAACCGCTTACGTTCTGCTGCATCACGTGATGGGCACGCTCGATGGACATCGCGGCCTGTGGGGATTTGTCCGCGGCGGCATGGGCGCAATCTCCGAAGCCATCGCCGGTGCCGCTCGTGCAGCGGGCGCTGAGATTTCCACGAATTCTCCCGTCGATCACATCCTCATCGAAGAGACTGCGTCGGGCCCGCGCGCCGTTGGCGCTGTTCTAACCAACGGCGTGGAAATTCGCGCGCGCACTGTTGTCTCCTGCGCCGATCCCAAGCGCACATTTTTATCTCTCGTCGGCGAATCTCATTTGCCATCCGAATTTGCCAGCGCCGTGCGCGGCATCGCCATGCAAGGCTGCTCGATGAAAATAAATTTAGCGCTCGATGGCCTGCCGAATTTCACCGCGATTCCTGGCAGCAATCTGCAACCGCATCACAAAACCACCATGCACATTTGCCCCAGCATGGATTACGTCGAACGTGCCTGGGACGAATCGAAATATGGCCAGCCCTCATCGCGCCCGCTGATCGAAATGACAATTCCCACCACCTACGACGATTCCATCGCGCCGGCCGGCAAACACATCATGGGAATTTTCTTGCAGTACACGCCCTACCAATTGCGCAACGCAAATTGGCACGACGTAAAAGAAGCCTACGCCGACCGCGTGCTGGATTTAATCGAAGAATATGCGCCGGGATTCAAAAGTTTAGTTCGTCACAGACAAGTTCTCTCGCCGCTCGATCTTGAAGAAATTTACGGACTCACCGGCGGAAATATTTTTCACGGCGAAATGAGCCTCGGCCAACTTTTCTTCCTCCGCCCCGTTCCAGGCTGGGCAAAATATCGCACTCCCGTCCGCGGACTCTACATGTGCGGCTCTGGCACGCATCCCGGCGGCGGAGTAATGGGCGCCCCCGGCTACAACGCCGCCCACGAAATTTTGTACGACAAAAAAATCGGAAAGGCCAGCTAAGAGCGCCTTGAGACGCTATGATTCCCGATAATCACATTCAATTCTTAATTGGCGCGCACACCGTGAAATCAAATGTAATATCTACCGTTCCAGTTTCGACGTTGCGATTTATTCGGGAAACATTCAAACGCGACACGTCCGTACCCGCGGACGCCTTTCCCAACTTAAATATCTCCTCCAGCAATCGGTTGTCGAACATAGTTCCGGGTGGCATCTTCGATTGCAGTAGAGATGTCGTTGCGCTGTTCAGTCCCAACACGTCAAATCTTTCCACAAAGTATTTTCGGCCTTCACCAACGCGCAATGTCAGATCGACCACGCGGTCCTTGCGGTTGAAGGAAAATGTTGGAGTCATCGTCGCATCCATGAACCCGCGACTTCCGTATAGCCGGGTCATTCCACTGATTCCCTTCCGGATTTTATCTACGCTGAGCGGATCGCCCTTTTCAAGCTTGAAGTACGGTCGTAATTCGACTTCGGGAATCAAGAGCGCGCCTTCCGGATCAGCGCTCACAATCGAAATATCTCCCGTGGAAAATTTATCGCCTTCCTTGATGGGAGCGACGATCAGCATTCCACGTTGCGGATCGTTTGGGTCGAGCGGTTCCATCTCGAGGTCGTCTACTTGAACTTCAAAGTATCCTCGATCCTGAAAATCGCTTCGGACGATCTCCTCCGCGACATGGTCGAGCCATTCTGAATTGCTTCCATGGAAGTCGCTTTGCTGTATTTCCTTCAAGATTCTTGCTTGCACAACGTCCGCGTCATGCACCAGTCCCTTAAATCTAAAATCGCCAACGATAAGCTTGGAATCGGGCCGCTCTCCGTTCGCCTCGCGGATTTCCTCGGCCAACGTCGGATATGGCGATTTTTTATCGAGACACGGCGGGAGTTGAGCACGCGAAGGCTTCGCCGAAATCAATGCAAGCGCAAAAACGGTGAGGGAAAGAACGCATGTCGCGGGACGGTTCATATGCGGAACCCCTTTTCGGGATTTTATCAGTAAAGATTTGCTACAAGATAGAAGCGAGGTTGGTTACCAATGGTTGTCTGAACTTAAATCGCGGCAATCACCAACAAAGTAGCATCGTCCGTAAACGTTCCGCCGGCAAATCGCGCTGCTTCAGCCATCAATGACGCATGCAATTCTCCAGCGCCCGAAGCGCGATTGCGCGCCATCAAATCCGCCAAGCGCGTTTCGCCAAATTCCTGTCCATCGGCGTCGGACGCTTCAGTGATTCCGTCCGTGTAAAACGCCAATCGATCGCCCGGCGATAAATTAATTTGCCCTTGCGCCGCGGACCAGTCCGGAAATTCGCCCAGCACTGGGCCGCCATCGGCCAAGCGCAGAACACTTCCATTCGGACGCGCCAGCAACGGCGGATTGTGCCCGGCGTTTACATATGTGAATGAAAAAGTTTCTGTATCAAGCACGCCGCAAAAAAACGTGACAAATCTTCCCGGTTCAACATTTTCGCAAAGAATTCTGTTCACGCGCTCGCACAATCCTACAGGTGTGCAAGTCACATCCGCATACGCTTTCACCGCTGCCTGCAAATTTGACATGACCAATGCCGCCGGAACTCCTTTGCCTGCAACATCGCCAATGCAAACGAGCGCGCGCTTGGCATCCAACGGAAGCACGGCGTAATAATCTCCAGCCAATTCGCGCGCGGGACGATACGCCGCGGCCAATTCAAATCCCGCCAGCTCCGGCAACATACGCGGCAACATTCCCTGCTGAATTTCTTTCGCCTCGGCCCATTCGCGCTCATCCTGACGCGATTGTCTTCGCGCTGTTCGGCGCGCGCGTCCGAGCGCCAGTTGCGTATGCAGCACGCGGCGCAGCGCAGCGTTGTCCCACGGCTTCTGAATGAAATCTCCGGCGCCGCGCTGCAATGCTTCGACGGCAATTTCCACGCTTCCCCACGCCGTCACCACCACAATCGCCATGTCCGAATCCATCACCCGAAGCCGCTCGATCAGATCAATTCCTTCGCGGCCCGAAGTCGTATCGCGCGCGTAATTCATGTCGAGCAACGCCAAATCAAATTTCTCTGCGGCAACCGCAGTTAGCACGGCCGAAGGCGAACCGGCTAGCTCGATGTGAAATCCCTCATCGCGCAAAGCGAGCCGCAGCGCTTCACCGACGTGCGGCTGATCGTCAGCAATCAGAATTCTTACCGGCACCGAAATTGTGGAAGCAATACTCACGATGCTCCGTTTATTTTCCGCTCAGTCGTTCTCAATCATTATAAATGATGCAAAGCGCAGGCCGTTCCACGCCGCTCCGGCTCGGCCCTAAGTCATTAGAGGGCCTACATTTAGCAGCGTTACGGCTATTTTGGCGCACCCCGCGTGTCCGATTGTGGGACTCTCCGTCGCGCTCTTGCACAATTGCCGCGTAAATGACTGACGTCATTGCATCGCATTTCGCCCTAAGTTACTCTAATAGTCTAGACACCGCGAACGTCCCATGCACAACTGTTTGAGTCCGGCACACTAGCTGATTCGCGAGGATCATTTGAACCGTCTGGATCACAGCAGCCGCCAAACCCGCCTCAAGTCAGCACTGTTTCGCGGCGACGCGCTCACGCTCGCGAATCCGGAATATTTCAGAATGGTTCGCGCGTTCACCGAAGAACTTTTGCATGCCGACCGCGATCCGCTGGACATCACGAGCGCCGCGCTTGCGGCCGGCAAAAAAAATGCTATCGCGCAAATTATTGCGAACGAATCCGGCGTGCTCGCCGGAATTGACGAAGCGGTTTGGTATTTCACGAATTTCGGTCTTGCCGTGGAACGTGCCGGCGCGGACGGCCAATCCATCAAGCCCGGCCAAGCGATTCTGCGTTTGGAGGGCGATAGCGACCGGTTGCTGTCGCTCGAACGCGTCGGGCTAAATTTGTTGCAGCGCATGAGCGGCATCGCCACTTTCACGCAACGCCTGCAAAATATTGTGCGCGGACGCGGAGGCGACGCGCCTCCGAACGCGAATATTATTGCCACGCGAAAAACCCCGTGGGGATTGTTGGATAAACGCGCGGCTCATTTGGGCGGAGGCGGCACGCACCGGCTTGGACTGGGCGACGCTATCCTGATTAAGACGAATCATTTAAGATTGTTTGCGCCGGATGAGTCCGACGCGATTCCGATTGCCCTGAATCGGGCATGGGGCGAGCGACACCGCTCGGCGTTTATTGAAGTGGAAGTTACTGGATTGGCGGGCGCGTTGGCTGCCGGACGTACGTTCCAGGACCTGAGGCGCTCGGACGCTGACTCCGATTCGTATCCGTGCCTCGTTATGTTGGATAATAGGAGTGCGGAAGAGGCCGGCCAAATTGTGTCCGCCCTTCGCGCGGAAAATTTGTGGGACGACATTCTGATTGAAGTGAGCGGCGGAATTTCAGAAGCGGGTTTGACGGAGTACGCCGATGCGGGAGTCGACGCAATTTCCGTTGGCGCGCTGACGCATTCCTGCAAGGCGCTCGATTTGCGATGCAAGCTGGAAGTTGGAGCAGTGCAGAAAATAGAGATCGGACACGAAGCGAAATTTGTATGAAAAGCTCGGCCACAACCATCGCGCGTTTGCCATTTGAGGAGCGCTACTCGCTTCCCATCATCGAGAACATTCTCGATTCGCCGGAAGAAATTCGCCGCAAGCAAGATAAAATCCGCGAATTGAAGGCCACGAAAAATGCCGTGGTACTCGCGCACAATTATCAGCGCGACGAAGTGCAGGACGTCGCGGATTTTGTGGGCGATTCGTTGGGACTTTCGCAGGCTGCCGCACGCACAGACGCCGACGTGATTGTTTTTTGCGGCGTGCATTTCATGGCGGAAACCGCTGCGATTCTCTGCCCCGAGAAAACAGTTCTGCTGCCGGATTTGCGCGCTGGATGTTCGCTTGCGGCAAGCATCACCGCCGACGAGCTGCGCGAATGGAAATCCAATTATCCTGACGCGGTCGTCGTCGCCTACATCAATACTTCCGCAGCGGTAAAAGCGGAATCCGATTATTGTTGCACTTCGGCGAACGCCACCCGCGTTGTGAATTCCATCCCGCTCGATAAACAAATTCTGATGCTGCCGGATAAATTTCTCGCGTCTGTCGTAGCGCGGCAAACGGGGCGCGCCAACATCATTGCGTATCCCGGCTACTGCCACGTCCACAACATGATTGACCCGGAGCAGGTTGTGCGAATGATGGAAGATTATCCGGATATCGAATTGCTGATTCATCCCGAATGCGGATGCGTTAGCGCGTGCATGGTGAAAGTTTTGGACGGAACATTACCGAAGGAACGCACGCAGTTTTTTTCAACAGAGGGGATGTTGCGCCACGTTCAGGAGTCGCCCGCCACGGAATTTGCCGTGGGAACGGAAGTGGGAATTCTGCATCGCCTACGCGATCAAAATCCCGGCAAAACTTTCCGGCCAGTGAATCCGGATGCGATTTGCGCGTTTATGAAAACGATCACGCTGGATAACATCATTGCTTCGATGGACAAAATGTCGCCACAGATTACGGTTCCGGCCGACATCGCAAAAAAAGCAAAGCGTTCTATAGATCGCATGTTGGAATTGGCGTAATTCGCGGCAGTCTTCTAAGACAATTTCACTCAAACAATTTCAAATTGCTACCGCCCGTCTTCTTCCCTGTTGCCGCATCCACTTTCTTCTTCGCGTTCTTTGGCGGCTTCGCCACAACTTCGCGTTCTTTCGGTACACCACTTGCAATTAACTTTCCAAATCCGGCCTCGTCCAATATCGTAACGCCCAACTGCTTCGCCTTATCAAACTTCGATCCCGGATCGCTTCCGACCACGACGTAATCCGTATTCTTGCTCACGGAGCCAACATCCTTCCCGCCGTATTTTGTAACGATCTCAGCTCCCTGCTCGCGCGAGATTTTCTCGAGTGAACCCGTGAACACAAACGTCCGTCCGTGCAGGCGATCATCCGCCAACTTTTTCTTCTCGCCGGTAAGTTTCAATCCGGCCTTGCGCAGCTTCGCGATTAATTCCTGGTTCGCCTTTTCCGAAAAAAACTCCGCGATACTTGCCGCCACTTTCGGCCCCACTTCGCCAACTTCCGTTAACTGCTCTTCCGCGGCGTGGGCAATCGCATCCAGGTCGCTAAAATGTTCCGCCAGCAACTGGCCGGTGCGCTCGCCAACAAATCGCATTCCCAGAGCGTAAACTAATCGCGCGAGGCCAGCTTTCTTGCTCGCTCCAATCTCATCAAGTAAATTCTGCGCAGACTTTTCTCCGCTGCGCTCCAGCTCTGCTAGGGGCTCCAGTTTCAGCGTATAAAGATCGGCTACATCCTTCACCATTCCGGCATTCACGAGTTGATCCACAATTTTTTCGCCTAGCCCGTCAATATTCATCGCGTGGCGGCTGGCAAAATGCAGCAACGATTCTTTCCTCTTCGCCGGACACGACGCATTCACGCAGCGATACGCAACTTCATCCGGGTCTTTGTGAATTCTGCTTCCGCATTCTGGGCATTTTTCCGGCACGACAAATGGCCGCCGATCCTTCGCCTCTTTCACAACGCGCACAACTTTCGGAATCACTTCGCCGGCGCGTTCGATCAACACGGTGTCGCCAATTTCCAAACCGAGGCGCGCAATTTCGTCCATGTTGTGCAACGTCGAGCGGCTGACCGTCACGCCGCCAACTTGAACTGGCTGCAACATCGCCACGGGAGTCAGGGCGCCGGTGCGTCCAACCTGAACAATAATGTCGTTGACGACCGTCGTTTCCTGCCGAGCCGGCCATTTGTACGCAATCGCCCATCGCGGAGCTTTCGCTGTGAATCCCAACTCGTCCTGCATCGCAAATTCGTCAACCTTGATCACGATGCCATCAATTTCGTACGGAAGTTTTTCGCGCTTCGTGTTCCACACTTCGCAGAATTTCAAAACACAATCCAGCGTCGGACACACTTTCCATTCCGCGCCAACTTTGAATCCAAGCTTCGTTAGGGCT
>Ga0209624_10003073_pt1 | contig 12015 bp, 13 predicted proteins | sample JacPinW_OM2H0_O1_FD_188565 | JGI IMG/M metagenome (GOLD analysis project Ga0209624, IMG submission 188565) | Forest soil microbial communities from Algoma, Ontario, Canada - Jack Pine, Ontario site 1_JW_OM2H0_O1 (SPAdes) (version 2) | ecosystem: Environmental > Terrestrial > Soil > Boreal... | reverse complement strand
AACGGTGCTCGTATCCAACGTGAGTTCGTACACCGTGAAGGGAGGCCACCTAACAATCGTCGCACCCTATCCGAATCCCGGTTTGGACGGGTTAATCGTATCTGGTTTTGGGGGTGGTGGGGTACACCAGACATTTCAAAGCGCGCAGCTGGTCGATGCGTCACAAGGCACAATCGTCACTTACGACTTCGTGAATCTGTCTTCACCGCCTTTTACCCTTGTGAATGGCAGCACCGTGTCCGTTGAATTCGGCTATCAAAGCGAGGCCAACACGTCGACTGCAAATCTACATAACACCGCTTTGGGTACGGGCGCCCTCTACTCAAACATCACCGGTACTCAAAATATCGCTGTCGGATATGAGGCGCTTGTCCTGAATCTGGGCGACTCCAATGCTGCATTTGGCAATCAGGCCCTTTATTCGAATGTCGGAGGAACCTTCAATACCGCGGTAGGAACCGGTTCGCTCTACTCGGAAACGTCGGGTACCGCCAATATCGCCGTGGGGTACCGGTCTGGCTTCAACCTGACCAGCGGAAGCCACAATATCGACATCAGCAATACGGGAGCCGCGGGCGACAATGCAACAATCCGCATCGGCACGCTCGGGCAGCAGACGGCAACCTTCATCGCCGGGATTGGCGGAAATAATTTGGGCGCGACCGCGCTTCCTGTGGTTGTGAATCCAGCGACCGGCCAGCTCGGCACATCCACGCTGCTCCAAGGGCCCGCGGGTCCTGCAGGACCGCCGGGTTCAATTGGGCCGGTAGGACCGCCGGGTGCTCAAGGGTTTTCGGGACCAACCGGTGCCACAGGTCCGCAGGGTCCAGGCGGCCCGGCTGGCGCTACCGGTCCGCAAGGTCCGGCGGGAGCGACAGGTGCTCCCGGTTCCGCCGGCCCGCAGGGTCCAGCCGGCATCAGTACGGGGTCATTCGGTTATACGATCTCAACCGTTCAGCCGTTGTCCGAGAACGGAACCATTGTGGCGACGACCGAACCGGTCGCGAACTCAGGTTCCTACTATGTCACCGCGAGTGCGTTCATAGGGGTCGATTCCGGCGACCGCGTTACTTGCTTTGTCTCAAACGGGGATAGCGGCAACTTTTTTGATGGGATCTATGGTGGTTTCGACAACACGAAGAACACCTCTTTCGCTGTTCAATCTCAGGTAACTGTCGTCGACGATTGGGGCATTACGCCAGGAGATGTAATTAATCTGTATTGCTCCAGCGCCACGGGCGATTCAAATTCATTCGTAAGTAATGCAGCGATCAGCGTCACGTTCATTACGAGTGACAGTTGCCCTCCAGGGAAAGGAATTTGCCCGTCGAGTGCTGAGACTGACACCACAAGGGTTGGCAATTCGTCGGCAGGTGCTAACAGAAGGAGCATCGGCACGTCGCAGAATAACGCAACGACGCGATGAGGATGCAAATCGCCGAGGTCAAGACTTTAAGCGCAGAGAGCATCCAGTGCGCTCGCTGACGTATCGGCGGGTGACTGCCAACTTCCTGCTCGGCGCTGGCCGCGAAACGCGGTTGGCTTCACTTGCGGAGATGAGGTGAACGACAGAGGCGCAAGGATTTTAATAGCCGGCGTGTCGGTCGCGGCTCTGCTAGCGGCTGGCGCTTGGTTTCAGAACCGCTCGGCGCTGAGCGACCTGCGTGCACAAATGCTCGCCCGGGAGCTGCAACCCATCGCGACACTGCTGCAAGAGGACCAGGCGATTCTCAAAGAACTGCAGACAGAGCCCTTCACCGAACCGAACTCAGGAATTCTCGAATCGTATCTCGCGAAGATCCGCCGGGATGGCGTGCCGAAGCACGTGGACATGAAACAGAAGCTCGATCAGCTTGCCGAGAACGATTCGGCGGTTGCCACGTTGCTCAAGGCGTATGCATCGCATGCCAAGACTTCAGCATTCGTCTCGGAGGGCGACAAGTTTAGGAACTACGCTTCGGCATGGCGCGATCGCTGGAACTCGGTGATGGAGATTTTTATGGCCGGGGGCAACTACGCCGTCGCCGGTGTTCCCTTTCCTTCTAGGTTTCCAGCGGCCGTGCAGGCTGAAATCGAAGCGGCAAACTGAGTTGCGATCGCCCCAAGTGGGAAGATGGACGCCGCCGGGGCGGTACCGCGAGGAGACGTCTTTTGCCATGGCGACAGATGCAAGGGATCGTGTGCATTGAGCAATTATCAAGGGGAAAGCTAATGTCTAACTTCACATATCGGCAGTGCCTTGGGCTTGTTGCGTCCGGGTCGCTTTTTCTCATCCTGCTAGCTGCGTGCGACAATTCGGAGTTAGCGCAGAATGCTGCGGATTCTCCGAAGACTTACGCTGTCGCTTCCCCGGAACGGGCAATGAGTGACTACTGCGCACCGGCAATGTCACCGTTTCGATCCGTCGTCGACTTGATGAACTGTGTAGGCGCGGCACTCGGCGAACAGCCACCAGGCGAACCCAGCTCTTCCATCATATATCTGTCACGCAAGTCACCGTAAAATCAATTACGACCCAGGCGGCGGCTATTTTTCGATGGCGCGGATGATAGCGGCGTAGAACTCGCCAGCGACCACTCGTTTCGCGCCTTGCGCCCAGCCTCGACAAAATCCAAGAACCCGCAAAGTGTGAGTTCTCTATGAACGGGCACGTTACGTCGGCAGGTTCTTTAGCTCCTGGTCTTCGCCATCGATGACCGGTCTAGTGCAGGGGCTTTAAATTCTAGAGTTTCTGACCGTTCAAGCAGTTGCGTTTAAAATGGCGGAGAGGGTGAGATTGCTGCGGCCCATCCTGGCCGCAGCCCTTCGGGCCGACGCTGCGCGTCGTCCAAAATCGCTCCAGGCGATTTTGTCGAACTCCGGTAAGTTCGTCCACGCACCCTGCTCCTTCAAAAATGAAAAGGGGACTCAAAAAAGCAGTCCCCTTTTCATTTTTGTTGGCGGAGAGGGTGAGATTCGAACTCACGAAGGTTGTGAAACCTTGCCGGTTTTCAAGACGGAAAACCGGGACATTTCGTTAGGTTTGATTACGTAAGCTAATGAATTAACACGGTATTTTGAAAGCGCTTTCTAGCAGAAAATATAGCAGTTGAGTGCTACTGCTAGAGAATCGCTAGATTTACGCTGGTCTTTTGGACCGGCGGGCTAGGCGCTGAATAGCACCCGGTCGAGTCGTAGCAACTCTGTCGAGTATCGGGAAAGCCCTGCGAAATAGGTCAAAACCCGTCATATCGTCCGGCACCGATCCGAGCAGATCCCGGACATCGAGCGTTTTACGCACGTAAGATGCGAGCGTGAGTGAGAGCACAAGTACACCGGCCGCGCCGGCACACAGACCCTCCGGCAGCGCGGCATCGTTCATCAAGTCTGGCACGGTCACGGCGTCACCGGATTCCCCGACATCGACATACGTGGCTGCGAGCCGCAGCCGTTGCAGGCCCGTGGTGATAAGCGGTTCCCAGTTTTTGAGCGTGCCGTCGCGCCGTTCCTTCGCGACTGCGGCTACCGCCCACGCTTCGAGACGCGCTTTGGATTCGGGCAGCTCACCCGCCTGCACACGACACACGAACTCAGCGAGTTCGGGATGAGCGGCAATCGTTTGCTGCTGTTGGGAAGTGAGTTCAAGCGCGTTGCCCTCGCGGAGCATCTTCCGCCAGTCGGCCACCCAAGCCGAGTCCGCCGCGAACAGCTTGGCCAACGCGACAAAAGGCGCGGCGTGCAGGGCGTGCCTCACGTGCCCTTTGGCCTTGGGCATCGAGCCCGTGGACGCGAGAAAGGCGAGCTTTCCGCCTTCCTCTATCGACAGCACGGCTGAAGCCGTCGCGCTCGGGTATCTTCGAGCTTTGTAGTGCTGATCGGCTTCGAGCAAGTGCCGCAGCGCGTTTGCGGCTACAGCTTTGAGAGCAGCATCGGAGACAGTCATGGTCGGGGTGAAGATCGGCCAACGTGCTGCCGTCAGCCTGGCGGCTTTTCGCGAAGCTTGGCCAATTGATCGCGCGCTTTGATGACCGGCGACCCCTGACCCGCCACGTTGACCGCTATGTCGAAGCCAATGATCTTATAACCCGGCAGCACCTCGGCCAGCACTTTGCGCAACTCGTCGCCTGTCCGCTTGCACGTTTTCATGCCGAGTTCCCACAACGTATAGATGTCTGAAGTGTAATTGCTCAAGACTACGAACACTCGGTCGCTCACAACGTGTTGTAGTTCTTCAGCCGTGTAGCGGGTTTTGTTCGGGTCAATCGCTTTCATGTGTTCAATCGCGTCCAAGACGTGCTCTTGGTGATAGGTTGATCGCAACTGGATGGCATTCAACAAGGTTCGATATCTGTCTGGTTCGAGAGCAAGCTTAGCAACAATCTCCGGCTCGGAAGACTGAAGCAAAAAAGCCAGGCTTGGAATATCGACGGCGTGATGGTTGTTCGGGTCGACATCTAAAGGCACCATATAAAACCATGGCGCGATAGTTTTTTTCGCTGGTGTCAGCGCTTGATTATCAATCACAATCAGGTCGTTATAGATCAGCGCCAGGGAAAGCATCGCCAAATTACCGGCTGCGGCGCGCTGTTCATCGAGAGCCAACTTGGCTCTTCCCGCGGCGAGTATTCGCTCGTCGTGAGCTTTGTGCCGTTCAAGCTTGAAAGCCGATCGAGCGCCGATCCAAGCGCCGAAACCCGCGCCCGCTATGGCGGCAATTGCACTCGATGCGAAGTCGCCCCAAAACTTTGGGCCGAAAGCTCGCTCAGCTAGCGCGTCCTTTATCATCAGAAAATAATCGCTCATCGGAATCCATTCCCAGCCCAAAATCAGGATGGTAGTCCTGTACTGGCTTTATGTACAGTACGCGAATGCAGGACCTCAAAATCACGAAGTTGAGCGATGAATTCGGGCAGTACACTCTCATTCCGAAATGCGAATCCTGCCTCCGGGAGCGGCGGACGACGCCAAACATGATTGCCCACATAGTGGGCTGGACGCGAGGCTGGAGGATGTCGCGCGACGAATGCGCTGCGCAACGTGCGGCGCGAAATAGTGCAGTGCGCGAGCAGTGCCGGTCACGGCGCCGCGCGGGTACAAAAGTCACTAGGACTTGGGCGGCGGTTCCCGAGCAAAAACTGTCAGCAACGGCACTGAACTGTCTCTCCACGCAGCGTCGCCCGGTGCTAGGCTAAACCAGTTAAATGGAGGCACAATGGTTGGCTCAGTAGCACGAAATCCTCACACCGGCAGTCGGTCCGAGATACTCGCGGACTATCTCTTCTCAGGCTGGGGGACGGTGACACCGGTACGGCGACAGGACGACTACGGCGTTGATCTGCAGTGCACCCTGACCGAGGCGATCGGACAGCGGGCTGTAGTTACCGACTACTACTCTGTGCAGGTGAAAAGTGGCGATGGCCCGTGGGTTTTCGAGTCTGATGATGACATTAGGTGGCTATTTAAGTATCCGACTCCGCTATTCCTCGCTTGCGTTGATAAGACTGGTGGGACACTTGCGATCTACCACACGATGTCGCGGTTCCTGGCAGGGATGTTTCCATCGCCGACACATTTGAAATTGACACCTTCGGCGCTTGACGATGGGGAATCTGTTGCGTGGACCAATGGGACAGACTTTTCGCTGTCGGCGCCAATTTTGCGTGTATCGCTAAGCGATTTTGTGGACGAGCGCAAGCTGGAGATTCTGCGGGACGTTTTGAAATACTGGGTCACCCTGGATACCTTCAACTGCGATTTACGCCGAATTGGGTTGTTGAGATTCCGAATGCCTCAGAAGTACCGCGCCAACGTAGTTCCGGAGAGCGGCGGGGGTTTTGTAGAGCAAGGTATGACGCGCCCGACTGATACCCAACTTGGTCGAGCGGTTAGTATGCTGGTCGAGGCCGTGGACTGCGTGGGGGATCAACTCAGGGTTCGCGGTGACAGAATCTCTGCTCTATACGCGGCGATGTTGCTACGACATTTAAGGGCAACATACGCGCGAGAGCTAACCGCCGATCCACGTTGGAATCTATCTTCTGAATCGCCATTCGAATGTACCCTTTCACGGGAATTGGATGACGCGGTGGAACCGGGGACAAATCCATCCTATACCTTCGAGAAGATTGACAAGCTCATCCATATGTTTAGAGGCGCGGAAGCCATATCGGCCTACCTGAATCCGCGCAGCAACGGTGAATAACTTGTGGGCTAGGCTCGTGGCTCGTGAACACCGACGCTAGCAAACGCTCGCCGGGAATGTAGTCGACGCGCGCGTATGATGGGTATCGGTATGGCGGTAGTTAGGAGCGCAATAGGCGGATATCGGCAATCACGGCATGACAAATATTCAACCTATTCCTGACAGCCGTCGCACTACAAGAATGTTTCTTGAAGAAGCCGCGCCTTTGATTCTGGAAGAGGTTAAGGCCGAGGTCGACCTGCGCTCGCGGCCAGGCGGAGGCCATTGGTACGAACTGACATGGCCGCCGATTTTCTTATTTTGCAAATCCAAGGAATGCAACGGCGATCATTTCTTTGATCCCGATTCAGAGGTCGCGAATCTTGGTCATCTTGGAGCCAAACTCTTTTTCCTGATCTACACGTGCAGGCATTGCAAAAAGACCGTAAAGATATTTGCATTGTCCGTTAGCTCACAAAGGGATGGAGGAGAAGATAAAGTAAAAGTGAGCCTACTGAAGTATGGGGAAAACCCGCCCGCAATCGGTCCTGCGCCACGAGCACTTCAAGACCTACTTGGTGATCAATGGCCACTCTACATACAAGGTCGAAGGTCTGAATTGGCCGGGCTCGGCATTGGCGCGTTCACGTACTACAGACGAGTCGTAGAGAACATTTGGCAAACAGTTCTTAAGCGTTTGGTTGAGGTAGCGCAGATTGAGGGATCTTCCGACAAAGTTAAGGCGTTGGAGGGGGCACAAGGAGAGAGGGAATTTACGCGCTCGATGGACGCGGCAAAAGGCTATATACCTGCGAGCCTTTACGTTGACCGCCACAATCCATTTCAAGCGCTATATGACGCATGTGGAGATGGCCTTCACGAGTATTCGGATGAAGAATGTATTCGACGGTCAACGGCGATTCGGCTAGTGCTACGTAAATTTTCTGAGCGCGCCAAAGATGTGCTTTCGGAGGATGCAGAATTCCGCAAGGCAGTGGCCTCCATTGCGACAAGCACCGGCCAAGAGAATACCTGATGCCAAAGCAATCAACACTCCGTTTGATCAAACGCTGGAAGCGGTACCAACCGCAAGACAGTTGGAGCCGCGTGCCCAAAAGCACACGCGGCATCTATGTTCTATATCGCAACAGCTCGGGCGATCACTACGACGCCGTCTACATTGGCGTAGCGGGCTTGGGGCTGACGGGCGGTGGCGGAGTGCGCGGTCGCCTCAAGAGTCACGTTACTCGGATCAAAAACAAGTGGACGCACTACTCAGTCTTTGAGGTTCATGACAATGTGACCCGTGAGGAAATTCGTGAACTGGAATCTTTGTTGCTAGGAATGTTTCGCCATGATTCCCGCATCCAACTTGCCAATAAGCAGAAGGGTTCGAAGAAGTTGTATCAGTTGCGTAACTCAGTTCATTGGAGAGAACCAGAGCCCAACAAGTCGCTCAAGCGAGGGCGCACAAAATGACCGCGCGGCTACAAAAGCCACTAAGATTTGGGCGGGGGTTCATACGCTAATTGCCATCACCACGCCAACGCTTCATGTCTTCCTCGATAGTGCGTTCAATTTGATCCCGCGCTTTTTGTGGCGTGTCTTTCCATAAGTAATTGTCAATTTTCTTATGGTCTCGAACCTCCTGCGGAGCGACATGACGCAAACAGTAGTTCTCGCCCTCGTCCTCGGTTTTAACATTAGCAAAGAACTGTATTTCGTCATGCGACCACAATTGCGTGCTGTCGAGAGTTTTTCGTAGAGTGCGAGCACCAGGCAGCAATAAAAGCCAAATATCCGAAATCTCGTCCCACAGTGCGGGCCGCTCCTTCGCTCGGCTCTGCGCTATGTTTAGCAATGCCGCAACATAGAAGTAGAAAAATCGGCGGCTATTCACCTCATCGTGAACTGACGATGATTTATATCTGGATCTCTCATACGCCAGATATCTGACAAAATTTTCCGTTGTCGTAGGGCATTCCTTGCAATCACGGAAGCCTCGGTCGAATAACATTCGCACAACAAACAGGTACTGCGATCATGGCGAGCGCCGCCCCTGCCGTGGCAACCCGGGAATATATGACGCCGGTTAAAAGGCCGCCAATAATGAAAAATACCAAAGCGATCCACCACTCAAAAATGATCACCATCGTCACGAGATAAACAAACAACGCGATCCGTCCGAATAAACCGCAGGCTTGTTTGCCACGCAACTGCTAGATCGACTGCTATATCCTTCTTCTCTTAAGTCGCCTTTCCGATGTTTTCTCCTCAAAAACCCCTTGTTTTGTGGCGGAGAGGGTGAGATTCGAACTCACGAAGGTTGTGAAACCTTGCCGGTTTTCAAGACCGGTGCATTCAACCGCTCTGCCACCTCTCCGAAATCTTTAGCATCAACGAGTTGCCTGATATTCGGGACCTCATTTTGCCCCATTATCGGTGGCAATGTTTCCATTTTGTTTCCACTCTGCCCGATCAATCGAGCTAAGGCATCCCCGGTGCCCTGTCGCGCCCGCGGAATCGAACGCGCGTACGTCCGATCAACAACGCCGCCGGGCGCGGGCTCGCGGCACGCTTAACATAGCGCAATTGCTTCCGTAGATTGCTCCACGCTTCCCGAAGGCGCCTTCGCCTGCGCTCAGTTTGACACGCACAATCTGTCTCATCGAGGAGTGTCAATCTAAGGGAGTGCAAGCGATCAAGGGAATTCCAGGATTAGTCGGTGCCCTGGCGTCTGCGTCGAGCACGCACACACAGACATACACTTACCAGGGCGCACCGCTGACGATCTACACTGCTGTTGGGCGGCGTTGCCATTGTGCGCAGCCGTAAAATCCGTGCCTGAGACAGCGGTCTATCAATTTACTTGGGTGAACCGCCTTGGCAAAGAGATCGTCTCGTCGCGATTTGCCACGCTAGAGGCGATCGCTAGATGCAATGGAACGCCTATAGATGCATCGCGGTTGTTCGTAGACTCGCGGCACGTGGATCGCAACGGGTTTTATTTCATCCCGCAGGGCTGATAGCAGGACTACTGGCCTCGGTGCCGGCGACCCGGCGCCAGCGGCACCTACGCGCGCTTCACGTGCACACGCTGAAGATAGCTGAAGCAGCGCGTCGCGTCTGATCTTCACATAACGTGTTGGAGCCTGTGACTCACACTCTGGTTTTGCAGCAACAGCGTTGCTGACGAATCGAACATGGCACGAGTATCGGGTCAACCCGGCGATGCAGAAAGAATTTGGGGAGTCGCGGGTCAACCGTTACTCTCTCCGTTCAATCTGCGCGCCGGGACCGTCAAACACGTCAACCGAGAATCGGACTCATGCGAGACACACTCAAAATATATTTATCGAAGTGGCACCTTGACGATACGGCGGCGGCGAGATCGCTCCTGTTTCCGGTCCAAGATACTGCCAGTCTGGCTAAAATGGTAAGCGGACGACAACCAGGTTTTTCCTACGTATACGAGGAAGAATCCCGCATTGGCCGATTTGTCGCGTGCGACGGGTCAACCATGCTCGGTTTCAATGTCGTTGGAGTAACGCGTCAAGAAGTTGCATCGATCGCCAATGAGTGCAAGCGGATTGCGTTGTGGGACATCAATGAATTTCGGAAGGCAGCGGACCGAGCCCTAGGCACATCAAGTAGCGTGTAACGCTGGTAGGCGGCGATCGCTACAATGACTCGCAAGTGTACGAGGCGCGCAAACCTGAGCGTTGGCGGCGGTGGTAAGGATCAGCGCGCTGAAAACGGTGGCGTGAGCACCAGCCGACAAAATATGCCTCTGCGCGGCCGCTAAGCCATTGAACCGCCGCCACTTAGCCCTATATCGGCCTGAACGGGCTAAATCGGCGCCTTATGGGTAGGGGGTGCTAAAATAGCGGCTCAAGGCTTATGGAGGACACGATGGCCACTTTCCCTGGTAGTAATTCTGCTTTCCCGAGCGCCGGCGTCGACAGCCGTGCGACTTTCATTACGCGCACCTACACACACGTCGTAGGTGGCATCCTAGGTTTTATTCTCATTGAACTGGGGTTGTTCGAATCCGGTCTTGCGTACCAGATCGCGAACTTCATGCTCGGCTTCAATTGGTTCCTGATCCTCGGCGCCTTCATGCTCGTGGGCTGGCTGGCTACACGCACTGCGCAAACCAGTTCTTCTCTCGGCATGCAGTATTTCTCGTATGCGGCCTACGTAACCGCGGAAGCGCTGATATTTGTGCCGCTTCTCTTCCTCGCCGACAAGAAAGCGCCCGGAGCGATCGACAGTGCCGTGTTGATCACAGCGCTGGGCGCGGGCGGTCTCATGGTTGTTGCGCACCGCACTCGCAAGGATTTCTCCTTCCTGCGCGCCATTTTGATGTGGGGCGGCGTGGTGGCGATTCTTGCGATGGTCGGTGGTGCCGTGTTCGGCTTCCAACTGGGAACGTGGTTTTCGGTGGCCATGATCGGCTTCGCCGGTGCCGCTGTGCTCTACGACACGTCGAACATCATCCAACACTATCCGGAAGATCGTTACGTATCGGCGGCGATGCAGCTATTCGCCTCGATCGCGCTGATGTTCTGGTATGTGCTGCGCCTCGTAATGGGCAGCCGCAACTAAATTCGTTGTCGGGCGCACCTGTTGCAGATCACTGCAGCAGGTGTGCGCCGCTCATGTAGGGCTTGAGTGCGGTCGGTATGGCAATGCTGCCGTCCGCCTGCTGATAATTCTCCAACACCGCCACCAGCGCGCGCCCGACGGCGACGCCCGATCCATTCAAGGTATGCACCAATTCAGGCTTGGCGGTCTCGGGATTGCGCCATCGAGCCTGCAAGCGCCGCGCTTGGAAGGATTCGCAGTTGCTGCAGGATGAAATCTCGCGATACCGTTTCTGCGACGGCAGCCAGACTTCCAGATCATAGGTCTTGGCGCTGCTCGCCCCCGTATCGCCGGCACACAAAGACAGCACTCGATAAGGTAGCTCCAACGCTTTGAGCACGTTTTCAGCGTGCCCGGTCAACTCCTCGAGCGTCGCATAGGAATTCTCCGGGCGCACGATCTGCACCAGCTCGACTTTATCGAATTGATGCTGGCGGATCATGCCGCGGGTATCTTTGCCCGCCGCGCCCGCCTCGGATCGAAAGCAAGGCGTGTGCGCAACCAACTTGATCGGCAGCCGCTCCGGCTCCAAAATCTGATCGCGCACCAGATTCGTCAACGGCACTTCGGCTGTTGGGATCAGGTAAAAGCCCGGATCGCCGCGCACGGCGAACTGGTCCTGCTCGAATTTCGGCAACTGTCCCGTGCCAAAAAGCGCGGTGGCGTGCACCAGATACGGCACGTAGGCTTCGCGATAGCCATGATCGCCGGTATGTAAATCCAGCATGAATTGCGCCAGAGCGCGGTGCAGCTTCGCAAGCCCCCCGGTCAGCACCACAAACCGCGCCCCGGAAATACGCCCTGCGGCTTCAAAATCCATCCCCAGACGCTCGCCGAGCGCCACGTGATCTTTGGGCTCGAACGTAAATTCTCGCGGCGCGCCAAAGCGGCGTACCTCGACATTGGCACTCTCGTCGCGCCCGTCAGGCACGCTGGCATCCAAAATATTCGGCAGTCCCAGCTGCAGATCCGTGATCTGCGCCTGAATATCCTCGAGGCGCTTCTCAACGCCTTGCAGTCCAGCGCCCAGCGCTTCCCCTGCGCCAAGCAAGCTGCCGAGGTCCTGGCCCTTCGACTTTGCGAAACCCACGGCCTTGGCATTGGCATTGCGTTCGGCGCGCAGCCGATCGGCCTCGATTTGGACGCTCTTGCGCCGCTCCTCGAGCGAGGCAAAGGCCTGCACATCGAGCACAAAGCCGCGCCGCGCC
>Ga0209624_10003072_pt1 | contig 12018 bp, 7 predicted proteins | sample JacPinW_OM2H0_O1_FD_188565 | JGI IMG/M metagenome (GOLD analysis project Ga0209624, IMG submission 188565) | Forest soil microbial communities from Algoma, Ontario, Canada - Jack Pine, Ontario site 1_JW_OM2H0_O1 (SPAdes) (version 2) | ecosystem: Environmental > Terrestrial > Soil > Boreal... | reverse complement strand
TATACAGCGATGACCGTGCTCCGAAAGCTGGCGTCGAGGGCAACGGCCGCTCAATACGAGCTATGAGGCGGTCAACTGCGGGCGGCGAACGGCGGATAGGGCTTCAGGACAGCTACTTATCCCCCCGGGCCGCCTCCATTGTCAACGAAGCAATACGGACGTTGCGACCCACTAGTGAATCCGCGCAATGACGCGGAGTCAAAACGCCAGCGCCGGCTACGGCAGTGCCTGCAGCGCCGCGAAGGTGCCCGGGGCCGTGGCGCTTTGCAGCAGCACGCCCGGTTCGTTGGTGATGACGCCGTTGACCGTCGTATGCGTCGGTCCGGTGGCGACGACGATGTCGAGCAGCCCGTCGCCGTTGACATCGGCAATCGCGATCTGGTTGGCGTTCTGGACCGTATAGTTGGTTGCCGCGAGGAAGGTACCTAGGGCGGTCGCATCCTGGAGCAGCACGCTGACGGCATTGCTGCCGCCGATGATGATGTCAGGGTAGCCGTCGCCGTTCACGTCCGTCACCACGATCGACTGCGCCAGACTGCCCGCGGCGGTCGCGTAGCTCACCGCCGGCAGAAACTGGCCGTGCACCGCCGGATTCTGCAGCAGCACCGAGACGGTCGGCGACATGCCGCCGGCGGGGCCCGGATCGGTGATCACGAGATCGTTCAGGCCATTCTTAGTCAGATCGGCGATCGCGATCAGGTTCGCGCCTGTAAAGGCGGCATTGGTGGCCTCGGTGTATACCGCGACCGGCGCGGCGTAGGTGGTCGCCGCCGGCACGCCGGTATGCATGAGCACCTTGACCCCAACATTGTCGGTCAGCGCCACATCGGGATTGCCGTCACCGTTCAGATCGCCGACCGCCACCCAGTTGGCGCCGCCGGTATACAGCGGAATCGGACTGGCGAAGGTGCCGGGGGAGGTTTGTAGGAATAACGATACGTTAAAATCAGCCGAGACGAGGTCGGGCATGCCATCGCCGTTCATATCGCCGATGGCGACCTGCGAGGCGCCGGGCGAAGACAGTACCAGCGGCGTGTTGAACGTGCCCGGGCTCTGCGCGTCATTGAAGAACACCGACAGGGTGCCATCCTCGAAGCTCGCCGAGACGATATCGGGCAGATGATCGGCGTTGAGATCGGCCGTAGCGAGGTACAGCGGGTTGTCGCCGGCGCTGGTGAATACGGGTGCGGCGAAGCTGCCGGCTCCGGTGGACAGATAGGCCTTTAGATTGCCGGGGAACGGCGCAAAGCCGCTCTTGACGGTGCTCGTCTGTACGATCGAGGTGAAGCCGTTACTGTTGAAATTGCCCGCGACCAGTCCATAGGAGACTTCATACGGCGGGTAGTTTGGCGCCACGTAATAGCAATTGTCGCAATGATCATCGCCGCAGCTCGATACCGCGGCGATCGCGGCGAGTAGCGCCCACAGCCGCAGCGCCCGCAGCGTTCGCCCCGGCAGGGGCGGCGAGCTGTTCAGTTCGGTTAGGTGTGACATGAAAGCTCTCCCCGGCACGATCGCCTCAGTAGCTTGAAACCGATGAGCAACTATAACGATTTGACTTCCCAGGCGTTGACCGTGCCATAGGCGTAGGCCGTGCCATGACCCTCGATTGCAGGCAGGCGCGGTAGCGTTGCCCGCTGACATTGCTGCCCCGCGATAGCGATAAACATGGTGGTCTTGAGTATCATCGTCCGACCATGGCTGATGCCGATTTCGCGATCGCCGGTGCCGGCGCGCTGGGTTCCATTATCGGGGCTCATCTGGCGCGCGCCGGCCAGTCGGTAGTCATGCTGGTGCGTGCCCGGCGCGCGCAGCAGATCATGCAGGACGGCTTGCGCATCCAGGGCCTGGTCGAGTTCTCGCAATCCGTGCCGGCGTTGACTGATCCGTCCGAATTGACCGGCGCGTCGGTCCTGATCATTGCGACCAAGACTTACGCCACCGAAGCGGTGCTCGCGTCGCTGGGCCGCGCCGACATCGACGTTGCATTCTCGATTCAGAATGGAATGATGAAGGACGAGCAGCTCAGCGCGACCTTCGGCAAGGAACGCGTGCTCGGTTGCCTGGCCAATCTGAGCGGCGAGATGCGCGATTCAGGCGAAGTGCTCTTCACGCGCAATGCCGATCTGTTCGTCGGCGAGCTCGACGGCCGCGACAGCGCCCGCGCGCGCCGGATTGCGGCGACCATCGATGCGGCCGGCGTGCGCGCGAGCGCCGACCCGGACATTCTCAGTCTCGAGTGGTCGAAGTTCGCGTCCTGGGTGCCGATGATGGTGTTGTCGGTCATCACGCGCGCGCTTACCTGGGAATATCTCATCGATCCGGGAACGGCGCTGGTCGCGGTACGTCTGGTGCGCGAAGTCGGAATGCTCGCCGCCGCCTGTGACGTTGGTCTGTCTGACCGTACCACGCTGCCGGTCGCGGCGATCTGCGGCGAGTCGGAGCAGGACGCGATTGCGCTGCTTCGGACCTTCGGCCTCGATATGAAATCGAACGCGCCGGAGCACCGCATGTCGACGCTGCAGGACCTGGAAGCCGGCCGGCCGCTGGAAGTCGAAGAGACGCTCGGCTACGCCATGCGCAAGGCGGCGCAGCTGAAACTCTCCTTACCGTTGCTGAGCTCTTGCTACGGTCTGGTGACTGGAATCGACCGGATCCAGCGATAGAAAAAAAACGGCAATTGTAGCTTTAGAGAAACAATACCGCTCGAAACGCGAAGATTAGGCAATACAAGCGGGACAATAGCAGGCTGCGGGCCGGTGGACGCACCGGTTGCGATCAGCCGTTGCCCCAGGGCGAGCCGGTGCCCCGAATCATGCCTGCCGGCGTTGCACCGCATCGGCTCACAGATCATGCGCGCCGCGGTTGCAATGGGCGCCGGGTGCCGCAACGCCGCTGCGAATTGTGACGGGGTTCTCGATTTCTCCGCCGTTCCCACGTTCTTCGAATATTGATTAGACAAATTGTGGGTTTGCTGCCGACAACACGATGAGACCGTCGGCTAAGGTTGATAAGAATAGGTAACGTCGAGTCGATAGTGAGCTCATCCAGGCGGACTCAGCAATCATTCTCCCGTGCGGATAGGCGATCGTCGGTCACGGCGAGTTGTGCCGGCGACCAGGCTGCGCGAACAGGCACTGTCGTTCCGGCGATCTCGAGCCGCCACGACGGCCTCAACAGTTAGACAACAATGCAGCCTTTCGAGAGCTACCCGCGACGGTGTGTGCTGATCATCGATGATGATCCCGCGTTCACGCTGCTGGCGAGCGAGACGCTGCAGCAAGCCGGTTTCGACGCCAAGATCGCCACCAACAGCAGGGATGCCGTCACCTCATTCGAGAACGACAAACCCGACATCGTGCTGCTCGACGTCGAATTGCCCGGCAGCAACGGTTTTGATCTGTGCGCGACCTTGCGCCTCATGAGCCCCGGTGTCGATGTGCCGATCGTCATGGTCACGGGCCACGACGATACCGCATCCATCGCCCAGGCCTTTCAGGTCGGGGCCACGGATTTCATCCACAAGCCGGTCCTGTGGCCGACGCTGCCGCATCGAATAGGTTTCATTCTTCGCGCCCGCGACAACATGCGCGCGCTGCAGATCAGCGAGCACAAGAACCGCGCCTTGCTGCAGGCGCTGCCCGATACGATCTTCATCGTCGATCGTGACGGAGTTCTTCTGGAACACATCACGGGCGATGGCAAAAGCAACAGCAAAACGCTCGTCGGTAAACAGCTGGAACAGGTGCTACCGGCCGGCGTCGCGCGCGCCGCCCGCCAGGCGGTCAGCGGCGACCGGCGTTCCGAGCTGACCACCTATGAGTTCGCCGTCGGTCGAGGCAAGGAGCAGAGATCCTTCGAGGCGCGGTTGCGGCCGCAACCCGATGGAACGCTGCTCATCGTCACTCGCGACACCACCGAGCGGCAAAAGGCCAAGGCCCGAATTGAATATCTTGCCTATTACGACATCCTGACCGGTCTGCCGAATCGCCAGCAATTCGTGCGCGAGGCCGGCGGCGCGCTGCAAGCCGCCAAACAGGCCGGCCACATGATGGCGCTGCTGTATCTTGATCTCGACCGCTTCAAGCGCATCAACGACAACCTAGGTCATTCGGTCGGCGATGCGCTGCTGAAAAATGTAGCGCGCCGGCTGGAGCAGAGCGCCAGGCCTTCCGATATCGCATCGCCGCCGAGCGAAAACCAGCCGGCCGGCCCGTCACGGGTAGCACGCCTGGGCGGCGATGAATTCGTGGTGCTGCTCACCGGCCTTACCGATGAGGCGCAGACCGCCACGGTGGCCAACCGTATCCGCCAGTCGCTCGGCGAGCCGCTCGACTGCGGCGGCCATCGCCTCGTGGTGACGCCGAGCATCGGCATCGCGCTCTATCCGCAGGATGGAACGGATATCGAGGACCTGCTCGTCAAGGCCGACATGGCCATGTACCAGGCCAAGGATCAGGGCCGCAACGGCTTTGCGTTCTACGGCCATTCGATGGCGGTCCGCTCGCTCGGCCGCCTCGAGCTGGAAAATGATCTTCGCAGCGCCTTTCAGAACGGCGACTTCCAGATTTTCTATCAGCCGAAGGTCGAGCTGTCCAGCGGCATGATCATAGGCGTGGAAGCACTGTTGCGCTGGCATCACGCGACGCGCGGTTGGATCGCTCCCGACGTATTCATCCCGGTGGCGGAAGAGACCGGCCTGATCGCGGAGCTCGGCGACTGGGTCATCCGCCAGGCCTGCAAGCAGCTCAATACCTGGGCAGGGGAGGGCCTCGGTCATCTGACGATCGCGGTCAACGTTTCCGTGCAGCAGTTCGCCCGGGCGGATTTCGTGGAATCGGTACTGCGCGCGCTGTGGCAATACGCCGTCAAGCCCGAGCAGCTTGAACTGGAGATCACCGAAAGCCTGTTGATGCGCAACGTCGACGACACGACGGCGTGCATGAAGCGTTTCCGCGCCGCGGGCGTTACCTTGTCGATCGACGACTTCGGCACCGGCTATTCCTCGCTGGGCTACCTGCGGCAATTTCCGGTCGATGCCTTGAAGATCGACCGCTCGTTCGTCAAGGACCTGCACACCAGCGATGACGACGCGGCCATCTGCGCCGCTATCATCGCCATGGCGCGTGAGCTTAAGCTCAAGGTCATCGCCGAGGGCGTCGCCAACAACGAACAGCTCGAATTCCTGCGTAAACATCGATGCGATCAGGTGCAGGGCTACCTGATCAGCCAGCCGGTTCCGGTCGCGGATCTGGAGCGGCTGCTGCGCGCCGCGCCGCAGGGCGCGAGCCCCGAGCGCGCGGCGGCCAATTCGGCCTGGGTGGATGCCACGTCGTGATGCAATGGGTCGGCAATCTGTCGCTGCGCGCGAAGCTGCGCGTGATAGTGGTATATGCCGCCGCTGCGGCGGTGCTGATAGCCGGGGTGTTGTACGCTTCGGGCGAAGTGCTGACGCTGCGCCGTAGCCAGGCGCAGCAACTTCTGACGCTGGTAACGGCGGTGGGCGACAATGCCGCCGCGCCGTTGAAGACGTTCAACCGGGCGCTCGCACGCAAGGTACTCGCGTCGCTGCACGACGATCCGGATATCCGGGCCGCGGCACTGTACGATGCCGCGGGCAATCTGTTCGCGGACGTCAGCTTCAGCAAGGAGACCGGCTCACCGTCGGATCGCCTGCGCGACTGGGCGATCGATGCCGCGGGAGGCGACCTGGAGGCCATTCAGTTCAATGGCCTGACACGCTTGCAGATCCAGGTTGCGGTGACGCCGGACGGCGAACGGCTCGGCACGATCATCGTCGATGCACAGCTGACCGAGATTTATGGCCTGTTGCCGGGCTCCCCGGAACACATGCTGATGGGATTCCTGGCGGCGTTGCTCGTGGCCTATGCGCTCTCGATCCGCCTGCAACGCTTCATCGCGGCTCCCATACATGACCTGGCGCGGGTCGCGCGCAGCGTCTGCGCGAGCAAGAAGTTCTCGATCCGCGCGCACAAGCAGGTGGACGACGACTTTGGCGCACTGATCGACGACTTCAACGAAATGCTGGCAGAACTCGAACGGCGCGATCTGAATCTGCGCATGTATCAGAATGAGTTGGAAAAACGTGTGCGCGAACGCACCGTGAGCCTGGATGCGGCGGTCGCCGAAGCGAAGGAAGCTCTGCAGCGTGCCGAGGCAGCAAGCCGCGCCAAGAGCGAATTCCTGGCCCGCATGAGTCATGAGATCCGTACGCCCATGAACGGGGTTCTCGGCATGGCGGAACTGCTGCGCCACTCCACCACCCTGGATGCCCGGCAGCGCCGCTACGCCGCCACGATTCATCAATCCGGCAGCCTGTTGCTCGACATCATCAACGACATCCTCGATTTCTCGAAAATCGAGGCCGGCAAGCTCGAGCTCGACAAGGCGCCCTTCTGTCTGCGCGACATCGTCGAGGATGCAGTCGATATCCTGGCCGAGCGCGCGCATAGCAAGGGCCTGGAGCTGATCTGCGATATCCCGGCGGAACTCGACACGCGGGTGTGCGGCGACGGCCAGCGGCTGCGGCAGGTCATCATCAATCTCATCAGCAACGCGGTGAAATTCACCGAGCGCGGCGAAGTCAAGATCACGGTGCGTCACGAAGGCACGGCGCTGATCAATTCGGATTTTCGCTTTGAAGTGACCGATACCGGCATAGGCATCAAGCCCGAGAGCTGCAACGCGATATTCGAGTCGTTCGCGCAGGAGGACAGCACGACGACGCGCCAGTACGGGGGCACCGGACTGGGGCTTGCCATCTGCAAGCAGCTGGTCGAACTGATGGGCGGCCAGATCGGCGTCAGGAGCACGCCGGGCGTGGGATCGACGTTCTATTTCTCGCTGCCGCTGTCGACCGATCCGACGGCGGAGCGCGAGCGGCGCACCACCGTGCTGCATCGTACCCGCATGCTCATCGTGGATGACAATTCGACTAATCGCGAGATCCTCCGGCATCACCTTGCGAGCTGGGGGGTTCTCGTCACGGAGGCGAAATCCGGCCGGGAGGCGCTGCAGATCCTCGGCAAGGCGCTGAGCGGGCAATTCGACGTGGTGATTCTTGACGGACAGATGCCCGACATGAAAGGCGCGGCGCTGGCCTCGGAGATTCGAGGCCGCCCGGAATTCGGCAGCGTTCCCATGCTGCTGATGAGTTCCGCCCTGTCCACCAACCCGCTCGCGGACAACGCGGTCGACGGTGCAACGGCATGGCTGAGCAAGCCGGTACGCCGCGCACAGCTGCATGCCTGCCTCGCGTCACTCCTGACCAACCAGTTTCCCGCGGCACAGGCGAACACCAACGCCTCGAGCCAGAATGCGAACGCGGCGGGTCAGGGCGTTCAGAAGACCTCGCGCATACGCAAGGTCCTTCTGGTCGAGGATAACCCAGTCAATCAGCAGGTCGCCCAGGCCATGCTGCAGGAGCTGGGCGTGGAGCCGGTCAGCGCCTGGAGCGGCGAGGAGGCGCTGGAAAAACTGATGGCCGATCGCTACGAAGTCGTGCTGATGGACTGCCAGATGCCCAAGCTCGACGGCTACGCGGCTACCAGCCGTTTTCGTGAATGGGAGAAGGAGCACCAGCGCTCACGCACACCGATCGTTGCACTGACGGCGAACGCGCTGAGCGGGGATGCCGAGAAATGCTTCGCGGCGGGCATGGACCGCTACCTGAGCAAACCCTTCACGAGCGATCAGTTGTACCAGGTGCTCGAGTCCTGTGTCCCCGAGAACGAACCGGCCGATGCCGCGGTGAAAATTGAAGATGCGGTGCCGGACCGCCAGGCGCTGGGGCGCATTGATGCGGTCCTGGACCGGCAGGCGCTGGGGCGCATCCGCGCATTGCACCGGCCCGGTGGCCCGAACCTTCTTGCCAAGGTGCTTGGGCTATATTCCTCCAGTTCGCTCGCCCTGACCGACGCCATGCGCACGGCGGCGCTGTCGAACGACGCTGAGAGTGTCCGGCAGGCGGCGCATGCCCTGAAGTCCAGTAGCGCCAACGTCGGCGCCATGGCATTCGCCGACCTGTGCAAGGACGTCGAGGTTGCTGCCGCGGAAGGCAAGCTCGAGCAGGCGCGCACGCTGGTCGACGGGCTGCTGACGGAACACAAGAAAGTACTGCAGGCGCTCGACGCACAAAACACCATGGCGGCCTGATCGGGTTCTCAGCCGTCGCCCAGCCTCCTTCGGGCCGCCCCGCCGCCCGCCCCCTGCGCCCGCTGTTCCCCTTGCCATCTCGGGAGGCGTCGTTCTGATCTAGAATCGACGCCAGGCGACCGCATCGACTAAGGGAGAATGAAACAATGAACTTACGTATCGTCACAGCATTCCTGGCCACCACTGCGCTGCTCGGGGCCGGTATCGCCCAGACTGCCGACCAGGCCGCGCCTGCGGCGAACCCACTCGACGTGGTTCCCGACAAGATGCCGTTCAGTACGCCCTACGGCGCCCCGATCTCGCTGCAGCGCGCCCAGACCGTGGTGCAGGTCGCGGTCGCCGAGGCAGCCAAGCGCGGCTGGCAGCTCAACGTCGCCGTGGTGGATTCCGGGGCCAATCTGGTGGCCTTCGCGCGCATGGATGGCGCGCAGCTGGCGTCGATCGCGATCTCGGAACACAAGGCGCGCACCGCGGTGAAGTACCGCCGGCCGACCAAGGCGTTCGAGGACGCGGTGCAAAAGTCCGGTTACAACTACGCGCTGACGCTCGACGATATCGTCGCCTCGCGTGGCGGCATTCCCCTGGTCGAGGACGGCAAGCTCATCGGCGCCATCGGCTGCTCCGGCGGCACCGGTTCGCAGGACGAGGTGGCCTGCGCGGCCGCGGCGGCCACGATCAACAAGTGACGCCAGAGCGCCGGGGCGGCGTCGACCCGCGCCGGGTCTAAAGCTTGCGATTGGAGCCGGTTACCCGTAAGCGCGGCATTTCCAGGGCGGTCCGCAAAAAGGCGAACACCTCGGCCGCCGGCATTGGCCGGGCGATCAGGGAGCCCTGAATCGCGCTGCAATGCTCCTGGGCGAGAAACTGCCACTGCTCCTGCATCTCCACTCCCTCGGCGACGACTTCGAGGCCGAGGGCGCGGCCCAGAGCGATGGTCGCCCGGCACAGCGCGGCGTCGTACGAATCCACCGCGCAATCCTTCACCAGCGAGCGGTCGATTTTCAGACAATCGACGTTGAGCAGCTTGAGGCGTGCCAGCGAAGAGTGCCCGGTGCCAAAATCGTCGATCGACAGCGTGATACCGAGTGCCTTGAGCCGGGCGAGATGGCGCTCGGCGACCTCGGGCGACCTCATGGCGGCGGATTCGGTGATCTCGAGTTCCAGCAGACTGGCCGGAATTCCCGCGACCTCGAGCAGCGCGGCGATGCGCTCGGGAAGAGTCTCGCGCGCGAGCTGCAACGCTGAAAGATTTACCGATACCCGCAGCGGTTCACCTCTGGCATCGAGCCATTGGCGCAGGTCGGCGCAGGCGGTCTCCAGTATCCACTGCCCGATCGGCTCGATCAGCCCGGTCTCCTCGGCGATGGGAATGAATACCCCCGGCGGGATGAGACCACGGGTCGGATGATTCCAGCGCACCAGGGCTTCGAGACCGGTCGGCCGCCCCGTGATCGTGTCCACCCGCGGCTGGTAATGCAGCACCAGCTCCCGCCGTTCCAGAGCGCCGCGCAGATCGACTTCGAGCGCCAGGCGGTCCGGGCTGCAGGCCATCGAGGCATTGAACAGGCGGAACGAATCCCCGCCCTGATATTTGGCCGCGTACATGGCCAGATCGGCATGCTGGAGCAGCGTCGAGCCATCGGTTCCGTCCTGGGGCGACACGGCCACACCGACGCTTGCGGAGGTGTAGATGATCCGCCCCGACAGGTCGACATTGCCGCGCAGCTGGTCGAAAACATTGGTCACGATGCCATCGAGCGGTGTGTCCTCTTTAATGCCCGAAACCACCACCACGAACTCATCGCCGCCGAGCCTCGCCACGATGTCCGATTCACGCATGACACTGCGAATGCGGCGGGCGACTTCGGCCAGCAGCTTGTCGCCGACGTCGTGCCCGAGCGTGTCGTTCACGTGCTTGAAGCGATCCAGATCGATCAGCATCACGGCGCATCGCGTCTGCGTCTCGGTCGCCTTGGCGAGAACCCGGTCCAGTCTTGCCTTGAAACCCAGGCGGTTGGCGAGTCCTGTGAGTGGATCGTGATAGGCAAGGAAGGAGATTTCCCGCTCCGAGCGTCGCAGTTCCTCGCGCATGCGGACCTGCTCGGTGATATCAGACTGGATGCAGACCCAGCCGAGCAGCTCGCCGCGCGGATCGAACAGCGGACGCGCGTCGGTGTCGAGCCACCATTCCCGGCCGTCCTTGCCGCGCACCAGAATCTCGAAGCGGATGCCGCGCCGCGCGGCGAGGGATTCTCTGACGCGCGCGATGGTGCCCGGATCCGTGCGCTCGAAATACAGCAGCGTGCTGGTGTGCTGTCCGATGGCCTCCTCGGCCGTATAGCCGGTCAAGCGCGTGAAACTGTCGTTGACCCATGTGAGGCGGCGTTGCGGATCGTTGATCGTGACCGAGTAACCGGTCCAACGCGCCACCAGGGGCACCAGGTCCGATTCTGCGGCAGCTTGCAGATCGACGCCCGCAGCGACGTGCGACGGCAGCCATGCGACTGCCCAGGGCACAGCGAACAGCAGCACCAGCGCAGCCAGGTGCCCAGCGCTCCAGGCAGGGCCGGTGGCCGCCACATGTGCGCCGAGCGCGATGGCCAGGACGACACTCAGCAGCCAGATCGCGGGCAGAACCAGCGGATGGCGCGCGATCAGGCCGCCCAACCGCTGCCTGGCCGAGTCCCTCGCGCTGCCCCCGGCGGCGGCGGCGTGCGAAGCGGGGATCTGGTAGCGGGACGTCATTCGCTACACTGGGCCCAAGTTCCGGCATTGTCTATGACGCCCATAACAGTATTCAGCCGGTACACTTGTCGTGCCGGGGGCGGCCCGCCGGGGCGCTTGTCGCACAACGGTAAACGGCCCACCGCCGGGAGATGCTCGAGGTATCTCCAGCCGATCGGCCGATGATGAACTTAACAGGTGGGGAGGTTTTATGAATATCAGAAAGCTTCAACAAGGTCTTAAGTACCGCGGCCGCGTCGAGGCCGTGCGCCAGACCTATCACGTGTTCGAGGCGTCGGATTATTACTTCGTTCTGTCCTTTGCCTTGTCGAAGGCGCGCCGGGCGTCCGGATACTTCAACGTCGTCAACCGGGCGGCGGTCGCCTATATACAGAAACACCTCGGGGGCAGGAGCGGTGTGACGGCCAAAGACGCGGTCGCGGTCGCACGGCGCACCAGGCATGTGCCGACGAGCCTGATGGGACTTTCCATCCTCTACGTCCTGGTCGCGCTCGGTCAGGGGCGGATCGTGCGGTCAGGCGAGCACCGGCAGTTGTTCTTCGCCGTGCGCAAACTGCGGCGGACGGCGAGCTCGTAGCATCGCGGCCCGCGGCCGCACCGATTCACGGGCTTTACGACAGACCCAGGATCCGGCCGCTATCGTCGATGTCGATCTTCACCGCTGAAGGCACCTTCGGCAGGCCGGGCATCGTCATGATATCCCCGCACACCATGACGATGAATTCGGCGCCGGCGGCGAGTCTGACCTCACGAATATTCACCGTGTGGCCGGACGGCGCACCCAATGCCGTCGGATCGGTCGAAAAGGAATACTGCGTCTTCGCAACGCAGACCGGGAAATGACCGTAGCCCTGATCCTGCAGCTGCTGGATCTGCTCCCTGACCTTGCGATCGGCACTGATATCGGCGGCGCCGTAGATCTTCGTGGCGATCGCCTTCATCTTCTCCCACAGGGGCAATGATTCCTCGTACACGAACTTCATCGTCGACGGCTGCTTGTCGGCGATCTCCACGACGGCGCGCGCCAGCTCGGTGGCGCCGCCGGACCCTTCCGCCCAGTGACGCGCCAGCACCACCGGCGCTCCGTGCACCGCCATC
>Ga0209624_10003071_pt1 | contig 12023 bp, 11 predicted proteins | sample JacPinW_OM2H0_O1_FD_188565 | JGI IMG/M metagenome (GOLD analysis project Ga0209624, IMG submission 188565) | Forest soil microbial communities from Algoma, Ontario, Canada - Jack Pine, Ontario site 1_JW_OM2H0_O1 (SPAdes) (version 2) | ecosystem: Environmental > Terrestrial > Soil > Boreal... | reverse complement strand
CCAATGAGCCCGGTCCGGAACTCCACCAGCGTCGTTGGGAGTGTGACACTGCCCACACATGGCCACGCCTTCCACAATATATTTTCCGCGAGCGACGGCGCCTCCGCCGCTGGTTTTGGCGTGTCCCACCGGCTTTGTGCTCTGGCAAAAAGAAGTTCCCGAGAGTGAGACGAGAGCTATGGCTGCGCAGACCCATACGAAAGCAAGATGAACCGCCCAATAGGTGCGATGGCCTCGCCCTGAGGAGCATTTCGGGAGAAGTGGTTCCTGGGAAGATTTTGCAGGAGCGGATTCTTGAGGCACAGCTTTCGGAAGCATGACTTTCACCTCGTCGTTACTCTACGCTTTCGCCACGCGAGTGTGCTATCGGGCGGGAGCCTTAGCTGCTGCAATTTTCCAGCGAATGATTTTCTTGCTGAACGAGGCTTATTGAACCAGCTTGTTGGACAAAGCCTGTCGAACGAAATCTTGTCGAACAAGACTGTTTAGTAAAGCCTGGCAGCAGACGGGATTTTATCGGGCAGTGCTGCTTGCGGATTGCCTTGGCTTGGGCTGGTGAAGGATGCGCTCCTCGATGCGTGAAACGAATTCTGGCGAGTGGCCCGCCACCACCTCGTGTAACCCGGGTCCAAATTCGTGTAACAGGTTCATTCCCGCATCGTTGCCGATGGTGGAACCAAAATCGCTGAGCGGCGCCGTCGCATTGGAGCGCGAATAATGGGGACGCGCAGCAGCGTGGGCAGCAACTGAAGTCAACAATCTGACGAAGTAGGTCGTATTCATTCGGGCCTTGCCGGAATCGTCCCGCGTAATGACGATTCGCGAAGCTGCATCCGTAGCTCGACCTACTAAGCTGTCGCTGGCCGAGGCCCGATATCGCAGATGATGGCTGGGGGCTGTCGGATAGAGGTACTTACAAAAAAATGCGGCGCAATCTTTTTCCGCCGGCAAGGATTGAAAGAGGTCCGGGTTCCGCGACGCTGCACGAACCGATGCTGCGCGAACCAGGGGAACGACTGTTTCCCGCAGGGTGGGCGCCGAAAGCGTACTAGTCACCGGCAAGCGCGCCTGAGCCTCGGCCCGTTGAAAATTGTCCGTTGGAATTAGAACCCATGGCGAAGGAGCATCAGGTAACGATCGCGACTCGCGGCCGGCAACGTGTTCGCTCTGACATAATGCCCCACAAGTAGTCAGGAGCCAGAAGGAACCGATCCCGAGGAGTGCAAATCGCTTCACCATAACTGCATTTTCCAAGGCGGTAGAGCCCGTTTAGGCCTCCGCAGTGGGTTATTCGGCTACGACTAATCCTGACGGTAGCATTTCCTATGCCATTCGGCTGAGCTGTTTAGCTCACACCTATCGTCTTAAAGTAAGTTGATGAAAATACGGCCAAAGGTTGCCCGCCATGACTCGGCGCTGACAACGTCATGCAGCACCATGTGACCTGGTAAAACTCACATACACAAAAGACATTAGAGCCAGCTTTCGAGTAGACGTTTGAGTATCTCCACGGCTTGGCTGAGCTTGGAAAGCTGTTCGGGGTTGAGCGTATCAAGATGGGAAGCCAGGTAGGCGATGCGCATGTGGCGTCCTTTCTGAAGCATGCGAGCACCTTTGGGGGTAGCGCGAATGCGCCTGCGCCGTGCGTCTTGGGGATCGGCAGTAACTTCGATCAGTCGGCTGCGGGCCAGCCCGGCGACCACGCGGCTCATGGTAGGCGGCTTGACCTGCTCGGCGGCGGCCAGTTCCCCTAGGGTCTTCGGACCGCCGAAAACCAGCACCGACAGCGCGGAAAGACGAGCCGGACCTTCACCGGTAGCCGCGTCCTGCCTGCGGACACGGCGCAGCAGGTGAATGGCGGCGGAATGCAGCCCGTCGGCCAGTGCGAGGACATCGGCTTTATCAGTGATAGATGGCGAGGATTCTGGCTCGTGCACCTGACCTCCGCCTGGCCCTGTTTTTTCGCTTGACGAGGCCAGGGAAATATAGTTAGCTAGGCTAACTAAAGTGACGAGAGGAAATCAAGCCATGAATGTATCGACGACTGGAATCGGAATCTCGCGCATCGGGCAGATTGCCATCAACGCCCATGACGTCGAGCGCGCCGCCGCTTTCTATCAGGATGTGCTGGGGCTGAAACTTCTGTTCAGAGCTGGGCCGGGGCTCGTCTTTTTCGATTGCGGCGGGGTGCGATTGATGCTGACGCGTCCAGAGAAGCCCGAGTTCGATCATCCCAGTTCCATTCTCTACTTCGCTGTTCCTGACATCCAGGCGGCGCACGCGCAAATGAAAGGAAAAGGCGTGAGCTTCGAAGACGAACCGCACCTGCTGGCGCGAATGCCCGATCATGATTTGTGGATGACCTTCTTCCGCGACTCGGAAGCGAATTTGATGGGACTGATGAGCGAGGTGAGGAGGTAAGGCAACTTTGGACCTCGGACGTCGGACCGAGTTCGGCCCAGGTCCTGTGCTGGGTGTGAGTCCGAGGTCTGAAGTCTGAGGTCTGAGGCTGTTAAGACACACGATACGTTCCTGACCCTGCTATCATTTCTGGCGGAGTAGTTCGCATCATGCAGGATCTCGAAGACCAATATTTCGCAAGTCTGAATTACGAAAATCAAGACCTCGAAGACGAGGATTTCGAAGACGAAGACGTACCCATTCGTTCGGGAAGAGGAGAAGGATTCATGGATGAAGCCCCCGCCACAGGTTCGGGCCACGCGCGCCGCAATGAGGATATCGCATTGGATCTGATGAAGTTCATCGCCATGACCACGGGGTACGGCCGAACCGCATCGTCGGGCGTAGGATTTCAAGGTACCGGTTCCGCCGCCAAGCCCGAAGAGTACGCCGCCCATCTGCTCGAGTTGTACGGAAAATGCTTGGGCGCAGTGGGTGCGAAGAAGTAGCGGCGAGCCGGCTTGTGAGAATTGTTCAGGCCATTTGCTGGTTCGAGTAGATGCCGGACTGAGTAGATTGTTCGAGTAGATTACGATCTCTTCTTTTGCGCTGTACCAGGAGATTACTCGCGAGAAGATCCGCATCGCAGGATCCGTCCTCGGTACCAATTCCGTTCACAAATTCATCGCGTTCGTGTCACTTCACCTGTTCGGCTTTGTACTGAGCCTTGTACTGAACTCCCAACTGATCGAATAGAAAGCTGAACACGTCGGCCTCTTCTTCGATTTGTTCGTCGAGTGAGGTGCCGAAGCCGTGTCCGGCGTTCGATGTCGTGCGCAGCAGGATGGGATGGTCGGATGTCGTGGCCGCCTGTAGGCGCGCGATCATCTTGCGCGACTCCATGGGATTCACGCGGTGATCGTTCTCTCCGGTGGTCATCAGGATTGCGGGATAGGCCGTGCCATCTTTCACGTGATGATAGGGCGAGTAGGCATAGAGCGCCTTGAACTGATCAGGATCCTTCACGGTGCCGAATTCGGTGACATTGAAAGCGCCGTTGGGATCGAGTTCGACGCGCAGCATGTCGTAGATGCCGACTTCGGAGACGACGGCGCGGAACAGGTCAGGACGCTGGGTAAGAGCAGCGCCCATCAGCAGGCCTCCGTTGCTACCCCCGAGAATCGTAAGATGCGCGGGCGAGGTGTATTTCTGGTCGATCAGAAATTGAGCGCAGGCAAGGAAGTCGTCGAAGACATTCTGCTTGTGCGTGAGATTGCCGGCTTTGTGCCATTCTTCGCCGTATTCGGCGCCACCGCGGAGGTTTGTGTCGACGTAGACGCCGCCCTGATCGAGCCAAACACGCGCGAAGGAACCCAGGAAAAACGGCTTCTCATTGATGCCGTAGCCGCCATATCCGTAGAGCAGAGTTGGATTGTTGTTGTTGAGGCTGGTGTCTTTGCGGCGGATGATATTCAGGGGAACACGAGTGCCGTCTTTGGAAATAGCGAAGGTGCGAACCACTTCCGTGTCGTCGAACTTCACGGGAGAGGTTTCGAACAAGCCGGTCCGCTCCGCTTTCCCGCTGGCAGCGTCAAAGCGGTACCAGGCAGGAGGTTCGAGGTAGGTGGAAGTGTAGAAAAGAACATTGCCCGCGCCGATGGAAACAACTTGTCCTACCGACGAAATCGGCGGCAGCGGTGGCGCGGGTAGCGCTTTACCCTGATTGTCGAAGACGCGTACGCGCGACGGACCTCCCATAATGTCGACTACGTAGAGATGCCCCAGGGTTGGGACAAAGTTTTCGATGGACGCGCGGTCGCTTTCGTCGGACCCAGTTCCTGAGCTTTGCGGAACCACAACCTTGGCTTGCGCAAGCTCGAGCTTCGCCAGTGGTAGTCGGAGAATCTGTCCGCGGGGAGCGTCTTTGCGGGACAAAAGGTAGAGCGCCTGATCCATGCCGAACTTGACCGAGACGACCGCATCGTCGAAGTGGGTGATCTGGGTCCACTTGCCGTCGGAATCCATCAGGTAATGCGCGAACTGGCCGCCATCGCCATTGGCAACCGCGGCAAGCAGAAAGCGGCCATCGTCGCTGGCGTGGAGCTGAATTTCTGCGATGCGCGGGAAATCTTTGCCGATGATGTAGGTGTCCTGCTTGGGGTCAGTGCCGAGTTTGTGAAAGTAAACTTGCTGATAGAAGTTGGCGTCTTCGGGTGGACGCTCGCTGCCCTGCGGATAACGCGTGTAGTAAAACCCGGAGCTGTCTGCTTTCCACGCGATGCTGCCGCCACCAGTAGCAAAGTTTACGCGGGGGACAACGTCGGTGAGCTCGTTGCCGGTAGCAACTTCGAAAACGTGCGCGGAGGAATCTTCGGAGCCGTTTTCGGACAAGGCGGCAGCGACATACTTTCCGCCAAAGGAAGGTACGTAGAAATCGACGGAAAGAGATCCCCGGGCGCTGGCGATGTTGGGATCGAAGATGATCTTCGCGCCGGCCGGATCGTCTGCCGAACGCAAGACCACGAGCGTAGGCTGTTGCTGCGGCGGCTGGTACTTTTCCGCGAACAACACGCCAGCGCGAAATTGCAGATCGTAGTATGCGGCGGAACTGGCCGCGATGAGTTGCTTCAGGCGGGCCTGGACCAAGGGACGCGCGGGCAGTTGATCGAAGTATTGGCGTGTGTGCGCATTTTCGGCGGCGCTCCACTGCTTCACCGCTGGGTCGTCCCAATTTTCGAGCCAGCGGTAGTCATCTGTAACTTTCAGGCCCTGATATTCGTCAGTGACCGGACGCTTAGGAGTGTCGGTCGGCTTCGGAAGGGACGAACTCTGCGCCAGGGCCGTGAGCGCAAACGCGCAGACGGAAAGAGAAACGCACAGGAAACGTTTGGTTGACATGGCTAAATCCTCTTTAGAGGAGAAAAAAATTGCCGATTGTTGATTGCTGATGGTTGATTGGAAACCCTGAACGTGCAAGAGACTTTGATTCTCAATCAGCAATCAGAAATCAACAATCAACAATGTCTCTTAGGGAATGCGGGGAATTATACATGCCGGCGCGGCACTGCCTTTCCCAGAAACGGGAACATCGAGAGCCTCAAGATGACGACGTCGTGAGATAAGAAAAACCGCGTCCCTCGCAGGACGCGGTTCTGAAACGTCAGCCTCTGGAGGCGCTCGAGGCCAGGCGCAAACTTAACGGCGCTTCTTGCCTTTTTTCTTTGCCGCTTTTTTGGCGGGACGCTTGGCTGCTTTTTTCTTGGCTGCTTTCTTAGGCGCTTTCTTGGCGGCCTTCTTTTTAGCCGGCTTTGCCGCCTTTTTGGGAGCGGGTTTCTTTGCAGATTTCTTTTTTGCCGGGGGCTTGCCGCCTCCGCCACTGGGCGCAGCCGGCGCGGGTTTGGGCTTAGGGGCCGGAGGGGTTGAAACGGCGACGGGTTCCGGTTCGCTGCTCTCGGGAGACGGCGTGCCGGATTCTTCTTCCTCCTCCTCTTCTTCGAAATCTTCTTCCAGCGACTCGCTGTAGGCGCCGCTGTCGCCGAATTCTTCCTCTTCATCACGTGCGTACAGCGTGGGATCGTTAAACGTCATTGCTCCTCCTGATTTCAGTGGCGGCCGAGTGCGGGACAAGGCTGCCCGGCCGCGGGCACGAAGAATTTAAAAGACCACCGGAAACTTCTGCTGGAACGGCGCGCGATTATAGCACGACATTCCGTGTAGCCTGCAAGGACTCGCCGACACAGACTGCTCGCTATCCTGTTATCACAGCGGACCGGGAAAAGGGAAGAAGAAAAGGGAAGAAAAGCAAAGAAGAATTATCGAGAACTCTGACGGTCGAGTGAAAACGCCAGATCGGAAGTGGCGGAGACGAGAGGGGTGACCTTAGCGGCTGGATTGCACGATCAGAATCATGCCGGGGCGGATGACTGCGACGTTGCGGTTGTCGCGCTTCAGGGCGGCGACGGTGGTTCGGTAGGCGTTGGCGATGGAGTAGAGGGTCTCTCCGCTCTTGACCTTGTGGTGAACCACGGCGGCCTGCACGGTCGGCTCGCGTTCGATTTGTGCGGACTTGGTGGCTGGAGGCTTGGTCGTGGCCGTCTCGGTGGGCTTCGGGTGCTTGGTCTTGGTAGGTGAGGAGGCCACTTCGGCTTCGTGTGCGCTGGGAGAGATCGGCAGGTGCAGCGCCAGCACCTTGCGCCCGCGGAGACTGTCGCCGTGAATTCCGTTCCAGCGACGCAGCATCTGAGGAGAAATGCCGAAGTTATCGGCCACGGTCTCGACCGTGTCGCCGGAGTGAACTTTGTAGCGCGTGATGCGGCGGGCGTAAGTTGCAGTGTCGCTCGTCGGATGCTGCCCCGGCGCGACTGGGATGACTAACCTGGCATCGGCTTCCAGTTCGTTGTCTTCCAGGTGGTTGGCGGAGACGATGGACTTGGGGGTGGTGTGATAGGTGCGGGCCAGCGAAGCGAGGGTATCGCCCGAATGAACCGTGTGATAGCGCCACCATAGCCGCATGTCGGCCGGAATGGTCGCGATCGCGGCTTCGTATTCGTCTTTCGTCCCAGCCGGTAGATGCAGCTCAAAATTGCCCACCCGCGGCGTGGTCAGGCGTAAGAGGCTGGGATTCAAATCCTGCAGGTCGCTGGAAGTGGAATTGACGCACTCGGCCACCAGACGCAGGTCGACCGGATAGTTGATGGTGACCGTATCGTAATCCGCCGGGTGCTCCATCGCCACTTCGTCCAGCCCATACTGCGACGGATTCTTAGCCATGATGGTCACGGCCAGAATAATGGGCACGTAGTTGCGAGTCTCTTTCGGCAGAACGTTCCGGTGATAGAGTTCCCAGAAATCGGCGTAGCCGGTGCGCTTTACCGCTGCCTGCACGCTCCCTGGGCCCGAGTTGTAGGCGGCCATGGCGAGATACCAGTCGCCGAATTGGTTATAGAGATCTTTGAGGTGATGGGCGGCGGCGCGCGTCGATTTTTCGGGATCCTGGCGGTCGTCGACCCACATGTTGTGGGAAAGACCGTATCCGCGGCCGCGGCTGGCCATGAACTGCCAGATACCCCGTGCGCCCGCTCGCGACACGGCCGCCGGATGGAATCCCGATTCGGCTTGCGCGAGATAGATCAAATCCTGCGGGACGCCTTCCTGCTTCAAGGTCGCGACAATCATGTCGTGATAGCGACCCGAACGGGCAAAGGCGCGCTCGAAGCCGCCACGCCCGCGTCCCGAGAAGTAAGTAATGAAGCCCGCGACCTGGTCGGTCATCATCAGCGGGAGGTCGGAACGCGTATTCTTGATTTCGGCCTGCGCTTTGGCTTTCACGCTGGCATCCGCCGTGGGCGTCAGGCCATTGGTCTCGTCTATCGGCGCCGGTTCAGATTTCTGCTGCGTTTCGGCATCGGCGGAAGGGCCACCGGGGTAGAGTTGGTTGACGCCGGCGACAATGCGGTCGAACTCCGCTTGCAGGCGATCGTCGGAGCGGATATCAAGATTGCTGCTCAACAATGCGTTCAGCGCATTGTCGAAATTCTGCTTCGCGTCGTCGAGTTTGCCAGCCTGATGGTTGGCCAATCCTGCCTGGTATTCCTTTTCAGCTTTGGCGATTAAATCGGCAACGGGGTCGGCGGCTGGGACGTCAGCCGGCTGCGAAACGGCGTCGGCGGGAGTTGATGTTTGAGGCGAAGTCTCGACTGCCTGAGCTGGAGCGGCGGCTGAAGTTGTGGTGGGAGCCGGAGCTGGACTGGCAGCCTGCTTCAGCGCGGGCGCCTTGGCTGGCGGCAAGAGAGAAACAGGTTTCTGCGCAGTCTGGCAGCCGACTGCCATCCAAGCCATGGAGGCCAGCACAGCGGTCCGCATGTATCGGACATAGAGTCGGAGATCGAGGCTTGCAAATCGCATATTTCTCTATGAGATGCGTGATTCTCCCAACTGCTGAGGCCTGCTGGATTCTATCAAAATCGTACTCGGCCGTCTCCTCGTGGTCAACGCCGAAAAGCCTTCAGCGCGGTTACTTTCGGCATCGGATACGGTGACCGGAGGTCGGACTCCGGACCGCTGAATTCGGGCCTCAGACCTCGGGCTTTCGGCTTCGGGGAATTGGATGACCGCTCTTCTGCGCCGGTTGTCGGCTCGCTCATGGAAAGTCGGCCGGCCCTGACGCCCGCAGTCCGAGGGTCTGAAGTCCGAGGTCCGAGGTCCGCACTCTTCAGTCAGCCTTCAAACGCGCCAGTTATCCGGACGCCAGTTCTGGATTGCCTTCTTAATGTCGGTGCGCGACAACTTTTCGTTCAGCGCACGCTCGACCAATTTGGGGACCTCCGCGTCGGATGCAAAGCGCAGCCCGCAGAGTTGATCTACGGTCAACTCGGGAATGCGCGAACGCAAGGGCTCTTGCAGAAGCTCCGCCAGCCGAAGCCGTTCTTCCAGGCGGATGATGCGATCCTGCACCTTGACTGCGTACTGGCGCGTTTTGCCGACCCAGATTAGAAAGGCCAGCGCCAACAGAACGAGCAACACCGCGTGGACGTGATCATGAAAACCGCCGTGATTGATATGGGCAAAGAAGTGGATCAGGGTGAGGATCAGCCCCAGCACGAAGATTGGGATAAGGTAGAAATGAAACGGCGGATCGAAGCGCGTGTGGTTGGCAAACGTCTGAGGCGTCTTTTCGGCCATGAAGACTCCTTGGGAAAGACGTGCCAGTGTAGCAGAGTCGCGGCAATTCAAACGGCCTGAGGGATCGGTCATTCGTAGCGCAGCGCCACGATCGGATCGATCTTTGCCCCGCGACGCGCAGGGATGTAACAGGCCAACGCGGCCACGCTGAGCAGCACCAGCGAAACGGCTGCAAAGGTCAGGGGATCAGTGGGTCCAACTCCGTAGAGCAAATGTGACAAGCTGGAGAGCGTTCGGGTGAGCAAGAGGGTGCTGACGATGCCAAGCGCGACTCCTGCCAGGGCCAGTCTCAAGTCGCGACCTATTACCAGGAGAAGAATATTGCGCTTGTCGGCGCCCAGCGCCATACGCACGCCGATCTCCTGCACGCGCTGCGCCACGGAGTAGGAAATCACGCCATAGATACCGACGGACGCGAGCAGCAACGCCAGGACGGCAAACGCACCGAGCAGAGTCATGGGAAAGCGTTGCGCCGACATAGAATCGGAAACAATCTGCGGCATCGTCTGGATGTCGTAGATGGGCTCATCGCTCGCCGCCTGGTAGACCGCGGCTTTAATCGCAGGAATCACTGTCGCAGCCTCGAGCGGCGTGTGAACGACGATGCTTGCGTCGCGATAATTGATCGGCACCCATTGATCCGGGTCCTGGTAAAGCGAATAGTATGCCTGGCCTTGATTGTCCGGGGTGGCATCGACGAGCCCCCAGTCTTTTACGTGTGCCACCACGCCGACAATTGTGCAAGGCCGAAACGCCGCGGACCCTCTTCGGAAGAGCTTAGAGTACGAGGCAGCGTCTGAGAGAAGTTGACGCAAGGCGTGTAAAATCACGTCTCGCATCTTCCTCGTTCGGGAATCGAAACTCTTATGAAAGCGATTCAAGTCAAACAACCTGGCGGCCCGGAGGCGATGGAACTGGTCGAGATGTCAGTTCCGCAGCCGAAGGCAAATGAGGCGGTGGTGAAGCTGACCGCTTCCGGCGTCAACTTCATCGATGTATACGTCCGTGAAGGGCGCTACAAGGCGCTCCCGCCTTTTGTGTTGGGGCAGGAAGGCGCGGGGGTGGTGAATGCCGTCGGCACCAACGTGACATCAGTAAAAAACGGCGATCGTGTCGCCTGGACCAGCGTGTTGGGATCGTATGCGGAATATGCGGCCGTGCCTGCGGACCGGTTAGTGCCGATTCCTGACGGCGTCACCGACCAGCAGGCCGCGGCGGCCATGTTGCAAGGCATGACAGCGCAGTATCTCTCGCATGATACTTATCCTTTGAAACGCGGCGAAACTGCGCTGGTGCATGCCGCGGCAGGTGGCGTGGGACTGCTGCTGGTGGAGATGGCGCACAACATCGGGGCGCGCGTGATCGCTACGGTCTCGACCGAGGAAAAAGCGAAGTTAGCGCGCGAGGCCGGAGCGGATGAAATCATTCTCTACACAAAATCGGATTTCGAAGAAGAGACGAAACGGCTGACTGCCGGCAAGGGCGTCGACGTGGTTTACGATTCGGTGGGCAAGACGACATTTGAAAAGGGACTGAATGTTTTGCGTCCACGCGGGATGATGGCGTTGTTCGGCGGTTCGAGCGGCGCGGTGCCTCCGTTTGATCCGATGGTGCTGGCACAGAAGGGATCGCTTTACGTAACGCGGCCCACGCTGGTGGCCTACATCGCGACGCGCGAAGAATTGGTGGCGCGATCAGGCGAGGTGTTTGGCATGATTTCGGCCGGCAAGCTCAAGTTGCGGATTCAACACACCTATCCTCTAGCCGAAGCACAGCAAGCGCACCGCGACCTGGAAGGAAGAAAAACTACGGGGAAGCTGTTGCTGATCCCGTAGGATTCAACAAGCGCGGGCATCTTGCCGGGTGTATCGAGGGCGTCTCGCCCTCGACGCGGCGGGCGTGACGCCCGCCGGACACCAGCGCTACCTTTGTTGGGTTCGAGCAGTCGGCAAGAATCAGCGAGCACGCCGCTTTAACCCCATTCTTGATGCTGTTTCCTTCCTTGGTCGAAAGCACGTTGCCAAATGTGTCAGAAACCGCAATCTGATTGTCTCGCAGAAACAACCCAGCCTCGATGTGGCTAAGGCCAAGAATGTAATCGGCGTCCTGCCGGATCGTTGTTACATGCACGCAGGAGCATTTGCTTTCGCGAAATCTTTCGCCGTCTCCCCGACTAATCGCGAAATGCAGCCCAATTGTTGCCAACCGATTTCCACTCCAAGTAAAGGTTAGGAGATTCCTGCCCGCGGGCCGACATCGCATATGCAAGAATGCCTGTGAGGATCAAAGCTTTCACGTCCCAACTCGTAGATGCGGCAACGATAGTCCTCCGCTAGCCGGCGCCATGTGACATGTAAACATAATGCCCAATAAATTTGACCCTTAGGTCCGAAACGGGCTGGGCGCAGGATCGCGGGGAAGACTGCTGCTGTTCTCGTCAGGGCTCAGACGAGATGGAGTTTGGGGAAGTCCAGTTTGTAGCGGACTGGGTCCAGCGTCATGAGCCGGTCGGCGCGCAGCTCGGCATGCGCGGCGATGATGAAATCGGGAAGCACACGTTTCGGTGACGTACCCCCGGAGCGCCGTCTGCGCTGGACGTAGGCGGCGAATCCTTCGGCGGTTTTGCGCCAGATCGATTCATCCAGATCAAAGTCGATCGCGATTGTCGTTTCGGCAAGAAACTTGTCGACGAAGCCGGACGAGACCAGGGGATGCGCTACCAACTCAACATAAACGGGCGCGCAAACGACAATACCTCCCCGCAAACGCGCACTTCGAAGTTCGGCCTGGACGCGCTCGGCCGACGGCTCGTTCGACCAGAGACTAGACAGAATGTTGGAGTCGAGTGCGGTTCTCATCAGCGCGGTGCTGGGTCATTCTTCGTCGCTGCGCATGTCGTCGATCCAAGCTTTGATTCCCTCTTCGCCTCCAGGAAACGGGCC
>Ga0209624_10003070_pt1 | contig 12024 bp, 13 predicted proteins | sample JacPinW_OM2H0_O1_FD_188565 | JGI IMG/M metagenome (GOLD analysis project Ga0209624, IMG submission 188565) | Forest soil microbial communities from Algoma, Ontario, Canada - Jack Pine, Ontario site 1_JW_OM2H0_O1 (SPAdes) (version 2) | ecosystem: Environmental > Terrestrial > Soil > Boreal... | reverse complement strand
TTTCCCATGAGGGCCGGCTGAAAAAGCGCGGCGGAGGCAAGCGTGCAAGCGAGCGATAAGGCCAGGAGCTTGCCCATGCTCGCCGTCCCAGGGTGTCTGGAAAAGGACAGGCTTCCGAACGCGGTTGCGGTCATGAGAGCGCTAAAGAGCACGGCGCGCGTTAGCGGAGATTGCAAGAAATCGGAGTGTCCGGATCGCCAGGCCATCACGTAATAGATCTTGAACGCCACGCCGACGCCGAGCAGGACGGGCAGCGCTATTATGTTCGCATAGTTGAGCGGAAAGTCCAGGAGCGCGCACACCTCCAGCGTGACCACAGCCGCCACGAGGAGCGGCACGAGCGTCAGCGCCACATCGCTTAGTCTTCGAAGCGCTATCCAAAGCATGACGGTAATCGAAACGAACGCGCACACGCCTGCCACAACGAAGGCATGAATGATGGTGGCGCCCCATTCTAGTTGACCGATCGCGGGCCCGGTCGCTGTGGGCTCCGCCTGCATTACGGCGCGGGCGAATTCGGCTGCAGAAAACTCCTGTCCGGCTTTTAGAACCACTTCCACGCGCGCGCGGCCGTCAGGGTTCACCCAGGAGCGGCGAATGGCTTCGGGCAGTGTCACGCGGGTGACGCCTTCCGGCCGCAAGGCATGGCGAAGCGCTTCCAGGTCCTCGGCCAGCGGTTGGATCAAGACGGCCTGCATCGACGCCCGCACGGTCGGCGGCACGGCCGCAAGCTTGTCGAGATCGGCGGCAAGACGCTTTGCGGCATCGCCGCCCGGACCGGGTACGGCGTCGGCTAACAACAAGAGGTTCTGGGCTCCGCTCTTCAGGGCTTCGACGGTGTCTGCATCGGTTGGGGGCGCCGGGCGCTGAGTTGGGTTCAAGACGCCATCGAGTCTGTCGGCTGTACTCTTGATGGCGGCTATCTTGGCCGGTTGGTCCTTAGGAATGAAGCTGTCCAGCGTCCTCGCTTGACCGACCTCCGGCAGCAGCGAAAGCCTCTTCGCAACATCCGCGGCGGCGTCCGGTGAGGCGGTGAGGACTTCCATCAGATTGGCGTTCATAAGAGGGTCCTGGCTCAATTCGTTGTAAGTCGCCATCGCCTCCTCGTTGGGACTACGCAGGTCGAGCGGGTTGAAATCGAACCGCAAATGCGGCAGCAGCGGCAGACCGGCCGCGACGACAAGGATCGTCCCGACGACGACCGCCATCCGATGGCGTCCGAGGAACCGATCCACCGGCGCCATGGCGGCGTAGCCAAGCGGATGCGGCTCCGGAGGCGGATCGAAGGTTTGAAGAAGCGCCGGCAGCAGGAGCATGCTGGTCAAATAGGCGATTGCCATGCCCAAGCCGGCGATAAGGCCGAGTTCGGCCATGCCGATGTAATCGGTCGGCAGGAACGACATGAAACCAGCGGCGGCAGACGCCGCGGCCAATGTCAGCGGAAGCCCCACGCTTAAGCTGGCCAGCGCCACCGCTTTCCGCAGCTCACCGCACACTTGCCGCTCAGCGCGGTAACGAACGCTGAACTGGATCGCAAAGTCGGCCCCCAGCCCGACACAGAGAACAGCGAAGGCGAGCGAGATCGGGTTGAAGGCCTCCACGACCAGCAGTCCAACCGCCGCCGTGATCGCAAGGCCGGCGCCCAATGTTAGCGAGACAGCCAGCACGATCTTGAACGAGCGTAGAGCCAGCCACAAGATCAAGAGGACAAGCGCCGTGGTTACGACCCCATTAAGCAAAGCGCCTTGTTGAAGGGTTGAAAATTCCTGGTCGACGATTGGAACGGGACCCGTAAGCCTGAGCCGAGCATGAAAATCGGATTCGAGCTTCGCTCGCTCGCCGGCTTCGCGGATGGCCGCAGTCGCCTGCCGGCCGGGCTCCAATGAACTGAAGTCGAGCTTCGGCCAGATTGCGATCAGCCGGCGCCTGTCGCCTGGCTTCCCCGGCTCGCTTTGCAGAAATTCCTTCCAAGAAAAGCTGGTGGGCCGTCCCGCCAGCACGCTCTCGACCGTATCAGCAAGCTGATTCAGCGTTTGCGGCATGCTCTCGAACATGCCCATCTGAGCGGCGCCAAGGCTAAGCGAGAACGCCTGGATCAAACCTCGCAGGCTCGGGTCCGCCGCCAATATTGCGAGGCTCGGACCGGCCCCTTCGAGCTGAGTGAGAATGCCTGCGAGCTGCGGCATATCAAGGAACAGCAGCCCATTGCTCTCAAAAAACTTTCCGCCGCCGAGTTCCTCGACCGAGCGAAAGAGCCCATTGTGTTCGGACAGCTGATCGGCCAGCGCCGTGGCCGCGGCGCTGGCCAGTTCCGACGTGGGCGCGTCGACGACCGCAAGGATCCCTTGCGTGCTTTGCGGGAAAGCGGATTCGTACGCCAGCTCCCGTTGCCGCCAGGGAAGATCGGCTGAGATCAAGGCGTTGACGTCGGTGTTGATGGAAAAATGCCGGACAACGTAGAGGCCGGAGACAAAGGTCAGAATCACGAAAGCGACGATGATCTTCACGGGATGCTGCGAAGTCCATTCGACAAAGAGCTGAGCGAGCTTTGCCGCGCGAGAGCTGAGCGGGGGAACGCGCAGCGAATCCGCCTCGGGCAACGTCCCTTTTGCGGACATCGTCAGACTCCGAAAAATCTGTTTGCAGGCCGAACGGCCCAGCGCAATCTCAACAAAGCAGCCAGGCCGGGCCGGGCTAGGAGCCGTCCCCCTGTCCGTGAGCGGGTTTCGGCGCGGAATGATCCTTTTTTGCAGGCGTTGCATGGATTTCCGGCCGCGGGGTTGGCTTTGGATACTCGATGTCCGTTTCGTGCAGCCGTTTCCATGTCTGGCTCTGACCGAGGAGCGTTATCCCGAGATATCCGCGAACCGTGAGGGTCTCGTTATCGGGCGCCAGCGTCAGCTCGACGCTGTACTGGGAGCCGTTCCGCGGATCGAGAATGGAGCCGCCTTCATAGCTTAGCCCGTCACGGTTCGCGTTTTGGATGAGCCGTATCCCGAGGACCGGCTGGTCTTTGCGGTCATCCGTGCAGCCGGAACAGACCGGGTCCACCGGATCGCCGGGCTTCGGATACATTTTAACGATGTATCCTTCCCACAATCCGTTTTTTTCTTTGAAGCTGATTAGACCGCCAACGAAACCGCTGCCTGGATCGATTTGCTGCCAAATTCCTGCAATGGTCGGCTCACTGGCATATGCGGAAGTCATGAGAGACGCGCAGAGAACCGCCGCCGCGGCCCGCAGGTTCTGCTTGTAAAACTCGGTCATCGCCGTCTTCCGTTCTTAGTTGGGCATGTTGTCGCCACGGTGGCCAATAGGTGTGGCGGCATAGCGGCGCTTTTAGCGGCGCGTCGGGAGGGAACCGCGCCGGGCCTGGAAAGTTCATGATGACTTGGGCCTGCGATCCGAGCGGACGCGGGCCAAACTCGCAGCTAAGTTCTTGTTGGGTTGCATTTGGCGTTGTTTTAGGAAGCCAATGAAAAACTTGCCACGCTTGACCCTGCTATGTTTGCTGTTGGCACCGCTCCCCGCAATGGCCCAGGAGCAGGGAACAGCAGATGAGCGCCAAGCCTGCGAGCCCGATGTCAATCGCCTGTGCAGCCAGTTCATACCCGATCGGGACAAGATCATTCTCTGCCTCAATCAAAAGGTCCGAGAATTGAATCCGTCGTGCCGGAGCGTCATCCTGTTTTACGCGCAGCAGCAAATCTGCGCGGGCGACAGCAGCCGCCTGTGCGGTGAGTTCGCGCAAGACCGCGAAAAGACGCTCGCTTGCTTAAGCGGTAAAACTCAGATGTTGAGCGCCTCTTGTCGGCACGCTCTCAGCGTCTATCAACGCGAGCGGAAATAAAGGATCAGGGTATGCCGTCGTCGTGGCCACCTGGCGGTGCGCAAAGCGATCCGGGATGTCGGAGCCCGCCCGCCTCGTGTTCCTGCCGAAATACTCCCGCGACCTCAATCCGATCGAGCAGGTCTTCGCCAAGTTCAAGACCCTCCTTCGAAAGGTCGGGGCGCAAAGCTGCGAAGCGATCTCCGACGCCCGCGGCAAAATCCTCGCCCAATACCCGCCCTCCGAATGCGCCGCATACCTCAAGAATGCAGGATACGCGTAGACCCAAAAGCCCGACCCTCTAGATGGACTACGCGGGAAGGCCGCAGCGCGAATCAGGACGAGAAGCCCATGGGAGGCGGGCGTTGAGGGCGCGGCTCCGCCGCCAACGTCATCTGTCTTCTCCATCGTGCGCGACCCGGGAGAGTGCTGCAGTGACGTCATTTCGCAGGCAAGTTCTTGTTGTTTCTCGACCCGAGAAGATCGCGAGAAAGAAAGCCCCCGCGCAGGGAAGTCTACCCAAAAGAGGGTTAAGACGCTTCGGGCAACAAGCGCCCTATGCCAATTTTAAAAACGCGCTCATCGTCCCTGGTTTTTCAAGAGGACCGCTGAAAACCTTCCATCGTCAACTCAGCTCGGAGTGACTCGTTGTCGCGTTCGACGGTAGCCACGGCGAGATCGCGGCCCGCGCGACGAAAGCGCACCAGGCCATCCCGACGCGCGAGATCGCCCTCGACTCGCGCCTCGTCCCATGTTGCCGCATGGCCGACATAGCGGATCGAGAGGTCGAAGTGCTTTGTCCAGAAGAAGGGGACCATCGTGAAAGCCAGGTCGCGACCTAGCATATTCGCGGCCGCGACCTGATCCTGGCGCTCAGCCACAACCCAATGTTCGACACGGATGTTTTCGCCAGTATGGGGATCAGGCCAGCAGGCAATGTCGCCTGCGGCGAAGATGTTAGGATCGCTGCTTTGCAAGTGTGAATTGACCACGACGCCGCGATCCAGAGTCAGCCCAGCCGCCTCGGCGAGTTGAAGTCGGGGGTCTCAGGTTGGCCGAGGAAGGCAACTGGGACGTCGTCGTCTCGACAACGAACAGCCGACGGTAGTCATGACGAGCTGAGCGCAAGGAGCGCGAGATGATCCGCGCCGCGGAGCTCCACAGTGCTCTTGAAAGGACGCAATAATGATCACGCCGACTCCCGCCCATGCCCCTGTCATTCCGGATTCCTTGCTCGCGAAAGAGGCCACAGACATCCTGCGCGAGCATTCCACTGATCTGCTTTTGATCATTCGATGCGGGTCTACCTGTTCGCGGCTGAGCAGGGTCGTCTGAGGAAACTTCGCTTCGATCCTGAACTTCTTTACGTGGCCGCGGCATTTCACGATCTCGGCCTTATCCGGAAGTTCTCGAGCCCGGACGAACGCTTCGAGGTCGATGGCGCCAATGCCGCCCGACAGTTCCTCAATGCCCACAACATCGCTGAAGATCAGGTGCAGACTGTTTGGGAAGCAATCGCGCTGCACACCACCCCTGGCATTCCGAAGTACATGCGCTCAGAAGTGGCGCTCCTCAATTCGGGAGTTCTTCTCGATGTGCTGGGGGTGGGGTTCGATCAGTTTCCGGTGGAGGTCCGCGATGAAATCGTCGCCAAGTACTCGCGCAAAAATTTCAAAGAAGGCTTTATTCAGGAGTATTTCGCCGGCTTTGCGCACAAGCCAGCGACTACGTACGGCACCGTCAACGCCGCCTTTTGCGAACGTTTCATTCCGGGGTTCAAGAGCCCCAACGCGTGCGACTTGATCGCCGCATCTCCCTTCCCGGATTCACCGGTCCAAAGCTCAGCATCATGACGAGGACGTATCCTGCGCTCCAGGAGCTGAACCCCGATTGCGGGCGATCTACCGGGGTCGACTCGCTGACCTCGATCCGTCACACATTGCGCGCACTTGCCAGCGAAAGCGGGCCCCGCGAAGCGCTCGATAAAGTGAGACTGCTTCGACCACTTGTCACCAAGGCGCGTGACATCCTACGCAAACGGTTCGAATCAGGCGACTCGCCTGAGGCTTATTTGCGGCACCGGGCACGATTTGCAGACAGCATCGTGATCGGCCTGCTCCATATTGCATCGATATCCAAGGGAATCCGCGATGGGAGCATGGTCGCCCCACTCGCCGCGATCGCGGTGGGCGCCTATGGACGAAGAGAACTCACCTCCAGCTCCGAACTCGACCTGCTCTTTCTTATCCCCGAAAGCAGTTCATCCTTCGCCGGAAATGTCGCCCCGGCGACCCGAGAGTGCATTGGCGCTGTAGTTGCGAGCCTTTGGGATCTCGGTTTCGAGCCGGATCATGCGACGCGTTCGGTCAAGGAATGCCTCGAACTCGCCCAAGACGATCCCACTGTGCTTGACCATCTGGTCGACCGGCGGCACCTATGGGGCTGTTATGGCTTGTTCGCTGCACTGGACACCGAGCTTGGGACGCTTCGCCGGTCTCCGGGCTAATTCGGAACGCCTCGTATTTTGCGAGTGATTCCGCCGTACCGGCTGAGATCCAAGCTGACACCAACCGGACCCGACTTTGTCGTTCGTGAATTATCCGGGCGCACCGGATTTTTTAAACGCGAACTGCGTCGCCACTCCGCGGTCGAACCGTCATCGGCCACAGCAGGTCCGGGCACTGCATGGCCGAAACTACCTCGCCGGGGCCTGCGGAGACGCCGCCAACGGCTCTGTCAGACGAAATGCTTACGGTGTCTGGGCCGTGCTAGAGTCAGGCCATGAACAACTCGTTCCGATATTTCAACAGCTCGCCGGAAGTGATTCGTCTGGTCGTGATGATGTACGTGCGGTACCCCCTGTCGCTGCGCAACGTCGAGGATCTCTTGGCCGGGCGCGGGATCGACATCAACCATGAGACCATCCGATTTTGGTGGAACCGGTTTGGCCCGATGTTCGCTGCAGAGATCCGAAAGAAGCGGGTTGCGTATCTGCGCCGCTTCCCCCAGTGGCGTTGGCACTTGGATGAGGTGTTTGTGAAGATCAACGGCAAGCTCTGCTACCTGTGGCGGGCTGTCGATCACGAAGGCGAGGTTTTGGAAACCGTGGTCACAGCGAAGCGGGACAAGGCCGCAGCGCTCAATTTTCTGAAACGCATTATGAAGAAATACGGCCAACCGCAGAGCGTCGTCACCGACGGGCTTTGCTCTTATCCCGCAGCGATGAAAGAGATCGGCAACGCCGACCGTCACGAAGTTGGTCGTCGGCTCAACAATCGGGCTGAGAATTCGCACCAGCCATTTCGACGACGGGAACGAGCCATGCAGCTCTTTCGGAGTGAGAAGACGCTACAAAAGTTCAGTTCAATTCACGCGCAGGTCCACAATCATTTCAACCAGGAGCGTCATCTCGTGACCCGCGAGGTTTACAAACAGAGACGCTCGGCCGCGCTGGTCGAGTGGCGCGGCCTCGCGGCTTAGCGACTGACTGGCTCTCGGCATGCCATGCCATTCGGAGACCGCGTGTCGTTACTATGACAAGGCCGGTGGGCAAAGTGAACCGCACGCTGCGCGGATGGGCGAACTACTTCTCGGTAGGCGCTTTCAGCAATGCGTATCAGGCGCTCGATGCTTACGCGGCGATGCGGTTGCGCCGGTGGTTGCGCTTCAAGCACAGCGTCAGGCGATGCAAGGGCGGGAGCTATCCACTCTCGCATCTCTACGGGCACTTCTGGCTCGTACGTCTGACCCGGCTTGGGCACGACGTGCCGTGGACGAAGGCGTGAGGTCTTGTCCGAGAGCCGGATGCGGGAAATCTGCATGTCCGGTTCTATGAGGGTGGTGTGGAAACGGAGCCACGGCTGAGCCACTAAGGCACCGCCAGACGAAAGGGGCGGCAACAGACATGCTCAACCTAAAGCCACTGCGCCACACTCCTACTCTGCGCTCACCGGACAGTTGGAGCCGAGGTCAAGCTGTTACCTCCGCAGAGCAGAACAACCTTAGCACTACGAGGAAAGCGGACCTTGGCCTCAACGCCTTCCCTTCGCCCGCCGATTTGTCTGGGACGCCATTGACTTGCAATTCGGATACCCGATCATCCGCGCGTCTTGCAAAACTATGTTTGGGAACGTTGATCCAGACTTCGTCGGAAATTGACTCGATCGACGCCGGCCTCAAGCATTCAATTCTTTTGCGGGCGTAGGCGCCCGCAGTTCCTCAAGTCTGGAGACGAATAGTTTGAGACTTGGCGAGGTGTTCGCCTTGCTGAACCCTACCGCCAGTTCGATCGTTGGCCCTTCACCCTCTAGCGGACGACTGACCACGGACCAAGGCAGCAGATTCTTCGCATAGGCGGGCATAAGCGCCACGCCGCGGGTGGACGCAACCAGCGAAATGGCCATTGCCAAGTTGTCCACCCCGTAATCCAATTTGATGTCAAGCCCGGAGCGGCGCAGAAAGTCCTCGGTCACGGCGCGCAGCACGGTGGCCTTGTTCGAACCGCCGATGAAAATCTCGCCGACGAATTCTCGCGGGTGAATCGCTTTGCGGCTAGTGAGGCGATGGTCGCTAGGCATCAGGACGATGAACGGCTCTCGATCCACCACATGGTATTCAAGATCATACCCCGGCTCGACGCGGAGAAAGGCAAGATCCAGCCGACCGCGGACAAGCGCTTCGGCGAGATCCGGCGAGTAATCGCTGGTGACCTTGACCTCGGTGTTCTTCAAATCGTCGCGCAGCAGATGCATCGCCTGCGGTAGCCAGGTCATCTCATGACCAGTCTGGAAGCCGATTGCGAACGTCCTCCTTGCCGGTCTTGCAGCCCTGTGCGCCGCTTCAACTGCGGCGTCGACTTGCATAAGCGCTAGCCGCGCGTGATCGAGAAAGGCCTTGCCTGCAGCGGTCAGTTCAACGCCATTGACGCTGCGCGACAGCAGTTCGACGCCAATCTGATGCTCCAGATCACGAATCTGCCGGCTCAGCGAGGGCTGTGAGGTATGCAGCCGGTGCTCCGCGGCGGCTGTCAGACTTCCTTCCTCGACCACGGCCACGAAATAACGCAGGTGCCTCAACTCCATGGCTGTTCCATGTTTGAGAGGTATGCCCCCAGCTTACAAAGTCTTTTTCTTAGGCGCCAGGGCCGCCTACATGCTCAACAACACCGGGCATGGACCACTCTGCGGCCTCTGAAGCGCTGCCAAAGTTTTCGATTGGCCATGCTCTGCCGGTAAGGGCCGAGCAATCGCGAGGATTGGAACATGAGCACCGACTCAGTCGTCTTAATCACCGGGGGACTCACCGGCATCGGGCGCGCCACCGCCGTCGCCTTCGCCAAGAAGGGGGCAAAAGTGGTTGTTGCCGGCCGGCGTGACGAGGTCGGCCAGGCGCTCGCGAAGGAGCTGCGTTCTCTCGGTTCAGAGGCCGAATTTATCAATGCCGACGTCCGCAAGGACGAAGACGTCCGCGCTCTGGTCGACAGGACCGTCGCACGGTTTGGCCGTCTCGATGTGGCGGTGAACAATGCCGGCACCGAGGGCCAGGTTGGCCCGATCACCGACCAGACCGCAGAGAGCTATGCAGCGACGTTCGACACCAAAGTTCTCGGCGTGATCCTGAGCATGAAGCACGAAGTGCGCGTCATGCAGGGACAGGGCAGCGGCGCCATCATCAACATCTCCTCGACCTATGGCCACGAGGGGGCGGCGGGCGCCTCCGTCTATGTCGGCAGCAAGCACGCCGTCGAAGGCATTACCAAGTCCGTGGCGCTTGAGATTGCCAAGTCGGGAATCCGTGTGAATGCGGTCGCGCCCGGTCCTACGGACACCGGCATGTTGACGCGTTTCACCGGCACGCCGGAAAACAAGGCAGCTCTAACGAGGACCGTTCCGATGGATCGCCTCGGCCGCTCGGAGGAGCTTGCCAATGCGATTGTCTTCATCGCGTCGGACGAAGCGTCATTCATCACCGGCCATGTCCTCAATGTCGATGGCGGGAAGAGCCACTGACCCGATCCTGGCGCGAGCAAGCCTTCGCGCCCGATTTAAGAGCGATCATCTCGAAGCGTGATTTCGCAGTTTTCGCCGCGGTCCGCGAGCCACCCGCTTTCCACCGCTTCGCATCTCGGCTTGAGCGCCAAAGCCAGAGGGAACTTCTATGATCCAGCACAATCACGAGACCGCGCCAACGCAGTTCGTCGAGGCCAACGGCATCCGCTTCACCTATCGCCGCTTCGGCAAGCCCGGCGGCGCGCCGCTCGTCTTCAACCAGCATTTCCGCGGGACGATGGATTATTGGGATCCAATGGTAACCGACGGCCTGGCCAAGAACCGCGAGGTGATCCTCTTCAATAACGCGGGCGTTTCAAGCAGTTCCGGCCAGGTCCCGGCGAGCATTCAAGAGATGGGCGCAGATGCCATCGCGTTCGTCAAGGCTCTCGGGCTTACCCAAGTCGACGTGCTCGGCTTTTCCATCGGCGGCATGGTCGCTCAGGAGATCACCGCGCAGGCGCCCGATCTCGTTCGCCGGCTTATTCTTGTCGGAACCGGGCCGCGCGGCTCCGATATGTCAACGAGCAGATCCGCAGAGATTTTCGCCGGCGCCTACGATCCGCCAGAGCATCTCTGGCTTGCGGTTCACTTCTCGCCGTCCCCTTCGGGCAGGGCCGCAGGCTTCGCCTTTCTGAAACGCAAGCTTCTGCGCAAGGATCGCGATCCCGAGGTGAGTGAAGAAGCGACGATCGCGCAGCGCGAAGCCATCGGCAAATATTACGCGCCGGCCGAGAGCGTTCTCGACTATCTGAAAGAGATTCGTCAGCCGACGCTGATCGTGCAGGGCAGCAACGACGTCATTGTGCCTACGGTGAACTCATACGTTCTGCAGCAAAACCTGCCGAACGCGCAGCTCATCGTCTACCCGGACGCAAATCACGGATCGTTCTACCAGTACCCGGAGCTCTTCGTATCGGACGCCGACCAGTTCCTCTCGTCGGCGCTGCAAGACGGCAATGCGAATCTGCGGCCTTCTGAGCGGCTGCCATTTCCCTCGATCGTCCCGGCCGGGGAAATTTAGTTGGGCTGGCTAGGGCAAAGACGTCAGCCGGCTTCAGTTTCCAATCCCAAGAGACCTAGATCATGACCGCGCTCTCAGGAAAGACAGCTCTCGTCACCGGCGCCTCGCGCGGCATCGGGCGCGCCAGCGCATTGGCGCTTGCCAAGGCCGGCGCGCAAGTGCTCGTTCACTACGGACGCGGCGCGAAGGAAGCGGAAGCCGTCGTGGCTCAAATCCGCAAGGCCGGCAGCCGCGCCGATGCTATCGCTGCTGATCTCGCTGCACCGGACGCTCCGCAGAAGCTCGCCAAGCAGGTCCAAGCCATCGTGGGCGATCGTCTCGACATCCTTGTGGCGAGTGCAGGGATCTCGAAAGCAGCGACGATTGAGGAAACGACGGTCGAAGACTTTGACAAACTCTTCGCCGTCAATGTCCGGGGACCGTTCTTCCTCGTGCAACAGCTCCTTCCGATCCTGTCGAAGGGCAGCAGCATCGTCTTCGTCTCATCGCTCGCGGCGCGGGCCGTGGTTGGGACGATTCCCGCTTACGCGGCGACAAAAGGCGCGATCGATACGATGGTGAAGCATTTCGCTTCGCTGCTCGGCGAACGCCAGATTCGCGTCAATGCGGTGGCACCGGGCATCGTCGCGACCGAAATGTCGAACTTGACCAAGACGGACGCGGGCCGCGATTTCGCCTTGGGCATGCAGGCGTTCAAACGCCTTGCCCAGCCCGACGACATTGGCCGCGTGGTCGCCTTCCTCGCTTCCGACGACGCTCGGTGGATCACCGGCGACACTATCAATGTCGACGGCGGATCGAAGCTTTGAGACTGCGGACCAAAAAGGAGGGCGAACATGGTTGAGTCCCTCAAGCTGTATCACGCGCCTGCATCGCGTCCGACGAAGCTAGGTGGATCACCGGCCACGTTCTGAATGTCGACGGTGGTATGACCGCAAATTGAACCTGGCCGGGCGACCGGGATTGCACAAGGGAAGGAAGTCCAATGGCTAACGTGGTGAAGAAACACAGCATTTCTTTTGAGCTAGCACAGAAAATGGTGGATGCGGCGTTGGCGAAAGCCAAAGAACTTGGCGTTACCGAGAACGTGGCGATCGTCGATGACGGCGGCAATCTTAAGGCCT
>Ga0209624_10003069_pt1 | contig 12029 bp, 11 predicted proteins | sample JacPinW_OM2H0_O1_FD_188565 | JGI IMG/M metagenome (GOLD analysis project Ga0209624, IMG submission 188565) | Forest soil microbial communities from Algoma, Ontario, Canada - Jack Pine, Ontario site 1_JW_OM2H0_O1 (SPAdes) (version 2) | ecosystem: Environmental > Terrestrial > Soil > Boreal... | reverse complement strand
AAGCTCTCGGCATCGCAAATCACCTCCTCGCGGAAATGAATCACAAACCGAGTCTCCTGGGAATCCCTCCCGATTCAACCTGACAATCCGGTGCTCTAGATCCCACCTTCGGGATTCTTGAGAATCCCGCTTTGGTGGTCACTGACGGAACGGCCGCCGGCACTCATATTCTCAAGGGACCGGCAAGTTTGTTCTTTGACGCCACGAAACAAGCCGTGGCGATCGGCGCTCGCCTCCTCTTCATCGGTACCGACGGTAAGGGTGCGAACTTACACGGGTCTGAACTCTGGACGTCGGACGGGACTGCTGCCGGGACCGTGATGCTCAAGGATATCAATCCTCGCGACAGCGACTCCAACACCACTTTCCAATTTCTCAACCCTCCAACGGTCGTCAACGGCACGCTCTACTTCACAGCCAACGACGGCGTGCATGGCGTCGAGCTGTGGAAGTCGGACGGGACCGCCGCCGGGACAATGATGGTCAAGGACATCAATCCCGGGCCAAGCACTTCCTTCCCATCCTTTTTCCCTCAGCTGACGAACATCAACGGCACGGTCTACTTCGAGGCCGACGATGGCGTGCATGGCGTTGAGCTATGGAGGACCGACGGGACCGCTGATGGAACCGTCATGATCAAGGATATCGATCCTGGCTCGAACAGCTCGGGCTCGGGGGCGCTGATGAACGTCGGGGGCACGCTTTACTTTGCGGCCGATGACGGCGCGCACGGCGACGAATTGTGGAAGTCGGACGGAACCGACGCTGGCACGGTGATGGTTGAGGACATCGATCCTGGAGCGTTAAACGCCGCCCCTAACGATCTGACAATCGCCAACGGCGCGATCGCCAACAACGTGCTCTATTTCACCGCCGACGACGGCATCGGCGCCGGCGCGCATGGCAATGAGCTATGGATGACGGTCGGGACCATCGCCGGAGCCCGGATGGTCAAGGACATCAATCCGGGGCCAGGCAACTCCAACCCCTCCGATCTGACGAACGACAACGGCCTGCTGTACTTCACCGCCTTCGACGGCTCCCATGGCGAGGAATTGTGGACCGCCACTCCCGGCAGCATTGCCGGAGCGGAGATGGTCGCGGACATCAATCCTGGCTCAGGCGACTCCAACCCCTCCAATCTGACGCCCATCAACGGCTTCGTCTACTTCACCGCCGACAACGGGGTGAACGGCGTTGAACTGTGGAAGTCGGGCGGGAATGCCCTAAGCACCGTGACGGTCAAGGACATCGATCCTGGCCGAGGCGCCTCCAACCCCTTCGACCTCACGAACGCCGACGGGACGCTCTACTTCTTCGCCAACAATGGCGACACCGACGGCGGCGGCGACCCGCTTTGGCAATTGTGGAAGTCGGACGGGACCGCCGCCGGAACCGTGATGGTCAAGGAGTTCGACCTTCGCCGCCCCACAGACCTGAAGGCGGTCAATGGGGGCGTCGATTCTTCGCCGATAACCCGCGTTTAGAGACCGACGCGCTTTGGTTCTCCGATGGGACCGCGGCCGGAACGAACGAACTTTTGGATGGTTTTGCAGACCCCTCGTTCCTCGCTCTCGCGACGAACAGCGCAGAAGTCCACTCCGATATCCTGTGGCAGAACACCAACGGCCAAGCCTCGATCTGGGAAATGAACGGGAACAGCCTGGTCGGCGGCGGGGCCGTGAGCTCCAATCCCGGGCCGAGTTGGCGCGCTGTCGGGACAGGCGATTTCAATGCGGACGGCGGCTCTTCCGACATCCTGTGGCAGAACACGAGCAGCGGCCAAGCCTCGATCTGGGAGATGACCGGGAACAGCCTGTTCGGCGGCGGGGCGGTCAGCCCCAATCCGGGGCCAAGCTGGCGCGCGGTCGGAACCGGTGATTTCAACAACGACGGCCGTTCCGATATCCTGTGGCAGAACACGAGCACCGGCCAGATCTCGGTCTGGGAGATGCACGGAAACACCTTGACCGGCGGCGGAGCGGTCAGCGCCAATCCCGGGCCGGCTTGGGAGGCGATCGGAACTGGCGATTTCAACCACGACAGTCTTGCCGACATCCTTTTTCAAAACACGAGCACCGGCCAGGTCTCGATCTGGGAAATGAGGGACAACAGCTTGATCGGAGGTGGGGCCTTGACCATCAATCCCGGGCCAAGCTGGCACGCGATCGGAACCGGCGATTTCAATCATGACGGCCTTTCCGACATCCTTTTTCAGAATGCGAGCAGCGGCCAAGTCTCGATCTGGGAAATGAACGGCGCCAGCGTGACTGGCGGCGGGCCTATCAGCGCCAATCCCGGGACGACTTGGCACGCTATCGGAACCGGCGGCGGCGGTTCGGACATCCTGCTTCAAAACACGAGCGGCCAAACCTCGATTTGGGAGATGAACGGAAACACGATCATCGGCGGCGCGCCCATAAGCGCCAATCCCGGATCGAGCTGGCATGCGATCGGGCTGACTTGACGCGCGAGGTCGATCGTTTTCGGATCGATTGCGGCGACGCCAAATAGCAGGGGTGGTCCATAGCGAGCCATTGATCGTTTGGCTCGATGCTCTTGGCGCGCTTCAGCCTTCGTCCGCCGACCCCAAACCCTCGCAGGAGCGGCCGAAGGCGGAGAGCGCGTCCTCAAGATAGTCCGGCAGCAGCTCCATCTCCAGGAGGTATTTCCAGGTCGGACCCTCGGCCTGCTCCTTCGCCTGCGCCACGGCGATTTTCCATTCCTCGGGCTGCGGGTCGCCGCGACCGATCCAGGCCAGCGCAACCAGCGCCGCCGCCTCGTCGACGTCGAGATCCTTGATGAACTCGATCAGTTCGCGGCGGATCGAATGGCCCGCGGCGTCGGTCAGCATGATGTGCTCGTCGTCGTCCGCCGGGTTGGAATCGTCCGCCTCGACGCCCACGTCCTCGCCAAGGTATTCTTGCGATTTCTCAATGATGAAACACACTTTCGCCAGATCGATCTCCGGCATCGGACGTTCGCTCTCGTCGAATCTGCGCATGAAAACCCTCCTGCGCCCTGGCTTCGGCCGCTGCTGAACCCGCCAAGCGTCTGATCGTTCCTATCTGCATTTGCCCCGCGGGTCCGTCGGGGCCGACTTTACCCGATGCGGCAGGAAGTTGGCGCCCGCGTGACGGTAGCCATGAATTGCCTTCCCGGCTGCGTTCGGCTACCAAATTAAAACATCGGAGGGTGTTTTGGTGGGGCTCGGGCGCCAAACATTTGCGCTTGGGACGCGGCGCGCAAAGCGCCGCCTGACGTCGTTCCGCTCGCCTTTGACCGCATTTGTCGTTGCGCTTTCGCTCGTCGTTCAGCTTTTCGCCGCCGCCACGCCGCCTGCCTTCGCCGCGCCTGCCTTCGCCGGCGCCGATGATGCGGCGATCGCCGCTGAGCTCAAGGCGCTCTTTGGTGACACCGCTCAACTCTGCGTCCAGGTCAACGACGACAAAGCGCCTGTCCAGCACAACCCGACCGGCCATTGCTGCGATCAGTGTCCGCTTTGCCGGTTCGCCGCTCAGGCTGTGGCGTTTGTCTCGCCAGATCTGCCGGCGTTGCCGGGTCGACTTGATGGCGAGGCGCACGCGATTCGCGCGCCGCCCGGCCAGGACGTTCTCCCCCCATATCCCGGCCAGCCGAATCCGGCCCGGGCCCCTCCCCTCGCAGTCTGACGGTCATTCGGCCCACGCGCGCCTTCCGGCGGGCGCTCGCATCCCTTCAGACTCGAGAACCCCTTATGCCAACCCTTAAAATCCGTTCGACCGCGGGCGCCATTGCGGGCGCCGCCGTAGCTCTGTGGCTCACGCCTGCCTACCCACACGCCGTCTGCGGCGACCGCATCTTCCCCGCCACGCTCGCGATCGACGATCCCGGCGTCACCGACGAGCTGACAGTGCCAACTGTTCAGTGGCTGCCGCAGAACTCAGATGGCGTCGGAGAGCTCGACGTAAGCGGCAGCTGGGCCAAGACGATCTTTCCCAACCTCGCCGTCTCGGCGGGCGTCGGCCCGACTTGGCTGCACGGTCCTGGCGGCTTCGGCTGGGACGCGCTCGACACAGAATTGAAATATCAGTTCATGTGCATTCCTCAGCTCGAGTTCATGGCCTCGTTGGGCTTCGACGTGAGCTGGGGCGGGACGGCGATTGGCGCTCAGGTCGGTTCATCGAACATGTATTCGCCTGTGCTCGACGTCGGCCTAGGCTTCGGCGCGCTGCCAACGAGCATGACCTATCTGCGCCCGTTCGCGATCACCGGAGAGGTCAGCACAACGACGCCTGGACAGGCGGTGTGGAGCGGCGATCAATTCGCGACGTCATTCAACTGGGGCTTCACACTGCAATACAGCCTGCCCTACTTCAATTCGCATGTCAGCGCGATCGACAGCGACCTTCTGAAGCATCTCATCCCGATCGTCGAATTCGCTTTCTCCACGTCAACCGCCAATGCGGCCTCGGGGGCCTGGGGAACGACCGGAACCATCCAACCCGGCGTCGTCTATATGTTCGACAAATGGCAACTCGCGGTTGAAGCCGTGATCCCGGTCAATGCGGCGAGTGGTCACGGCGCGGGCGTCGTGGCCAGCCTCGATCTCTTCCTCGACGACATCTTTCCCGACTCGATCGGCAAACCAATCTTCTCGCAAAGCCTGCCGATGTTCACAGGAGCCCGACCATGACGCGCACTTCCCTGATCGCGCTTGCCGGTTCGCTTGCGCTCCTCTGCGGAGCAACTACCGCCTTCGCCCACGCCCAGCTCGAAAAGGCGACGCCAGCCGTCGGCGGCACGGTCGCCTCGGCGAGCGAAATCAGGCTTGAGTTCAGCGAAGGCGTCGAGCCCAAATTCTCCAAAGTCTCGGTGACCGGCCCGGGCGGCGCGGTGCCTCTCGGGCCCGCGAGAACGGACTCCGGCAATCAGGCTGTGCTGATCGCGCCAATCTCCAAACCTTTGCCGGCTGGCGCCTACAAGGTGCACTGGCAGGCCGTGTCAGTCGACACGCATCACACCCAGGGAACTTTTGAATTCACCGTGAAGCCATGACCGACCTGATGGCGACAAAGGACAGACAATGAGACATTCTCTTTTCACCCTGGCGCTCACTCTCGCCCTTACCGCCGCGCCTGCCTTGGCGCAGGAATTCAAGGCAGGCGACATCGTGGTCGAGAAACCTTGGGCCCGCGCGACGCCGAAAGGGGCAGAGGTCGGAAGCGGCTATTTGGCGATCCAAAACAAAGGCGCCACGCCCGATCGCCTGACTGGAGGCGCGGCCGATTTCGCCACTGTCGAAATCCATCAGATGTCGTCCGAGAACGGCGTCTCGCAGATGCGCGAACTCAAGGACGGACTGAACATTCCCGCCAACGGTTCAGTCGCCTTTTCGCCCGGCGGCTATCACCTGATGTTCACCCACCTGACCCATCCCCTGACAAAGGGCGAAAGCGTCAAAGCAACGCTCAATTTCGAACATGCAGGCGCGGTCGAAGTCGAGTTCAGCGTGATGGGCATCGGCGCTTCGGGCACGGGCGCGACCGTCGGCGCCACGAAGGGCATGAAGATGTGAAGCCGCGTGCGGCTGCCATGGCTGAGCCGCGCGTGGGACCTGCGGCTAATTTGGGCCTCACGTGACCGCGCTCGCGATCTGCCGCTTCGCCCACTTCCTCGCGGCGATGCTGGCGTTCGGCATGAGCGCCTATCTTTGGGCCTATGCGCCGGAACGGCTGAGGCTCGCGCTGTCGCCGGCAGCACGCCGCGTCGCGCTGATCGCCAGCCTCGCGGCCTTCATAACCGCCATTGCGTGGCTCACGCTCGAGTCTGCCGCGATGGCCGACGACTGGAGCGCCGCGCTCGATCCCGAAGCGATCGCCGCGGTGCTCACGGACACCGCCTTCGGCCATGCTTGGTCGTTGCACCTCGCACTGGCGACGGCGCTGGTCGCTGTCGTCGCAATCTCGGGCGCCGGATGGGGCCCAACGGCGCTCGCATCGGCAGCGCTGTTGGCGAGTCTCGGCCTTGTCGGTCACGCTACGATGCAGATCGGCGTTGAGGGCGTCGTGCATCGCGCCAACCACGCGGTCCATCTATTGGCGGCGGGCGCATGGATCGGCGGCCTCGTTCCCTTCGCGCTATGCCTTCGGGCTTATGAGCGCGACGATCTGCGCAGAGACACTGTGCGGGCGATGGCGGCCTTTTCCTTCTGGGGTCAACTCATCGTCGCGGCGATCGTTCTCACGGGCGTCGTCAACATCTCCCTGACCTCACATCACCCCCCGCTCCCGCCGACCACGCCGTACCGCGCGCTTCTGGTCGCGAAACTCGTCATCGTCGCGATCATGATTTCGCTCGCGCTCGTCAATCGCTTTGTTCTCGCTCCGCGACTCAAGACGAGCGCAAATGCGCTGGCGACCTTACGCGCCACGAGCCTCGCGGAGATCGCGCTGGGCTGCGTTGTCGTCGCTCTCGTTAGCGTGTTTGCGCTGCTCGATCCCGCGTGAAGCGCGATAGGTAGAACCCCCCATTGTCGCGCCATCGTCCGTGGCGCCACAATCTTGGGTTTGCCTGAACTTCGCGATCCCACAACTTGGGTGTTGTGTGATCGCGATCACTGCCCCTGCTGGCCTAACCAGATAGCGCAACAGCCTGAAGCGAATTGCGTTGGCGCTTGAGTTAGTGGGGCGACAAGCGAATAGTTTGCGGGTGCAGGCAGGGAGGGAGAGATGAAGGCGCATATCGTGGGCGGCGGGTTCGGTGGGCTGGCGGCGGCGGCGTTGCTGATCCGGAACTCCAACGTGTCCGGCCCCAACATCACGATCTACGAGGCAGACGGCAGTCTCGGCGGCGGGTACTTTCTCGAGGGAAATCCAGCGAGCGGCTACAATCTGCCAGGCTCCGTCTTCGACAAGGAATTCCGTTGCGGGTTCGAACTGCTCTCGTGGATCCCGACCCTTGCCGACCCGAAGGTCTCCGTGAAGGACCAGTTCTTCACCTTCAATGACGCCAACCCCTACAACGATCAGGCGCATATCCTCGATCGCAACGGCGCAATCGTGCATGATCGCCGTTTCGGCCTTGGCTTCTCGGACGCCCTCGCCCTCCTACGCGTCTCGGTGACGCCCGAACCCCTGCTCGACGGGGGCCGCATTGAGGAGTACTTCTCCCCTGACTTCTTCAACACGGAATTCTGGCTGCTCTGGTCAACGATCATGGGATCGCTGCCGCAGCACAGCGTGATCGAGTTCCGGCGTTACATGAACCGCTTTCTCTACTTGTTCCCCCACCTGTCGACTATGGCGGGGGTGATGCGCACGCCCTTCAACCAGAACGAAGCGTTCGTCAAACCTCTGGTTGCCTGGCTCACGCCGCAAAACGTGAACTTTGTGACCGACGCCGTGGTCAAGGACATAGGGTTCGAGCCCGCTCCTGGCCGCATCACCGTCAATAAGCTCGACTACCAAAGGAATGGCGCGACAACATCGGTTGCCATCGCGCCGGAGGACATCGTTCTCGTGACCACCGGGTCGCAGGCCGCCGACCGTTCCACGGGAGCGATGAAGACGGTTCCGGGGGCGCCGCTAAACCCAGGGCAGTCGTGGGCGCTGTGGAGTCGCCTGGCCCAGGGGCGCAACGATTTCGGGCGTCCGGACAAGTATTTCGGCGCCCCCAATGTCATCGCCAATTCGCAATGGGTGACGTTTACGGTCACGACGACGGGCCCAGAATTCGTCGACCGGGTCACCAAGCTCCTCGGCGGCGTTGAGCCTGGGTGCGGCGGGCTCCAGACCTTGAGGGACTCGGGCTGGGTCATCTCGTTCTCGATCTTCCACCAGCCGGAAGTCCTCGGTCAGCCCAACGGGACATATGTCTGGTGGGGCTATGGACTCCATCCGGAACGCAAGGGCACCTTTATCGAGAAGCCCATGGATCAATGCACCGGCGAAGAAATCCTCGAGGAGGTGCTGCGGAATTTGCGGTTTGACGACCAGCTTGACGTGATCACGAAGTCCTCGATCTGCATTCCCTGCAAGCTGCCCTATGTGAACAACATCTGGCTACAGCGCAGCCGCGGCGACAGGCCGCCTGTGGTTCCGGAGGGGTCGACCAATCTCGGATTGATCGGCCAGTATGTCGAGCTTGAGAGGGACATCGCATTCACCTTCGAATATTCCACTCGCTCGGCGTGGGAGGCGATTCACCGACTGCTCAAGCGCGGGCCTCCGCCCCCGGACGTCTATCAGGGGCAACTCGATCCGAAGGGGATCCTGGCCGCGTTGGAGGTGTTCCTCGGGCAGTAAGATCGGCTTTGTCCGGATTCGCGGCGCTCCACCTCGCCAGGTCGCTCAGCGATGTCCGATGCCGCCCTGTCCGAACGCCGCCCCGCCGCCTTGGAAAGCCCCGCCCCCTCCAACGCCATGAAAACCGCCGCCAGCAAAACCTGGCGAGGCGAACGCGCCGATGTGTGCGGCACCCACCCCTCCGCCGGCATGGAAACTTCCGATGCCTGCAAAACCTGGGGGGGCAGGCGCGCCGATGTGGACTCCTGTCGCCCCGCCAAGCCCATGGAAGCCGCCGCCGCCCCCAGTAAAACCTGGCGACGCTGGTGCACCGATGTGAGGAACTCCGATGCCAGCGCCATGGAAATTTCCGGCCCCGCCTAGGCCATGAAAACCGCCGCCGCCAGCAAAGCCGGGCGAGACGGTGCCGTGAAACCGATGAAAATTGCCGCCGCCGAGGCCGCCGTGGAAGCCGCCGCCGGCAAAACCGGGGGTGATGGTCGCGGCGCCGGCGTGGAAATTACTCGAAGTGCGCACGCCGCCGGCGCCAAAGCGACGAAAACCCGGACCATTGCCGAAAGTATGTAAGCCCGGAGCGCCGCCAGCGCCCAGGCGCCGAGACGGCTCGAGGCGAGGGTAAACGGGGTTCGCCGCCGGGGGATGCGAAACGGCGAAGGTGTGTTGATGATGGCGCCGGACCGCGACGCCGCCAAAGGTGTTGAGGTTGAAGGGGCCGATCCAACCAAAACCGTCGTTCCATTGGTCGCCGCACTGATACCAGCCGCGGCCGTTCCACCCCTCGGTGTAGTAGCAATTGCTGCCGCCGAACTGCACGGTTTGCGCGGGCGATGAACGCCCGAACGAGGAGAGAGCGCTTCCGAAAACGCCCGCTTCGGCGCCATCGGCGACGGCGAAGGATGCCAAAGCCAGCGCCAGATATGCGAGAATGCGCAAAATCAATGAGGACATGACACATGGTCCAAGAAGGGAAAGATATGGTCCGCCAATGACGCCAGCAAGATCGGGAAAGCAATTATCCCTTGGGGTGGGTGCGTCATCCCAAGGGATCAAGCGCCGCTATGACGCGCGCGCGGGCAACTCACGCTTTCGTGTGCCGGGCTCGGAACGCGTTTGCCCAGCCGGCCTTGGTCTCCTGACGGCCACGCGCGACTGCAAGCGCGTCGGCCTCGACCGGCTTTGTAATCACTGAGCCCGAGCCAACGTAGGCGCCATCCCCGATCGTCACCGGGGCGACGAGGGCCGAGTTCGAGCCGATGAAGGCGCCGGCGCCAATGTCGGTCCGATGCTTGGCGAAGCCGTCGTAATTGCATGTGATGGTTCCGGCGCCGATGTTCGCGTTCGCGCCGACGCGCGCATCGCCGATGTAGGTCAAATGGTTGACCTTGGCGCCCTCCTCGATCTCTGACTGCTTGATCTCGACGAAATTGCCGATTCTCGCCTTGGCCGCAATGTCAGCGCCAGGCCTCAGGCGCGCAAACGGCCCCACGACCGCGCCGCCCGCAACCCGCGCGCCCTCGAGATGGGAGAAGGCTCGGATCACCGCGCCGTCCTCGATGTTGCACCCAGGCCCAATCACGACATGGGGTTCGATCAGGACATCGCGGCCGATCCTGGCGTCAAATGACAGGAACACCGTTTCGGGGGCGGTAAGCGTTGCGCCCGCGGCCATGGCGCGCCGCCGCAGCCGGTGCTGCAGCGCGGCCTCGGCCGCGGCGAGCTGCGCCCGGTCGTTGACGCCCATGACCTCGTTCTCCTTGGCGATCAGGGCCCGCGCCGTGAGGCCGCGGGCATTGGCGATCTCGACGATGTCGGTGAGGTAATATTCGTTCTGGGCGTTATCGGGCGTCACCGCGTCAAGAAAGTTCAGCGCTTCGGCGCCGCTGAAGGCGATCGGCCCGGCATTGCACAAGCGTGAGGCGCGCTCTTCGGCGCTTGCATCATTCTCCTCCCGGATCGCGATCAAGCGTCCCTTGCGCTCGATGAGGCGGCCGTAACCCGTCGGATCGGCGGCCTCGAATCCCAACACCACGACTTCCGCGCCGGAGGCCAGCTCCGTTCGCATGGCCGTCAGCGTCGAGGCTTCGATCAGGGGAATGTCTGCGTAGACGACGAGAATGTCGTCGTAGCCGCGCTCAATCTGATCGCGCGCCGCGAGAACCGCATCGGCGGTGCCCCGCCGCTGGGCCTGGATAGCGATTTTTGCCTGCGGCGCCGCCTTAAGAGCTGCCGCCGCCACGGCGTCGCCATCCGATCCGATGACGACCGCGACGTCGCCCATCGCGCCCTCCAAGATGGTTGAGAGGGTGTGGGTCAGCATGGAGCGGCCCGCGAGTTCGTGCAGGACTTTGGGCCTGGCCGAGCGCATGCGAACACCCTCGCCGGCGGCTAGCACGATGGTCAGACAGCGGCGGGCGTTAGCGCTCATGGGGCGTTTGCTCTCTCGTCAAGTAGCGTTGGCGAAAGGAGGCTCGGCCGCTCCGAATCCCCCTTAAGCTCGCTCGGGCGGTACTATCGCCGCGGGCGAGCGCGGTTTCCAGCCCCAACGCCGCCTGCATCAATGCGATTTTGCGCTTGCGATAAAAAGCGTCTCGCGGCGCCGCATAAAACCATATACAACCCGAGAGCCCCGGACGGAACGCGATTGGTTGCGACGCGTTATTTTCCTTACGGGCTGATTTTTCATTCTGGCTGGGAGAGACGTCGTGTCGGGCCGTGCATGCGCGGCTTGGGTCCGGCGAACGAATGACGAATACGATGGCGGACAGGCAGCGTCGCGAATTCTTACAGCTGGCCGCCGGGGGCGCGCTCGCGGCGTCGTTGGCGTCGTCTGGGTCGACTCCGGCCGCCGCCGAGCCGTTGGGCCAGCCTGTTCCGTTCGCCGCCGATACGGTGCTGAAAATGGCCGCAGAACTGGCCTCGAAGCCCTTCAAGGATCCCGAGGCCGCGCCGCTGCCGAGCCTCTTTTCGGGGCTAAGTTTCGATCAGTACACTGCGATCCAGCGCGTGCCGGGCACGGCAATCTGGAGCGATCAGAAACTGGGCTTTTCGCTTGAGCCGCTGCATCGAGGTTTCGTTTACACGACGCCGATCGGTATCAACATTGTCGAGAACGGCATGGCGCAGCGGGTGGTCTACGACCCGGCCAATTTCAACTTCGGCGGGTTGAAACCGCCTGCCGCTCTGGGCGACCTTGGCTTTTCCGGCTTGCGCATCCTCAAGTCCTCTGACCAGGGCTTCGAAGACGTGGCGATCTTCCAGGGCGCGACCTTCTACCGCGCGCGGGCGCACGCCCAGCCCTTCGGCCTCACCGCGCGAGGCCTTGCAATTCGGACCGGCGACGATCCCGGTGAAGAATTTCCGCTGTTCCGCCAGTTCTGGATCGAGAAGCCCAACCCGGCGGCGAATACGCTTACCATTCAGGCCTTGCTCGATTCGGCGAGCGTCACTGGCGCCGTCCGCTTCACACTTCGTCCTTCGGAAACAACCATCATCGACACCGAGATGACCCTGATCGCGCGCGCGGCGGTCGACAAGCTGGGATTCGCGGCTATGGCCGCGGCCCATCTGTTTAGTCCCCTCGATCATCGACGCCCCGACGATGTCCGCGCCGCGGCCTACGAGTCGACCGGACTGCAAATCCTGAGTGGAAGCGGAGAGTGGCTCTGGCGGCCAGTCTCCAATCGGGACACTCTGCAGATCTCGGCCTTCTCCGACGTCAATCCGCGCGGCTTCGGCCTTCTGCAG